>ERZ891134.12-NODE-12-length-166221-cov-7.384742_pt1 | contig 166221 bp, 129 predicted proteins | sample MGYA00520888_ERZ891134 | MGnify/ENA primary metagenome ERZ891134 (study PRJEB32303, sample SAMEA104408692) | aquatic metagenome | biome: Brackish water; feature: Coastal; material: water | place: Baltic Sea | collected 2014-10-23 | depth 10 m ... | reverse complement strand
CACCGAAATGAACCACGAGGGTATGGAACACGGCACTATGGATCACGGCGGCACCGAAATGAGCCACGAAGGTATGGATCATTCAGGCATGCACGATCATTCCAGTATGCCTGGTATGTTAACCCAAAAACAACTCGAAGAACTAGCCTTAGCAAAAGGAACGGAATTTGACCGGCTCTTTTTAACCTATATGATTCAACACCATACCGGGGCCATTATCATGGTGAAAGATTTGGTTGAAACCGATGGAGCTGCACAGGAAGTACAAATTGGCAAGCTTGCAGGTGAAATTAATGTTGATCAGAAAACCGAAATAGAACGCATGCGCCTCATGCTTATGGAAGTGGTTGGCTTGAGTAACTAGATAAGGAATAGGTAACTTTATCAAATTATAGCATCATATCAATGGTCATTAAACTGAATAGTTACTCCTTCTATACACTTGTTCAAGAACCCGCATAGCAAACTCGGCAGACTCACATACAATCATCCACTCTGACTTTTTAACTTTTATTTAAAACGAACGTTTAAAAACAACAATAACCAATCACAAATAAATGACACTATTTATGAATAAAAACCGTGTTAGTTCAGCACTGTGGGTTTCTTTTATAGCCGTAGCTACTCTTATGAGTTGTAGCTCTTCTCAAGAAACCGCCATGGTTCCTGTTAATGCACCAGAAGTAGCACCGCTTGCAGAAGCTGTGGTACCTACACCCGACCCTCGTGTTGGCCTTGATGCGGGTCTTTTTGATGCAGAAGAAGCCGTATGGAATTTGGAAGTGCTATCGCAAACTCCTCCTCCAGAAAAATTCATCGGTAAAACTAATTCAGACTTAGCCTTTAAAGGTAACTATGCTTTCCAAGGAAATTACAATGGTGTAATCGTTTGGGACATAAGCAATCCAGCTAATCCTGTCCTTGTAAACGATTACGAATGTCCAGCCTCACAGAGTGATGTTTCTGTGTATGGAAATCTTCTTTTTGTCTCTGGAGAGGGATTAGAAGGTCGTATTGACTGTGGTACTGAAGGCGTTAGAGAGGCGGTCAGTGAAGTTCGACTTCGTGGAATTCGCATTTTTGACATTACCGACATTCAAAATCCTGAGTATGTTGCTAACGTACAAACTTGTCGTGGTTCTCACACTCACTCGGTATTAAAAGATCCCAACGACAATGAAAATATCTATGTCTATGTTTCTGGATCGTATGTAGTTCGTCCAGACGAAGAATTACCAGGTTGTTCTGACCTTCAACCCGAGGAAGATCCTAATTCGGCTTTATTCCGAATCGAGGTCATCAAAGTACCTTTAGACAGCCCTGAAGATGCAGCTATTGTCAGCTCTCCTCGTATATTCGAAGATCTTCAAGCTCCTCCAACTCACGGTTTAGCTCCTGCTGATCTTGCTGCGCTTGAAGCGGCCAAAGCTGCTGGTGCTTTCACTTACGTACGCGGCGGAACTGAGCGCGTTCTTCCAGGTCGTTTTGTGCAAGGTCTTTTAGCAAATGTAGTGGAAGAGCGTGGGGGCGAAGGTGCACCTACTGCAGAAGATTCAACCACACTTCGCGCTAATATTCAGTCCATCATCGAAGAGATGTTTGGTGGGGGCGAGGAAGATGTTACAGCTAGAAGAGGCCCTGATCAATGTCATGATATCACCTTATACCCTGAATTAGGTTTAGCTGGTGGTGCATGCGAGGGATACGGACTGCTGTTAGATATTAGCGATCCTGCGAATCCTGTGCGTATTGATGCCGTAGCCGATTCAAATTTTGCTTACTGGCATTCGGCGACCTTCAGCAATGATGGTAACACCGTGATTTTCACCGACGAGTGGGGTGGTGGTGGTGCGCCTAAGTGCCGTGATACCGACCCAATGGAATGGGGAGCAAACGCCATATTCACCATAGAGAATGGCAAGATGGTATTCAAGGAATACTACAAGGTCCCAGCTCCGCAAACAGTATATGAAAACTGTGTAGCCCATAATGGTTCATTAATTCCTGTACCTGGCCGTGATATCATGGTACAATCGTGGTACCAGGGTGGTATTTCTATCTTTGATTTCACCGACCCTTCTAAGCCAGTTGAAATTGCCTTTCATGATTACGGACCCGTTTCCGGTGAATCAATGGCAATGGGTGGAAGCTGGAGTGTGTACTGGTATAACGGAGTTATTGTAAACTCTGAGATTGCTCGTGGTTTAGATCTGTTCAAACTTACTCCAAGCCCATTCATGACTGAGAATGAGATTGCAGCAGCGAACACGGTTCAATGGGAATACCTCAACGCTCAAGGTCAGCCTAAAATATACTGGCCAGCCACCTTTCACCTAGCTAAAGCATATGTAGATCAGCTAGATCGTGACGGAGAACTGACCGATGCTGAGATTACCGAGATTCGCCAATCTATTGCTCGCGCGGAAATGGCGAGTGAACGTAAGCAAGCGGGTATGCTGGAAGATTTATCGGAAAGCGTAGCTGCTAAAGTGGCTAACTCTGCAAACCCAACTAAAGTGGCTGCCCTTGCGGAAGCGCTCAAGAACTTAGCTGGATAATTGCGAATTAGCTTTTAGTCTTTTCTAAAGCCTCAATCCATTCGGATTGGGGCTTTTTTTATGTACATTATGTCGATTGATTAGTGCACCTAAATAACAACAGATACCATGGCCATACTTTGTCGAGTAATGACCTTAGCAGTCCTTTTTTTAGTCTTCTTTGTAACGGCTGAGGCTGGACTTGCACAGCTCCGTATAAATGAACTAAGCGCAAGTAATTCTTCAGTGCTACAAGACGAAGATGGGGACTTTAGCGATTGGATTGAGCTACATAATCCCACTACTGATACACTCTATTTATCGAATCTATTTTTAAGTGACGATGATCAAGACCTGCAAAAATTCGCCCTACCTCCCGTATACATACCTCCTACTGGTTATCATGTTTTATTCGCCTCTGACAAAAATCGTCTACCCTCCTTTAAAGCATGGGAAACTTCTATAAAAGACGGAAGCGTGGTTCGTTACACTCTACCCAATGCCTTAACGTCTAGTCGATGGATAGAAACTGATTTTAACGATAATAGCTGGACCCAAGGGGTATTCGGTTTGGGTTACGGAGATGAAGATGATGCCACTGAAGTACCTTCGAGCACTCTTTCAATATTTACCCGGAGTTCATTCACGATTTCAGATCCCTCTGCCATCATTGACATGATGCTCCATATCGATTATGATGACGCTTTTGTAGCCTATCTAAACGGCGTTGAAATTGCTAGAGATAATATTACGGGAGAAGCTCCACTTCCCTACAATGCACCCGCTGACAACTATACTGAGCCCCGCCTCCCCTATGGCAATCCACTCTGGTCAGCTTCGTTGACGGAGCATCTTTCTTTACTTAAAGCCGGAGAAAACATCCTTGCCATTCAAGTTCACAATTTTAATAGCACCAGCTCTGATCTTAGTCTTCGCCCTTTTTTAAGCCTTGGTTATAACCAAGCTCCTACCCCCTCTGTTGGCCCTGCCGATTTAGTTGAGTTACCAAAAGAGGACATCGGATATATTCATACTAATTTCAAACTAAGTTCCACTGGCGAAACCGTCTATCTATCTACCTCGGATGGAGTGTTAGTGGATAGCTTAGCCTTTCCACCCTTGTTAGTCGACGAATCTTTTGGCCGAACCTCCGACCAACCCAACGAGGCCGATGGAGTTATTTTCAACATTCCCACGCCTAACTACCCCAATGTAACCCAAGGGTACACCAAGCGTCTCACCTTTCCAGAATTAAGTCACTATGGTGGATTTTATTCAGAAGCTATCGAGCTCAAAGCCTTTTTTGGGGTTAATCCCACCGCTATCTACTACACCCTTGATGGTTCCATTCCTAACCAAAGTGATCAACGATTACCATCCGAAGGACTTAGCATAAACGAAACAACGGTTGTTCGTTTGAGGGCCATAGAGCCGAACGCTTTGCCCAGCCCAGTACATAATGAAACCTTTTTTATTAATGAACAACACAACTTACCCATTGTGTCTGTTTCAACCGATCCCAAATATTTATGGAGCGATACCGAAGGAATTTATGTAGTAGGAACCAACGGTACAGGTGGAAATGGTCACGATAATGCGAATTGGAATCAAGACTGGGAAATTCCTATTGGCTTTGAGCTTTATGATCAAAATAAAGTGAAGCAAATCGAAACCGGTGCTGGTGCAAAAATAATGGGAGGTTGGAGTCGTCTGAACCCCATGAAGTCCTTGGCCATTTTTTTCCGCTCGGAATATGGACTTGGAGAAATTGAGTACAAGTTGTTCGAAAATAAAGATATTAGCCGTTTCGAATCTATTGTTCTACGAAATGCTGGTAATGACTTTACATCTCAAGGAAACGCTATGATGCGAGATGGACTCATGCAAACCCTTGTTCATAATACCGAAATTGATGGATTGGGCTTTCAACCAGCAGTGGTTTACCTAAATGGAGAATACTGGGGAATACACAATATTCGCGAAAAAATTAACGAGCATTATGTGGAGAGTAATAGTGGGGTTGATTCCGATAACATTGACCTACTTTATAATGGATCAGGACTGAATTACTTTGCAGCTTCGCATGGGTCGGCTGAGCAGTACGACGCACTTATCGAATATGTTCAACGGAGCAACCTGCTTTTTCCTGGCTTTTTTACCAAGGTGGAAGAGATGATGGATATGGATAATTATATCGATTATGTGGTCGCTCAAATCTATTATGCCAACACCGATTGGCCAGGTAACAACACTAAATTGTGGCGTGAACGAAGCCAAACAGGTAAATGGCGCTGGATACTCTACGATACTGATTTTGGATTTAACTTATCCTATGGAGGGCAATCCTGGCATAATACCCTTGATTTCGCCTTAGAGCCCAACGGTCCCGGCTGGCCCAATCCACCCTGGTCCACCTTATTACTTCGTGAACTTTTTGACAGCGCCGAATTCAGAACACGTTTTGTCAATAGAACGGCCGATTTTATCAATACCTCTTTCAAACCTGCACATGTGCATGGGGTAATCGACTCTCTAGCAGGTCTAATGTATACCGAAATGCCTCGTCATATGGCCAATGTAACTCGAAGTGGTGCTTGGGGCGGTTCTATGAACGAATGGTACAACCAATTGACCAGCCTAAAAAACTTTGGAACAGATAGGCCTGCTTACATAGAGCAATATTTTACCCAAGCTCGTAGTCAAGGAGGGCATTTGGGGGTTGGGCCTCTGACGAGCACCAGCGTTCAAATTAACGATCCACAAAGAGGTCAAATTCAGTTAAATCGTCTATCTATAGAGCAAGCTCAATGGACCGGCGAATATTTTGGTGGAGTGGATATTCCGGTTCGCGCAATCCCTCGAAATGGCTACGAGTTTTCTGGTTGGACGGGTGATATCGTTTCCTCTGAATCAGCTATTACCATTGGAGCAGGAATGAACATAACCGCTCATTTTACTCCCTCGACCGACACTCTAGGCTTGGTCATTAGTGAGATCATGTTCAACGCCAATAACTCGCAGGATTCGGAGGATTGGATTGAACTATACAATGGAAAAAATAGCTCCTTAGATCTAACTGACTGGGTAGTGAAAGACGAGGATAACAGCCATGAATTTCGTTTCGTGCCCGGCACTACCTTACAGGCAAATGAGTATGCCGTTATAGTACGAGATAGTATCTTGTTTAAAACTATCTACACCCATCCGGTTAGAATGTTAGGCCAAATGAACTACGGCTTAGGTGGCGGCGGCGATCAGGTCCGCGTATTTGACGCATTTGGCTCACTCATTGACTCTGTTCAGTACGATGACGCTGCTCCTTGGCCACTCGCAGCTGATGGTGAAGGATACAGTCTGGAACTCATCGATCTAAGCTCGGATAATACCCTGCCTCTATCATGGCGAGCCTCCAATAATCTGTTAGGTAGTCCTGGCCTACTCAATGGATTAGCTACCTCAAGCGAGGCTAATTCCCCTGAAAAACCCATCCAATTCGAACTTAATCAAAACTATCCAAACCCGTTTAACCCTAGCACTTGGATTAGTTTTAGCCTACCAGAGGCCACCACTGCCCGTATCGAAATCTACTCCAGTTTGGGTCAAAAAATAATGGATCTCGCCGAAGGGCATTATGCCGCTGGTTATCATCATATTCAATGGGATGCGGATCATTTTGCTAGCGGAGTCTATTTTTATCGACTGGTTACCTCCGAATTTAGCGATACCAAAAAAATGCTATTAGTTAAATAAGATCTGTTCAAAGACATGTCTATTTCACACACTTTTCTACGTAAACAACCATCTTTCATCCTCTTTGGGGCTCTATGGGTGTTGTTCGTAATACTACTAAGCACAGGCTGTACCTCAAAGGTAGAGAGGAGCGGTCACTACATTCAACAGGATACCTTATATATAGACCGTGCTAGCTATTCCAATGCACTAGAAGGCTTTTGGTTGGGTACTTCGATTGGGAATTGGACCGGATTGGTTACTGAAATGGATAAAATTGGGGATATAGGAGAAATAAAAACAGGAGCCTTTTATACTCGGGAAGACTGGGGCAAGCCCGATGAACCCAATATTTGGGACGAGGGTCAGCCTAGTCAATTATCGGAGACCATCGATTTTGTACTCCGATCTCCTGGACAACACTGGGGAGCCGATGACGATACCGATATTGAGTACATGTATCAATATCTAATGCTTCAGCATAGCACCACTAGGTTAACCCCACAGCAAATACAACATGGCTGGCTTAGCCACATCGCAACTGAAGAAGAAAATTATCTATGGGTATCGAATCAACGTGCGTTGGATTTAATGGCGCAAGGCTACGAACCGCCCCAGACTGGCAGTCCTAATCTCAATGAGCATACCGAGATGATTGATGCACAGCTTACCACCGAACTTTTTGGCTTGTTTGCCCTTGGCCGGCCGGACATTGCCCGCGAGATTGCACGTCTTCCCATACGCACGGTTGCCCGTGAGGAAACCGAAGAAATCTCTCTTTTTTACGTGACCATGTTTGCCCTAGCAGCATTACCCTCAAATGATGAAATCCGAAATAAATTGGAATTTATGGCTTCTGTTGCTCGGGATTCGCTAAGCGATGAACAGTACCCCGCGAAAATGTATGACTATGTTTTCGGGCTTTATCAAAGCGGTATTAGCTGGGAGGCTGCTCGTGATTCGGTGTATGAAGCCTATCAGATTGAGCAGCGACATGGGTATGACCTGAGCTCGCAGAATCTGTACTGTAATGGTTGTTTTGCGGGTGGAATAAATTTTGCCGCCAGTCTTATCAGCCTATTTTATGGGGAGGGGGATCTCTTAGAGACAATTCGAATAGGTAGTTTGGCTGGTTGGGATTCAGACAATCCAACTGCTACCTGGGCCGGCTTATTGGGATTTATGATGGGTGCTGACGCCGTTGAAGCTGCTTTTGGTCAACCATTATCGCGTAGTTTTCACATCCATCGCACCCGGCAAGGCTTCCCCAACGACGGATACGACACCTTTCCAAATATGGCCAAAAACGGCCTAAAAGTTATTGATATGGTCGTTTCCGACGAATTAGACGGACGGGTTGATGCGTTTCGAAATAGGTGGGCTATACCTCTGCCACCATCCACATCAACCCGGGCTGAATCCTACACCCGGTCCACCACAAGATGATAGGTTGGATCTTCCAACACATTCACATCGATGATTTTATCCGCATTTTTTAAAAGGGTTCTGCAATCTGGGCTCAAATGCTTAAGGTGCACCGTTTTGCCTACCTTCAAATAGCGTTCTGTAATTTTGTTTAAGGCTTCGATGGCGGACATATCCACCACTCTACTTTCCTTAAAATCGATAATTACTTCGTCAGGGTCGTTCAGTACATCAAATTTTTCGTTAAAAACCGTGACCGAACCAAAGAACAGTGGCCCGTAAATTTCATAGTGTTTGGCCCCATTTTCGTCTATGTGCTTACGGGCTCGAATTCTTTTCGCATTGTCCCATGCAAATACCAAAGCCGCAATAATGACTCCAACAAGTACGGCAACCGCTAAGTTATGCAATACTGCCGTTATCAAAGTAACCACCACCATAACAAATAAATCGGAAGTGGGCATTTTGTTAAATGTTCGAAGACTGGCCCACTCAAAGGTTCCAACCGATACCATAATCATGAGGCCTGTTAGTGCGGCCATGGGCATTTGCTCAATTAACCCCGCTCCAAACATAATAAAAACGAGCAACATGACCGAAGCGACAATTCCTGAAAGTCGCGCCCTGGCACCGGCAGATATATTAATTAGGCTTTGCCCAATCATCGCACAGCCACCCATTCCAGAGAACAAACCTGAAAGTATATTCGCAATCCCTTGCGCTGCGGCTTCTTTGTTACCTCGACCTCTGGTTTCGGTTATTTCATCAATGATATTTAAAGTGAGCAAGCTTTCAATAAGTCCTACCCCCGCCATAATCGCTGCATAGGGGAAGATGATAACCAAGGTTTCTATACTGAAGGGAACACTGGGAATATGAAAGGGAGGGAATCCACCTGCGATTGAAGCGATATCTCCTACTGTTCTGGTTTCTATACCAAAGGCAGCAACTATGCCGAATACACTAAGAATGGCCATGAGTGATGCAGGTACCGCCTTGGTGATTTTAGGCAGTCCCCAGATAATGACCATGGTTAAGAGTACAAAGCCAAGAAAAATGAACATTTCAGATCCAGTTAACCAAGCGCCTGATGGGTCTTTAAATTGTGCCAACTGAGACATGAAAATAATGATGGCTAAGCCATTAACGAATCCAAAAATTACGGGATGAGGGACTAGTCGCATGAGCTTACCCATCCGTAGTGCACCCGTTATTACTTGAAGTACCCCTGCCAATATGACCGCAGCAAACACATACTCAACCCCATATTGTTGTGCAAGGGCTACCAAAACAACGGCTACCGCACCGGTTGCCCCGGATATCATACCTGGCCGGCCACCTAAAATAGATGTAACCAAACCCATCATAAATGCCGCATACAATCCAGTTAGAGGAGATAAGCCTGCAATGAGCGCAAATGCTACTGCCTCTGGTATTAAGGCCATGGCCACCGTTAAACCGGATAATATCTCGGTTTTATAATTGATATCTCGAGTTCCTTCAAAAAGGTTTATAAGCTTTTGCATTCTATAAAATGAATTGGAGTTACAGCCTTATAAGTTACGGTTATTAATTGGTAGTACTTATTCGGGAGTCATTATCAAATTCATTTAAAGGATGTCGTTTGTAAGCGGTTTTCTTTTGCTTATGAGAGGTATTATTGGCAAATACTATATAGAACAGATACTTGAGGGTTAAAAAACTTCACTGCAAGTCACTCGATTGTGCGAATCTACATTGTGCGGATCTACATTGTGCGGATCTACATTGTGCGAATCAGTGACTAGCGACTCGCAGGAATTACCATAGTTTGTACGTTTGGAGCAGAATAATATTTGATGACGCTTTTTATGTACTACTTAGTATTTTGCAAAGAAAATGCTAAGAATATTACTCGTACTATTTCTGGGAATTGGTAATCTTTGGGCTCAGAACCCTACTACAGACGAACTAATTAACTTTTGGCTTGAGGCTGAGCGACAAGTGGCTGAAGGTGATTTTGATGCGTATGCGGCCTCTTTTCATGAGGAAGCAATCTTGGTTAATGGAATGAACAAAACTAGCGTACCCATACAGCGTGCGCTTGATGGATGGAAAGCGGGTTTTGTAGACACCAAAAATGGTAAGATGAGTGCCTCTGTAACGTTTCGCTTTTCAGATCAATCAATAGGGGATTCAACCGCTCACTTTACAGGTATTTTCCGGTACGAATGGCAAAATACAGGTGAAAAATCTCAGATGGTCTATATTCATCTGGAGGCTTTACTCACTCGGTCAAATGGTCACTGGCAAATGCTCATGGAGTATCAAAAAGCGATGGCAACAACAGAAGAATGGGAAAAGCTAGTAGCCTTTGAACAATCGCTTATTCAAGGCCGCTAACTAATCGAAAGGCTCGTAAATCTGGGGCCCCCTCCTGGATATGAAATCGAATTTTAAGCTCCCCAGTAGATAATTCAATTCCATTTACGGTAGTGGTTGCCCACTCACCGGGCGAATTTTCAGAGCCAGTCTTTATGGCAATCTCATCATTTTTTATTTCGTCATTAATTTCCATTCTCAGCCTGCTTGCCGCTCCTTTCGTCTCAAGTTCGAGTTTAAATTCGCCTGCTTGTGGCACTTGAATGGTGTACTGTAGCCACTCTCCTGGCTCTGTCCAGCTCACAAAATACCCACCAGCTGAGCCTCCGATATCCACTCCATCGTTTCGATACTTCCGTCCCTCATTCCATACTTTCCACTGCCCCTGCTCATCATGAATGTTTTGAGACAATCGATCCTCATAAGCGTAGCCATCTCTACCCAAGTCATAGTCCACAAAGGGTATCCATTGATCTACACCATGATGCCGATAGGCTTTTGTAGCCGTTGGATCTTCGTTGTTGATTAGCGCATAAATCACATCAGGTGCAACGGTTGTGTTTTCGTGGCGATGAGCTTTGGAATACTCCATCACCGCGTGGTAGGTTTGCTCTGCCGATAATGATTCTCCACTCTCCCAGGCTTGCAGGAGTTGATAATAGGACTCAGGGGTGGTCACTTTAAAGATATTATTGGTTCGACTTTTCTTCACCGGCCACCAAGACCATCCTATATTATTGGATTCGAACAGGTGAATGGCATCAGCAAACCATTGATTTGAATTTTCACCCGACTCACTCATCCACAATGGCCGGTTATACTGCTCGCGCATATCAACGGCCCATTGAATAGATTCTTGATCATTTTGGTTCCAGTATTTATGGAAGGTTATCACGGTGTTGTCATCATAACTACTAAGTGGGTGGGCTTCAAAACTGTTATAATTGTTACCCCAACAGTTACCTGATAGGTAGATAATGTTGTTTGGGTCAATCTGCCTAATAGATTTAGTTAAGCGTAAATGCACATCCCAGAGTTCATCATTATTGTCTGTTCCGCAGCCATTTTCATTCCCTGAATCCCCCAGTCTCCAATTAGGTTCATTGATCAAATCATAGCCCCCAAACCAAGGATTATCCTTATAGCGCTGAGCCAATTTTATCCAAAGGGCTTCCAATTTATCCTTATTCGCCTCATCTTCGAATAAACTTGGGAGGGTTTCATCATAGTCGTTGATATTAGAATTTTTACCTTGTCCTCCAGGTGCCCCATGCATATCAAACATCACGTACATTTGGTTGGCGGCGGCCCACCCCATGAGTTCATCTAATTTTTCAAAGCCCGCATCCACCCAAGTGTGCTGCCCTGAAACCGGCTCATCTTGAATAGGGAGCGTAAACCATTTATAGTGCAATGCCGGCCGTATGGCATTAAAACCCCACGCTTTCATGCTATCAAGATCGGCCTTAGTCATATGATTATCTAGCCAATCTTGATAAAAATCCGCCGTTCGCTCCTCCCCAATTTCCTGCTCTAACTTCGTACGAAACTGGGTGTGGGTTCCAATCCCGGCATCGGTAGATTGCATCATGTATCCCTCCTGAATCATCCAGTTTCCCGTTCCAATACTTTTGATTAGAAACGGTCCCTGATCATTCACAATCTCTTGCCCTTGCACACGCAACCGACCTAACTCATTTTCTACGGCACTACCACATGCCTGACTCAATAAGCCGGTCAGAATACATCCTAAAACCATATAATTCTTCCGTTTGTTGCGGTAATTCATTCACTTTTCTCCTTTCTGGTACAGACACTTTTTACTGGTTGATTGGTATGGTCGCAACATGTCCAAATACCCCTATAAAGTCAATGAAATATATCTGAAAAATTCATTGCAACTAGCCAGCTTCGGCTAATTAAAAAAAAAGCCTTTCTGCAAATCGCAAAAAGGCTTTTGAATATGTGGGCGATGAGGGACTCGAACCCCCGACCCCCTCGGTGTAAACGAGGTGCTCTGAACCAACTGAGCTAATCGCCCGATTTATATCAGGGCATCAAATATAAGACCTTTCACACTACGGACAAAGAATTTTTTTACCAAGAAGAAAATATACCCTGCATTCTCACACTCCTAATTTGTACCGCGATTCAGGCTTCCCTATCTTTGAGTAAAATCAACCATTAGTATTTTATTTTATGATTAGTTCTACATTCTTTTTGATGGCCGGAAACCCTCAAGATCCAAACGCTGGCATAATTAATTTGGTCTTTCTTGGCGCCATATTTTTAGTGTTCTATTTCTTCATTATTCGCCCACAAAGCAAAGCTCAAAAAGAAATAAAAGAAAAAGTGGAAAACATGAAAAAAGGCGACAAAATTGTCACCTCTTCTGGAATTATTGGGGTGCTACACACCATAGATGAAGATAGTGTACTGGTCGAGGTAGGAAGTAATGTGAAAATACGTTTTCTCAAATCAGCCATTAGCGATGTGAATCCGAATAAATCAAAGTAACCAGACGTTCTTTTCGAACTAATTCTATATGGGCTTAGTTTTATACTAGTACAATCATCATTCACGAGTAGAGCGCTCATAAACCATGCAAGAAATCCATTTTAACACCATACCCGAAGCGATACGTGATATACGGGAAGGTAAGATGATCATCGTTGTAGATGATGAGGATCGTGAGAATGAGGGAGATTTTTTGATGGCAGGTGAGATGGTCACCACCGAAGCCATTAATTTTATGGTCACCCATGGACGCGGATTAGTCTGTGCCCCTGTGAATAAAGAAGTCGCAAAACGCTTTAAACTTAACCACATGGTGGTTGATGGCGCAGACCCAGACGAAGCCAATTTTACCATATCAATTGATCATAAACGATTAACAACTACCGGTATTTCCGCGGCAGATAGAGCCAACACGATTCGAGAACTTACTAACCCTGACTCTAAACCCACAGACTTTCGTAGACCAGGCCATATTTTTCCTCTTCTTGGGGTTGTAGGTGGGGTTTTAAGAAGAGCTGGACATACCGAAGCCGCTCTTGATCTAGCCAAGCTAGCAGGGCTTCAACCGGTTGGGATTATTTGCGAAATTATGCGAGAGGACGGGGAAATGGCACGAGTACCTGAACTTGCTCAAATGGCAAAAGATTTCGGGATGACCTTCATTACCATAAAGGATTTAATTGCTTACCGCAATGAAACTGAGAGTTTGGTTCGTAGGGTAATGCAAATGGAAATGCCAACGGTATATGGTGATTTCACCCTTCATGCCTTTGAAGAGTCCATGACAGGAGATATTCACTTAGCCCTAACCAAAGGTACATGGAATGTTGGGGAGCCTATTCTAACCCGGGTCCACTCATCAGATCTAATTGGCGATATTTTTGGCAGCCGTAGTAAACAATCCGGCGATGTACTTCATAGTGCTATGGCACAAGTCGAAGAAGAGGGTCAGGGGGTTGTGCTCTATATGAACCGAAATCAACGCGGATCCATTTTAATGAGCCAATTACAAACCCTTAAAGCCATGCAAGAGGGACCCCTACTAGATTCAGAATTAGAGATAGACAATAGTCCAAAAAAGAGCGATGCCCGAGATTATGGAATCGGGGCGCAAATTTTACAAGCACTGGATGTAACTAAACTCCGTTTGCTAACCAATAATCCAGTTAAGCGCATTGGCATTACGAGTTTTGGACTAGAAATTGTAGAGCAAGTACCTATTCATTCTGAAAAAGCCTTATCTCAGCGCTAGAGGACTGTTCTAGCTCACTTCCCTCTAACAACCATACCTTCTGAAGAACAAATTGTACTTGTTAGACAAGTTTTTAGTTTACTCCTTAATAGTGCCTTCTTTTTCTGTAAGGTCTAGTGTCTCGGCCTTCGGTTCTTCGGGTAATAAATAGCTACCAAAAATGAGCAAGGTGATAATGGAAACCGAAATAGCTATATCTGCAACATTAAAAATGTAAGGAAAGACCGTCCAATCATTAATCTGCAGACTAAAATAGATAAAATCCACTACGTGCCCATCCAATAATCCCCCATAACCTTCAATGTAGCCCATTATTAGTCGATCGGTGATGTTTCCTAATGCCCCACCTAGAACTAAGCCCATAAAAAATAGATATCCTAAACCAGCGTGTTTTAGCGTCCAAAGTAGATAGGCAAATATCCCAATAGTGGCCGCAATTGAAATCATGCTAATCACATGAGTTGGTAGGATATCAATACCCATAGCCATACCTGAATTTTGGGTGTAGTAAAACTCTAACCAACCCTCAATAATTTCCCATCGGTGTAATTCTGATGATGTGCGTACCAACCATTTTGTATACTGATCCAGGGCTATTACTACGGCAGCAGGTAATAAAAGCGTAAGTAATTTTATGTTCGTGGATTTTGACAAATTGTGTAACTGGCGGTTTTACTAGCAAACCCAATAGGGCTAAATAATTGTAACTAGGATTATTTAATTAACGTCGTTTTAACTTTGCATCAATGCTTAACTGCGTGTGAGGCACCGCTTCTAAACGACCTTTAGCTATTTTTTTACCTGTTACTTTACAAACCCCGTAGGTTTTGTTGTCTATGCGCTTCATGGCATCGTCCAAATATTTAATGAACTTACGAGTGCGATTGAAGAGCATATACGTTTTCTCTCTTTCCTGGGCGTCGGTGCCAGCATCTGCCATATGAAAGGAATACGCAGATTCATCCGAGCTATTCTCCATATTATCTCTTAGCGTCTTCTGCAGAGCTTCAAACTCTTCTTCTGCTGCATCTCGCTTTTTTAGAATAATTCCTCTAAAGTATTCCAATTCCTCATCCGTATACGGAGAGATTCGCGCGTCACTGTTGGTCTCTTTCTTTGCCATGTTATTCGGTTATTTAAGTTCTTCGAATAGAGATGATACACTCCTCATCTCCAATCTCCCATGTTTTTACATAATCTGAAACCTTTAATTCTTCCTGCTCTAAGCTCTCTGATAGGGTTTCTTGTTGAATATATTCCGCCATATAGCTTATAGCGGCAGCTAACTTTTCATTCGCTTGCACTCCGGTTGCTATCCGGTCAGTCACATCAAAGTTAGCTTCTTTTCGCATATTTTGCACTCTATTTACGAATTCTCGTGCTAAACCTTCTTTTTGAAGTTCTACACTTAGTTCCGTATCAACTGCAACACTAAGGCCTGCTTCACTTTCCACTTGCCATCCTTCAAGTCCCGTACGAATGATATCGATTTCCTTTTCTACTAAAACGATCTGAGTACCATTATCCAGACGGACAGTTACCTGTCCCAACCGTTCAAAATCAGAGATTTGTTCGGTGCTAAATGATTGTACTTGACTAGCCACTGCCTTCATATTGGGCCCTAATTTTTTACCTAACAATGGGTAATTAGGTTTGGCTGTTTTGTGAATAATACCTGAATCATCATCCACAAATTGGATTTCTTTTACGTTTACTTCTTCTAGAATGATGTGCTGCACAGATAGTATTGCATCTCGTTCTACCTCATCTTTGATGGGTAGGATAATTCTTGCTAGTGGCTGACGAACATTCAAATCAATTTGATTTCGAATACGTAATACAATAGCCGAGATGAGTCTAGCCCGCTCCATTTTATGCTCAAGAGCAGGTATTATTGCCGTTTCTTCCACTGTAGGGAAAAAGGATAAATGTACGGATTCCTCATAACCAGGCACCTCATTAGTCAAATGCTGGTACATCCATTCACTCAGAAATGGAGCGATAGGACTCATAAGTTGACTCATACTTAGCAAACATTGGTGTAGAGTTTGGTAAGCAGCTGTCTTATCTAGTGTAGCCCCTGATTTCCAGAAACGACGTCTATTTCTACGAACATACCAGTTGCTTAGTTCTTCTACAAAGGTTTCCATTTCTCGAGCAGCCCTAGTTGGTTCATACTCGTCAAAGTACTGTTCTACCTGTTTAATCGTAGTGTTAAGTCGTGAAATGATCCAACGATCTATCTCCGGTCGGTCGGGCACAGGAATATGTGCTGAATTAGCATTAAACTCATCAATATTTGCATACATGGCAAAAAAGGAATACGTGTTCACTAAGGTATTAAAGAACTTTCGTTGGGTTTCCTTAAGTCCATCCTCGCTAAATTTTAAATTGTCCCAAGGGGAAGAATTACTCATCATATACCAACGAGTTGTATCCGCACCATAGGTTTTCAAAATCTCAAAAGGGTCTACCGTATTGCCTTTGGACTTACTCATTTTTTCGCCATTCTTGTCTAGGACAAGCCCATTCGATACCACATTCTTGTAAGCGACCTGATCAAAGAGCATGGTTCCCAAGGCATGTAAGGTATAAAACCAACCACGTGTTTGGTCCACACCTTCAGCTATAAAGTCTGCAGGAAATCGATCTTTAAACTCGGTTTGGGTTTCCATAGGGTAATGCCATTGGGCGAAAGGCATAGAACCAGAATCGAACCATACATCTAACAAATCGGGTACACGTCGCATGGTCCCCCCTCCTGGTGCTGGCCAAGTAAGTTCATCTATATATGGCCGATGTAAATCAAGCTCGGTATCCTCAGGTATCCCTGCCTTCATTTTTAACTCAGAAACACTTCCAATGCATTCAAATACATCTGGATTCTTATCACTCTGCCAAATAGGTAGCGGCGTACCCCAGTATCGCTGTCTAGATATAGCCCAATCCACATTATTTTCCAGCCACGTACCAAATCTTCCTGTACCGGTACTACTTGGTTTCCAATTAATCGTTTTGTTAAGCTCCACCATACGATCTTTTACCGCGGTGGTTTTAATGAACCAGGATTCAACTGGGTAACTCATCAATGGGGTGCCCTTACGCCAGTCAAACGGATAGTTATGTTCGTAGGTCTCATGCCGGAACATAAGCCCCTTCTCTTTTATTGCTTTAGCTATTCCTTTGTCAGCCTCTTTGAACCACTGTCCACTGAATTCCGGCACCTGTTCTGTAAAGCATCCATCTCGATCAATCGGGTTGAACATAGGTATTTGAGCCTTTGCGCATGCATCATAATCATCCGCACCATATGCTGGGGCCGTATGTACAATACCCGTTCCATCATCGATAGTTACATAACTTGCAGGAATAATCTTCCAAGCCTGCTCTTCATTGAACTCTTGTCGGGCGTAGTCAAAAATTGGAAGGTACCTGTTACCTAGTAGTTCTGTACCTTTGAACTCATCCAAAATGATCACTTCCTCACCGAATACCCGCTCAACACATCCCTTAGCAACGATGTAATTTTTATGATGATGAGCTAATTTAACGTAGTCCAATTCAGGGTTAATGGTCAAAGCCATATTAGAAATGGTTGTCCACGGTGTAGTGGTCCATGCCAAATAATACGTTTCCTCTTCATCTGGTTTAGGAAACATGACATAGATACTGGGATCCTGAGTATTTTTGTACCCTAAACTTACTTCGTGAGAAGAAAGTACGGTTCCGTTTCCTGGCGAATACCATTGAATCTTATATCCTTTGTATAAAAGTCCCTTTTTATAAAGCTCACTGAGGGCCCACCAAACCGATTCTATATAATCGTTTTCAAATGTGATGTAAGGATTCTCCTGATCTACCCAATAGCCCATTCGATCGGTTAATTCATCCCAAAGATCTTTGTATTTTAATACGCTTGACCTACATTCTGCATTATATTTGGCGATACCATATTCTTCTACCTGAGATCTTCCTGTTAGTCCTAACGCTTTTTCAACTTCTATTTCTACAGGGAGCCCGTGTGTATCCCAACCCGCTTTTCGTTCAACCTTATACCCTTTCAAGGTCTTATAACGGCAGAATAAATCCTTGACAGTCCGCGCCATAACGTGGTGGATACCTGGCTTGCCATTAGCCGTTGGTGGCCCCTCATAAAAATTAAACGGGATACCTTCATTACGGCTGCTTATACTTTTTTCAAAAACCTGCTTTTCTTTCCATTCTTTTAGAATGTCTGTTTCAGCATTCGGGTAGCTTAGGCTTTTTATTTCTTTGAACGATGGTGACATAAAGACTCTTGGGTTTCGTACTCCTAAAGAAACAACAATATAAGCAATCTATGCCAAATGCTGAGATTTTATTGCTCATTTCATTCCTATCAAATCAGTGCTATCTTATTTTTAAGCAGATACTACCGCTAGTGCTTCTACCGGTGAGGCCGCATGTACAGCCACAGATGCTACCGCAGTAACTACCATTCCTAGTGACAGTAGCTGCCTGTTTTCTGTATCTAACATTCGTTCATTAGATCATTTCACTATATCAACCAAATTGTTATGGAGTTTCAAACCAATCGAAGTATCACTAAGGAAAATCCCTACCGGATTTGTTTTGTTTGTCTGGGCAATATATGTCGTAGCCCAACCGCTGAGGGTATATTTCAACATAAAGTTAAGGAGCGTGGTTTAGGTTCTTATTTTTATGTTGATTCTGCTGGGACTGGTGCCTATCACGTTGGAGAGAAGGCCAACGCCACCTCACGTAGCGTAGCGGAATCTCACGGAGTACCTCTTCTTTCCCGAGCGCGTCAATTTGACTCCGATGATTTCAACGAATTCGACCTTATTTTAGCTATGGATGCAAGTAATTACTCAAATATATTGACACTAAAGTCAGGTACAACGACCGCTCAAGTTGAAATGATGCGTAGATTCGATCCACAAGGGACTAGTGAGGATGTGCCAGATCCGTATTATGGCGGATTAAATGGCTTTGAAGATGTGTTCTCCATTTTAGAACGATCTAGTGAAGAGCTTCTCAATCAGCTTACCCCTCATATTCTCAGCGAATAACTATTGCACACTTATTAGTAAATAAGTAATTTACTTCCAACGAGTACAACGTTACAGGTTTAAAGAGTACATTTTCTGAATCAATACTTACTTACTACTATATATGTCTACATCAACCCGGGAAAAAATAATTCAATTAGGAGATGATCTATTACGGAAGCAGGGCTTCAATGCGTTTAGTTATGCCGATATTTCTAAGCCATTGCACATAAAAAACGCAGCGGTACATTATCATTTTCCTTCGAAACAGGATTTGGCTGTTGCTATTGCACTGTGGCATAAGGATATCTTTGACCGATTTAGTCAAAAAATGGCCAATAAAGAACCCAAAGATAGGCTGAAAACGTTTTTAAATTTCTATCATTCGATTCATCTTAGTGAAAAAGTTGATATAATAGGCGCTTTTGCAACGGATTGGCACTCATTAGAACCCAAGGTGCAAACGGAAGTTCAAGAGTTTACGGAACTGGTAATAAACTGGCTAAGTGAGTTAATTCAAGAGGGTTTGGATGTAGGTCAGTTCCGAACGACACAAAATGCTCGAACCACGGCCCTGCGGATTTTAAGTTCTATATTTGCCTCCACTCAATTGGTGCGCATCACCGGCGATCATGATTTCACTAGGGTCAAAAATAGTATTTTAGAAGAATTAATTAACTGAGTAAGTATGAGTGTGCTCCAAATTCCAGGGTCAATACAAGCTGAGGTCGAATCCGTATTATTTGCTCCAATTAAAAGAGCTACATCGGTACAGGGTGGGGATATTTCGGAGGCTTTTAAAATTGAATTGGAGGATGGGCAAGCTTTTTTTCTCAAATTTCACAAAGGGGATCTTAACGCATCAGAATCGGTATTTATTCAAGAAGCAAAAGGACTGAATACATTACGGGCTGTTAACACTTCTTTAGTGGTACCTGAAGTCATCTCACACAATAACTCCTATTTGTTACTAGAATACCTGGAAGAAGAAAAACAGGGTAATGATTTCCAATTTGGAGTGGATATCGCCAAATTGCATAAAAGTAGTAATGAATTATTCGGCTTTTCAGAAGACAATTACATTGGACCCATCGATCAGTCGAATCGCTATCATGCCGATTGGTTGGAATTCTTTATTAGAGAGCGAATAGAGCCGTTAGCCAATAAGGCGATGGAAAATGGGTTACTTAGTAATAAGTATAAGCGTATTTTTGAGCGTGTATTTAACTATACCTATGTCATTTTTCCTGATGAACCTCCCGCACTTCTGCACGGAGATCTTTGGTCTGGTAATTATCTGTATACCAAACAGGGGCAAGCGGCCATTTATGATCCAGCAGTATATTACGGGCATAGAGAAATGGAACTTGCAATGACGGCCTTATTTGGAGGCTTTAATCCAGCCTTCTATGATGGGTATCAAACGGAGTACCCTTTGCAAACTGGCTGGGAAGAACGCCAAAAGCTATGTCAACTTTATCCTTTGCTTGTTCATGCTCTATTGTTTGGTGGAAACTATGTACAGCAATCCAAAGCTCTTCTAGACCGCTTCTTTTAATTTTTTATTCGCTAGGGGGCAAAAGCAAGGAATGCTTACTCACTTCGCCTAAAAATATTCTTAGCATAGGCTTTAGAGATTGCGTCCGCTCTGTTTTTAGCATCTAGTTTAGAATAGATATTACGGATATGATAGCGCACTCCATCCACCGATAGAAATATTTTTTTGGCCACCATCTTATAGGACAGACCCTCGTCTAATGCTTCCAATATGATGAGCTCTCTTGTACAGACCCTACACTGTACGCAGTGAATAAAGTTAAAAGCCAAACCAATCTAGGTCTTTTATTGTTCTTTCCCATAAACGCTCTAAATATTTAACCGTGTTTGCGCTAAGTGGAATCGTGTTTGCGCTAAGTGGAATTCCTTTTAATAACATCCAATAACTGTAACCCCATGAATCAAAAAAAAACCTATCATGGCCAACAAACTCCGCCAAAAAATTACTTACCCAAATCTAGCCTAAAAGAGCTCTATCATACAAACAATTGCATCAAATCTTTCATGTTCTTTTCAATGCGATTATTCTCCAAATTTCCCAAACTACCCACAAGGCTGTGATTTAGATTTTTTGGCGGTATAAAGCTTCCATCATCCAGTTCTTTACCCACTTGAACATAGGCATCTCTAAAACTTAAGCCCGACATGACTAAGTCGTTCACTCGCTCAACAGAAAACAAAACGTCATACTGTGAACCATCTAATAAATTTTGCACCGGTTTTATTTTGGGAATTGCGTAGGTGCACATATCCAACATGGCTTTTACATCGTCCAATGCAGGGAAAATAAGATCCTTCAATAACTGAAAATCACGGTGGTAGCCTGAAGTTAAATTTCCTGTTAGCTGTGCAATTGATGTTGGAAGTGCCCTTATAACCGCGCTTTTAGCCCTCATTAATTCAAATACATCCGGATTTTTTTTATGCGGCATAATGCTACTACCGGTAGTCAACTCATCCGGCAGGGTGATAAAGCCAAAGTTACCACTGTTGTACAGGCAGATATCCGAAGATAATTTATTGATGGTTTGGGCCAGCGCAGCCAAGGCAAAACTAACACTCTGCTCTACTTTGCCTCGCCCCATTTGCGCATACACAACATTCACGTTCATGCCCTTAAACTCCAGCAATTCAGTGGTATAATCTCTATCTAGCGGAAAGGAAGAGCCGTAACCAGCTGCAGACCCCAATGGATTTTGATTGGCTATATTATAACTCGCATAGAGTTGATGTGTGTCATCCACTAAAGCTTCGGCATAAGCCCCAAACCATAATCCAAAGCTGGATGGCATGGCCGCCTGCGTGTGGGTATAGCCCGGTAGTAGCACATCTTTGTGCTTTTCACTCTGCGCCAAAAGAGCGTTGAACAGAGCCTCTATTTGCCCCGTTAGATTCACTATTTCATCCCGGAAATACAGTTTCAAATCGACCAGTACTTGGTCATTTCTTGACCTACCCGCATGAATCTTCTTTCCTAACGACCCCAATTTCTCGGTTAACATAAATTCAATTTGGGAGTGAATATCTTCTACTCCATCATTTATAACGAATTGACCGGTTTCGATATCTTCGTTCAATATTCGTTCTAATTCCGCTACCAGAGTATCGCATTCCTGCTGAGATAATAGACCCACTTTTGCTAGCATCTTCACATGCGCGATACTTCCTTGTACATCATAAGGAGCAAGACGTAAGTCCCATTCATTGTCTTTGCCAATGGTAAACGCTTCTATTTTATCATCGATAGGGAGACCTTTGTCCCATAGTTTTTTAGCCATATTCGTATCTATTTATTATCTCTGGGTAATGTAATGGGTTCCATTCTCACTGTATGTTTTTATCCTATTCTCCAATGGGGAATTTCTAAACCATTAAGTAATTGAGCATAGCCCATTAGACCGCCTAGAATTTCATGAATATAAATGAATTCATTCGGAGTATGCGATCGATGGGTGTTACCTGGTCCTATTTTAACACTGGGAAATGGCATGTGGGCTTGATCCGACATTGTTTTTGAGGAAACTCTTGGCACATCAAGCTCATTTGCTTTCAGCACAACTGGATGATGATCGGCTATTCCAGAAGAATTTAAATGAAGCGATCGGGGCTCCACTAATCCATCTATATGATCACGAATAATATCCACTATTTCAGCATTGGTATAACAATCATTAGGTCGGACATCCACCACAAAATGGCAACGGTCTGGAACTACGTTGTGCTGTGTTCCCGCTTCTATTTGCGTCACGTTCATACTGACTTTTCCAAGCTGTTCAGAAACCTGTTCAAATTCATAGCTTCTAAACCATTCTATTGCATCCACCGCCTTATAAAGTGCATTAACTCCTTCCCCTCGGGCTGCATGTCCAGATTCACCCAATGTAGTCACGTCCAACACAATTAATCCTCTTTCGGTAACAGCCATTTCCATAGAGGTAGGTTCGCCCACCACCGCTAAATCCACCGCCCCCATCGCTTCCAAGGTTATTGGAACCCCATTTGTTCCGGAGGTTTCCTCTTCAGCAGATGCTAAAAAAAGTAGATTATACGATTGATCGCGTTCGTTAAGCCAATAAAATATATGCAACAAGCAGACCAATGGAGCCCCCGCATCATTGCTACCCAATCCAAGTAATTTTCCATCCAATTCAACCGGTTCAAATGGATCTGTATCCCAATTTGATGTGGCTCGGACCGTATCGTGATGTGAATTGAGTAAAAGAACCGGTGCCCCATCTACCCAATGTTTACCACGTGCCAATACATTATTCTGAATGCGTTCAACTTCAAATCCGTGGGACTGAAGATTTTTTTCTAATAGCAACGCTGTTTCCTGTTCTTGACCACTGTAGGATTTAGTGGCAATTAACTGTTTCAACAAATCCAAGGCCTGCTTAGCAGGTACCTTCCATTCGTCAATTGAGTGAGTAGATGAGTTCATAAGTATGAGTTTTGGGTGCCCTAAAGCTTTTTGACCAGTCTTATATAATTCCGACCCTAGTGTAATTGCAAATAAGTCCCCGAGTGTTGAGTGTATAAATCTTTTGGATGAACAATACGAACGGGACTGACTCCCGCCTGAACGGCCATAAAACCGACATCTAACTTGGGAATCATCCCCCCGCTCACCTGTTTATCTTTTTTGGCCATCTTAAAATCTTGTGGACTAAAGACCTCGCACAACTTTCCGTCAACCATGACTCCTTCTAAATCAAAGCATAGGTTCAGACTGACCTGAAAAGAGCTATTTTCAGCCAAGGCAATGGCAACATGCGCTGCGATACTGTCGGCATTCGTATTTAACAACTGCCCAGATCCGTCCGAACTCAAAGGGGCCAATACCGGTATAATTCCCCTTTCTAGTAAGACTAATAGTTCCTCGGTATTGATCGACTCAATATCCCCTACCCATCCAAAATCTACAGGGTGCGCCGGCCGCTTTACCGAACGAATAATCCCCATATCTGCGCCTGTCAACCCTAATGCTTTTCGACCTCGTGACTCTAACTGAGCCACAATTTTTTTATTAATGAGCCCACCATACACCATAATGGCTATATCCAACATAGCGGAGTCAGTAACTCTTCTCCCATCAATCATCTGGCTCTTAACAGAAAGCGCTTCTGCCATGCTAGTCGCTTGTGCACCCCCTCCGTGCACTAATATTACGGGCACATTTAGCCTAGCCAAGCCATCTAATACGCTCCCTAGCTGCTGTTCATCTTCTGCTACCTTTCCCCCTATTTTGATAACAAGAATGGTGTTGGTTAGCTGCTTAGTATGGGAGTCTTTGGTATTCATACGCTTTGTTATTCGCTACTCTTTTGCTCAAGAAGCATGGAAAGCACTGTTTGCATGGAAATTACACGATTCGCGGCCTGCTGAATCACCAAACTATTTGGGCTATCAATAACCTGATCACTCACAATCACATTTCTTCGAACAGGCAGGCAATGCATAAAATAGGCTTGATTGGTAAGCTCCATTTTTTCCTGATTTATGATCCAAGATGAGTCCTGATGCAGCACCTGACCATAATGCTGATAACTAGACCAATTTTTAGCATAAATAAAATCCGCATCCTCAAACGCCAAGGACTGGTTCGTCTGGACCTGGGCAGATCCAACAAATTTCGGGTCCAATTCATATCCCTCAGGATGGGTAATTATTAAATCTACGGAGGCCCTATTCATCCATTGGGCAAAAGAATTAGCCACGGCGTGAGGTAAGGCCCGTGGGTGCGGAGCCCAGCTTAGTACTACCTTTGGGCGCTCGGTCTTTTTGAACTCATTAATCGTAATTAGGTCGGCAAATGCTTGCAAAGGGTGTCCTGTGGAAGATTCCATGTTAATAATAGGTACGCCAGCGTATTTCATAAAGGCGGTCAGAACGGGTTCGGCATAATCCAGGTCTCGGTCTTCAAGCGATGCAAAGGCACGTATAGCTAAAAAGTCGAAATACGCTCCCATCACGCCCGCTGCCTCTTTGATATGTTCTGCAGAGGCTCCATTCATTATGGTTCCATCGGAAAACTCCAGTTTCCAACTTTCTGAACCAACATCTAGGACAACTACATCCATCCCAAGATTTTGCGCCGCTCTTTGCGAACTTAAACGCGTACGTAAACTGGGATTAAAAAATAATAGTCCTATACTTGTTCGGTTTCCTTCTGTAAACCCCTTTCGGGGATGAGCTTTAATAGATTGGGCTCTAGCCAAGGCTAGCTCTATAGACCCAATATCATCTACATCAAAAAAGTGATTCATTCGCTTAGTGTTGGATTACCTGTTTTAACCCATCTAGAAAATAATCTATCTGAGCCTGTGTGATGTTTAGGGGTGGAAGTAGTCGAATCGTGTTGGGATTCGAAGAACTTCCTGTAAAAATAAATTGCTCATACAATAGCTTTTTGCGCATTTCGGCAACAGGCTCTGAAAACTCAAGGCCTATCATTAGACCCTTGCCTCGAATTTCTTTAATAGCCGTATGGGTAGACAACCGCTCAATAAGATAGGCTCCCATTTCTTGGGCATGTTGCATTAAATTCTCCGATTCCAATACTTCTAACACCGCAAGAGAGGCCGCACAGGCCAAATGATTGCCTCCATAGGTGGTACCTAACATACCTGGGAAAGCCTCAATTTCCGGAGCAATCAATATGCCACCCACGGGGAAACCGTTTCCCATACCTTTAGCCATAGTAATGACATCTGGACGAATGCCCGAATATTGATGTGCAAAAAAATACCCAGTGCGCCCAAAACCCGATTGTACTTCATCGAGTATCAACTGAGTTCCTGTGTTGGTACATTCATCACGCAAAAACCGTAAAAACTCATCCGAAGATTCAACAATGCCACCCACGCCTTGTATCCCTTCGATGATCACACAACATATTTCCTTTGTAGCTAGGTGCTCAGCCACTTCCTCATGGTTTCCTAATTCACAACGAATAATTTCGGCCCCTTCGTTGACCGGGAAAACCAATTTTGGGTTATCCGTTGCCGCTACTGCTAAAGAGGTACGCCCGTGAAAAGCCTTATTGAAGGTTAAAATTTTACTACGCCCATTAACAGATGAAGCTACTTTAAACGCATTTTCAATAGCCTCAGCCCCAGAATTACACAAGAACAATTGAAAATCATGATAGCAGCACATTTGCCCTAGTTTTTTATCCAGTTCATGCTGTATCGCTATGGGTACTGAATTGGAATAAAATGAAATCCGATCCATCTGATCTTTCATCCGCTTTATATAATGTGGATGTCTGTGACCAATGGAAATGACCGCGTGGCCCCCATAAAAATCGAGGTATCGCTGCCCATTAGCATCCATCACCCAAGCCCCTTCAGCGCTTATTGGTTCAACATCAAATACCGGATAAACTGGAAACATACTCATGAGTCACCTATTGAACTAATTTTATCAAATGATTTTTTTAGGCCTTGTATAACCGCTGAACTCAACCCCTGATATTCCATCTCATTCAATCCTGCAATGGTGCATCCCATGGGCGTAGTCACTTTGTCGATTTCACTTTCTGGGTGGCTACCCTGTACCATCAGCAAAGAAGCCGCACCCTTGGCCGTAGCGGTGGCAATTTTCAACGCCTCTTCCGCCTCAAAACCCAATTCAATTCCGCCTTGCGTGGCTGCTCTTATGTATCGTAAAAAGAAGGCAATACCACTCGCTGCTAACACGGTAGCTGCTTTCATATGTTCTTCCTCTATATGCATAACCTCGCCAACAGTTCCAAACCACTCTTGCACCTGAGCGATAGCTTGCGGGCTAACCTGATCATTAGCACAGATACAGGTCATAGACTGCCCAATGGCCACCGCTGTATTTGGCATAGCGCGAATAATTGGAAATGGGAGCGGTAAAAGCGCCTGAATTCGGTCACTATTCATCCCCGCCAAGGTAGAAATAAGTACCTGTTTCTGAGGATTTAACACGCCCTTCAATTCGTCTAAAATATCTGGAAGTTGCTGCGGCTGCACACAAAAAAACACGTAACCCGCCTCCAGAACCGCTTCTTTTACATCTGAGCTCAATCTAAACCCATCCTTAACTAGCATTTCGATTTTAGACAAATGACGCCGACACAGCCAAATGGAGTCTGCCCCCAAACTTGTGGCCAACCCTTTGGCTATAGCCACCCCCAAATTACCGGCCCCAATGATGGCGACCTTAGGAGGCTTCTGTAGGTTATTTTTTTTGTTGGACATAGAAGTTGATGAGTAGTGTCTTGGTGAGTAGTGTATAAGTGAATAAGGAGAAATAAAAAAATTCAGGGTTTAATTAAACAACATTGTTACGTCATTCTACTGGTTCATGTGAACTGGGTTAAAACACGCTGGGCTTAAGCAAAAGCCCCATGCGTTCATCCCATCCCATCATAATATTCATGTTTTGAACTGCCTGACCTGAAGCTCCTTTTAACAGATTATCAATAGCCACCGTAACTAAAACCTGATTCTCCACTTTTTCAAGGTGAATAAGAGCTTTATTGGTATTAACAACCTGTTTAACGCTAATAGGCTCTTCCGATAGGTGTACAAAAGGTGCATCCGAATAATAGGCCATAAACCACTCCTTAATTTCCTGTTCCGATGCATCTATTTTTTGATAACAAGCAGCAAGTATTCCACGAGTAAAGGCTCCTCTCATAGGGATAAAATGTATGTTAGGAACCTTTGATTGTAGGCTGGATACACTAGCCCTGATCTCACCCAAATGCTGGTGAGTAAATGCTTTGTATATCGATGCATTATTGGAACGCCAAGAGAAATGGGTGGTAGAACTCGGATGAGCACCGGCTCCAGTACTTCCAGTTATAGCGCTGACATGGACTTCATCGTGCAGTTTCCCTTGCTTTGCCAAGGGTAATAAAGCCAACTGAATAGCGGTAGCAAAACAGCCTGGATTTGCTACAAAATGAGCTTTTCGAATCATATTGGCTTGAAGTTCCGCTAGACCATACACAAATTCCTTACCGCAGCAATGATGTCGTTCACTGTGTTTTCCTTGGGTCAATTCCCACCGCGCATCTGCGCTTAAATCAATAACCTTAGCTTGGGTTGGTATCCAGCCCTGGTCGAACACCTCTTTAGTTTTTCCATGACCTGAACATAGGAATACGATCCTACAGGTGTCTGGTAATTTCTTAACAAAGCTACCGGAAAGCTCGCCAATTAAATCGGGATGAGCCTTAGATAAATGTTGCCCCGCGTGACTTTGACTTTGAACAAATAGCGAATCTACATTGGGGTGAGCAGATAACAATCGGATGAGTTCACCTGCGGTATAGCCTGCACCACCTATGATCCCTATATCAATCTTATTAGAATCAATTTTATTAGGTTGATTTTCAAGCTCAACAGCAACTTCACTTTCCTGAGTAGGTCTATTTATCTGATCACTCACTTGAATCACTCTTATTTTTATGGTGTTGGTTTGAGGAAGCAGGCTCCTTCTCCATACTATTATATATATGGGTTGAATTCGATAAAATTTTAGTAAAGCCTTTTACCTCCTCACCTGTCCATCCCTGATTCATTTCACCATACTGACCAGCATCTGATTGTAACATATCAAAAGGTGATTCCACACCCTGAACCTCAAAATAACCTGGATGCAATCGTACAAACACTTTCCCGCTCACCCTCTTTTGTGTCGACTCTAGAAAAGTTTCAATATCTCGCATGACAGGATCTAAATACTGGCCTTCGTGCATCATCATCCCGTACCATTCCCCCATCTGGTCTTTCCAATACAATTGCCATTTAGCTAGACAATGCTTCTCTAAAGTGCGATGAGACTCTATTAACACCATAGGAGCGGCCGCCTCGAAACCTACACGCCCTTTGATACCAATAATCGTATCTCCCACGTGATGATTGCGACCAATCCCATAAGGTGAAGCTAAAGCGTCTAACTTTTTAATCAGTTGAACAGGGTTCATTCGCTCACCGTTAAGCCCTACAGGTTCACCTTGCTCAAATTTTATTTCAATTCTGTTCGTTTCGGTTTTTGTAATGGGACTTGGCCAAGCAAACTCAGGTAATGGCAGATGAGAGGTTAAGGTTTCAGCCCCTCCAACAGATGTCCCCCAAAGTCCTTTATTGATGGAGTACTTAGCGCGCTCCCAAGATTTTTCAATCCCATGTTCTTGAAGAAACTCCACCTCCTGTTCACGACTTAGTCGCTGATCACGGATAGGAGTGATGATTTCCATCTCAGGAGCCATAATCTGAAAGACCAAATCGAACCTAACCTGATCATTTCCGGCACCCGTTGAACCGTGAGCGATAGCATCTGCTCCAATTTTTTTCGCATACTCTACAATTGCTACTGCTTGAAATACCCTCTCCGCGCTAACACTTAAGGGGTAAGCATGATTTTTTAACACATTCCCAAAGAGTAAATAGCGTATACCGTGATCGTAAAATTTTTGCTCCACATCCAAACAAAGGTGGTGTTGAATACCTAATTCAACCGCTTTAGCCGCTAAATCATCCACTTCTTCTGCATCGAAGCCACCGGTATTGACCGCTACAGAGTGCACCTCATATCCAAGGTTTTTTGCTAAATAAATAGCACAATAACTGGTGTCTAAACCACCGCTGAAGGCCAATACTACTTTTTTCATAATTTTATTTGCTTGGAGGGTTTAATGACTTTAAGAAACGATTGTTTTTTTAAGCGCACCCATCGGTAGAATGTTTCTAGGTTCTGCTTTTTTTTCTCTTCCGACTGGGTGTTTGGTTTTTTGGGATCGTACAACATACCGGTGCATAAGCAGTTGCTGCGATTGTTCCTGCTTAATATATCATAATTTGGGCAGCTCTGGCAGCCTTTCCAGAATGTTTCATCCTGTGTTAGCTCCGAAAAAGTCACCGGCTTGTATCCAAGGTCTGAATTTATTTTCATCACGGGAAGTGAGGTGGTGATCCCAAAGAGCTTTGCTTCCGGATACTTTTTCTTCGACAATTCGAAGGCCTTAGCTTTGATCTTTTTTGCCAAACCCTGGCCTCTATAATCCCAATGCACAATCAAGCCTGAGTTAGCGACATATTTTTTGTTCTCCCATATCTCGATATAACAAAATCCAGCCAGCTGATCCCCATCTAAGGCAATAACCGCATTTCCATTGGTCATTTTGGTTTTAATGTATTCCGGCTCCCGTTTAGCAATACCAGTTCCACGTTGTTTAGCCGCTGTTTCTATAAGTTCACATATAGCGGTCGCATATGGATGATGCGAAGAAGTACAATAATGTAGAGTAATAGGCATGAGTGAGTTAATAAGAGTGAAAAAATGAAAGTGAAAGTATAGTTGCGGAAGGGTGAGCAATGATTAACACACGCTCGAAAAAAAGGCAATTACCGCCGTCGCCGATAGATAGGCCGTACCGGGTTTACCGGGATTGGAATTGGACGATATACTTTAGAGATTAGCATGTGTAGAAAGTACGCTTTTTGATATTTTAAATACAATTCCGACGTATCTTTTTTTTACGCGAACCAACAAACATCTTAAGAACCTGTTAATATTGCGATTTAACCCTTTCATATCACTGCTGATTATCCTCGTAGCAAGTCCTAGTAGACCCGCTAGCGCACAAGTTCCCGCGCAGGGCGGCTCAATAGAAGGTCTATTTTCTCCTAATTCAACCGAACAAATTAGACCACAAGCACAAAAACTTTTTTTAGAGGGCTTAATAGCAATCAATGATGCGTCCTTAGAAGAGGCTTTAGCCCTATTACTACAGGCCGAAGAACTCGATCCTGAACAAAGTGGCATTACGCATGCCATAGCAGATGCTTATTACGGTCTTAATGACTATGATAACGCTCTTTTTTACGCAGAATATAGTCTTACAAAAGAGCCCATGAATCCATGGTATCGTATTACCTTAGCTCAAATATTATATGCCCAAGGGTACTACCAATCGGCGGTTAAAGAAATCGAATTGGTCCTAAGTCAACATACTTATCATTGGATTGCTCTGACTTTCCTAGTGCGTATGCACCGAGAAATGGGCTTTTTAGCGGATGCCAACGCCGTGATACGTGAACGCATTTTGCACCCTATACAAAGGGCAGTCACCCAGTATTCCCCTAGTAGGTCTCAATCAAATGGACTTGTTATTCAACCTTTCAGTGAAGCACATAAAGATTGGTACAAACTACTCTATAGAAACTTTGAAGTACTTGAAATGCGCGATTCAATAGCAGCTGTTGCAGGCGAGATGCATTATTTATTCCCTTATGATCAAGAAATCAGTGCTCTTGCTTCCGAGAACAATAATGATCCCGTTTTCTCTGATAACACTGGCGTTACTCAAGCTAGCTCAAGTGAATCTGCATCAACTGAATCTGAACAGTCACTACTAGTACAAAAACTCCAACAGGGTAGCACCCCACAGAGTCCGGAGGAGGCTATAGAGTGGTTAGCGCTATTCTATCAGCAGAATGCAAGCCTGACTGATCGACAAAAGATTGCGATGGAATGGAATCAACTTTTTCCTGAACAGGGAGAAATTTTAAGTGAATTAGGCCGAATAGCATTAGAATTAAACCGTCCAAGCGCAGCAAAAAGTTGGCTTGAGCAAGCCGTTCGTAGTCCTGGCAAGCGTTCTCAAAAATCAGAATGGTACCGCCAACTAGGCGAACTACAAGCGCAAGCCGGAGACCTTGACCTCGCTGAGCAAAGCTTGAGCTATGCGCTTCGATATGACCCTGAAAATGAGCATGGATGGGCTAGTTTAGCCTATTTTAACGCTCGATATAGAAATAACAGAGCCGAGGCTGAGTCCAACATCGAACAAGCCCTTTCCATTAACTCAAAAAATGCCGCTGTGATAGAACTACAAGGAGACATGTACCACCTATTTGGTGAATCAGAGCAGGCGATTATCTGGTGGGAAAAAGCCCTAAAATTAGGTGGACCAACCCAGCGATTACAACAAAAGCTATCTGGAAAGCATGAATAAGTGGCATAACTCTCTCTTTACTTCCGCAGTTTTCTTGTTGGTGAGTGTATTATTTCTACAAGGCTGTGGAAGCAGCGGTTTCATGTTGCGTTCATCCACAGACCAACGTTATACCCCTTCAAACATCACTGTTTCCGAGGTATATGACCTCCTTCAAACACAAACACTTCCAAGCTCGTTTTCAGGCAAGGGTAAATTATTTTTCAGCGCCCCTGGGCAGAGTGAAAGGCTTAGTTTTGAGTACCTTGTAGGTCAAGACCGAGAAGTGTATGAGATGAAAAACCGCATCGGTATTCCTGTGGCTACGATACAAATTGAAGGAGACTCTGTATTATTTTTAGACAGAATTGAGTCACGAGCAATCAGATGGCATAAAAACACACCTCCTTTAAGCGTGCCCGGGCTTATCCCCCCCATTCGATTGTATGAACTTGTACACTACGAACACTGGATTTTACAAGCGCAAGAAGTGGATCAATCGACCCGGGATGCACGTTTCACCATACCTGGCTTTGGTTACGTGTATCTAGAATTAGAAACCTTTGCACTTTCAGGGCTAACTTATAATTCATCGTCCCAAAGCAGCATGAGCGAAGTTTGGAAACTTCAAGTGAATGACAGAAAGAACTACAAAAATTCTCCAATTGCCCGTACCTTTAGTATCGAGAATGAAACGCGTAAATCACAATTATTTGTGCAACTGGTTGACCTACAATTCAACCAGTCTGTCATCCCGCCGCCGGTATCCATTCCCAGTAATTATACTCAAACCCGATACGTTGATTAGTTCCCCTACATCATATTGCTTACAGGAATCCCGACTAGGTTTCATCTCCCTAGCGTTCATGCTGTTCTTTTTTGGTTTAGTGGTATTGGCCGTGCTAAAACCTAGTGAGCTCTCGGCTCAAACCTATCAAGAGCGAAGAGATGCCATACTAGACAAGCAGAACGAAACACGATCGGAGATTGAGGAATTGTCGAGCCGAATTAGAGAATTTGAACAGCAAATAAATGCTACTGAGAACGAGTACAGCAAGGTTTTTCAGCAATACGAACAGCTCAATAAGATGATTGCTCTTCAAGATAACAAAATTAAACGCCTTGCAGGGGAACAAGACCATATCGAAGAAGAGATCAATCTAATACAAGATCAAATACAATTACGGGAGACCGAATTACAACAATCCTTAGATAATTATCGGGAGATTATGCGCTATACCTATATGAATGGGCGGCTGAATTCTATTGAGTTGTTAGCTACATCAGAGTCTATGAATCAGATGATTAGGCGCGCTTATTACTTGAATAAACTAGAAGATTTTAAACGAACCAAACGAGATGAAATCGTAGCTAAGCAACAAGAACTTAGTGGTATGCAGGTTGATTTAGAAAGCAGCTTAGAAAAAAACAGCCTCGTCATTGACGAAATCGAGCAAGAAAAGACAAAACTCGATGGCCAACGAAATCTCCAGCTTAGAAGTGCAGAACGATTAAAGGCGGAGAGCACTACTTTACTGGATGAGCTCAGGCAGGTTCAGGCACAAAAAGAAAATCTTGAAACCGAATTCTCAAGTCTTATAGCAGAAGAGGATAGAATACGTGAACTTGAAAACGAACGCCTCAGGCGCCTAGAAGAAGCACGTACAATAGCCGATGCTGCAAGACGGGCAGAAGAAGTGGCAAAATACTCTACCCCCACCCGAGCCTCTTATGTTTCAGACGAAACCTTGAAAGCGTACGAGCAAAATTTTTCTGTATCTAAAGGGCAATTGCCTTGGCCTGTGAGCTCTACCACCGTGTCAAAGAAATTTGGCATCACTCGAAATCCATTATATGGTACCAGAACGGAACACCCTGGAATTAATATTGTTACCCGCGCAGGGGAAGAAGTTCGAGTAGTTTCAGATGGGTACGTATTTGCGATTCAGCCATTACCAGGTTATGGGAATGTGGTATTTGTTAAGCATGGCTCGTACTACACTGTATACGGAAACTTGAGTGAGATTTACGTCAATAGTTCAACCATTCTACGGGCAGGAAGCCCCGTTGGGCGGGCGGGCACCGTAGAATCGGAAATGGGGGAAAGTATCTTCTTCGCCGTTAGAAAAAACAATACCAATTTGAATCCTGAAGAATGGCTAACCAAATGATTGATACCGAGCAACTACCTCGAATGGCCTTTTATACTTCTGGCTTAATAGTGGTTTCTGGAGCTTTTACCATTTTTTCGTCAGAGATATTTCCATATGTGCTAACATCTATATTTCATAACATTGGTATATTTCTTGGGCTCGGCCTGGTTTATTTTAACATGATCCGTTTAAGTTCTCGTAGGTACATGCGACGACTGGATGGCCCTTCAAGAATGCCATGGGTTTTTGCCGTCTTAATTGGAGGGCTTCCTTTGATTTGGATTACTATCTATGATACGGGTTGGCCTTTAGCCACACTTTTGATATATGCCGGAATAATCCTATTCTTTAGTGCTTTAGGTGCTCATTTAGGTCAAAAGGCAGGCCATAAAGCCCAACAGCAATTTAGAGAGCAGCTACAGGCCTATTTAGAAAAAATTCACGCACAACAAACTGAAAACTCTCCAGAATCAACCGATCATGAATCAACTAATCGCTTTCCTTCGTCCTAGCTCATTATTTAATCTGCTCTGTAGTTTTATACTCATAATTCTGGTCAGTTCTAGCTTTACTTGGGCTCAAGACTCCTCTGATAATACCACTGTTTCAACATCTTGGACTCCAGAAGAGTTACATACTGTAGGTACTGCGGCCTCTGCCCAGCAACTAGAATATTACATCCGCCAATTGGCTGATTTCGGCACACGTCACACCTTATCCGATACCGTTTCGAATACCCGAGGCATCGGTGCAGCTCGACGTTGGATCAACGCAGAGTTTGAAAAAATATCAGAGGAATGTGGCGGATGTTTAGAGGTTTTTTATGTTTCAGGAATCGTTGGACCACAAAACCGGATACCAGTTGCTACTAATGTTGTGAATGTAGTAGCCATACAACGTGGCTATGCCGATCCCAACCGATTTGTGGTAATGAGTGGTGATATTGATTCTCGTGTTTCTGATCCAACCAATGGGATTTCAGATTCTCCGGGTGCCAATGATAATGCCTCAGGTATGGCAGGAGCTATTGAAGCAGCTCGTATTCTTTCTAGATACCAATTCCCATCATCCATCATTTATACCGGACTATCTGGAGAAGAGCAAGGATTACTAGGCGGCAAAATATTAGCCGATTATGCCATCGCAAATGAGTGGGATATCAAAGGAGTGTTAAATAATGACATGATCGGAAACATTAAGGGGATTAACGGTGTCATTGATAATACAACGGCCCGGGTATTTTCAGAGGGTACTCGCTACGTGGAAACCGAACGAGAGGCTCGCATGCGAAGATTTACAGGCGGTGAGGTTGACTCCCCATCTCGAAATTTAGCCCGTTATGTAGATCTTATGGCGGACCGATACATTCCTAACTTGGATGTAATGATGATTTATCGTTTAGATCGTTTCGGTCGCGGCGGGCATCATAGACCTTTTAATGAGGTTGGTTTTCCTGCCGTTCGCATCATGGAAACCAATGAAAATTATGTAATGCAACATCAAGATATCCGAGTGAAAGATGGTATCAAGTATGGTGATACGATAGACGGAGTAGATTTTGATTACGCAGCTAAACTTACCAATCTGAATGCGGTTGTAATGGCCAGTATGGCTTGGGCTCCTGCACCCCCAGCAAATGTTCGCATTCAAGGGGCTGTTCAACCCAGCACTACCCTATCTTGGAAAGCCTTGAACCCAACAGAAAACCCTCAGCTAGCTGGGTATAAAATTTATTGGAGGCTCACCGACTCAAATCAGTGGCAATGGAGTAGGTTTGTGCCTTCTGAGGTGGTAGAGTATACCCTAGAGAATGTGGTCATTGACAATTACTACTTTGGTGTCGCCGCTGTTTCCAAAGATGGCTTTGAAAGTCCTGTGGTTTTCCCAGGGCCTGCGGGTTCATTTGGTGATTAGTCTGGTTGGTGACTATTCTGGTTGATGGTTAATCTATTTGGTGACTATTCTGGTTGATGGTTAGTCTGGTTGATGGTTAATCTCTCTCCATAGCCACTACTTCAACCTTCCTTTTAAGTACTTGGGAAAGTAGATGGGATTTTCTCATAGCCCCCCAAATCTCAAGACTAGGCTCGTCAATGGTTTGAATGACAATAGTACAAGTCTTACTATTTAGCTCAACACTCAGGTCTTTTACGTTTTGATAATGACTACGATCCAAGCCGTCCGCTACGCGTAATAAACCCGATAACCGCATGATTCTTTTTCGAATCTCCTTAGGTAGTGCGGCGAATTCCTCGTGTCTTTTTTTAGGAGTTGAACGGCGATGATACCGGGCTACATGCCCCATAATAGCAATTTCTTGTTCTCTGAATCCTTTTAAATCAGCATTCAATATAAGATAAAGGGCATGCTTGTGATGCTTAGAGTGAGAAATATGATATCCAATATCATGCATAAGTGATGCATACTCTAATAACTCTCGATCTTCAGCACACAATGTTAACGAATCCTGCAGGGCATCAAATAGCTTCAGCGCTAAAGTAGTGACTTGGGTAGAGTGTTGTTCATGCCAGTTACACTTTCTAAGTAATTCAAAAACACTCCTACGCCGTGGGTCGGGAGTAGCGCCGCCAGGCAATCCAATAAATTCTTTCTTTAAGTATCTAATAATCATTCCCTCCCTAAGGGCTTGGGTAGAAATACGAACAGACTTCAACTCAAATTCATCCATCAGGTATCGAACCAATATCATGCCTGTATTAATAAAATCGACCCGTTTTTCATCTAAACCAGGTATTCCTTGGCGTTCGATTCTATTTAACTTTATAAATGAGTCATAAAATCGAATAAAGTCTTTACGACTAAAACTCCATTCATTTAGAGCAAACGATTCGATATCCAGGCCCTGATCAACGGCCATCATTAACGCGATATTTTGCATTGTCCCGGACGAACCTACGATGTACTCCGTTGGCCATTGACTCAAGGCTTCTTGAATTGAAAGTAAACTTTGTTTGTAATACGCTTTAATTTGGTCAATCTGTTCTTCTGATATGGGATCGTTAGGATTAAACTGATCCGTCATTCTAGAAACGCCAATTTTTAGCGATTTTAAAAAGTGAAATTCATGTTTATTACCCAGGACAAATTCCACACTACCCCCACCAATATCGACCATCAAAACAGGTTTGTCATCTAAACTAAGTCCATGCTGTATCGCATAGCCAATGAGCTCAGCTTCCATACTTCCAGGAATTGCTCGAATTTTTATCCCCACTTGATCAATGCTGCGTTGAATAAAGTCACCCCCATTTTCAGCCTCACGAATAGCACTAGTCGCGTAGGCCAAAATTTCATCAACCTGATAGCTATCGCAGAGAATCTTAATTTTCTGCAAGGCCGAAAGACCTCTATCAATGGCTTCAGATGACAATCTACGCCCGATACCTTCCTTAGCTAGGACCACCATTTCTTTAAGATCATCGATCCGACGGAAACTCCCATCGGACATTATTTCAACCACCACCACATGAAATGAGTTGGTACCTAGGTCAATGGCGGCAATTTTTTTTATAGGGCTTGGGTTGTTTGTACTGAGTCCAATCATAGTCGCCTAAGCTACAAAAGTGTACGCAATTGTACACCTTAGAATTTTTTATCTTTAGGTCCCTCATCAAGCACAAGATCATTATGGTTATAATCATTGGCGCAGGCCCTATTGGACTGGCAACCGGAATTGAATTAAAAAAACGAAACATACCTTTCATGATTATTGAAAGGGGATGCTTAGTACAATCGCTGTATAATTATCCGGTTAATATGACGTTCTTTTCCACTTCAGATAAGCTTGAAATAGGAGGAATTCCCTTCATTTCACATGGTTTCAAACCTACTCGAAGCGAAGCCTTGGAATATTATCGGCGCGCCGCTCACCATTACGACTTAGCTATTCGACTCTACGAAACCGTAAAAGGAGTGAGTGGGGAGAACGGAAGATATGTCGTGCATACCACGAAAGGTGATTACGAAGCTTCAAAAATTGTAATTGCAACTGGTTTTTATGGAACTCCGAATAAAATGGGGGTACCTGGTGAAGACCTACCTAAGGTTCAACATTATTACAAAGAAGCCCATCCTTATGCTTGGCAGAAAGTATTGGTGGTAGGCGCTGGCAATTCCGGGGTAGATGTGGCGCTAGAATGTTACCGATCCGGCGCCGATGTATCTATGGCTATTCGTTATCCTGAGGTTAAACCCACCGTGAAATATTGGGTTAAACCTGACATTGAAAATCGGATTAAGAAAGGGGAAATAAAAGCCTATTTGAATACTGAGCTCATAGAAATAAGAGAAGGTGAAGTGGATCTTAGCACACCGGAAGGATTAGTAACTATAGAGAATGATTTTGTGCTAGCTATGACTGGTTATCGTCCTAATTACAGCCTGCTGGATCTCTTAGGAATTGACTATTCAACCGATGAATTGTGTATCCCTGTGCATAACAAGCAATATCTAGAAACCAACAGAAAAGGCATCTATGTGGCTGGAGTAGTATGCGCAGGTCTTCAGACTAGTAAACTCTTTATTGAAAATTCAAGAGTACATGCAGAGCAAATTGCCTCGCATATAGAGCAGTCCATGTATTAGTGGGGTAGCCTAGAAAGCTCCATTCATAGACATAAAAAAAGGGCAAGCGACCCATATCACGTCGCTACGACCAGATTACCGCTGCTGCATTCCTGCCCTGACGGAGTTCAAAGGGAGCTGACTGTATGGGACTTGCCCGAACAGTTAAGATACGACCTTTTTAGACGAAGTCTCAAGGAAAATTCCGACTATTTTATTTGCTCGTCATTACAAATACTCCATCCCAATCTGGTGATGGTGGATTTTGCATCATTGCTTGGCATCGTTCTATAAACAACTGGGATGGATTTTGAGCATTCCATTCTAATTGTTCGGATTGTTTAAAAAAGTCTAGTGCATGGTTGAAATCGCCCCTGAAATATGCATCCATTCCCTGATGATAGGTGCCAATTGCGTCTAGTTTACGCTGGTTTGCGTCGTCCCGAAGACCCGCAATTTCATATACTTTAACAGGCTTGGTTCTACCTTTAACTACAATATTATCCAATAATCTGAAGAGGCATTCGTCTCCATATTGTTCTGCTTCCTGCTTTGTAGCCTCCGTTACCATGGTAAATACGTGATATGCTTTTGCTCCACTTTCACATCTAGCAGCCAAATTAACGTTATCTCCCATCATGGTGTAGTTAAATCTTCGTAGCGAACCCATGTTCCCCGTAACCATATCACCAGTGTTAATACCCATCCGATGTTGCATAGTATGCACGATATCCGGCCAGTCTTCTGTTGCCCATTTTGCTCGTAATTCAACTAATTTCTTGTCCATTAATTGAGAGGTTAGACAGGCTCTATAAGCATGGTCTTTCATAAATACTGGTGCACCATAAAATGCAACTATTGCATCTCCAATGAATTTATCCAATGTGCCACCTTGGTCGTTGATTGTATCAGTCATAGCGGTCAGATATTCATTGATCAGCAGCACTAATTTCTTGGGTTCTAATTTTTCTGAAAAGCTAGAAAATGAGACGATATCCGAAAAAAATGCAGAAATGTAACTATCCTCTCCCCCCAACTTGGGTTCTTCTCCCGATTCTATCATTTGACTTACCAAAGTTGGTGATACATAGGATGAGAACATTCCTTGAATTCTACGTTTCTCTTTTTGCTCATTTACAAATTCATAAGCAACAGTACCAACTTGACCTATAAAGACTGTGATCATAACCCCAGTTACATATAAAAAGAACTGATATTCTACAAACAATTGTTGCGCAGTAAAATAATATCCTACCATCAATATCAACATAAATGGAAAGCCAAGCGCTGGGCCAAAACGCCTATTAAAAAAAATTACAAGTATAGTTAAGAGTAGCATAATCATCACGTTGCTATTGTTACTCTGCCTTCTTAAATAGTTGCCATCTAATATAGTCTGAAGTGCATGAGCATGTATCTCATAACCAGGCCTAGGCTGATCAATAGTAGAAAATGGTGTAGGATGAAAATCTTGTAAGGTGGGCATAGTTGCTCCAACAATTATAATCTTGTCTTTAAACACCCCATCATATAATAATCCTGTACCCGTAAGTGGGTCTTCAAATAAATTTAAATCAAATGCTTCTGCCTCCATTATGGTTGTATACGAAGTATCATCAATCACTTGCTCATAATTTATCACCGGGAATAGTCCTTCTGGTCCATAATAATTAATAATAAAATGAGAGGGACTGGATTTTTCTACTTGATAAGACCCCACCTGAAAATACGGTTCATTGGTTGCAACCAACGGATCAATGTAGATGGAATCCGTAAATACTCGAACTCCCTCAAGCGCCAAAGAATAGATACTTTGATCTCGATAATTATTCCCAAAAGTATAATTTCGAATGAAGCCATCTAAATCGGGAGTAGTTTTTACTAATGCAAATGGATTGGGGTTACTATTTCTGAGAAGAGGTATGGGGAATATAGGATTGAATTGTACTGCATTATTTCTTTGGGTAAGTTCTATATCACCAGACAAAACAACATTACCATATTTAGCTATTGCTTCTGCGAAAAGTGAGTCATTTTTAGTATCGTAGGTATCTTTTTGAGAAAAAATAACGTCAAAAAGTATTGCTTTAGCTCCCGCTCGATTCAAATTATGAACTAAACGAGCATGCAATTCTGTAGGCCATGGCCATTTCTCTGGAATCTCAGAATCAGCCTTTTCACTGATAGCTACCAAAACGATAGGTGAGTCTTCAACAGACAGAGGTCCCCTCTTTTCAAAGAATTGATCTCGCAGAGATAATTCTATGCGCTGTATTGCAGGAAGCATAGTAGCACTTATTGCTACTAATAAGGTTACAAAAAGGATAATTATATATATCCATAAAGGTTTTTTCTTTTTATTTGGTTCAGCCATATTCTTAGTTTTTAAACGTATATAACTATTCAATTTAATTTAGGGTTTAACAATTAGATCTAGAACCTAAATAAATACTTTAACTGCGCATAGCGATCACCAAGCCCGTCCAGATTACTAATGCTTATCAAGTTAGAATCAAATCGGAGGCTATGTTGATCGGTTAGTTTAAATTCAAAGCCTCCTACAAAGGCATAGGTTTGGTATTCATTTATTGTCAACTCCTCACTTAGGACATAATAGTCGTCGAGTGGATTATCCTCATCACCTGCTTCTACTTCAATAGTTCTACTCTGAGAGCGATTATCCGAATAAGCCACTCTTGTATTTAAACTAAATCGTGCATCGAACAAAAAGAGTGTCGCCCCAAAATATACCCCTTGAATGTCTAAATCTAATTGCCCATTACCGCTTTGGGTTTCATTTAAACTATAGCCGAATTGGGTTTTTAACGGTACTCTAGAAAACTGTGAGTTAATACTGACCGAATACGACCTATTCTCAATGCTTCCAAAGGCGAATACCTGATCGGCTGTTTCGAGTGATGAAAGACTAATTGTTGCATCAGAAATACCTTCACCCATACGAAACCGTTGGGTTATGGAGGCGTTTAGATTTATTGTACTGTTTGATCTGGGCACTGGGCTTACTAAGGTGTCACCTTCAGAAATGCGTAAATTTTGTACCGCTGCATTTTCAAATCCCACCGGAACTTCTGGATTAAATCTCTGTATCCCGTTATCCCTAGTTCTATACCGATATCCTACCGTAATTTTTGGGATGAACTGATTAACTGGGTAATAACTAACACTTCCTTTGTAGGATATTGTTTTTGTGGTCGCCTTCTTTGTCTGTGCAACATTATCTTGCAACTCTTCATAGCCAAGATTTAAAAATATCTGTCGCGAGAATAATTGAATTCTGTCCGACACATTAAACCCACTTATATCTTTCTGTATTGTTGAATTGGCTAAAGAAACAAAATCAGGACCTACCCACCGATAACGGGCCGATATTGAATTAAAAGGCAACTGGGCAGTTAGCTCGGTATTAGAGCCTAATATGGACGTGGGAAAGTAGGGAGTTACCTCAGCGCTATCGGTACCAACATTACTAAATCGAATGGGTAACACACTTATATTTTCATTAACAATCAAGATAGTAGCTAACTGGTTTAGCAGATCGTAGGTCGCGTTATCTATACCATCAAACCCAAGTTCTTCGGCTCGAGTTTGATTAAGGGGTCCCCCATAAATATCCTCATTCAGAACCGATGCCACGGTTTCGGTTTTAAACCTAACCTTGTTCTGTGCCAAGGCAAATGCTAAATCGACCCCGAGTACAAAATTTCCTTTTGGTCGTGGGCTTCCGCCTTGAATTCTAAGTAAATCAGGCTCTGAGGCAAGTCTTTGCCGGTCTAACCCCGTTAAGTTGGCATACAAAGCCGAAGGCCCTAGCAGTAGGTCATCATAATCTAACACATTAAAGATAGAGCTTGTATCATCCTCTACTTTCATTGCTAGAATACCCAGCTGAGCATATTTTGCATTACCTAATCCAACTCGAGCCCCCATTATCTTACGAGCAAATCCACCCCTACCCGAATTATCATAACTAAGGGTGTAGGTGGTATCCTGGGGTATGCCTCCTGCTTTCACTGTATCAACAGCAATTCCGGCATATAAATTGGTCACCTTCCTATTAATTTCACCATAGAGTAACTCAATGTTGATATTCTCCCACAACAAATGTACTTCTGTATTTACCCCAAACATTCTACGCCCAGAGATGGTAAAGTTTCCCATATCTGGATAAATATGTCCAGCATCTAGTGTCCACCACTTTCCAAGCTGCATTTTAAGACCAAATCTATTTTGAGGCTGTAAACGAAGGTCTTCCTGTGTAGTATAATATCCATTCATGGAGTACTTCAACAAATTATACTCTCCTGAAATGGAAAAACGTCCGGAATAAGCCTCCGTTATATCTTCTGAAATCACTTGATTTCTGGCCGATAATTCGAGATTAGCATTTGGTCGATATGGATTATCAAACTCTTCTACCTGCTCAATCTCTGCTTCTTCTTCACTGATTACATTAAAAGACCATTCTTGAACTAAAAAAGTATCTGCTTGGGTAAGATAATTGAGTTGAATATCGTGCGGGCCTTCTAAAATAAAATCTGGATTGTACGATATATAATAGGCCGATGTGTCCGCAAGTTCGGTTATATCTTCTTCATCCAAAACCAGTTGAAAGCTTCCTGGTTCAAGGTCTTCTGGGTCGTAAAACAAAGAAATTGCTATAAATGCATCATCCATCTGGACCCCAATACCAGGTTTTGGTGACAGGATGGTAACATCTATGTCTTCGGTCTGCTGATCATTCATTTTTTTTGACCCGGAATTAGTGGAATAAGCCGTGGGATCTATTACCAATGGCACCTCAATGTAACCTGCCTTACCCATACCCTGAGTTGGATAAAGGATATCTTGTTCATGCTGTAACGTGCTAATTCGAACAAAATACTGCAATTGAGTCCCAATGATCGTACTGGGTTCCAAATCAACACTAAGTAGACCGTTGATCAGCTGCATTGAGCGTTGACGGAAGCCCATATTTCCATCGGTTCGGTAAAAAAATTCGGCTTCTATTATTTCTGCAGGTCGGAGTCCTGGCACCTGAAATTCCAAGGATGCAGTCTCTTGTTGATTGATGAAAATAGGTACTAGATGCTCTATCCAATAGGGAGATGTCCCGTCTCCAAATACGTTAATCCCTCCTACGCTCGCGGTCCTTGTTTGGTCAAAAGCATCTATTGCATTCAAGGAACCATCTTGGTTATGTTGGGCGTATAGCTCGGTCCCAATTGCTCCAAGAATTATAGCAGCAAATAAATACTTCCCGATAATTTTGTCAAAGGCTTGCCGTGTAAACATAGAGAGTAATGACTCTTTTGGACCCGAGAAAAAATATTATTGGTCAGATTTCTCAAAAATAGTCAATGGTATTTCACGAACCTGACCATTTGCATCTCGGAATCGAACGATTACCGTACGCTCAATAAGATCTTCTTCCAAATCTTCATAACCTTCTCCAAAATTTTGAAGCTCATCATCCGTAAGCGTACCCGATTCTACAGAACTTCCCCCTTCATCAACCTCAGCATACATTTTTTCAAATAATGAAACAGTTTGACCAGAATTTAAAGCAGTAACGTTTACCTGTCCCTCTTCTACCCAAATAAACCCATCTGCATTGTTCCCAAATACGGTCCCTTTCACCGAAGCTAAGGAACGAGAGGTCTGAACATCAAAACTCCCGGAACCCACAGGCTCAATTTCTAGTCGAATTTCTCCTTGTTCTAAATCTATTCTACGATTGGAAAGACGAGAATTCGCTAAGCTCTCACCACGTATAATAAGCATCGATTCCGGTTTAACTTTAGCTACACTATTATCAGAGGTAAAAATAACGAGTGCATAGCCAGACTGCCCGGTTGCTAAGGTATCTCCATTGAAAAGTGGTTCCCCTATATTTTCACGTAGATCTAACAAATAAGCCCCTCTGTCCTTTGACAATATATCTACTTCCGGTTTAAATCTTCGCACAATAGCAAGAGGTCTAACTTGGGCTTCCATAATCCCATCATCGACTGCTTCGGTCGGTGGTACGGTCGGCAATGGGTTCCTTTTAGATCCATCTGGAAGTGAATCAGGGGCTAAATTGATAAAAGAAAAAAGGAGGATAATAAAAAGAGATTTCATAATGACGTTCTTTTTGGGTGATTAATTTCCTTCAATGACCAAATCGCCATTTTGAAATTTTTCAATGAGTTCAAGAATTTTTTGTATGCCTATTACACCAGTATATACTTGCCCATCAATTTCAATATTTTCGAAATTATAGCCAGTTTCTAATAGTAGATTGTATGTATCCTGCCCAACCAATTGTACGAGAGCCTGCACGGTTTCTTGATCCACTTCAACCACATTAGATTCGCTACCTGGATCAACCAGAGTAAACTCCCATATTTCAGAAACAACTTCATTTATACCTAATGCAGTATTCATCGATGTCACCACTTGCCAATAATACGTTTGGCCAGGTACAAGGGCTTGCACCCCATTTGTTGGATACTGTAAAGAATTCCCACGTATGTTTTGATCTAGGTACTCAAATTGCAGCAATGATCCACCCATATCTGTTGCCTCAGAACTTTTTGCACTTTCTAAGAGTGATTCAGGGCTATCTGATCCATTTCCTGATACAACCAACACACGATAAGTCAATGACGCGTCACCTTCCCAACTTAACTGTGGAATAGGATTGGTGATGGCTGCCTGAGCGCCTACCAAATCACCTGGGGTTCTTAGCAAAATGGTTAGCTCATCTACCACTCCCCCTTCCAATATATTACCTCCCAGTTGGATGGTTTCATTGGCCAAAATTTCTCGGCGACCTTCTTCGGTTACCTGGTAAATACGCACAGCAAAACTGTATTGATCGTTAGGTAAGGTAGTCCCAGACAAATCTTCAACAAAGTTTTCACCGGTTGATGTAAGCCCGCCATCGAACTTCATTCGGTCGGATATACCTGGAATTTCTTCATTTTGGATATCATTATTGGTTGCAAATATAACCTGACCTGGACTTAGGGAGAAAGGATAGGCCGCTTGTTGACGAATCCTGGCTAACACACCATAACTAGCCGCTTCTAAATCAAATTCAAAGTAAAGATTCTCTAATCTTTCTGTTGTGTTATTAACTAATGACCCAGATATAATAACAGATCCCCCACCTTCCGTGTCTACACCTAGACTTGAGAGCCCGAGCACTTGGGCTTGCTCCAAGATGGGTGAAAGGGAAAACTCTAGAGTAACTTTGTCGGACTGGCCAAAGGTAACAATTGTGGTCAAAAACCAAATCAATACCGTAAAAAACCCAATATTCCCTGCTTTTTTCGTATATAAACTATCCATAATTACCTCTTTTAATTGCATTTACAAACCATGCCTTCGTTAAGGTTGTTCAAACAAATATAAATCAAAAGCTTGAGCACTTAAAATAAGATGTAAAAAAAGCTCTTACCTTAATTAGAAAGAGCTTTGTGGAGCTATGGGGATTCGAACCCCAGACCTTCGCGCTGCCAGCGCGACGCTCTAGCCAGCTGAGCTATAGCCCCTAAAAAGAACTTGAATATAAGTGTGATGGTAAATTAATCCTAGTTCATTTATTTTTTTGTTTGATAGACTCCAAAGGTTCACTATTTTCATACAAAATGCATAAACGTTTTTAATATCAATCAAACCTTCTGAATAGGAGTTAAACCTATATGAAACGAAGAATAAACCTACTTGTCCTCACACTATTTTTATCTGCTGGAGTTCTTAGCCAATTTGGCTGTGGGCCCAAAGAAGTTGTACCACCTGTACCTGTCGATACTGATGGTGACGGAATTACAGACATTCAAGAACTTGAACTTGGACTTGACCCCAACAACGCTGATACCGATAGTGATGGCTTAAGTGATGGAGTTGAAGTAAACGAAACTAAAACCGACCCAAACAATGCCGATACAGATGGCGATGGTTTGAATGATGGTGATGAAGTGAATACCTACAACACCAATCCAAATAATACCGATACTGACGGCGATGGTCTAAGCGACTATGACGAAGTTATGACCTACAATACGGATCCAAATGATGCTAATGGCGACGCTGACGGAGAAGGTCTTAGTGACGTAGATGAAATTAATGTCCACAATACTAATCCTACCAATGCTGACACCGATGGTGACCGGTTCAATGACGCACAAGAAGTTGATATGGGTACCAATCCAAATGACGGGTCAGATCCTGCTTACATTGCTGAAGATCAGTTGACTACGATTACCTTTGATTTTGACCGGTCTACCGTTACGGACGCATCTGCCCAAGCACTAGCAGAAAACGTTCAAATGCTTATGAATGCACCTGCATTTAATGTTCGTGTTGACGCATACACCGATCACGTGGGTGGCGATCAATATAACTTACGTTTGAGTTTGCGTAGAGCAGCCTCGGTGGTGAGTTTCTATACTCAGAATGGAATTTCTGAAGACAGAATAGAATCTCGTGGATTGGGTAAAGCTCCTGTAGAATGTAGTGAAATGGAAAAAGAGAGTGGAACCAACGGTTGTGAGAAAAACCGTCGTGCTGAGTCTCATCCAGTAAGTACACTAAAGTATAATCCAGATATGTAATTGGATTTGAAATTATTGATTGTACAGAGGGCCTTGTTCATTCAAGGCCCTTTTTTTATGCCATCAACTTTGTATATCGATGGAACGAGTCCTTTCTTATCCGTCCTATCCCATTCAAACGTGGTAAGTACCCAGCATCACATACATTGATTTCCCTATTTGAATCCTAATTGTTCTCAAGTTGTACTCAAATTGTACTCAAGTTTCACTCACGTTGTTCTAAAAAAAACGTGACAAGGAAATACCTGGATACAATCCGGGGGCATCTAATCGGTACGCAAGATCTAGTCGAATTAGACTAAAAATGTTGCTTAAAGAAACACCAATCTCAGTGTGTAACCCCTTCGTGCTTGGTAACATAGTACCTGGAAACTCCTGAATAAAAGTCAATTGCTCAGAGTTTTCCCACGTTTTACCTACTCCGCCAAAGGCAATAATACTCAAGCCTTTTTTACCTGCCCCTTTCCAACCTAATGCTTCCAGTGGAATGGACCGAAAGTTGTGTTCCGCATATAAAGATGCATAACTCGCCCCTTCGTAAGGGGTAAATGTTTTCGTTTTAAACACCCCAAAAGGCCCAAATACCCCCAAGGCGGCATCTAAGGCACCGTTACGCTGAATAGGAATTCCCCCAACAAAACTACCGGCTTTTAATTTCACATCTAAGACATTAGGAATGAGCCTACGCTTATAAAAGGTCTTAAAACGCTGATACAATTCTAATTCAAATCTAGCAAAGTCCCAATCGCTACCAAGCACTTCGTGCGATGTTTCTATACCGAGATATAGATTATTTGCTTCAACTACTCCTAGGGCCTCTTTTCCACTTCCTCCCTCAATTTCGATGGTAATAGATGATAAACGGCCATCATCTATAGGTGGATTCATCCGTGCATTATTGTCACTAGCCCTAAGGTCATAACTTGTTTTATAATCAATACTACTATGATTTTCTATAGAATAATAAAGACGCGCATCCGAACGCCGTCCAAGAATAGCACCTTTCATTCGATGTGTGAATCCAATTTTTGAGTACTCATTACGGTAATAATCATTGTAATCGTCAAAACCAAAAAGAATAGGAACAGCCTGTATGGTACTAGGATAGTAGGTATTGTTTAGACGCGGAGTGGTAATTTTACCGGATTGCGCCCAAATTCTATTTCTCCGATTTTCTGTATCTAACACCCACTCTCCCTCTATTCTTGGGTTCCATTCCTTGTAACCAAAGCTATATCCTACTACAGCTTTTAATTCTAATCTATCTTTTTCAAGAAAACGTCGTTCTAAACCCAAACCAGCATATAAGGCATCTACACGATTAAATCGTGCTTCTACTACCATATTTTGAGTTACTCTAGACCAAGCCTGCCCAAAATAACTAGAATCTTTAGTGGTCTCTTGGCGTTCATCTTCCTCATCCATTGTTACAAACTTGGCCAAAAAGCCCGTTGGTTGGAAAGATTTTTCAAGACTAGCCGTGCTATCTAAATTAGCATAAGCAGTTTCTTCAATATTTGATAAAGGCACTACATCCAAACTGCGAACAAACAAAGAATCCGATGACTGAATCGACGTAGAATCTACAGTAAAGGTGTTTTCTAACAAAAAGACTTGGTCTGGTACCCATTGATTAACCACATAATCACTCAACTTAGATATTTGTTTAAAACCAATGGGTGGAAATTGTAGGCCTGGTAAACCAATCTCAATTTCTCCATCTAATCGAAAATCTACCGGCAACCAAAATTCCCCTCCAAAATTTGAGTATTGTTGCTCGTAGAAAATATTGAATTCTTGAATTGGTGGAGGGAAAACCACTACTTCATTTGGTTTTAATCGAACACTCAATAGTGCAAAAGCCTCATCTAACACTTGTATAGTCCCCATGAAAAGTGGTTGAAGTTCACGCTTAGGACGTACTTCAATCTCATACACAATTGCATCATCTATGCTATTATAATCCAGCAAGGTAAAGTGGTAATAGTCCAATGCTTCAGGGTGAGTAATGCCCACCATATTGAAACCTGTTATATCCAAATTATCGTCATAAAAATTAGGTGTATAGCTTACACCTGCAAAGTTACTTGCCTCATCCATATTGGCCGTCTGCCTCTTGGACTTTAATATTTCTCTAACTCCTTTCTCTCTATCCCAATAAAGCTCAGATAAGCTCTCATTAATTGATACAATGGCAGTATCTCTTTTGATTTGTTGCCGAGTATACGCGTCCGCTTTATACCTATTCAAATTTGAGCGCCATTGCTGTTTACTATCTATAACCTTCTCCATTATATACACAGCTGGATCTTCTTCGGTAATGATAACTGCATCCATATTTACCACTGCAGGTTGCATCTGGATAATGACTGTTTTTTGCTCACGTACGGTTACTTCAACGGATTCATACCCAATGAACCTCGCCACTAGTGTCACTGGCAATGTGGGTGCTGTTATCTCAAACGCTCCATCAGCATTGGTAATAGTTCCTGTGTATGTATCCTTAATTATTAGATGCGCAGCTGGTAAGGCTTCACCCGTTTGAGCGTCTACAATAGTCCCTTCTAATTTGACCTTATCCAATACTGTTGCCGCATTAACCCACTGGGCTGGGAATAGTAAGGCTATGAGTTGAGTAATAATGCCGATTAAAATAGCTTTTTTTACGTAAGAAGACATGTATAGATAGGTTTATAATCAAAAATAGATGTAGACTAATTATACCTATTTCAACACGAATAGTTTCATGTAAATATTCAACTCAACCCGGTTGAATTGGTCTAATACAGACAACCGTTTAATCAAATAACCTATTTATTTAGTACCCGAAAGGCAGGCACTACTGGCTTTCGAGAGGGATGATGCTACCCGTTCAGTAAACCAAGACGGATCATCCTGAATAGTAGCAACCCTTGTTTTCTCATTCTTTTGTATTCCTTCGTATTGTACTATACATCGCTGTACATCTGAGTCTAAACGTAGGATTTCGGTTTCATTTAAAGCAGTATGCTCCTGAATACGTGTATTAGCTTTTTCAAGTAAGTCCACACACTCACAGTGAGTGGGAGAACAAGCTAGAGTTATCCAATACACCGATAAGAGCACTCCAAGGAGTCTCACTTTAGTGTTCATTTTGTTTCTGTTAAATCCCGATTTATGTGTTTATAAAGAAGAGGGGGGCTTATTTATTGATACCATACCCACTGTCTCCTTACACCTAATATGATTGAAAAAGGCGAATCATTCAAATTAAGAAGTAGCCCTCAATATTATGATTCGTGTTCTATTTATTTTAAACCCAGTAAAAATAGTATTTTAAAAATATTTGTTAACATTAGCTTTACTTTTTGTTAACAATTTGGTAACATTAGAATAGCAATAACAAATCAGGAGCGATATGAAAAAAATAATCATTGGTTTTATAGCTCTATTCTTTACCAGCGCAATTAGCTTCGCTCAGACAGATGTAGAAACCTACCCAACCAACACCCAACTAACAAAGTTACCAGGGGATCTCTACTCAGTAACTATCACGGATTCTGAAGGTGATGTACTTCAACAAGGAATGTTCACCAAACAAAATGATAAAATGATTCGACATGGACTATGGAAGCTCTATGACGCAAATACTCATGAATTGGTAACCAAAACCGAATTCGTCCTTGGAGAACAAACCTGGGTAGAAACCTATATTGATGGAACGTTATTTCACTACAGCAAAGAAGAGATAACCATTAATCGATTGCATCAACGGCTAGCTAAGCTGGAACGAAAAGTTAACTCTTAGTTAACCTTAGAAATACATATTAGGCTTATATTGGTTCATTTAGATGGTCAACATTTATATGAACCAATTTTATGTCCAACGCAGATCAGCCCGATAAGTCTTCACGTGAACAAAGCCTAGTTCAACAACTTATCCCCTACAGCTTTTACTCATTCATCAAAGAAGAGCGTATATTTATTGGCCTTTTAGGCATCTTCTTCTTTGCAGCCGGTATCTCTTTCCCTTATGCTCACATTGCCATGTGGGTAGGTTTCTTTTTTGCCGGGTATTCCGCCATAGCCAATGACAGTATTCAAACGATTGGTACTTTCTTGGCCTCCAACCAGGATAAACCTTGGTGGATGCTTTGGATATATATTGGTGGAATTTTCTTGGTCACCGTCAGCATAAGTTGGATTCTGTTCGATGGAGATGTTAGTTATCAGCGTCTCTCCTCTAAAGGGTTTAATGAAACCCCAACCCAGTTTACTTTTTTACAAGTAGCGGCTCCTCTTTTTCTTCTCATTCTAACCAGATTGAGAATGCCCGTATCTACCACTTTCCTGTTACTTAGCTGTTTCGCTGCATCAGCCTCCAGTATTACAGGGGTATTAGGCAAAAGTTTAAGTGGCTACTTTTTAGCATTTGCCGCTGGGCTTACTGTTTGGTTGGTTGTCACCAAAACACTCGAAACAAAATTCAGCAATTCAAGTCCCAAAAAGTTTTGGACTCCCATCCAATGGATCACCTCTGGAAGCTTGTGGGCCGTCTGGGTCATGCAGGATGCAGCCAATGTGGCGGTCTATCTCCCACGCTCATTAAGTACTGGACAATTCCTCGTATTTGCCCTGTTTATTTTCTTTGGTCTAGGAATTCTTTTCTATTTAAAAGGAGACAAAATTCAACAAATTGTTACCGAAAAATCAAGAGTAACTGACATACGATCAGCCACCATTATTGACTTTATCTATGCTGTTTTACTCATCTACAAACTAACCGTGAGTACCGTACCCATGAGTACAACTTGGGTATTTTTAGGCCTACTCGCAGGTCGAGAAGTGGGCATGAGTCTTACCGGAAAGGGCGTTCATCTTGGGCATCCTATGCCAAAAGTACTCAGAATGGTCTTTCGAGATTTGAGTTATGCTCTATTCGGGCTATTTATTTCTATTTTGCTGGCGGTTTCCATCAACGAAGACGTTCGCAGAGAAATTTTCGCGATGATTGGGTTATAAAAAAACAGCACGCCCGCATTACGAACACATTCTGATCAATCACGTAATTCCGTTTTCTTTTTAATTCTATTGCTTGCATATTCCCGAATCAATTAAGTAACACATCTGGAGTATGGTCTTACAAGTATTAGATTGGTGGATTATTGGGATATTCTTCATTATTCTTTTGGCTATCGGTTGGGTAGCCTCACAATCAGCCAGTAAAAACACGTCTGAGTATTTTCTTGGGGGACGTTCTATGCCATGGTGGTTACTTGGGATATCCATGGTGGCCACCACTTTTTCAGCAGATACCCCAAATCTAGTGGCTGGATTAGTGCGTGAAGGTGGAGTGGCCAATAACTGGGCTTGGTGGGCATTTCTTATAACCGGTATGGTCACGGTGTTCATTTATGCAAAGTTATGGCGCCGATCCGAAGTTGTAACGGACTTGGGTCTGTATGAACTTCGCTATGGCGGTAAAGCAGCTTCGTTTCTTCGCGGTTTCCGGGCACTGTATTTAGGTATTTTCTTTAACTGCTTAATTATGGGGACCGTTACCTTAGCCGGAATTAAAATTGGTTCAATCATGCTGGGTTTAGAACCCTGGGTTATTGTACTTTCAATTTCCGTTATCGTAGTCCTTTATTCCTCTTTAGGGGGAATTAAAGGGGTTATTTGGGCTGATTTTTTCCAGTTTGGAATTGCTATGACAGGGGCCTTTTATGCCGCCTACATTGTATTACAAGAACCAGAAATTGGGGGGTTACATGCCTTAATTACCCATCCAGATGTGGTCCCAAAATTGAATCTTATTCCCGATCTTAGTGATCCCTCATTACTGCTTACGTTATTTATTATCCCGATAGCCGTCCAATGGTGGGCAGTGTGGTATCCTGGCTCAGAACCAGGTGGTGGGGGCTATATTGCACAGCGAATGCTAGCCGCTAAAGATGAAGAAAATGCTATTGGAGCTAGTTTACTCTTTAACGTCGCCCATTATGCGCTTCGCCCATGGCCTTGGATTATTGTGGCCCTCGCTTCTATCGTTATCTATCCAGATTTAGCCTCAATAAAATCAGAATTCCCTAACATAAAAGAACAATATCTGGGTGATGATATTGCCTATCCCGCTATGCTAACCAAGCTAGGCACGGGATGGTTAGGTCTGGTTGTTGCCTCACTCATAGCCGCCATTATGTCTACCCTAAGTACCCATTTAAATTGGGGCGCATCCTACTTAGTGAATGACTTTTACAAGCGCTTTATCCGGCCAGACTCCAGCGAGGAGCATTTGGTTGCTATGGGTCGATGGGCTACCGCAGGCTTGATGATTTTATCGGCCATTATGGCGATGACCATCTTAGAAAATGCAACACAAGCCTTTGACATACTCCTTTTATCTGGAGCTGGATCGGGCGCTATTTACTTGTTGCGCTGGTTTTGGTGGCGAATTAACGCTTGGACTGAAATTGTGGCGATGGCCTCGGCTACCATCATGGCTTTTGTATTAGTCCTATTGGTTCCTGATGCTTGGGTAGAAACCACTCTATTGGATGCTGCAGCGGTTAAACTGCTCATCGCCGTAAGCTTTACTAGCTTAGTATGGATTGCTACCACCTATCTGACTAAACCAGAAAGTATGGAAACCCTCATTCGATTTTACCAACAAGTGCAGCCAGGTGGGCCAGGATGGAAAAAAGTGATCGATGCGGCGGAAAAACAAGACATTCTATTTTCAGAAGAACAAAAAGGATGGGACTTACCCCAAAGTCTTCTAAGCGTAGCTTTGGGAACATTAGGTATTTATGCCGCCTTGTTTTCTACTGGTAACTTTATTTATGGGAAATGGGCCTGGGGCCTCGGACTCATGTTCATTAGTTTGACCAGCAGTTTTTTAGTAATTCGGCTTTGGAGACAATTAAAAATTAACTAGTACAGTACGATGAATCGAAAAACCTTTATGAAAAAAAGTTCGCTTGCAGGACTCGCCGGGGTACTCGGCGGAGGAGCAACAACTGGGGCAGCAAACGCATCAACCAGTGGGGAGAGTACATCTAGAACGGTCAAAAAGGGCGTTAATGATCATATTCAAATTGGGTTTATAGGAACAGGACTTCGTGGACGAAATCATGTAAATAACCTGCTGGACCATCCGAAGGTGCAGTGCGTGGCTATTTGTGATATTGATCCGGATGCTATTGATCGAGCTTCGAAAATTATTGAGGCTAAGGGACAGCCCAAACCCACCGTATATAGCGACCACGAACGAGCCTATGAGGATATGCTCGCGAAAGAGAATTTGGATGCGGTAGTCATCGCAACCAATTGGAGATGGCATACGCCTATATCACTAGCTGCTATGGAAGCGGGAGTGTACGTTGGGGTAGAAGTGTCTGGGGCATTTTCTGTGGACGAGTGCTGGGAGTTGGTGCGCACACATGAGCGTACGGGTACTCACCTAATGTTTATGGAAAATGTGAATTATCGAAGGGATGTAATGGCTGTACTAAACATGGTTCGGGATAATGTATTTGGGGAGTTACTGCATTTCCGGGGTGGATACCAGCATGATTTGCGTACCGTAAAGTTTAATGACGGTCAGGGTGGGCTGCTGTACGGGGAGGGATCCTACGGGGAAGCTCGTTGGCGTACCGAGCATTCGCTACAGCGTAACGGAGAATTGTACCCTACGCATGGGCTAGGACCGATAGCCACATGGATGGATATGAATAGAGGGAACAGGCTCACAAGTTTGACTTCGCATGCGACCAAGGCCCGGTCGCTTAAACATTTTGCGAAACAGCATCCCGATGGAGGACCTAATCACCCTTATGCAACTAAGGAATGGAAACTGGGTGATGTTGTTACCTCCACCCTCACGACAGCCCGAGGAGAAACGATTATTCTAACCCACGACACCAATTTGCCTCGACCTTATTCCCTTGGTTTTAGAATACAGGGAGTGCAAGGCTTGGCCGAATTTGACTATTATACCCAACGCGTTCACATCGAAGGCGTTTCAGAAAATCACCGCTGGGATGCGGGATCGGAATGGTTCGACAAGTACGATCATCCCCTATGGAAGCAGTATGGCGAAGAAGCCGCAAATTCCGGGCATGGAGGCATGGATTTCTTCCTAGATAGGGCTTTTATAGAAGGGGTTCGCCGGCAGGAGCCCCCTGTGATTGATGTATATGATGGGGCCGTGATGCGGGTCATCACCCCATTATCCGAGCGCTCAATTGCCGAGGGCGGTGCTCCGCAGGAAATACCTGATTTCACCCAAGGTGCATGGATGCATCGCTCACCCGTATTTGGTCTAGGGGATCTCTAAACTTCCTATGCAACCCATCTCACTGGTCATACTTGCAGCAGGTTTAGGTAGCCGGTACGGAGGCCAAAAACAAACCGATGGCCTAGGACCGAATCAAGAAAGCTTGCTCGATTACGCAATTTATGACGGGTTAACGGCCGGTTTTACTCAGATCGTTTTTGTGGTTCGAGAATCGATGATGCCTGGCTTCAAAGAAGCACTGGAAGCTAGATGGGGCAGCTATAGGAGCAAATACTATCCCGAAGCTTGTTTTGAGTGCGTATTACAAAAAATAGACGATCTACCAGAGGGTTGTGAACGGCCGGTGGAGCGTACAAAACCGTGGGGAACGGCACATGCTCTATGGGCTGCTCGCGAAGGTATCCATGAACCCTTTGCCATGATTAATGCCGACGACTTTTATGGACTTGACGCTTTCCTTCGTATTGCCCAACACTTAACAACGCTAGACAATGATTCCTTGGGCGCCTGTTTGGTTGGGTATCCCATCACTCGTACCCTTTCGAAAAATGGTTCCGTCTCTAGAGGTATTTGTGAAATTAGGGGCGGCAATCTAAGCCGAATCGTTGAGCGAACCCACATAGAAACCGATGGAACCTCTATTTGGTACAAAGAAAACGGAACCGTCCAACTTTTAGATGGTACCGAAATTGTTTCAATGAACTTAATGGGATTTAGTGCAGCAATTTTTTCGGTACTTGAAGATCTTTTAACCAATTTTTTCACCGAACAAATTAAGGGAATGAATACTCAGCAACTCACGGCGGAATGCTATATTCCCAGCGCCCTTCAGTCCTGTATCGAACGAGGTCTATCGGTTCCTGTTCTCGAGAGTAATTCTGTCTGGTTTGGAGTTACCTATCCGGATGATGCGCCCATTGTTCGTGATTCATTGCTCGATTTGGTACAAAAAGGGGCTTACCCAACGCCCCTTTGGACGCAATAAGCTATGTCCAATTAAGCTATGTCAATAAAAAAAAGATCCTCTTCAGAGTTAAAACATATAGTACACTCCTTCATACCTGAGATACCGGTGAATGAACTTGAGGTGCAGCAACTAGGGCTTGGTCACATTCATGATAGTTACCTTATTCAACAATCGGGCACACCAAGCTGGATTCTTCAGAAATTGAACACACAGGTTTTCACCAAGCCCGAACAAATCGAAAAAAATCACCACGCCCTAGTTAGTTTATTCAAAAAAGAATCCATAGATAGGCTAGGGGTTCAACTACCTCAAGTAGTACCCTACTCGGCTCAGAGCCTGTATTATTGGGATGCAGACCATCAGCCTTGGCGACTGTATACCTATTATGGTGAGCATATTTGTTATGAATATTGCCCTTCGCTTGAGATTGCTCGAAAAGCTGGTAAAGCCTTTGGTCGGTTTTCACGAGTACTTAATAAACCTGAGAATAACCATGAGAATGAACCGGTAAAGCATGATTCAGAGAAAGTAGAGGCTATTCCGGAGAAAATTTTGCGACCAAAAACTGCCGGGATTACTGAAGCATTCAAGCCTACACTTGACGCCTTCCACAGCATCCACCATCGAGCCCACCAACACCACGCCGCACAGGCAAGGTACCATGGGCCCCTACATTTAACTACCAAACAGGGATCTCACCTACTACCATTTGACCTTGAGGCCTGGAACATCACCATCGAACAATACCTCCCTACGCTTATAGCCATGGAAAATGCTCTTACCAGCGGTGAGGGCCACCGTTTTAATCGATTATCCCATAATGATGCCAAGTTGAATAACCTGCTCCTTCACCCAGAAAATGAACCCGCTGTCATACTTGATTTAGATACCGTGATGCCCGGTTCCTTGTTGTTTGATTTAGGCGATGGTCTACGTAGTATTGCCACATCGGCTAAAGAAGATGAACCAGACCTAGCCCAAGTTCGCATACATTGGGAGTATTATCAGCAGTATAAAGACGCTTTTTTAGCCGAAGTCGATTCAATGCTAACCCAGAACGAACAGCGTTATATCTCCTTTGCTGGCCCTTATATGACCTTTATCATGGGTCTGCGATTCTATACCGATTTTCTAGACGGGAATCGATACTACTCTTGCAACTATCCAGAACACAACTTGGTACGAGCTCGAAACCAATTCCACCTCTTCCATCAAATGATGGAAAAGGTGAACGGTTAAACGATATGCTTTGAGTGGGTATAGCGGTAAATCCTACCAGAAGATAGCGTAAAGAACAGCCGTAATAATTAGCACGGTATACGCACCAATATTAAAGGATCGACTCGTTTTGAAGGTTTCCGAAGTGGTAATAATAGCTTTCGGGTCATCATCATTTGGATTAGTCGTCAATGATACACCTGCAATTACAACAATGGTAAGGATCAAGGTGTAATACATTTGAGTTAAAAACGGCAGTTCCAACGACGGTACCTTTAACAACAATGCAATCACAATGGATGAAAGCACCCCATAAATAGCGGCTTTGGTAGTGGTTTTCTTCCAGAAAAGCCCCATAATAAAGACAGCTAAGATCCCTGGGCTCACCAAGCCAGTATATTCCTGAATATATTGAAACATCTGAGGAATGTTGCTTAATTGAGGTGCAACTAGAACGGCAATAATCAAGGCTACAATAGCTGTTAAGCGACCCACTGTCACGGTTTGTTTATCGGTAGCTTCTCTATTGAAATAGGGTTTGTAAATATCCATGGTAAAGATAGTGGCTACCGAATTAAGCATGGAAGCTAAAGAAGAGACAATAGCGGCCGCAAGTGCTGCTACCACCAAACCTTTGAATCCAGGCATAACAAATTCACTAATTAACCAAGGGTAGGCCTTATCGTTATCAAGCCCACCACCTGCTTTGGTAAAAGCTTCTACCACTCCAGGAATCGTATTGGTTCCCTCAGGCTGGGAAAACATCACATAGGCAACAATTCCAGGAATAACGACAATCAAAGGAATGATGAGCTTTAAAAATGCTGCAAAAACAATCCCCTTTTGAGACTCCTCTAGAGATTTAGCGGCTAATGTCCTCTGGATAATGTATTGGTTAAATCCCCAATAATATAAGTTCGCCACCCACATCCCGCCTACCAGTACTGCAATTCCTGGGAGGTTATTAAACTCCGGATTATCTCGATCCAAAATCATATGAAATTTATCTCCGGCTACATCATAGATATGGTTAATTCCGCGTAACACACCACCATCTGGTGTAACTTGATCCAAAGCTATGAAGGTTGTTACAAGACCGCCTAAGACCAACAATACGACCTGTACAACATCGGTCCAAGCTACCGCAGATAATCCACCATAAATAGAGTAGGCTGCTGCAATTAATGCCAAACCAATGAGAGAGGCCCAAATTAGACTCCCATCACCTACCCCGAAAATGGTATCCAACGCTTTTGCACCCAAGAAAATGACCGTAGTCAGGTTTACAAACACAAATAAGGCAATCCAAAATACCGCCAAAATGGTTTTCAAGGTGGTATTAAATCGCTGCTCAACAAATTCGGGTATGGTATATAATTTTTTCTCTATAAAAATAGGAAGGAGAAACTTACCCACAATTAAGATAGTAATGGCAGCCATCCATTCATAGGTAGCATTGGCAAGACCTACCGCAAAGCCTGAGCCAGACATACCAATAATTTGTTCTGCCGAGATATTTGCCGCGATTAGTGACGCCCCTATCGCCCACCATGGGAGCGATTTACCAGCTAAAAAGTAATCTTCTGCATTTTTTTGGTGGCCGTCTTTATCTCTAGAAACCCAAAGCCCAATTCCTACAATCAACATGATGTAGGCTACAAAAACAATAATATCAATGGTCTCAAATCCGCTCATAGGTGTATATTTTATTGTGGTTAGTTCTGCGCTTAATAAAAGGAATTCTATAAACATTTAGAATACAGAAGTTCTTTTTTTACTTTACGGTATAAACTAACTAAAGAAAAACAGAATTACGTTTCTATTCTAATAGCGACAAAAACCCCAAATAAATTAGTACACTCATGAAAAAAGCATCTCTATTACTGTTTCTAATGGCATTTGCCATGATTGGATTCTCTTGCGGTGAATCCGAAGCAGATCGAATGGCCAGAGAACAAGCACGAATAGATTCTATTCGTGTCGCTGAACAAGCTGCACTTGAAGCTCGGATGCAAGCCGTAGAAGATAGTTTAGCTGCGGTCGAAGCCGTCCGATTAGCGGAGGAAGCCGCAAAAACAGCCTATACATTTGATGAAAATGGTAGTTATGTCATCCAAACCGGCGCATGGCGCTCAGAAGTAAAAGCAAATGCACTAGCTGCTCAATGGGCTAGTGAAGGTGTTTCTGCTGCTTACGTCGTCCAAACCGGCGATGAAACAACCGGTGATGTTTGGTTTCGAGTTCGACTTGGTTATTTCCCAAGCATGCAAGACGCCCAAAACTTTGGCACTGAAATGGGTCTGAGTTACTGGGTAACCACTAGAAACTAAGGTCTGGATAGCATTTCTATTGACTATATAATCGTATCTAATGCGTGAAATAGCTTATTAATATGCTAAAAAATATTTTAGTTGCTTATCTCGCAAGCAATTAGTTAATTGAGTCAACGCTCAAGTAGCGTCTCTCTTGATGAATAGTCAGGGCATTATATCGGAATGATGTAATGCCCTATTTTTTTGCATCAACTTATCTATATTATACGTATACGTTTAAAATACGTACTAACTTGCCATATTATCCTATCGTCCTGAATACGCTGACTCACTAGTTATGATGAAACACTTTACGATTACCAAACGCCAAGAAGAGCATATTGCGATTCTTGAAATAAATGGAGAACTGGATGCTCATACTGCTTTCCAGCTTGAACAGCAGTTTAAAACCTTAATTGAAACAGAGGCTTACCACATAATAGTAAACTGTTCAAACTTAGAATATATAGCGAGTGCTGGGCTAGGTGTGTTCATGGCCTATATAGAAGATATTCGAAATCTTGGCGGGGATATTAAACTATCAAATATGACCGATGGTGTCTATCACGTCTTTGACTTATTGGGTTTCCCTAGTTTGTATGATATTCATAGAGATGAATCTGAGGCTCTTAACAGTTTCAAAACCCAAAAGTAGTCCGGTTCAGTATCTTGAAAGCTTCAACATCGCATAGCATCAATGTATCCTCCTCTACTGAGCACCTGCGAGAAGTGCGCAACTTTGTTCAAAATTTTGTCCAACAATTTGATGTGAATAAAAACGATTTAGACGAAATCATTTTAGCGGTTGACGAAGCTTATACCAACATCATAAAACACGCCTACAATAACGATCCCAATCAGACGGTAAAAATAGAATTAGGCACCTCTACCGACACATTATGGGTACAACTGAGCGATACTGGTTTTCATTTTAATGCAGATGAATATCAACCCCCGGATCTTCTAAAAAGAATAAAAAATAAACAACGTGGTGGCATGGGTGTTTATTTAATTCACAAACTTATGGATTCGGTAGAATATTCTAGCGCCGGTAAAACCAATACCATATTGATGCGAAAACGGATCTAACAAATGAATGGATCTAGTTCAAATGATCGAGCCCTTCAATTAGGGCGTTTTGAACAACGTACGCTCTTAGAGACTGGCCGGGATTTAATTGAGTCTCAAGATCCAGCTTTCATTTTAAACAACTTACTTCTGATCAGCCTTGGGAAATTAAGAGTAAGTAGCGCCTGTATCATCGTACACAGGCCAGGTGAAGACCGTTATGTCATCTCAAAAGGAAAAGGTCGTTTTTCCCATCTTGAAGGCCAAATGCTTACCCATGAGCCCGAAATCGGGAGTTTAAAAAAAGGGGTCTACCACTCCAGCGAACTCCCTGAACTTTTTGAGGGGCTTGAACTCTCAAAGGATGCTGTGATGTTTCATTTGAGAACATCTACCCATCATATCGGGTTTCTTTGTATTGAACCCACCTTTAGATCTGAAGCTATTACGACACAGGAACAGGATTTCATTGAAAATTTATGCCTCATTACCTCGGCTACGCTTTCTAGCTCAAGAATGTTTGAAGAATTAAAAAAAATAAACCGACGGCTCGACAGAAAAGTCCATGATTTAGATTCGCTTTTTGAATTAAGCAAGGACTTTAACCAAATGCAGTCAATTGATGAGTTAAGTCGAACCATGAAGTTTGCTCTATTAGGACAACTGTTCGTAAATCGCTTTCTTTTTTTATTCAAAGAAGGGGGGCAGGCAAGAGTATTGGTACAATCTGGACTTCAAATAAAAGCCCCGGAACATAATCCCTTAGTACTTTTTGACATACCAAGAGTAATGGCCGTCGAGACTATGGCTGAATTTGGGGGTAATAGATCCTCAAAAGATGAACTAGAAGCTTGGGCTACCTATTTAAGCCAACAAAAAATTCATTATGTATTGCCCGTTCAATCTCAAGGAGAAACTTTAGGAGTTATAGGCATAGGCAACAAAAGTACAGGACAGGCCCTAGCTGTTGATGAGCTTGATTTTGTTCTATCATTGGCCAATCTAGTTGTTCTTAACATTAAACGAATTCAATTACTGCAAGAGCAACTACTCAATCAACAATTTCAAAAAGAATTAGAGCTAGCTCGAACCATTCAGGAGGGCTTACTACCAAAAAAATTACCCACTATAGAAGGTTTGGATGTAGCAGCCATCAATATTCCCTCAAAGCAAATAGGTGGCGACTATTTCGATTTATTCCGGTTGAATGATGGAGGACATCTGTTAAGTATAGCCGATGTTACAGGTAAGGGTGTTCCTGCGGCTTTACTCATGGCTAATTTACAAGCTATGATTCACGCCTTAGCCTTACAGGATACCACTCTCGAAGCTGCCACAGGGACTATAAACGATTTTATATACACAAATACCCCAGCAGATAAGTTCATTACCTTCTTTTGGACTAAAATTGAAGCTGACGGTAAAACCCTCAAGTTTGTGAATGCTGGTCATGACCATCCCATTGTTTTTCGGAGTAATAAAACTGACTCGATGGATGAACCTAACGCACAAGTTGAACAAATCGAATTGAAAGAAGGAGGTTTACTCTTAGGCGCTCTTCCTACATTAGCCCCCTATACGGTTTCGTATTTCACCTTAGAAGCCAATGATGTAGTAATTTTCTTTACAGATGGAGTGACCGAGGCCATGCACCCTACAACTGAGGAGGAGTACAGTCTAAAACGGCTAAAAAAAGTAGTCTTGGGGCACTTAGATGAAACAGCGGAAGAAATAAAAAACGCCATTATATCCGAGGTCAACGAATTCTCAAATCATATACGATTTGATGACCTAACCCTAATTGTGGTCAAGAAAGAATAGTTAATTAACCCGCTATTTTTAAGTTATTGAATCCCAAAATTCCTTTGGGTTCAGGCCTAGATTCCTGACTTAACACAATAATTGCCTTATAGGTATTATATCTATTTAAAATATTTTGAACGTATTGAACCGTCTCAATTCCTCTGGCATATCCGTGACGAGTTTGTTCATAATACTTTGGCTCCATCTTTTTTAACAAAGACGGTGCTACATCTGCCCATTTATTAGGATCTTTATTGTGATCCATGGCAATTCTTCGGGCATCGGCTATGTGTCCAGCCCCAGCGTTATAGCTAGCCAAAGCAAACGACCAGCTTTCCAATGAATCCATATAAGAATAATGCTGTATATGCTCGGATAAAATACGGGCTCCTTCTCGAATATTTATTTCAGGAATAAGTAGCGAATCGGCGGTTTGTTCTGAATATTTAGGGATTACCTGCATAATGCCAACAGCACCTGCCCAACTCACCACCTCAGAATCAAATTTAGACTCTTGAGCAGCCACCGCAGTAAGCATAACCCAATCCATTCCAAATTCTGCGGCCACTTGTTGCATTAAACTGTCATAAGGAGATAGTGCCCCCATTTTTTGCTGATCTTTAACGGGATTGAAGTAATCGGCCATTTGCCGACTTCCTTCGAAATATTTTTTTCGGAGTACATTAAGAAACTCACTACGCTTGGGAGTTCCATGTTCATCCATCCACATATGCTGGGATAGAAAGGAATTTACCTGTGTTTCTAATATTGGCGCATTGGTACGTAGTGCCCAGGCAATTTCGTCATTTCGGGTGAGAACAGGGCCTTCTATCAACCCGTGTATATACTTTTTTGACGCCTGTAATATATGATCATCCGCAACCGTAGCTAGAACTTCTCCCCTAGCTAAGTCCATAAGGATACTTTCAGTGGAACGCTCTTCTTCTATGACATTGAGTTCCAAATTCCATCCCATGTCCATTAATCGTAGCAATACGGGATAGTAGGAGCTATTTTTTTGGATAGTTATAGGAATCCCTTCTAGCTCATTAACCTGATAGGGAGTATATCCTAATGCCGAGGATACAACAACCACCTGATTTACTTTATTATAGGAGCGTGAAAAACGAAGCCATTTCGAGCGTTCTTCGTTGATCGTTAGATTATCCGCAATGATATCTCCCTTCCCATTATTCAACAATTCAATTGGTGATTGGTTGGGCGCTGGTATTATGACTTCAACGCTAAGACCGTGAGATTTGGCAAAAGCCTGAATAAACTCATATTCAAAACCAGCCTGAATACCATGATCTAAAAAATAACTACCCGAACTATAACGAGTGATCATCCTTAGAACCCCTTCTTCTTTTATCTGATCAAAATCTCTAGATATGGGAGCTGAAAATTCACTAAATATTGACTCTACAGCTTTATTCTCTTCTATCTTGCCACTACAAGAGAATAAAAGAAATGAACCCAAACCCAAGTACAGGGTTTGTTTATAGCGTTTCGATATGGTAAGAATAGATGACATTCTTTTTAGTCTTGGCAGGAGGTAAATCATTGTTTTGCTCCTAAGACATTGTTAAATATACGGAATATTTTTTAATGATACTTCTTAATGGCTTTATCGTGGCTTAAAGACCCTCTAAAGCCTGATTATCGGGATTTTTTAGCCCATGTTAAGAGAATCCCTAAGAAAATGACCCCCATTCCAATCAAGGACCAAAATAGAGGTACTTCTCCAAAAATAATGAACGCTACTACCGATGATAATACAGGTTCAAAAAGAATGAGGGTCGATAATAAGGTTGGTGAAACAAACTTAACCGCGTAATTCAGGCTGCCATGCCCAATAATTTGAGGACCTAACGCTAAAGCCACTCCCACCCATAACAAGGAAGGATTTAAGAGCTCCCTAAGCCCTAAACTCTCCCCACTAACCGATGCTACGATTCCTTTCAAGAGTACGGAGTCGGATGCATTGATCCATCCCCAATGCGCCGCACCATACAAGGCGAATAAAACGATAAATGCGGTGGCAGCCGCCCAACCATATACAGGAACAACATACTCTATCCAACTAGTTTGTTGCCGAATACGATTACCAACTAAAAAGTATACCGCAAATATTATGGCCGCTAGCACAGCAAGGGCATTCCCTAATACAGGATTTGGATACATCCCCTCGGCAGCTTGATCACTAAAGCCTAAAATTATGGACCCAATAAATGCAATGAACACACCTACCCAAACAGTCCATTGAAATCGATATTTAAACGCTATTCGCTCAACTAAAATGAGCAGTATCGGATGAATGGTTACTAAAACAGAAGCTGAGGCTATAGAGGTAAAATAGATGGAACTGATCCATGCAATCAAATGAAGGCCTAAGCTAGCGCCAGCTAGGGCCATCCACCAAAATTGTTTCTTTATTTCGCTTTGCACACCCTTTATTTCACTGGATGAGCCTTGTGTATCCCTAAACGTTTTCCTTCTATACCAAAAATAAAAGGGTAACAAAACGATATAAGCGGTAAGGGTTCGTACGACTGCTAACAAAAAAGGTGAACTATCCGAAGCAAATCGAACTAGTACAGGAGAAAAGCCAATTGCCGAGAGTCCTATTCCCATGATTAGGAATACTCTCCACATGGGGATCTCTTGTGTGGGGTTACCGCTATGCATTTATTTAAACTGCATTACTATTTAGATTAACGCAGCCGGTCCATAGATTTAACAAGTTCTTCATCTTTACGAACCCCACGAACAGCTAAAAACTGCAAACCGAATGCAGTAGTAACCAGGCCAACTCCAATTGCTTCGTCCCATAAATAGGTGCCTATTCCACCAAGTGAAAAGAGAATTCCAAAGGAACCACCCACTAACATTATTTGAAATAATTGGGCTATCCGAATGGTTTTCATTTGCTGTGTTCGATTCGAATATTGAAAAATCGCCCATAAGCTAATTACCACAGAAAGCGCCGCTGCACCTACAAGTCCAATCCATATCCAATCCTGCGGCCCTTCTACTGCTCTTTTAAAAAGTGCCGTAGCAAACATGGCTCCATTTAGTATAATACTACTTATTAAGTGCACGGTTTGAACACGTTGAATCATACGTCAATAATTTATTCCGTTATAGGTGTGCTTTCTTTGCGAGCAAAAAATAGTTGCTGCAGAGATTGTTTACCTCGTTCAATAACACTGTATAGCACAGGCACCAAAATTAAAGTAAGGAAAGTAGAAAATAACAGTCCAACAATTACTGCTATAGCCATTGGTCCCCACCAAGCTGCCTGTTCACCCCCCCAATAAATGTATTCACCAAGATGTGTGAAAAATTCGAGGGGGTTGTTAACCAGTGTGATAAAATCAAAGTTAAATCCAACTGCTAGTGGAACTAAGCCCAAGGTCGTGGTTATAGCCGTTAAAATTACCGGGCGAAATCGGACTTTACCCGCCTGCACTAACGCTGAGCGTAAATCAAGACCGTCCCTGGTTCGTAAAATATCCACGTAGTCAATAAGTACAATAGCGTTGTTTACTACTACCCCAGCTAAAGAAATAAGCCCCAAAAAGGCCATGAGTCCAAAAGCCATCTGAAAGGTTACCAACCCGTAAAATACTCCTGCGGTCGACATAACTACGGAACTAAGAATTATAACCGGTTTTACTATGGAATTGAATTGAGAAACCAAGATAAATGCAATTAAGAAGACCGCAATCAAAAAGGCTCTACCTAAAAAAGCAAACGATTCGTCTTGTTCCTGCTGTTGACCCGTCCACTCGTAATTATATCCTGGGGGTAAACCGTTTAAATACGTAGCCAATACTTGCTGAGCTTCTGCTAAGACCGCGTTGGATTGATAGCCAGACCGGACATCGGCACTCACCGTTATAACTCGCTCAGATTCTTTGTGCCGTATTCCACCGAAGCCGTCGCTAATCTCCCAGGAAGCTACTTCAGAAAGAGGTATTTGAACACCTTCGTGAAATACCGTCAAATCCGATAAGGTGCTTAAATCGTCACGATATTCCTTTGCTAGGCGTACTACAATCTCGTATTCTTCCTTCCCATCCCTGAATTTTGAAGCTTCAACTCCATTAATTGCTTGCCGAACGGTCATCCCAATCATGTTGGTGTTCAATTCATATAGACCTGCTTTTTCCCGGTCTACTTCCACTCGTATTTCTGGTCGAGAATCCGGTAGATCTGTTTCTAAACCATCCATTTTTGCAAAAATTGAATCGGCTTCCAAGGCGCTTAACACATCATTAGATATTCTAGTCAATTCTGTCATATCAGGACCAGAAATTTCTAAATTAATGGGAGGGCCTGTTGGGGGACCATCCTGCGGTTTTTCTACCGTAATTTTTGCCCCTGCTATAACACCATTAAGGTCATTTCGCATATACTCCATCGCCTCAAAGATATCTCCCTCACGAAGTTCGTAGTCGACAAAATTTATGGCTACCGTTCCTTTGTGAGTAGAATTACCACCCCCACCAGCAGGGTCACTTGATATAGCAGCACCTGAAACCGCCAATATGGTATTAATATCACTTGCCTGTGGAATATTTTTTACTCGTTCGGCAACCTTATCAACAACAGATCGGGTAAACTCTACGTCAGAGCCAACGGGGGTTTCAATTTGGACATAGACATCCCTCGGGGGTATGTCTTCTGGAAAGAATTCTGTCCCGGGATTGAAAACTCCTAAGACAACGAAGCTCATAATAAGCACAAAAAAGGCAATTCCAACCGTCTTTAGGCGATTATTTAGAGCCCAAACCAAGGAGTTTTCATAGGTGCCTATGAATACATTCAACCCATCTGCTTGCCACCACTTGCCAGTAGGAGCTAAAACATATTTGTTTAGTAACCATAATAGTACACCTAGTACGATGAGCATAGTCCATGTAACAAAACTACTTACTACCAAGACTAGCAACACCAAAGCTAGCATGCCATAAAGTATCTGCTTACCCCGTTTGGTCAACTGTGCTTTATTGGTATCACCATCAATAGTCATGAATAAAGCACATATCACTGGGTTAATAATTAGTCCAACAAATAAAGAACTACTCAGGGTAATGATTAGTGTTTTTGGTAAGTACCCCATAAACTCACCCACCGTACCCGGCCAAAAAATCATAGGGAAAAATGCTGCTAGCGTGGTGGCTGTTCCTGCAATAATTGGTCCAGCAACCTCTCCTGTCCCTTTTTTTGCGGATTCAAAATTATCATACCCTTCTTCGAGATATCGATAAATGTTCTCTACAACTACGATAGCATTATCCACCAACATACCTAAGGCTAATATTAAAGAGAACAAAACAATCATGTTCATAGTTATGCCGAGTGCACTTAGAATGATGAACGACAAAAACATAGAAAGCGGAATGGATATTCCTACAAAGGATGCGTTACGTACCCCTAAGAAAAACAGCAGAACGCCAATAACCAGAATAAGTCCAGAAATTATATTGTTCTCCAAACTGCTTACCATGTTCTTTACATCTTTGCTCTGATCGTTGGTAATTTTGTAGGTGGTTGTAGGGGGCAGAGTTGGTAAAGCGTCGTCTAAAATGGCACTTACCCGATCATACGTTTCTAATATATTCTCACCCGTGCGTTTTTTTACACCTAGGGTAATTACTGGAGACTCATCCAAGGTTGAGTAGGTTTCTCTCTCTTTAAATCCAAAGGTCACGTTGGCAATATCACGAAGATAAATTGGTTTGCCCTCGTTCACCTTTAACACCACATCCTCAATTGGAGCCGTCTCTTGATATTGACCTGGGACACGCAACAAAAAACTCTTGGTTCCTACCGATATATCTCCACCAGGGATGGTCACATTTTCTGCACTAATCGCACCAATGATGTCGCCAAAGCTAAGGTTGTAATATTTTAATTTGGCCAAGTCTACATCAACCTGTACTTCTCGTTCTAACCCACCTGTAAGATCTACCCCTAAAACCGTCGGGATTGCTTCGATTTTATCTTGTAGGTCCTCGGCTATATCTTTCAGAATTTCTAAGTCATAATCTCCCGATAGGTTGATTTGCATAATGGGGAACTCACTCAAATTCACCTCCTGAACCAAGGGTTCCTCGGCGTCTTCAGGAAGCTCTGCTTTTGCAAGATCTACCTTCTCTCGCACCTTTTGAAGGGCTTCTTCGATATCAATACCCGTATCAAATTCTAAAACCACACTGGAATAACCTTCCGTCGAGGTAGAGGTCATTGCTTTGATTTCAGAAATATTCCCTAATTCATCCTCTAATTTTCGTGTCACTAGGCTCTCCATATCCTCTGGTGATACACCAGGATAAAGCGTGACCACAAAAATATTGGGTACCGTTATGTTAGGGAATGATTCTTTGGGAATGGTTAGATAGGAAACCGTTCCCATAATGGCCACTAGAGCCACCAATACCATTACACTAATCCGGTTATTAATGGCAAAAGTGGACAGCCAAAATTCTTTTCTATTATCTGTATTTGTCGTAGACATAATCCTTACTTGAATAGTTTTTATTAGTCGAATGCAAGTACGGGACCCGTCGAATTAACCACATTAATGCGCACCCCATCATTTAAAAACGCCGAGCCAATGGTGATGATTTCGTCACCGGGTGACAAGCCTTGATTAATTACCACCTCAGTTTTAAACGATGGGCCTAATTCCACTTTTCGTTCACGTGCAATGTCTTTCCCTTCTGAATTGGATTCCTTGACATACATGACATAACCGTCATCTTTTGAATACACGAACTCTTCACTTACCACCACCGCTTGGTCCAAACTCAGTGTATTGAGTCGTAAATTAGCTATCATATCCACTTTGTAGTAACTCTGATCACTAGGAAGACGGATATCTATTTTAAAGGTTCGATTAGAAGGATCAATGCTATTCGCTACATACACAATAGTTCCGGCCAAGGTATCTTGCACTTGTGTATCAAACCATACATCGACTCGGTCGCCTAACTCAACTACATTGGCATACCTAGCTGGTACTCCTGCAGATATAACAAATTGTTCTGCGCCAATTAAACGTATAGCAGGCATTCCCGGGGCAACCATCTCCCCCTCTTCTACAAAAATTGTTTCAACGACCCCATTAAAAGGAGCAATGATCTCGGTATTCTCTAGATCTACCAGCAATGAAGCAAGGGCCGACTTATTTTGATCAAATGCGTACTTGGCGGTCAAATAATCAATTTCAGATCCTATATTTTCTTCCTCATAAAGCGTTTGAACACGATTCCAAGTCGTCTCAGATTGTGCGACCATGGCCTCTAACCGGGCTACTTCTTGGCTTAATTTGGCGTCGTCGATTCGCAGAATGGTCTGCCCTTTGCGAACTCGTTGCCCTTCTCTCACCACATGTGTTAACACTCTACCACTTACTTCTGCAGAAAGCTGCACATCGTCTGAGGTTTCAACCGTCCCAACTAAACGTAGAAAGCTGTTAAACGGCTCAGGGATAAGTACTTCGGTTTCCACATTCACCATTTTAATAAGCTCTTCTGGTTCGGAACTTTCCATTTCACTGGAAGAACAATTTTGAAGACTTACAGAGAATAGCAGTAATAAAAGTAACATACTCCATCGGGTTGATGGATTTGAGAATCGAAATTCATTCATGATAGGGGTTCTGAGAGATGAGTTCATGGGTTGTTTACGAGTAATTGTGTTTCTAAAATTTGTGTGACGCTTGTTCATAAAGTCTGAAATAATCATGGCTAGGGTACATATTGTTGGATTCTAAGGACCTATACAATGAATTAGTCTACAAGTGGAACTCTACCAACAGCTAGATCGTAGTTAGCTTTTGCCGTCAAGTAACTAAACACGGTCTGGGCATAATTTAGTTCGGCTTCCTTAACTTGTAATAATGCTTCTGTTAATTCGAGTGTTGATCCTAGGCCGTTGTCTAAACGAATTTGTGCTCTATTGTAGCCCTCGTTTGCTTGTGCTACCGCTTCTTTTCTAGCTTGAGCGATTTCAAAAGATTCATATACTTGTTCCATCGCGGTTTGTACCTGATGAGAAGCATTCTCCTGAGCTTGTAATTGTTGGAGAACCAAATCCTTTTTCGAAATTTGGACCCTTTGTAGATTGGACATTCGCTCCCAGCCGGAAAATAAAGGCATATTTACCCGCAAACCAATGGTCTGAAAACGGGCACTGTTCTCAAAAAAGGTGGGTGAATCTGGTTCTGCTGCAGACCATTGTAAATTATAGTTTGCAGTAATGACAGGAAGAAAACGAGCTTTCTCTGCCTGAATTTCCTTGTCTTTTAGATTCAAAGAAGCCTGTAAAAGACGTAAATCACCTCTTTGTTGATCAAGACCTAGCCCATCCCCTTTTTGTTGGCTTGGTAACTGGGTCATCCGATCTACTTGTTTAATGCCCAAATTTTCTTGACTAACTGCTTGTTCACTGTAAATATCAAATTGGTTCAAATCACCTTTTACCCCATACTCCAATTGAACAGGAATTCCCATGATCAATGCCAATACTCGCTTGGCTTCGGCTATATCATATTCGGCCTCAATTAAAGATGGCCGTAGATTACTTAGTTGGACTTCGAGTCGCAAGACATCATAGTCGTCCAACAAGCCCAATTCCGCCCTTTTTTTGTTTTGAGATAGATTTTCCTCTAATCGATTAATTTGAGCGGCTTGTAAACGAGCCACTTCTTGAGAAATAAGCACTCGGTAGTATGCTTGTCGAGCCTGAGTAACAACATTTTGTGCGGTAGCCCGATAGTTCTCAGTTTGTACCGCTCGAAAAACAGTTGCCGTACTAACTCCAACCAGTGCAGGCCCCTGAAAAATATTTTGCTCTATCGTAAACCCTCCCTGCCAATTATTATCCGTACCAAAAGCAATAGGCACCAATTTATTAGGATCACCATTTGGATCGAATACCGATTCAGGAATGAAATTTACTGGTATCTCTACGTTACGCGTATAATTCATGGAAGTAGATATATCCGGCACTAAATTAGAATAGGCAATAAATACTAACCGCTCGGCATCTTCGACCGACAAGGTAGCTCTACGCAAATCTGGATTGTTCGCTAAAGCTATGGTTAATACATCCTCAAGGTCCCACTGGGTATCATTAAAATTTTTATAGACAGAAAGCGTGTCAACCTGTGCCTTAATCGGTCTGCTGGAAACAAAGCATAGCAGCAGAAAGAAAGTGGATATAGTGAGCCGTGAAATTTTTGGAGTCATTGTTAACGTAACTATTCGTTTAATGGAGTTCATAAAAAAAATTCTGTCGTCCTGTCGAGGTAGTTTAGCAAAGCTTTGCATTCTTTAGGGTTTAGAGGCTATGCCACAACCGAGTATGTGCATGTAAGCATTAAAAAGTTCATTTTCTTGCATTCCAATACGTTCTAATAGCTTAAAGTGTTCATAATTTTGATGCATATAACTGATTGTTACCACACCATGGGAGGTGGACCAAAATAGAAGAGCGAGCTGTTCGGCGGGAAAATCGTTTTTTATTGATCCGTCGTCAATACCTCGTTGTATAGCCTCAACCATTAACCGGAAACCCTCTTGCCTATTTTGGGTACAGAGCTCTAAATAATCACTTTCTCCACCAACCCCAGACGAATGAAGATTATCCAAAAATTTCATTGAACTGTAATACTGCGGATGATCTTTTACGTAATTCAAATATCGTTCACCCAATTCACGAACGAGCATGAGGCCACTGCGATTAGATTCGAGTACTTCCTTAAATGATTCATTGAGAAGATGAGTGGCCCGATAACAGATACCCAACACCAGATCGTTTTTATTCTGGAAGTATTGATACAGCGACCCTTTGCTAACCTCTGCTTTTTCCGCAACATCTTCCATGCTTAAATGATCCAAACCCTTCTCTAATAGAATAGACTCGGCAGCATCTAGCATAGTACTACGCTTTCGCTCTTTCTCTCGAATTCTACGTTCTGTAACGCCCATAGGGAAGATGAATGATAAACAGGATTATTAAAAAGTGATCATAGACCATTCATTGGTTTCATTAATACAGGTATAGATTTTTCAATTAATTTAATTGCTGTGTCTATACCTCTAAAAAAGCAATGATAGTGAATGAGTAACGGAGCTACCTAGCCAATAAATGAACGCGAGTCAATAAATGACCTAGATTCAAAAAATACGGACTTTCTAAAACAGGTCAAATAATATTTTTTAAGTTTTTTTTGAACTCAACAATTAATAGCAGAACTTAAGCGGCCTTTATTTCATTCGTTTATACTATGAGATTATTTCATCGCGCATGTAGTGTACTTGTTGAACAAGTGGACTACATAACCTACCCCCACATAATCATTTGAATGAGTCAACTATGATGCTGAAAAAATACATCCCTGATGTACTACTCATTTTAATCGCCATCATCTGGGCATTGAATTTCAGCGTGGTCAAGGTAAGCCTTCAAGAAATTGATTCTCTCAGTTTCAACGCGTTGCGTTACATTCTAGCAGCTGGGTTACTCGCATACACCGCGCGAGCCAGAGGGTATTCCCTAAAGGTTGATCGGGAAGATTTTTGGCCCCTAGTAGGTATCGCCTTGGTGGGCAATGTACTTTATCAACTGTTTTTTATAATTGGCGTCGATTATACGTATTCGGCCAATGCCGCGGTTATCCTAGGCACTATACCGGTTTGGGTAGCTCTGTTATCTCACTTATTCACCGATGAAAAACTAACTCGCTATAAGTCCATTGGAATTGGGCTGGCTTTCACCGGTATTGTACTCATTGTTACAGGATCTAAAGCAGGTATTTCAATTGCTTCAAAGACCTTCCTAGGTGATGTGATTATTCTATGTGCCGCTATATCCTGGGGCGTTTACACTATTTTGGCCAAGCGCTTTCTAAAAAAATATCCTAGTACACAATTCACTGGCGTTATGTCCATCGTAGGGATGGTTTTTTTATTGATCATTGGCTTACCCAATTTACTACATGTTAATTGGACAGGAATTTCACTTAAAGGATGGGGAGGAATCTTTTATAGTGGCCTTCTTTCTATAGGACTCGCCTACTTAATTTGGAACAATAGTGTATCTAAGATTGGAGCGGTACGAACGGCCGCATACCAAAATTTAGTCCCTGTACTTGGTTTGGTATTTGGGGTTGTATTATTACAAGAAGCCTTAACTTTACAACAATATTCGGGCTCCGCATTGGTCATTGTAGGTATTATCTTCTCGCGATTTTAATTGTATGCACGTCTATCTAAATCGTATATTAGATATAACTTCTACTGAAAAAAATCTTTATGCATTTATTTTCTACTCACTTCCCTAGGTTACCCTTTTTTTGGCAATTAGCTTCAGTATACCTCTTGGGTGCTGTTCTTTTCTCCAGCGCCACACATGCTCAAAATAATAATGAAAGAAATCGCACCAGCTATGGAAGTGAGTACACCAACAATTACTACGTAGATGAAGCAGGTCTTCAACTTGCGGTCAATGCAACTCCCCTCGATAATTTTTTAGATCCTAATACCTACGAATTAGGTCCTTATGATGTTATTAGCTTACAGGGTATAGGACTTACTGAATTCAGCTATAGAGCAGTATTGGTTAACGCTTTAGGGGATATTGTAACTCCTATTGCTGGAAAAATAAACCTAAAAGGACTCACACTTACTGAGGCTGAAACTAAGGTCAAAGAACATTTTTCTACCTACGTTTTAGATACAGAAGTATTTCTAACCCTCGATCGACCTAGACCAGTAAATATTCATGTGGGAGGAAATATACCCAACCCTGGTCGCTATGTGGTACCTGCTGGTACACGCTATGACGCCCTCATTTCTGGCTTTGAAATAGGAGAAGAGATTGTTTCGCCTCTGGTAAACGTTGAGAATAAGCAACAAATCATATCGACCCGTCAAACTATTTCTGGTATTAATTTTGACCGGCTCTCGGCTACACAAAGCGAAGAAGGTGAAATTGCAGACTCTCGATTTAGGCAACTAGCCCAAAAATACGATATGCGGTACATCAAAGTGAGTTCTAAAGATGGCTCCGTACATTACGTAGATTTACATGCTTATTTTAACTCTGGTCAGGAAAAATTTGCACCTTACATTACGGATGGCGATCAAGTCACATTTATAGACCATTCATTTGACCGGCCCACGATTAGTATCTCCGGTGCCGTGAATACTCCATTTACGGGCAGTTATCGAAGCGATGATACCTTCGAAAAATTGTTATTAATAGCTGGCGGATATCACCCTCAGGCCGATTCCTCTCAACTCATTCGAGTGTACGAGCAAAATGGTGAAAAAATTCGGGAAGAACTTTCCCTGAGCTCAACCAATCTTACAGAGAAACTCGAAAGTGGGGATCAATTGATCATACCCTACAAAAAAACAAACCGGAATAAAGGTAATGTACAAATAGAGGGCATGGTTGCTATACCAGGGATTTATACCATTGAGAATGGGGAAACAAAGCTATCTGAGGTGGTACAAATCGCTGGAGGTTTAGAAAACAATGCCCTAGCCTCAGCAGCCTACCTTATTCGAGAATCAGCCAATCAACGGGGAGTCTCTTCGGTAACTGATATTAATATGACGCTTCTAAGTAAAAGCTACGATCAATTTTTAGAGGGCTTTGACTACCTAGAGTTGGAAGAAATTTTATCCGCCAACCGTATGGCAATCGACTTGACAAATAGCCAAACGCTCTCGGAAGTTACTCTACAAGACGGAGATCGTATCTACGTCCCTAAAGATGACCGAAGTATTCGAATTATGGGTCAGGTGAACAATCCTGGGTTTTACGCCTACCAAGCCGAACAAAGTGTTAATGGATACCTTCAAAGAGCCAACGGCATGACCATAGCAGCCGATAGAGAGCGTATTTTCGTTATTAAGGCGGGAAGTAGAAGTTGGTATGAACCCCAAGAAACAAGTATTGAATCCGGTGACATTATATTTGTAGATCGTATTCCTTTCCAGGACGCAAAAACTGGATTAGAATATCAGGTGAGTATTCAAGAATTGAAAAATCGAAGAACACAACTAATAATGACCGGGATAAGCGCACTCACAAGTGTTGTCACGGCATATGTAGCCGTTCGGCGATTAAACTAATCGCCAAGAAGATACTTTTACGTATGAATAAAACTGAAGAGACGCTTAAAATAGGGCTCATAACACATCTATTTCCCTCAGACCGTGATCCATATCGAGGGAAATTTATGTATGATCAATACAGAGCAATACGAGCCATTCCGGATATGAAACTTCGGCTCATAGTACCCACACCCCGAGCTGTTCCTGGCACTCAACGCTGGAAAACGAATCAATCTCCATTGCATCAAGTGGCTCCCACCGATGAGCGCGTTTTTTACACCTCTCTCCCCAACCGTAAAAAACCTCTTTTTATCCAAAAGAACATTTCCAAATCTCTTCTCCAGAAATTAGCATTCGAAAAAGCCGATGTAGTACACATTCATTGGTTGTATCCTGATGGCCTAGCCATTCCCGCTCTTAAAGAGGCTGGATATCCGATATTATTGACTGTTCACGGAAGCGATTGGTATAAGAGTATACAGTTTCCTGAACTAAAGCCTTTATTAATTAACGCACTCCAGAAAGTGGACCGCATTTTGTGTTCCGGTCCACAATTAAAGGCGGATATTTTGCAAGAATTACCTGAACTTGAGAACAAAATCGAGGTAATATACAACTTCATCGATACCCAGATTTATACGGTGCCCTCTGCCTTTGAAAGCCTACGTGCTATGGAACAATTAGACTGGAAAGACCAACAAGCCCATGCGCTATGTGTAGCTAATATTCGGCATGAAAAAGGTATTGATATACTGGTTGATGCACTTAGTCAGCTCCAAAAAGACCCTAAATTTGAAGAGCTAAATCAGGGCCAACCTCTGTTGGTTCATGTGATTGGAATGCAAGAAAAGGGGGAGTATTTAGACTCTATCCAGGCAAGACTAGAAAACCAGCCCGAATTGCCCATTATTTTACATGAGCCTGTTTCGCCAGACCAGCTTAAGACGTACTATCAAGCAGCTGATTTTTTCATTCTACCTAGTCGTAGTGAAGGCTTCAATGTTTCCTTACTAGAAGCAAGTTCCTGTGGTCTTCCCATCGTGGCGACAAAAGTCGGGGGAAATGACCTAGTGGTACGATCACATCACACAGGAAAACTAGTCGAAGCTGGAAATCCAGAGGCTTTGGGCAAGGCAATTTTAAGTATACATAGCCGCTTAGATAGTTTTAAACCCGAATCAATTCGGAAAAGAATCGTATCTGAATATGATTTAAGCGTGCTGACTGAAAAACTAGGCTCCCTCTATTCGCGACTGTATAGTGAATTTAGAAAGGCTAAAAATTAAGGCCACTAGCATCATAAAAAGGCTATTTAACATTAAGCCACTAATGAATTGTGAAAAAACCATATAAGAAACAAAACTAGCCAAAAATCCTAGCCCTACCGCCTGCATCCATTTGTTTTCATGGACACCCCCATTATCATGAACATCCCTGAACCAGCGCATACTTTCTAAAGCCTGTCGAAAAATTAGGTACATGATCACGATGAACAAAATAAAACCGAGTAGACCTAATTCCGCAAAAACCATATAAAAGTCGTTGTGCGGCTCAAATATCCATTGCGTTTTTTGTGGCGGGTATAGATATTGAAAGTAAGTTGAGAAGCCTTGGAAGCCTACTCCTAGCAAATAACTATCGGCGATCATAGTCAATGCCCCCATTGCTAATACTACTCTGAATTTTGTAGAATCATCCCCCCCTCCTACAAAAATTCCGACGATTCGGTCCCATAGAGAAAATACCAGATTTTGAACCGTTGGACTAATGAGCAAAACCATGAACAATGCGATAGTTCCGTATAAAAGAATTGGATTCTTTCTCTGAAACAATTGTATGGTCAAAATACCAACAAAAAGTGAAACCCAAGCCGACCTAGAATAACTAAGCAAAACCGATGCAAGCATTACCCCAGCGAGTCCGAATAATACCAAGCGAAACCACTTCTTTGTGGTAACCCCCATCCAAGCCACACAAATAAGAATGGGTGTAAAAAAATTACTAGCAAACACATTCGGATCGTTTTCAGCTCCAGTAGACCGGATGATTCGCACACCTTGTTTCAAATAGTTAAAGGCTAAAATTTCAGGATTCGCATAGATTTGATACAGGTTAATGAGCGCAACAACCACTCCGCTACCAATAAAGGCATACACTCCGATGCGAAGGTGCTCTGGTTGCTGAATGAAATTATATACCAAGTAAGTCATCCCTAACAACACCGAAAAACGAACGGCATAAAAAACCGCTTGTTGGCGCTCAGGAGTATAGATGCAGGATAAAAAAATGAGCCCCAAAAATAAGGCATACCATTTTTCCATTCCGTACAATTCAATACTTGAATCAACACTCAAAAATTTAAGCAGTAAGAAACCTCCAATTGAAACAACAAGCGCCAGTTGAAATAAGGTAATAGGGATGACACTTTGCTCTGCCAAATAGAACAAACCAGAGGCATAGGCCCCCATAATTAAGGGGGCAACAAATAATAAGCTATGCAACCTTCGGTAGACCAATATCTAGCCTTTAACAAACGGAAGAGTTAGTAATTTATCATACAACTCCGGCTGTGTCTCTCGGATATGCTCGACCCAATGTTCGTACCACAAACGAAGCAACAATACGATAAAGCCCAAAAGAAAAAAGGCAATCACAATAAATGCCCGCTTTGGATAAAATTTATAGGTGGGTAGCGTAGGCTCATCAATTAACGACAAGCCAGAGTTAATTTCATTGAAATTGAGCTTTTGTTGCTCGTACTGTGGATATAACACCTTATAAATTTCCTGTTGTATTTCCACTTCCCGAAACAAGCGATAATACTCGGCAAATAACGGTGGCATTTCACTGACAGATTTAAAAATATCGCCCTGTGACTCTAAGCTACTTTCCTTGTTTAAATATCCATCATATAAACTAGCAAGCTCTTCGTAGGCTACTTGCGCTGTTTTATACCGAGAACTTTCCACGCCTAATGTTTGCTTAAAAAGGGCCATCTCAATTTCCTTTTCAACCATGGCTGATTTGATTTCAGCAATATTTTCAACCATGGCCCTAGCCTGTTCTTCTACTTGCAATATTCCATTTGCTTCCTGAAATGCAATCAAAGAATCTTCGGCTTGTTCCATCTCCAACATATTTTGGTCCAACCGATTTTGGAGCATCAAATAACTGGACTCTATATTCTTTTTATTAATGGATAAGGCTACTGAGTCCAATAAACTGTACAGGTACTTCGTCATTTCAAAAGAGCGTTCCGGCGACTCATCGATTACCGAGAATGAAACGGCTATAATGGCATTAAAACCAATCCCACCTTCTCTCATTTCTTCAATCATGATGTTGTTATCAAGTTTTTCCCGAACGTTCTCTAATACATCAGAGGAGTACACTTCAAATAAATTAAACTCCTCAATCATTTTGTCCTTGATCTGATTACTACGTAACAAAACCAATGTCTGATCCGAGCTTACATTATCCCCACTTACCGATAGGTTGGCAAGCCCGCTAAGTAGCCCGCCACTGGAAAAATTAATGGAATTACCTGAATTAATGATGTAGGTCAAATCCGTTTTGAACTTTTTTGGCCAAAGCAGGGCAACAGCTAAACCCAATAGGGTAAACACCCCCATTATGGTAATCACTTTCTTCCATTTTTGAACCAGTACCAATACAATGTCCAATATATCTATTGTCTTATTTTCAGTCATGATGTTCTGATAACTCGTTATAAAGAGTAGTTAATTTTACTGCTTCGTGTTCCCACGAAAATTGTTTAGAGTGATGTAGGCCATTCTGAGCATAGGTTTGCCAAAGTATTTGGTCCCCTCTTAAGCGATCTATAGCCGATACCAATTCCGCTGGTTTTTCTGGGTTTACTGCAATACCCACTTCCAGTGGATCCAATAATTTTTTCCACTCTGAAAAATCGGTGTAGATAATGGGAATACCAAACGCCATATACTCAAAAAACTTAGTCAAAAGCTTATTCTGATAATGATCACTATAAGGAAAAACCACCAACCCAGCTAACCAATTTCGTTCGGCATAACGCTCCAAAATCCTTGAAAAAGGAACATATGAGCCTACCCCCTCCCAGTGAATTCGATCCTCTATTCCTTTTTGATAATCCAGCGTTTTATCGAAAATTTGCTGATAAGTACGTCCAATTAAGTGTAAATGCACATTTGAGGCACCTCTTATCCCTTCTATGTGCTGCAGTAAACCACGTTCAATTTCAACATTCCCAGTATACAATACATGGGATTCGCCTTCAGCGTTGACGGGCCCAGATTCCAAAGAAATTTCCTCTTGGTTCACTGGTATATTGTGATAATTCGCCACGACAATACCTTTAGGGAAACGACGCTGATAATATGCTTCTGCAAGAACAGTAGGCATTACCGAATGTGTGAGTCCTTCTATCCAACCTACTAGAAACGATAAAAGACCTTTTAAATAGCTAGGTATATAATTTCTGTGTCGAATGACGGTCATATTGTCCTCGTGAATGTCGTACACCATGGTATAACCCATCGCTCGATGAGCCAATGCCCAAGGGATTAGCTCTGGATCATGAAAATGTATCACATCCGGCTTTAACCTTCGTGCCATTTTAAATAGCATCGCAGGGCGCATTAATTTATCCCATATACTTTTATCAAGCTTAGCTGGATCTTGATTCCAAACCTTATGCAATTGAACACCCTCACGAACCTCGTTTAGCGAATCAGGTGTTAACAAATGTACATCAAAGCCTTGGGCGGCTAACGAACAACATTGTTTCAAAAAGATTCTAGGGTCTTTCCAAGGATGAACGGAGGAAATATGCACTATGCGCATGGGCATGCACTGCAGCTACCAAGAATTCTTGGCAGAAAAAAGTCTCTTAAATACTTGGAATATAAAGCCAGAAGAATGTCCAACCTGCATGATGATCAAGGAACAAGCCGTATGGAAGATTTTGGACAGCGAATTAGGTTGTTTCTTATCTGATTTCCATATGTTCTTACTAAAGTTGGATCGATTTACCCACACTACCCGAGTAGATTCTAACAATACAAGTACCAAAAAGAACAGACTCACTGGTATAGCCCACAAAGTTTGAGTAGTTAACACATCAGCTACAACGTAGCCAATGTAACTCAAGAGGAATATGGTTGGAAGAAAACTTCGTAGGGGGCTTGAGAATGGATGTAAGAGGAGGGTCACAAATCGGCCTCGACCATATCTAAAATATTGTGTCATCAATCCCTTAAAACTAGATCGAGGATAATACCAACACTTAATATCAGAACTAACACGAATGCATGGACCGTGCTCTTCTAACAACCGTAAATTCAACTCTGAATCCTGATTGGTAATATTAATCTCACTGAACCCACCCAATTTTTTTAAATCTTGGGTCCAAAAACATCCTAAAAAAACCGTATCTGCAAAGCCATTGTAGCTATCTTTCATGTATTTAGCCCCACCGTTACCCAAAATACTTTTTACCGCTAGTGAAATACCTGTTTGAACGGAATTCTGAGCTAAGTAGCGCTGAGCCCCCCCTACATTTCTGGATGCATCCATTTTTAACGCCTTGATACACTCCTCAACATAATCATTGGCATATAAGCAGTGTCCATCTGCACGTAAAAACACATCCCCTTTAGCCTTTTTGATCATCTCATTTAAACCAAAAGACTGATATTTATTGGGATTTTCAATTAAAATTACACGGGAATCCTTTTCACTCCACTTGCGAATGAGCTCCCTGGTCTTATCTATACTACCTCCATCGGCAATAAGTACCTCAACAATGTTGGGATAAGACGAATGAAGAAAACTAGACAACAGACGATCTACGTGCTTTTCCTCATTATATAGAGGTATAGCTATGGTGACCGACGGCCATTCTTTTGCCACTGTATTGCTGTCGGATTCAGCCGCTGGGTCTAATTTTTGCTCAACAAAAAGTTCCTGCATCTAATCGATTGTTTAACCACAATGTGGTAGATAATTATCTCGTAATTGGTATTGGTTGTAGCTTTATTTCTATAAAAGGCAGTTGTTGAGCTTTAAATTGAAAGTCAAACTACTTTATCGCATTGTAAAAGTCAACATAGGGGGATAATTTACGACTATATAAGCTTAAATCCTTGTGCCCCCACTTAACAAATAAAGTATCGCCATACGAACTGCAACTCCATTGGTTACCTGATCAAGGATAATGGCGCGCTCATGGTCAGCCACCTCGCTCTCCATTTCAACACCACGATTAATTGGACCTGGGTGCATTATTTTAAAATCGGGATAGCGTTCTAAATGTTCTAATTTTATCCCAAAGTTCTCATGATACTCTCGTAGACTTGGGAAAAACTCAGTTCCTCTATCCTGGCGCTCAAGCTGAATGCGTAATGCCATAGCTATATCACACCATTCTAAGCACTCTTCAAGGTTATAGGAAATTCCTACCCCCATTTGATCAATAAATTTAGGCATCAGTGTTTTGGGTCCACATAAGACAACTTCTGCCCCTAACTTTTTTAACCCAATAATATTCGAGCGCACTACTCTACTGTGAGTAATGTCGCCAATAATAGCAATTTTAGCCCCTTTTATACTTCCTTGTACTTGTTGTATAGTAAACAAATCAAGTAATGCCTGGGTTGGATGTTCATGTGCCCCATCCCCAGCGTTTAAAATAGCCGCGTCTACACACTGGGTTAAAAAATGAGCAACACCAGGGCTCTCATGCCGTACAACTACCATATCAATTTTCATTGAGGAGATATTGCGAATGGTATCCTTTAACGACTCCCCCTTTTTTGTGCTGGATGTACCCGCCGAAAAATTAACCACGTCGGCACCCATTCTACGCTGTGCTAACTCAAAAGATAATCGCGTTCTTGTAGAATTTTCATAAAACAAATTCACAATCGTTTTATCTCGCAGGGTGGGTACTTTAGGCACTGGACGATTCAAAATTTCACGAAAGGAAACCGCCTGATCTAAAACATATTGAATATCTTGTGCACTGTAATCTGATAAGCCCAATAAATGCTTTTGACTGAATTCATATCCCTCATGCGGGCTGATATCGGTGGAATTTTTGTTGGTACTTAGCTTACTCATGGTCTGAATTTATTCCTTCGAGGCAAAGTTATCGTTCAATGCATCATCTCCATCAACCAGATACACAGCATCTTCGCCATCTAATTCTTTCACTCGAACCCGAACTTCCTCGGTGGCATAAGTAGGAATTTGAACACCCACAAAATCAGGAGCTATGGGCAATTCGCGATGGCCTCGATCGACCATACAACAAAACTGAATTTTCCGAGGCCGCCCATATGCCATAAGTGCGTCCAAAGCAGAGCGAACCGTTCTGCCTGTATAAAGCACATCATCTATTAAAATGACATCCCGTTCATATAGATCAAAGGGAATCTCCGTCACCTTTACATCGGGCATTTTAAGCTTAGACCGAAAATCGTCTCTGTAAAAAGTAACATCTAAAACTCCAAAATCAATATCAAATCCCAACTCTTTCTCCATAACCAACTTAATCCGTCGGCCCATATACACCCCTCGAGTTTGCATGCCCACAATGGCTAATTTTTTGGGATCATCATAGGATTCTAGGAATTGATGAGCAAATCGCAAGTAGGTACGATTTAAATCCTCAGCATCCATGATTTTAGAAGTGCTCACTTCGTAACAGCAATTGGAGGGTTAAGCGGATAAACCCGCATGTATAACATCATAAATATACTAAGCTTTTTCGAGAATTCGATACTTCATTCTGAAGCCGCTAAAAAATCTACTATACGCTTTGCTGCCATTCCATCCCCGTATGGATTTGATTTTTGCGTCATGCCCAAGTAGGCCTCTTTATTTACCATCAATTCTCGCACCTCTTGCACAATGGCTTCTTTCAGAGTACCAATAAGTTTAACCGTTCCCGCTTCCACCGCCTCCTGCCTTTCGGTTTGCTCACGAAGTACCAACACTGGCTTATTCAATGATGGAGCCTCCTCCTGCACACCACCACTATCGCTAATAATCAAAAATGACTTCGACATCAACCAGACAAAAGCTTCATAACCTAAAGGTTCGATCAAGAAAATTCCCTCTGTATTCCCCAAAGCATGTATCATGGGCTCTCGTACAGCAGGGTTCATATGAAGGGGATAAATCACTTGTATCGATGGTTCTGAGGCTAATTCGCGCAATGCCTCAATTAACTCTGAAAAGCCGGCTCCCATATTTTCTCTGCGATGACCTGTTACTAGGAGCAGTTTTTTTTCAGAGTCATATATACGCTGCAGCTTTTGAATCTCGGGGCTGGATTCAGGAGCCAGATTTTTTTGGCACATCATCAAAGCGTCTATAACCGTATTCCCTGTTACCAAAATGTCTTTTTCGGCAATACCCTCCATGAGTAAAGCCTGCTTATTTTTTTCTGTGGGAGCAAAATGAACATCGGCAATTCGGCTGACCATTTGCCTGTTCAACTCCTCAGGAAAAGGAGCTGTTTTATCATAGGTTCTGAGTCCAGCCTCCACATGATACACTGGGATTTCACGATGAAATGCTGCTAACGCTCCAGCTAAACAACTACTGGTGTCTCCCTGAACTACCACACAGTCTGGGTTCACTTCGCTCATGACCTTATCCAATTGCCGAAGTAACTTGGATAACAGCTGGTTTAAACCCTGTCCAGATTCCATCACAGCAAGCTCAATATCCGGCACTATATTCCACTGTTCAAATGCGCTATCCAATAACTCCTTATGCTGCCCAGTCGAACATACTATTACTTCAAAACTACCTCTTTGTTGGCACTCCAATATAATGGGAGCTAGCTTAATGGCCTCAGGTCGGGTTCCTATTACAAACAACACGTTCATTTCAGCTAATTTTAAGGTAATCTTTCTTTTATTTACCCTATAAACTAGCTATTTTTGCACACTTAAAGAACGCCATCGAAAACTATCTCCCAAGATTGTTTCGAACCGAGCTTATTTCAATCTTACTAATCGTCTACCAAACACTGTTCCTATGAAAATTCATGAGTATCAAGCCAAAGAAATTTTAGCCTCTTTCGGAGTTCCCGTTCCCAAAGGAATTTCCACGACTACTGTCGAAGGCGCCGTTAAGGCTGCTGAAGAGCTGCAAGCAGAAGGAACTTCGCTATTTGTGGTTAAAGCACAAATACACGCGGGCGGTAGAGGAAAGGGCCGAACAAAAAAGAACAATGCCAAAGGAGTTATTCTTTGCAAAAGTGTAGAAGAAGTACAGCAAGCCGCAGAATCTCTTCTGGATGATGTATTAGTGACCATTCAAACAGGTCCATCTGGACAGTTAGTCCAACGATTGTATGTAACAGACGGTGTTGATATTGAACAAGAGTTTTATTTGGGCATTTTATTGGATCGCGCTGTATCCAAAAATGTGATAATGGTATCTACAGAGGGTGGGGTTGAAATTGAACAAGTTGCCGAAGAAACACCCGAGAAAATTATAAAAGCGTGGGTAGAGCCTGGTATGCCACTACAAGTAAATCAGGCACGGATGCTAGCATTTAGTCTAGGTTTAGAGGGCGCTGCACTAAAAAAAGGGATCAAATTTATTATGGGGATCTACAATGCCTTTCTAAAAACAGATGCTGACATGATGGAAATAAACCCATTGATCCTAACGCCCAATCAAGAAATTATGGCACTTGATGCCAAGGTTACCTTCGACGGTAATGCATTATATCGCCATTCCGACATCGCCGAGTTACGTGATGAATCCGAAGAAGATCCATTCGAATTAGAAGCCCAAAAATATAACCTCAACTACATCAAACTAGATGGTAATGTTGGGTGTATGGTTAATGGCGCGGGCTTGGCAATGGCTACTATGGATATTATAAAATTGTCCGGTGGAGAGCCTGCGAATTTCCTAGATGTGGGTGGTGGAGCCAATGTAGAGACCGTTAAAAATGGTTTCCGAATTATCTTAGACGACCCAAATGTAAAAGCCATTTTAATCAATATTTTTGGTGGTATTGTACGCTGTGACCGGGTTGCAAACGGGGTTATTGAGGCTGTTAAAGATCCAGAGATTGCTGAAAAGGTAACCAACGTTCCTATTATTGTACGCCTTCAGGGCACCAATGCTGCAGAAGCCAAAGAAATCATTGATAATTCGGACTTAAATGTTATTTCTGCTGTACTGCTAAAAGAAGCCGCAGACGAGGTTTCAAAAGTTCTCGCTTAAAGGGCTACTCACTTAGCACTTCTTGCTCGAACCTGTTCGTAGAAATCTTCGTACTGGCGTACCACATGATCCTGGTTAAAAAGCTTGGCTCGCTTCCTTGCATTTTTTGCTAAGGTAGCGTGCAAACTAGGCGTACTCAAAATCTGAACAGCATAATCCGCCATGCAGGTTACATCATCCAGGGGACAAGAATAACCCGTTTCTCCATGTATATTTACCTCGGGTAGCCCCCCAATATCTGAGCTAATTACTGGGACGGAACAACTCATAGCCTCCAGAGCGGCCAATCCAAAGGTTTCGGATCCCGATGGAATGAGAAACAGATCAGCAATGGAGAGGATATCTTCTACTCGTTCCCATTTCCCCATGAAATGAACATGTTCGCTGATACCGAGACTTCGGCATTGCTGCTCTGCTACTTGCCTATCTGGTCCATCACCCGCTAAAACCAACTTAGCCGCTATACCTTTTTCCAAGGTTTTAGCAAAAATTTGTATCACAACAGGTACTCTTTTAACTTTTCTGAAGTTAGAGACATGAACAATTATTTTTTCTCCGTTTGGCGCCAATTCCTTTTTCAATTCTGTCTGCCCAGTAGCTTTAAACCGTTCCAAATCGATGAAATTTGGAATAACCTTGATCTCTTGTTTAATGTCAAAATTTTCGTAGGTCTCTCGCTTTAAGTATTCCGAGACCGCCGTCACACCATCACTTTTATCAATGGAAAACTCAACCACATGCTTATAACTAGGGTCTTTCCCAACTAAAGTGATATCCGTTCCATGTAATGTAGTCACAATAGGTACATGAAGTCCTCGCTCTGCCATAATCTGCCGGGCCAAATAAGCACTCGTGGCGTGAGGCAAGGCGTAATGTACATGTAACAAATCCAAATGCTCAAACTCAATCAAATTCACCATTTGTGAAGCCAAGGCTAAAGCATAAGGAGGATATTCAAATAGCGGATAGGAATTTATTGACACCTCATGGTAAAATATATTGGTGTTGCGTTCTTCCAGTCGGGCGGGTCGAGCATAACTCAAAATATGCAGGGTATGCCCTTGCTGTGCCAATATTTTAGCCAATTCAGTGGCCACGACTCCACTACCCCCAAAGGTAGGATAACAGACTATTCCAATATTCATAAAAAGTTTCTACTAGGTGAATCACAACTATGTGTAGGTAGAGCACAAAAGCGTATAGATGACAAAGCTCAGCCAAATAGCGTTCCAAAATACCATTTCTTAAGATGAATTTTTTATCTGTAATGATTGCAAATGACCCTGGATTTTTTTCTCCGTCAAATTCATCTGCTTGCTTGGGTGTTTTATAGCGCAGGACAAATCGCTATATTCAACCCTCTAAACAACTTTGACGCTTCACTAAGTACATAACTCGTATGGCAGGACATTCTAAATGGGCGAATATTCGCCACAAAAAAGCGAAAGAAGATGCAAAACGCTCTAAGGTGTTCACAAAAATCATCAAGGAACTTACCGTAGCAGCTAAGGAAGGGGGAGGGGATCCAACCGGAAACCCAAGACTTGCTTTGGCGATAGAAAATGCCAAAAGTTGTAACCTTCCTAAAGATAACATGGAACGTGCGATTAAACGTGGCACTGGTGAGCTAGATGACGGTTCCAGCTTTGAAGAAGTAAGTTTTGAAGGGTACGGGCCTGGAGGTATTGCCTATTACATCGAGGCAACCACCGATAATAATAACAGGACGGTGAGTGAAGTTCGACATATTTTCACTAAACATGGCGGGAACATGGGTACCAATGGATCTGTTTCTTTTTTATTTGAGCAAAAAGGGATGATTGGTGTGCCTTCTGAAGGACTAGATGAAGAAAACTTCCTCCTAGAAGCAATTGAAGCAGGCGCTGAAGATGTAATCGTAGAAGAAGGGGCCACTCTCTTTATGGTAATGACAGAGCGCACTCAACTCTTTCATGTCCGAAATAACTTAGAGGCTGCTGGGTATACGATAGAACAAGCAGAGCTCGTTAGGGAGGCTATGACGGAGACAAAAGTAGACGCCGAACTAGCTCGTGCTAACTTTAGTATGATTGAAAAATTTGAAGAAAATGATGACGTGACCAATGTGTTTACAAATCTACTCATGGATGATGAAACCATGAATGCACTTGAAGAGTAGGTAATTTTAACAGGCGCATGATCAATTAGACGAAAAAACGACCCATGGCGACATTTATTTGGACTATACTACTATTATTAGGATTAAACATTAGCAATCCAGACGCTCGTAAGGGAAATAAATCTTATGAAAATGGAGACTATGAGAGCGCAAAAACTTGGTTTTATTCTGCCTTAGATCAAGACCCCAATAACGCCGAAATTTTGTTCAACTTAGGCAATACGTTAACTAAACTGGGTGAAATCGAGGAAGCCATTAAGGTGTTCATGCAAGCAAAAAGTTACACGGATGACACCCACCTAAAAGCTTTGGCAGACTACAACATCGGAACAGTATTGGCTGAAAATGAGCAATGGAAGCCGGCAATGAAACACTTGCGAGCTTCTTTACAAAAACTTCCGTCCGACAGCGAAGGCCAGTTTAATTATGAATATGCTTTGATGAAAGCTTCTGAAGAAGAAGACAATAATGAGCAGAACCAAGATCAAAATGAAAACCAGGAACCTCCACCTGAACCAAGCATGTACGCAAAAGCGGTAAAAGAACAAGCCGATGCCCTCGTAAATGAATCCCGATATGCTTCCGCTTTTAATCTAATGCAAGAGGCTTTAGGAGTCGATGAAACGGTTAGATATTATGAGTCGTTTATGAATCGTATTGGTGCTGTGAACCAGATAGAACAAACTGACAATTAAGCTGGTTAATGATTATTCGGCCACACACACTCACATCCATGAATTTTATGTTTAATCCCTCTTTTTTGCTCACATATGTTTTCAATAACACAGGAAGAAGGTTCACCTCTGCAGTTTACACCTTCGTACTAGTTTTAATGGTTTGCTCCATGCCTCAATCTCTTTTTGGACAAACTCAAGCTAACATCCCTCCTGCAGAAAGTTACTTTCATCAAGGTGCGCAACAATTCATCTACAACAACTTAGAGGCGGCCATTAGTGCTATAGAGACTGGATTAGAACGTTATCCGGATGACCTGAAGCTCCAAAGTCTATATGAGCAGTTGAAAGAACAGCAGCAGCAACAGCAGGATCAGGATAGCCAGAATGAACAAGATAACGGGGATCAAACCGAAGAAAATTCTGAGCAGAATTCAGAACAACAAGAAAACGAAGAAAACTCAGAGCAAAACGAGCAAAACTCAGAAAGTGAAGAACAAGAATCAGAAAATGACGATCAGAGTCAAAGTCAAGATGAACAGGCTCCAGACGATTCCGATCCAAGTGAGCGTGCTCAAGCAGAAGAACTAAAAGATTTAAGCAAAGAAGAAGCCCAAAAAATCCTGCAGGCATTAGCTCAAAAAGAAAAAGAATTGTTAAAGGAATTCAAAAAAGCTAAAACCAAAGGCGGAAAGACACATGAAAAAGATTGGTAAATCTATACCGTATCTACTTCTCTTTTTTCTTGCGAGTATTCCCAGTTTTACTTGGGCACAAAACTCCCCTATTCAGGTACAGGCCAAACTGTCTGAAACCAATATATACAATGGAGAATCGGTACTCCTAGAGTTCATTATCTCCGGCAGAAGTTTAAACAGCATTGATCGCCCAACTGTACTTGATGTACCTGGACTCCGGTGGATAAGCGGTTCAAATAGACAAGGGCAGAGTATTCAATATGTAAATGGTCGCCCTAGTGTTACCTATACCTATGGGTATCAATTTGTAGCAACTCAGGTTGGCAACTATAGCCTTCCGTCCTTTGCTATTACCGTTAACGGTGAAGTTTACCGTACGGAACCTATTTCATTTCGGGTATTGGATCCAGCGAATTCACAGCAAAATGATGGGGCTAGTCCAGATATTTTTGTCCGGTTAGAGCCCAACAAAACCACTGCCTTCTTGGGTGAACAAATAGTAGTAGATGTCGTACTGTATTTCAAAAATACCATTGAAGTTCGGTCATACCAAGCAAGTCCAGGCTGGAAAGCAGAAGGTTTTTGGAAAGAAGAACTTGAAAATACCCAACAGACTCGTGCCACATCCACCTTAGTTGAGGGAGAGCGATATCAACGAGCTAGACTTTTGCAGTACGCCCTTTTTCCAAGTAAACGAGGCAAGCTGGCTTTAAGCCCTTTTGAGATTACTGTCTTAATTCAACAGCGCAACAGACGTCAAGATATCTTTAGTTTCGGTTTGGGTCAGGAGCGCAAAAATATTCAAACACCCCCCACCGAAATAACCATTAACCCGCTCCCCACCCTTCAGAGCACAGAAAACAACCTCTTCCTTTCAGCCGTTGGCACATTCCAAATAGAGCGCAGCATCGAACCCACCGAAGCCCTGGTTGGAGAAAGTATTGAAATAACCACTCGCATATCGGGAACCGGAAATCTTCCTCTAATTCAATCTCCAGACTATGCCTACCCTGATGAATTTGAACAGTACAATCCACAAGAAGTCAGTTCTATCCAACGAACTGGTTCGACCATTTCCGGAACAAAAACCTTTACTGATATTGTAATTGCGCGTAACGAAGGAAGCTACACCATTCCGGCTACTCAGCTTTTATACTTCGACCCAATAGCCGAAGAGTATAAAGCAATTGGTCTTCCGGCTCAAAGCCTTCGAGTTATCCGAGACGCTAACGCCGTACGCTCTACCACTGAAATGCTACGATTCGACATTGAACCCGTAGCTGGATTAGTGGCCTGGAAACAACACTCAAAGAATGGGATAGCTGAACAGCCCCTTGTGCTACTTTTCTTACTTCTTCCCTTGGGTGGCCTGGTCATAGGATTCTTTGTTAAAAGGCACCAAGATCGCCTACAAAACGATCATAATTTTGCTCGAAAGCGGGGGGCACTAAAGACGGCAAAGAGTGCTTTGAATGAGCTTCGTACTAAAGCTGAACGACAAAAAAGAGACGACAAAAGTACTATAAAAGAATGCTATCACGAGCTCTATCACATCCTTAGCACCTATATAACCAGTCGTTGTGGAATGCATGCTGCTGGCTGGTCAACCCAGGAATTGCTAACAAGACTAGAAAAGCAGCTTAAAAGTACGTCACCTGCAGCACTCGAGCGTTGCAAGGAGATCTTAACGAAATGTGATACCATATCCTATGCACCCATTAGTTCTGCCTCGGATGTGTTAACGGATATTCAACTTGCTGGAGAGACTATCCTCGAACTTGAACGGGAGCTGAAATAATGCTAAAGAACAAATTAATGGTGAGAAGCGAAGCAACACGTTCTTTTCTAAAGGGTATCTTAGTGCCTAATAAATCTTGGTATATGGCATTATTGCTGATTTTCTGTGGGTTTTCTTCAACATCCGAAGCAAACACAACTCCAGGAGCAACGCCAGCGTCGCTCGAAGAAACTATAGCATTACAGACGACACCGTCACTAGTTGAAAAAACGGACACTCAGGAGTTAACACAAAATCTAAAAGGCTCCATACTCTCGGCATCTCTAGCGCAATCCAGCTTTGAGGAGGCTACCCTAGACTTAGAACAGGCTCAATACAAAATAGCTCTGCAGAAATTTAAGCTTATTGAACAAAGTGGATTTTATTCGGGGGGATTATTTTTAAATATGGCTATTGCTGCGGTTGAATTAGATTCCTTAGGCCTGGCAAAATTTTACCTCCAAAAAGCGGTAGAAGAACCCACCACTGAGGCCGCAGCCATTGAAGCATTGGCGTATGTAGAAAGTCAATTCAGCCGGCAAGCCGCTACCTTACCACCACTACCATGGGAAACAGCTTTAGATTATATCGAACATCATTGGGGAAGTCTATGGTTGTTTTGGTCCGCCTTTTCTTTCTTAAGTCTGTCGGTAGTTTTATTGTTGTTTCACTGGTTTGGAAATGCACCGAACCGCAGCAAGAAATCATCTGCGAAACGGCATACACCTACGATTATGAAAGGCTCTTGGACGTCCTTACTCTTCTTTTTTACCAGTTTAAGTTTGGCCATTGCTACAGATTACCGCTCTGCAAAGTACAGCGAAGCCGTTATTATTGCACAGGAAGTTGAGGTGAGGAATTCCCCTTCAGCCTCGGGTGAAGTGCTGGTCATGGGTTATGAAGGATATGACTGCCGGATAGACTTTTCCGTTGACGCTATTCAAGGTTGGCGCTTTATTCGACTCAGTAATGGCCAAACCGGATGGGTACTGGACCAAACTCTACGAATTCATTAGCTTTACAGACTTTAATTAGAGAATAAAGTCACATTAAACTACCTTTATACAGTGGCCATATAAGGTATGTTAGATAGAACGTATACCATTCATAACCCCTATTAATTCAACTAAAAATGACGACTAACGAATTTATTGAGCAGCATAAGGAGCACTTCCTAGATGAACTATTCACCTTTCTAAGGATACCGAGTGTAAGTACCGATTCGTCCCGGAAAATAGAGGTAGAACAGGCAGCAGATTTTTTGCTAAACCAGCTTAATTCGTTGAAGCTTTCACGAGTAGAACGCTATGAAACCCAGGGGCACCCCATCGTGTATGGAGAACATTGTCCTTTTGATGACCGGCCCACCGTGTTAATTTATGGCCACTATGACGTTCAGCCTTCCGATCCAGATCACCTATGGGATACCCCACCCTTTGAACCCACCATTAAAGATGGTAAGGTTTATGCTAGAGGCGCTAGTGATGACAAGGGGCAATCTTTTACCCATGTAAAAGCACTTCAATCATTGATCGAGGCAGACGGTGGTGTTCCGGTGAATATCAAGATTCTATTGGAAGGTGAAGAGGAAATTGGATCACCCAATTTGGTCCCCTTTATTGAATCGCATAAGGACATGCTACAGTGTGATATGGTTCTTATTTCTGACACCTCCATGTTTGGACTTGATCAACCATCCATTACTTTTGGCCTTCGAGGATTAGCTTACATGGAAGTTGAAGTGGTAGGGCCAAATAGAGATTTACATTCTGGGGTCTATGGAGGAGCGGTGGAAAATCCTCTGAATGTACTTTGTGAAATCATTGCTCAGCTGAAGGACAAAGATGGCGTTGTTCAAATTCCCGGATTTTATGACAAAGTGGAAGCCTTAACACCAGAAGATCGACAGGCAATGGCCGATTTACCCTTTGACGAAACAGCTTATAAATCTTCCTTAGACGTGGAGGCTGTTCACGGTGAAAAAGGGTACAGTACACTTGAACGGGCTTCTGCCAGACCTACCCTCGATGTCAATGGCATATGGGGTGGTTATCAAGGAGAGGGGGCTAAAACAGTACTCCCCTCTAAAGCTAATGCCAAAATTAGTATGCGGCTAGTACCCAACCAAGACCCTCATGAAATTGCCCGTTTATTTGAACAACAAGTTTTGTCCTTAGCTCCTGATACCGTAAAAGTAAGGGTAACGGAGCATCATGGCGGATATGCTTCTCGCACCGACTTGAATTTTTACGGCTTAAAAGCAGCAGCGTCAGCATTTGAAGAGGTCTATCAGACCCCGGTTCTTTTTTCCATGGAAGGTGGATCTATTCCGATTGTGGCCGATTTTAAACGGGTGTTAGGAGCGGAATCCATCCTTATGGGATTTGGCGTAACCAGCGATGCGATTCATTCGCCCAATGAATCGTTTCATGTGAAAGATTTTTATAGGGGGATAAAAACCTCCGCTCGGTTTTTCCAATTGTTAGCAGAGGATGCTAAGGCGTAAGTTTATTCAGAAAACGAACCAGTGTTTCCAGTTACATCAACCAGATCCATTAACCAGTTACATTAACCAGAAAAAGCTGTCATGAAAAAAATTCTACTTCTATTATGCTCACTATTACCAATGGTATTGCATGCGCAAATGCCAGATGCACCAGAACGAAGCGAAGGTGGCGGTCCGTATGATCGACTCATCATTCGTGGAGTTCATCTTATTGATGGTACAGGCTCCCCTGCAACTGGCCCGGTAGATGTAGTGGTGGAAGGAAATGTAATAAGTAGTATCCGAACGGTTGGTTACCCAGGCTTACCGATTAATGATCGGCGCCGACCACAGGCCGATGAAAATACTGAGGTGATTGATGCAACTGGGATGTATATGCTACCCGGATTTTTTGATATGCATGCTCACACTGGAGGTGGTGCTCAGGGTACCACACCGGAATATGTGTACAAGCTTTGGTTGGCTCATGGCATTACCTCTATTCGGGAACCTGGCTCAGGTAATGGTATGGAATGGACACTGCGGCATAAGGAGCTTAGCGAGAAAAACGCGATTACAGCTCCGCGTATTTCTGCTTGGATTGGTTTTGGAAATGGTTTTGGACGGCCCATTATAACCCCAGACGATGCTCGCGAATGGGTAAAAATGATTGACGACGCGGGAGCGGATGGGATTAAATTTTTTGGTGCCAGTCCTGAGGTGTACGCCGCAGCCATTGATGAAGCAAACCAACGAGGGCTTGGAACCATGACCCATCATGCTCAAACACGGGTGGTGTACAACAATGCCCTTCGTTCTGCCCAACTGGGTTTAACGAGCATGACCCATTGGTATGGACTTCCTGAGGCGCTTTTCGAAGATCGCATCATTCAAGATTATCCGCTCGATTATAATTATAACAATGAGCAGCATCGGTTTGAAGAAGCAGGGAAATTGTGGGCACAAGCAGCTGAACCGTATTCGGAGAAGTGGAATGCCGTGATGAACGAAATGCTTGAGTTAGATTTTACACTGAATCCTACCTTCACTATTTATGAAGCCAATCGAAGTTTAATGACTCAGCGCCGCGCAGAATGGCATGAACGATATACTCTTCCCTCTCTATGGCGTTTTTACGAGCCCAGCCGGATTTCTCATGGTTCGTACTGGCTTGATTGGGGGACTGAACAAGAAATTGCGTGGAAAGAAAACTTTCGCCTATGGATGGAATTTGTCAACGAATATAAGAACCGAGGCGGCCGTGTGACACTTGGTTCGGATGCAGGATATATCTATAAATTGTATGGATTTGGATATATACAGGAAATGGAGCTTATGCGTGAGGCTGGTTTCCATCCATTGGAGATATTCCAATCAGCTTCGCTAAAGGGAGCAGAAGTACTTGGAGTTGATGATCAACTTGGTACTATTGAGGTGGGAAAGTTAGCCGACATGGTCATCGTAGCTGCCAACCCGATGGCTAATTTAAAAGTCTTATTTGGTACCGGTTCTATTTTGGTAAACGAAGATAATGAGGTTACTCGACATGGTGGGGTAGTCTACACCATCAAAGATGGTATTGTCTTCGACGCTAAAGCACTATTAAAGGATGTAGAAGAGATGGTGAAGTTGGCTAAAGACGGCGAAGGTTCAGATATTACTCAACCAGGATTAGATTATTAAGGATACGCTTGCAGCGTGAATCAAAATTCAGTTGTATATAGTATGGGCTCATCTTGTTCGAAATCGTATAGGGTGAGCCTTCTTAAATTATAATATCCAGTCCAATACGAACGTAAGGCTTGAATGTAATTTCGTCGGGCACCATCTTTTTCATTCTGTGCAATAAAAAGATTGGTTACATCGATTCGGCCTATCAAATACCGATTTTTAGATACATCGTACCGGCGTGTAGCTATTTCATCGGATATTCTGGCTAATTCAACCTGATCACGAAGCTGTGGAAATTCTCTTACCGTACTTTTTATGCTAAGTTCAAACTGCCTTTTCTGGTAGGCAATGGTATTGGCCGTTTCCATTTGATCATTACGGGCCGATTTAATTTCAGCCATATTTTTACCCCAATTAAAAATCGGAACTTCAAAACCCAAGCTGAAAAATTGCCGATTTTGTGGGTCTTCATATAGCTGGTCAAAATCTTGAGAGGTTTGATTTAATCCGAAACTAGCTTGCAGAGTAGCCGAAAGTCCCGTGCTTTTTCTAGCTTGATCGTATGTTTGATCGGCTAGTAATTCATTTAACTCGAATTGAAGCGCGGTTGAATTATTTTCACGGGCCAGGTCATAAGCCTGCTCAACATCCAAATCAAATGAAGGGGCAACACTTGGGAGAACAATTTCCAAAATCTCGTCATCATCTAAACCCAGTAATGCTTTAAACTCTTCTTCTATACGTAGATAATTGATTCCAGCGGTAGTCAAAGAATTTCGGGCATTTCGAAATTCTAGCTCACTTTGCAAGAGTTCGTTTTCTGCAATGCTACCTACTTGAAAGCGCCCTTGCGAAATGTTGTATATAGAATCATTCACCGTTACGTTGAACTCTGCAACTTCGACATTTATTTTAGCAAGAAGAAGATCAAAAAAGCTTTGAGTAACGGTAAAGGCTAGATTCTCAAGATCCTCTACGTATTGTTTTTGGGCAATACGATATCGGAGGGGTTCAGTAATTGCCCTCCATTTTAGCGAATTAAACTGATTTAAAGGCTGTCGATAGCTAGCAACAAGAGGGGTGCTTTGCCATAGATACGTGTTTTCACTTTGAAAAATCCCTAATCGAGTTAGCCCCGAAGATAAAGACAGGCGACCCCCTGTAGGCATTATATTCTGATCTATAGAAACTCCTAAAGACGCCTCTGACTGGGTCCGTGAAGAAAAAGTCACTGTACCATCGTCCAGAGTATTGGAAAAAATAGACTTGTTGTAATTAGGGGCATCACCAGTCAGGCTAATACTAGGCAGTAAATCTGCTCGAAAACTTCGGAATCTCCACTTTGCTGATAATAGTGCGTAGCGAGCCGCCCTAGACAAAGGGCTGTTCAACTTGGCATATTCAATGCTTTGTTCCAAGCCAAAAACTCGGGTAGGTGATACGCTATCAGCTGTTGATTGTTCTTGTGCGTGTACTGTTGGGGAAAATGTATGAGAAGTAGCCAACATACATCCAAAAAGAAAAAGGGTAACTATTCGTTTATTCATGGCGTAATGCGTGTACAGGATCTTGTTGGGCAGCTCTTCGGGCGGGCATATATCCAAATATTACCCCTATAACCAAGGCTACTCCAAATGAAATGATTATGGAAAACGGACTTACAATGGTTGCGATATCAGCAGTCCATTCAATGGCAAAGCTAAAAACCACTCCTAGAAATATTCCTACCAAGCCCCCACCTACACTTAAGGCTAGAGATTCGGTTAAAAACTGTAATTCAATGTCTTTCTTTTGAGCGCCTACAGCCAATCGAAGACCAATTTCTTTGTAACGCTCCACCACCGATGCCAGCATAATATTCATAATACCAATCCCACCAACAATGAGAGAAATAGAGGCGATGGAAGACAGCACTATATTGAAAATACGCTTGGTTCGTTGCTCTTGTTGTAGCAGCTGTTCTGGAACAATAATTTCATAATCTACTACTCCATTGTGACGACGCTTTAGCATTCTAGATAAGACTTCTGCTATGGAGACACTATACTCGGAGTCACTTACTCTAACAATGACCTTATCGAGTTGATGATAGTTCACGCTCGATGCATCTTCTTCGTCTTCAGAACTAGAACCACCTGAAAAAACAACTACTCGCCCACCACCAAAACCACCACCACCACTAGCGTCGATATCGTCTTTTGTAACCAATGCTCTATTTTTAAAACGTAATAGTACGGTTGTAACTGGGGCAAAAATATCTAGGTTATAATTTCGGATACCTAAACGTTCGATATTTTCGGTGCTCAACTCTTTTTTCTGCAATACTCCAACAACGGTAAGCCATAGGTTTCCTACTTTTATTTTTTTACCAATTGGATTTTCACCTGGGAAAAACTTCGTTTTAACATCGTATCCAATAACACAAACAGGTTCTGCTCGTTCGATTTGAGAACGATTGAAGTTATTTCCTTCAACCACATCAAAACTATTGATGTTAAAATACTCCTCACTAACTCCAACGATTTTCCCACTTCGCATTCTGGCTTTTCGTATGAAATTAGATTCGAATACAATTTCAGGACTTATGTATTCAACCTCGGGAACCAACTCACGAATACTTTCAATGTCGTGCAGTGTTAGCCCAGGGGAATACTTATTGGACTCACCTTCCCCATTATCTTGACCAAGCTGCCCTTCTGTTTGCTCAAGTGTAGGCTGAATAATTACATTATTCGTGCCCAAGAGTTCCATTTGACTTAACACCTCTTGTTGTGCACCACTACCTATAGCCAACATAGCTATGACCGAAGCAACTCCAAAAATAATCCCTAATGAGGTTAATAGGGCTCGCAGCTTGTTTCGTTGTATGGCCTCTAGTGCAATATCTAGATTGTATAAAAGCTTTTGGCTGTTTATGTTGCTCATAGGTCTTATTTCACCCCATCCGGTGAAATATGGATTCGCTTTATACCGGTTGTATCCGAGGGCAAACTCAAATACAATTCATCATCCTCGCTTATGCCTTTATTTATGATAGCTTCGTTTTCATTCACCAATCCTAATTCTACTTCTTGTAACACAACATCCAAACCATCTCTTTTATATACGAAGGTTAATGAGTCCTGTGCATGAATGGTTTCTAAAGGCACCGCTAAGGCATTCTCCACAGATGCAATCTTTATTCGGTTACTCGTGGTCATTGCAGGGCGTAATAAACTGTCAGATTCATTTATTTCTATGACTACCTCAAATACCTTCGAATCATAATTCTTTCGTTGTTCTCCAATATTAGCCACATCGGTAACAATACCAGTGAGCATTTTATCGGGCACCGCATCCAAACCAACCTGTACTAATTGACCTAACTCAATTTTTTGGATATCTACTTCATTCACATAGGTCACTGATTCCATTACGGTAAAATCCGGTAATTCCGCTACAACAGGACTCCACGCGCTTATTTGTTCCCCCTCGGTGATCTTAGAGCCATCCCAATTTCGCCTGTAGATAATCATCCCTTGATCAGGTGCATATACAGTGAATTGAGACATAAGTTCCCGAATCTTCACTATTTCATTTCGCTTTTTTTGTAATTCCGTTTCCACTTCTCGTAACTGAGCATCTGACTGCTTCACCTTAGTTTGATAGTTTTTGGTTTCCTGAGCTAGTTGCCGGCGTGCTCTATCTAATTCGATTTCAGCCTGTCGTTGTACAGCGGGTGATTCATATTTAGATTGGTCTACCTCAATTTGCCGTTCTTCCAAAGCAAATCGCAGATTGATTAGATTATCTCTAGCTTGTGATAGGGTTAAGGTGGTATCCAATTGTGCTTGGATTACCTGAGATTCTGCAGACTGCACATCTAACTGAGCATCTTGTAGTTTACCCATAATTTCGGAACGATCTAATTCGGCTACAAAATCTCCTTGCTTGACTACGCTTCCCTCGGGAATAAGTCGCTGAATACGCATGTTGTTCACCCGAAAATCTCGCGCACCTTGTGGCCCTTTAATTTCAACGGAGTTTTTTGCTCGAAGTTCACCAGTAGTGGTTACATCGACCTCAAAGCTTCCCACTCTAGGTGTAGTATATAAATCAACAAAATTAGTTGCTTCGCTTCGGTTAAAGAGCCAAAGTGCTAGTAGAAGTACTACAAAAGCACCTGGTATGAGTATTCTTTTTTTCATGGAAAGAGGAATGTGTTATGAATCGGTTTTTTGATCGAATTCCTTTTTGAACAGGTCCACTTTTTGAATCGGCTAAGCTTTTCGAAAAAGCCTACTTTTCTAACAAGAAGTAGGAATTCTGTCTGCACACTATAGTTCATTGAACTATATGGCTAAACATTCAAATATACGTTAGACTAGTTCTAACGGTTACACCCTATATATTATTTTACATTTAAGCCCGTTTCTAGACTGAAACTGGTAGCAGGTTGCGAATAATTCAAGACTGTTTTTGGGTTGTTGTGTTCATCAACAACCACAACGCGAGGTTTATGAGTTTGCGCTTCCTCTGGCGTCATTTCTGCGTAGGCAATGACGATAATTCGATCCCCAATCTGGGTAAGTCTAGCGGCGGCGCCATTTAGACAGCATACTCTCGAGCCTCTTTCTCCCGGGATTGTATAGGTTTCTAATCGCTGCCCATTGGTGATATTTAGTACTTGTACCTTTTCGTAGGGAAGTAACTGAGCTTGGTCCAATAAATCTTGATCTATGGTAATACTCCCTTCGTACATCAGATTAGCCTCGGTGACCACCATTTGGTGTAATTTAGATTTAAACATAGTTACTTTCATCACGATTCTCCTTTGAACAATGTTTTGTTCGTGAAGATTACATTATCAATTAAACGAGCCTTACCCAGATAGGCAGCTACGGCTATTAGATAGCGCTGTCCCTCGACTATTTTATCGACAGGATGTAATTTCTCTGTGTCAAAGATACCAAAATAATCGTTTCGAAAGCCTGCTTCTAACAACTCCTGCTGTAAATGTAAAAACATGGTGGCCCAATCTTTCATTCCCTGCTCAATCTGCACCTTTGCAGACAACAAACATTGGTACATTAATGGAGCTACTTCCCTTTGGGCGGGGGTCAAATAGGCATTTCGACTGCTGAGTGCCAAGCCATCTGGCGCTCGTTCGATAGGTGCCATTAGTAGCTCTACCCCGTGGTTAAATTCCTCAACCAATGCTTCAATGACCTTATATTGTTGATAATCTTTTTGACCAAATATGGCTACATCAGGTTCTACAATATTGAACAACTTGTTTACAACTAGAGCAATCCCCTGAAAATACCCTTGACGACTCGCTCCGTCTAAGTAATCGTTAAGCGTGTGTATATCTATACTAAAAAATAGCTCTTGATTATACATTACCTCGGTATCAGGTGTGAATATCAAGGACACCCCCTCTTGGTCACAGAAGTTCATATCCTGCTCTAAGGTGCTTGGATAGGAAGCGAAGTCTTCGTTAGGGGCAAATTGTTTTGGATTCACATAAATGGACACTACTACCACATCAGAATGCTTCTTAGCTAGTCGTATGAGGGATAAATGACCGTCATGTAAGGCCCCCATTGTAGGGACAAACGAAACCCTTTTTCCTTCTTTTTTATAGCCCCGTATAATATCTCGGAGCTCAGGGATATGCCCAGTTACCTGCATGTCTAGATATCTCGATGCGTATCAAACTGTTCTAAAATCTCCTTAACCCGACTCACAAATGCTCCACCATGCGCTCCATCTATAATTCGATGATCGTAACTCATGGATAAGTACATCATATGACGGACCGCAATTACATCACCCTGTTCGGTTTCCATAACCATCGGTCGTTTTACAATGGCTCCAGTCCCTATGATGGCGACTTGGGGTTGGTTTATAATTGGCGTGCCCATTAAATTTCCTACACTTCCATAGTTGGTCAAGGTAATGGTACCTCCTGCCAAATCATCTGGGCTTAATTTTTTACTGCGTGCCTTCTGGGCTACATTATTTACTTCTTCTGCTAATCCTACCAAGTTCATCTGCTGTGCTTTTTTCATTACAGGCACTATTAAACCTCCTTCTCCACCATTACCTAAGGCAACGGCGATGCCAAAATTAATATCTTTTTTGACATGAATTTCATCGCCTACAACCGAGCTATTCATCATAGGATACTCAAGCATCGCTTTGATTATTGCTTCCACAAACAAAGGGGTGAAGGTTAATTTAATTCCAGTTTTTTGTTGGAATGCTACTTTATGCTTGTTTCTCCATTGTACCAGCCCAGTAACATCTACCTCCGCAAAGGTGGTAACATGGGCAGAGGTCTGCTTAGAACGAACCATGTGCTCGGAGATCATTTTCCGCATTCGGTCCATTTTAATAATTTCAACCTCGCCTTTAGGACTTCTCGAAACATCGAGTTGACCCGCTTGAATTGAGTCTCTGCTGTCCTCGGAAGAAACATTAGCAGGACTAGAAGCCTGACTGCCAGGACGAGTTAGTGATAATGCAGGGGTTGGCGTACTGCTTGCTGCTGAGGTAGTAGTTCGATTGGCTATGTAGCTTAAAATGTCTTTTTTGGTCACTCGACCCGCTTGTCCAGTACCTTGAATTTGCTCTAACTCCTGTGCACTTACCCCCTCTTCTTTGGCGATTGACCGGACAAGTGGGGAGAAGAATTGGCCGTCGCTTCCTTCCCTTGGAATGTCAGTAGCCGGTGCTCCTGAAGATGGAGCTAGCTGTGCAGATAGTTCCTCCGGCTTCATGGCCGCTATTTGCTCTTTGGTAAGTTGAGTAACCGGGGGAGCGGCACTACTAGTATCAACAGATCTGGTCGATGTAGATGACGCGGATGAACTGGTTAATGCAGGTGTTCCTGCAGAAATCCCTTCACCAACAGCTATAACAGCAATTACTTGCCCAACCTCAATGGTGTCATCGGCTTGAGCTCGAATTTCCACCAAGGTACCCTTAGCTGGAGAAGGAACTTCAGAATCTACTTTATCGGTAGAAATTTCAAGAATGGTCTCATCTTCTTCTACCGTATCTCCTACCTCTTTCATCCAACCTATTACCGTGGCCTCCACAACAGATTCCCCCATTTGGGGCATTATCACATCAATGGTCTCCATTGAACCCTGAACAGCTTGGTCCGCTGCTTTCGGCTGTGGCTCTGCGCTGCCAGGTGCAGCCACCGAAGATGTTTCAGTTGAATCACTTTCAGGTGATGGACTTAGCTCACTTTCTACAGACTCAGGGTTAGTTTCAGGGGCTTTTGTTGGGGCTGCATCCGTTGCAACTGATGCTTTTTCCGCATCCGTTTCTATCCTAGCAATTGGCTTACCCACCTCAATGGTTTCCCCTTCTTCTACTAATATTTCAACTAAAATACCCGCCTCAGGAGATGGAACCTCACTATCCACTTTATCGGTAGCAATTTCCAATAGGGTTTCATCAACCTCAACCGTATCACCTATTTGTTTGGTCCATTCAATTACCGTTCCTTCCATTACCGATTCACCCATTTGGGGCATCATTACATCGACCTTAGCCATAATCTAATTAGTTGTGTTTATCGTAGATTTATTTTGAGTCTGTGTCTTCAGATTTTTCACATACGGACATACTAAAGTTCTCTATTATTTTTAAGACATCAAATCATAAAATAGCTTAAAAGCAGGCAAAAAAGCCTCTTTAGGTACTTACTATATAGTAAGTATTGCGCATCAAGCCCACCTAACTGACTATATAGTAAGTGACAATTCTAGCGCCTGCTGAAGATCCAATTTTAAATCGTCAATGTGCTCTAAGCCCACACTTAATCGAATTAGATTATCCGGTGTTTGTGATAAAGGACCCTCCGTAGATTTTCTGTGCTCCCATATACTTTCAATACCACCCAGACTCGTAGCGGCCTTAATTATTCGGGATGATGCGACCATTTTTTTAGCCGCGGGCTCTCCATCAGAGACCAGAAAAGATATCATCCCGCCATAAGCTCGCATCTGTGTTTTGGCAATTTTATGTCCTGGATGGGAGACTAAACCAGGGTAAAATACCTCTTCAATGCCCGGTAATCGGGTCATAAATGTTGCTAATTGGGAGGCATTTTCGTTATGTGCTCTCATGCGGTAAGGGAAACTGCGAATACTTCGGCACAGCATCCAAGCGTCGAAAGGAGAGGGTACCCCTCCCTGAACGACCTGTACGCTTCTCACCCTATCCATTAAGGGTCCCGACTCTTTGGCTATAACCGCTCCACCTATTAGATCCGAATGCCCACCTAAATACTTGGTAGTAGAGTGAATAACTAAGTCGACTCCAAAGTCGATTGGATTCATATTGAAGGGTGTAGGCCACGTATTATCTACGGCAACCACTACCTTCCGATCAGCCGCCCATTTCACCATAGCCTCAACATCGGTAATGAACATCTGAGGATTAGACGGGGTTTCAATCCATATCATTCGGGTATTCTTCTTTGCGGCGGCCTCTACGACTTCCAAATTTGTCATATCCACAAAATCAATTTCCAGCCCCCATCGCTCCGAAAACTCCCACATTAACTTTCGGGTGCCGAAGTAAACATCATTGGGTATGAGTACATGATCGCCATGAGAGAGGGTTTGAAAAACCGCATTAATGGCGGCAATGCCAGAGGAAAAAGCAGCGGCCTCTGCGCCCTTCTCCAAATCATTTAACACAGCTTCTAGTTCTAAACGGTTAGGGTTTTCTAGACGGCTATACTTCAAATCTCCTTCTCTGTGTCCATCTTTCGCATGCTCGTAAATGGTAGATAGTTCAATACCCGGCACAATAGGACTATTTTCTGCTTTTTGGGCTCTCATACTACCATGTATAGCTACGGTCTCGATATGGGTGCTTTTCATAGATTTAGGATAACAAGGTGATTAACTAACGCGCTTAAAACAATATATGTAATGCCTAAAAGTTATACGACTCTATAGGCTAAAAAGTCGGATATAATCGCCGGATGTACCAGCAAATATTTGTTAATCTTGGCATTCTTCCTCCGTTTAAAATTCTATATTACATACTCAAATTACATCTTATGTCTATTCAAAGCACTTCAAAGAACAAAACAGCCCTTTATTTGGAGACCTTTTTAAGCTTTTTCCCATCCTTCTGGTTTATAAGTATGAAGCCTAAACGTTGGGTTCTGGGGCTAATTCTGGTCTGTTTAGGTGGATGCACCCTTGAATCAAGCCCTAGTAATGGAGGTGAAACCGAGGAAGTTGAGTCTGATTTTGAGGCCGCTAATAATCCATGTGAAAACAATTTAGCTGCAGATTTATACCCCTGTGTCAACATAAGTTTATATGCTCATATAAGCCCAGAAGACTTAGGGGGGCAACAAGTCAACGATATTTGGGGCTGGGTAGACCCAGAAACCTCCAAAGAATATGCCCTGGTGGGTTTAACCGATGGAGTTAGTTTTGTGGATGTTACCAAGCCTAACGAGCCCATTGTTGTAGGTAAATTGGATCAATCTGATTTTCCTTTAAAATACTCCTCATTTGGCTTAGAGGATTTTCCTGCATGCAATTTAGGACTAGGAAGTACAACCACGGCTAAGGCAGTTGTACAAGGTACCGCTTGGAGAGACATGAAAGTATTTAATGATCACATGTTTGTGGTTTCTGATGGTCAAATACATGGAATGCAAGTATTCGATCTCACCAGACTAAGATCCTTTGAAGGTAGTTTTATGCAATTCAAAGAAGATGCGCTCTACAAAAAACTGGGCAATGCTCATAATATCGCTATCAATGAAGCAAGTGGGTATGCTTATGCCATTGGAGTCACTCAAGCAGATACCTGTGGTTCTAGAAATGAAACCGGCTTACATATGATTGATATAAACGATCCGAAGAACCCAACATTCGCCGGCTGTTATGCCGACCCAGCTACCGAATTTAGCTCTTCGGTCAGTGCAGGTATAGGATACATACACGATACTCAATGCTTAAATTACCAGGGACCTGATGACCGGTACACCGGCAAGGAATTGTGCTTTAGTTCTGCGGAAGGTGCCGTTGTCATTACCGATGTAGGTGACAAAAATAATCCACTGACCCTATCTGCAAGCGCAGATCCAAGTATGGAGTATTCTCATCAAGGCTGGCTAACCGAGGACCACCGTTACTTTTTAATGAATGATGAGTTAGATGAACTCAATTTTGGGCGTAATACTAAGACCTATATTTGGGATGTATCCAATATTAATGACCCCGCTTTTCTAGGATATCATACGCACAATACCCCCTCTATCGACCATAATCTTTATGTGCATGAGGAGTACGTTTTACAGTCAAATTATACCAGTGGACTGCGAATATTCAACCTTCATGATGTGGACAAAGCACGTCTAAATGAGGTAGCCTACTTTGATTCTGAACCCAGTCAGAATGACGCAAACTTCTCGGGCACATGGAGTAATTACCCTTATCTACCGAGTGGAGTTATTTTACTAAGTGATATTTACAACGGCTTGTTTATTCTACGCCCAGATTATTTAGATAAATAGTCTCACATTTTTTTAGTTAAACACAGACTTTCTTAAATTTAGCGTCAATTATTACTTTTTTTGTCTATGCACTTTGTTCGTTGCAACAAGAAGTTCGTCACAATATGAAGTTTATAGATTGAACTTTTTACTTCGGTACTAGTAAATCAAAAAAAGTATACTTCGGTATAACCCTTATTTAACTACTATTCTAGCTAATGGATTTATTTGATAAGCTGGCAAATCGCCCTAGCCCCCTTGGACCCTTCACATCAGCCGGATATGGCTATTATACTTTTCCAAAATTAGAAGGGCCTCTTGGACCTGAAATGAAATTTAATGGAAAAGATATGGTCGTTTGGAGCATAAACGATTATCTAGGTGTGGGTAGTAATGAAAAAATTAAACAAATTGATGCAGAGGCTACAGCAAAATACAGCCTTAGTGCGCCCATGGGTGCTCGTTTAATGACAGGTAATTCGGACGAGCATGAAGCCCTTGAAAAAGAACTAGCTGCCTTTGTCCACAAAGGAGATGCACAGCTTTTAAATTTCGGTTATCAAGGTATAATGAGTGTAGTTCATGCCTTAGTTGACCGAAATGATTATCTAATTTATGATGAGTTGAGCCATGCTTGTATTGTGGACGGTAAACAATTAGCAATGGCGGATAAATCTGTATTCAAACATAACGACATAGAAAGTTTCAAAAAGCAGTTATACCGGGCAGCAGCAAAGAAAAAAGACAATTCTTCTATACTTGTAGTCACCGAAGGAGTTTTTGGGATGACGGGAGATCTTGGGATTCTGCCTGAAATTATCAAGTTAAAAGAGGAAGTACCTTTCCGTTTGTTGGTCGATGATGCTCATGGATTTGGCACCTTAGGTCATGACGGGTCAGGTACAGGTACCCAGCTTGAATGTCAAGATGGAATAGACATTTACTTTGGAACATTTGCTAAAGCAGTTGCTTTAATTGGGGCTTTTGTTGCTTCTGAGCCTAGAGTCATTCAGTTTTTAAAGGCTAATGTACGTAGTCAAATCTTTGCAAAATCTCTACCCCTACCCATTGTTGCTACTGCTAGAGAGCGGCTGAAAATGATTCGGCAACATCCAGAATGGAGAGAAAAACTTTGGGCTAATACCTTAAAATTACGCGAAGGACTCATCAAAATTGGCTATAATGTATTGCCTTCTGAAAGTCCAGTAACCCCGGTTTTAACCCAAGGAAGTACGGATTTATGTCAGGATATAATGCGTATTCTACGTGAAGATCACGGTATATTTGTTAGTGGTGTAGCCTATCCAGTAGTTCCGAAAGGGGTAGTTTTAATTAGACTTATTCCTACGGCTGCGCATAACGACGCACACATCGAAAAAACTCTAACTGCTTTTGAAGCGATTAAAGAGTTCGTAGAGACAGAAGCCTCTAAAATAAGCGCTTAATAAATCGTTTAACAGGATTTTCTGAAGACTCGCTTTTCGGAGATCCTGTTTTCTTTTTGCTCAGAGTCTTGGCAGAACCCTTAGCCGAAGTACCACTTGCATGCTGTGATTTCGAGTGTTTTCTCTGCTTTTTCTTGTTTTCCAGCTCCTCCAAATTTACCCTTGGAATTTCAACCGACTTATATGTTGTCGAGTTAGTTGATTTCTTTGGCTTCTGATTTTTTTTACGGCTATTTCTTTCTGAAGCCTTCACCTTGTATTTCTTATTTGATTTCGCTGGCACTTCGGATTGGATTCTATACTTTCGCTCCGGTAGGGAAAGCTTATTTGGCTCTAAACCTATACCTGCTGATACCCTTAAATAGGCTTCTAGATCATCTTGATACAACAAAGATACCACCTGCTTTTTATATCCATAGTCCAGGAGTTGCATACAACGCACGATTTCAAATATGTCGTCCGGGATATCATAAAGAATGACCTCACCGATTCCATGAAGGTTACGTTCTTCCACGGATAGACCTGACAGCAATAAAACACGATAGTCTTTGTCGTAATAATTACTCAAGCGCTCGCTCCGAAGGTCTTCCGATAAGGATGAATCGATGCTGACCACTCCCCAGTTTTTTTTCCTGATAATTTTTAATAAACGTTGTATGGTTTTTCTTGAATAGGCAGATACTATAATACGTTGGTTTTTGGACTCCTCAAGATGACTCATTAGAGTAGAAATCTTCAACCGATCTGGCACCTCATAATATTGGTTATGAACCCGCTTATTAAGTGAAAATACTGGACCAACTGTGTTTTCTAAGGAGTCAAATCCAATACATTTCGTGTGTACTGGCATAAAGGCTAACAAGGATTCAACGGTGGCGTTAAAAACTTGGGCCTGAACATATATTTGAGTCGCCGATTCTACACTTTTTGCAATTTTTTTAACCTTATTGAATTGTTTATATCGATCCAATTCATCTGCGCCAAAAATGACTAACATATCTAGCTGATCTAGCTGCCAAATCCCATCGGAAATAAAATCTAGCAGTCTCCCAGGATCCCCAATCACAATAGATGGCTGTGATTTTAAAGCCTGCTCTTGAATCGCTTTTTCTTCTCGCTGAGTCACTCGGGAACATCGGATTTTGGCGTGATATCCCACTGCCCAAATCCATTGTTCTACTTCAATTGCAAAACTAGCGGTAGGGCATAATATCCCTATCCGATTGGATTTAAACTGCTTCTCGTCTGACTCTGTAATGTAATGCAATAACGGAAGAAGTAATTCATCCAATGATGAATTAGAAGTCTTTATAAGAGCAGGCACCTGTACACGAAACAGATCTAGTAAATCCTTGTGGATTTTTTTGCTTCTGAAATCTGAACATCCTCTAACCCTTTTTTGATGCTTGGATGTATATTTAAGCTTTCAAACGTCAAAACTTCACCTCTTCTTCTCTTCTATACCTAAACTGTTCTAGTGCTGCAGATCTATTCACCGAGCTAATAAACCTTTAAACCGTTGCTCAGCAATGACTAATATACAAAAGTCATTTGATAAGCTCATCCTTTTTAGCAGGATTTAACCAATTACTGTGAATGCTTTGATGCGTGGAATATTTTTGTAAAAAAATAAAAATCAGTAATAGAGACAAAAACATGGCAATTACCCCCGATATACCGGCTTCTGGACCAAATAAGCCTCCTGTCCACCAATCTGGTCCGGTTGATTGAACATATAGAATGGATGCTGACCAAGATAGCCCACTTACCTTAAACCCAAATACCCCTCCTAAAATAAAATTCCATGCACTATGTAGACCTATAGAAAGGGCTAGATTACCTGTCCAAACGAAAGGAAAAGCCAATAAAATACCTGCTAAACTAATGGTTATAAATGTGATAATAGACGCACTAGGATTGAGCAAATGAGCCAAAGAAAATATCAAGGAGGATAGCATCACGGCAATAATGAGCGCTGTCCTATCAGAAATATACTTCCACTGAATCCCTTCCTTAAGATTAATAAGCACATACCCCCTCAGCATAACCTCTTCATAGAACCCAACTGCCAACATTTGAAAAAGAAAAAGAAAGATAGAGTAATACGATGATGCAGATATACTGACTAAATAAGTGCGGTCATTAGTAGCCATATTTTCGGTTGCAAATTGCGTCGCATATCCTGCTGATCCTACACTAAAAAAACCTAACAAATAACCAATCCCAACCATTATACTTAATGCTAGCAAACCAATTACCCAACCAGCTATATAATGTGTTAGTGAAGTTGAATTCCAATACAATCCACCTTGGTACCATGGATTATCTTTAGTAATTCGATGATCCGTTAAAAATAAGCTCAATCGGTACCAGATGTAGGCGCAGGGTGGAACGAACATCCATTGCCAACCTGCCATAGGGATATACTGTATAAATCCAACCAATAATATCATCGTTACACTAAAGAATGTAATTCGTAGACCTGAACGAAATCTTCTTTCTTTATAATTAAATAGCGGATTTATCATCTAAAGAATCACCATATCAATTAACTTTTATATTTATTGATAATTCAGAAAACACCCTCGTGAGAGCTTAGGGAAAGTCTAGTATTAACATTAAAATCATTCATTAATGTTAAGTTAAAACTTGTTTCTTATTATACCTAGGAAACTTGGTTTTAGATTGTTTCTACCTATTCGATAAGCATTGGTATATAAGACAATTATTGATATATTCTTCATAATCTAAAAACTATTTACAAGATAATTAATGTCATTATGCTATATACAATTCTAATCATTACTATTGCCATTATTTGCGCGTTACTAATTGTTGTTGTATTACTTCAGAACGGGACTGGGCAAGGTCTTTCAGGAATCGGTGCAACATCAATGGGGGGGAGTTCTGGACTTGGCGCAAGAAGAACGGCTGATTTATTATCAAAGGCGACATCTTACTTGGGAGGCGCTTTTCTCATTTTATGTGTACTTGCTAATTTTGTAATTGATAAACCGGAAACAGAAAATAGCATTCTGCAAGGTGGAGCTCCACTAATGCAAGATAATGCTGTGCCAGCAATGCAATCTTTTGATGACGGCATATTACCAAATGACGAAAATCAACCAATTGACTAACCGTAAATAATTAGTTTTAAAATGAAAGTATTTAAAATTCTTGTACTGGCATTTAGTGTTGCGTTATATACAGCCACAATATTTGCTCAAGAGACTAAAGTGATACCTCTAACTACTAATTCTGAAAAAGCCTTAGAATTAATGAGGACAGTAATGTCTAATGCTGAAGAATTCAGAGGTAATGATAACCCGCCTCTATTGGAAGAAATATTAAGGCTTGATCCCAACTTCTATTATGCAAAAACCTATAATTCACTATTACTTGGAAATAATACTTATAGAACAAATCTGAATAATGCTTACGAAAATAGAAGTAATGTCTCTGAAATTGAAGAAAAAATAATTGAGGCTACTTACCAACAGTACATTAATTTTAATACTGTACTAGCAGATAAAATAATTGATGACTTAGTTTCTAAATATCCAGATTATTACCAACTACGCTTACTATCTGCTGATTTAAAAAATGATTTGAAAGACCCGTATGCTAAGGATTCAAGATATGCAGAAATCTTGGAGCAAAATCCCAATTCATTTCCAGCATTATTTCGAAGAGCACAATTACATTTTCCAGTTAGTAATGACATAGTTAATTTTCCTATTGAAGACAGAGATTTAGACTTAGCGGCTAGTTATTTGATGAAAGCTGCAAGTATACAGCCAAAAAATCCAGGGCCACAACGATTTTTAGGCAATGTTTACCGAGGACAGAATAACTTGAGTATGGCAAAACAGGCATATGAAAGTTCCAGATTATTGTTGGGCGAACCAGATAAAACAGATTTTACGTATTCAAATATTTTATTGATGCTTGGGCATGTTGAAACTTTTAGCGGGAATTATAGAGAGGCGAGAAAAATATATGATAAGAGTCTTGAATTTTTAGATTTCAAACAAAAACCAATCTACTTCCAATATCCTGTATTCACGTATTTTTATGAAAGAGATTATGAGCAAGCGATAATTGCTTTTACAAGAATGCGCAGTGAAATTAACGCCTCAGATCAAGATCAAGAGTGGAAAACTGAAAACATCACACTTATGGAAGAGAATATATTTGTTTCCCATTTGCACAATCAGGATGAGCAAGGAGCAAATAAATCGTTGCAACAGTTAGCCGGATTCAAAAGAAACGAGTTGAATTCATATTTAACTTCTGGAGCAAGCCGCGAACAACTTTTGGCATTGAAGAACAATAATGATATATATTTACAAGAGCTAAGGCTTTGGAAAGATATTATTTTTGGCGCATCTAATGTAGAACAACAGCTCAATAGATTGAAAACATTACTTGAAAAAAATCTTGTTCAAGATCCAAATGCAATGACTTTATATCATAAATATAGTGGCTATGCTGCATTAATGGCTGGGGATAATCAAGCAGCAATTAGACATTACTCTACAGTATCAGATATTGAGATGGACGATGATAATTATCATAGCTATTTCTATGCTTTAGCACTGAGAGGAAGTGGGAATACGGAAAAAAGTTCGGCTATTTTAAAAAGAGTGGCTGAAAATACATTTGCAACCCGCGGAGCCGCATTAGTTCAAATGCTTGCTAAACGCCAACTCTAAGAATCGATAAGAGTTAAAAATGATCTTCCAAAAAAAGAACTTATCGTTACTAATTGTCTTTTTAACCTTTCATTCATTTTTAGATGCTCAAACATCTCAATCAATAAATGGATTATCATCTAATTATATTGAATCAGTTAAATCTGATGAATTTGGTATTATATGGATTGGAACAAATGAGGGTCTAAATGCTCTAATTGATGGTCGAGTTTACCAGTATCAATCAGATCTAAGTGATCCAGCCTCTCTACTAAATACTCAAATTAATGATGTTTATGTAACGGATAATAATATAATCATTGCATTATCTAATGAAGGGCTAAATATTTTTCAAAGATCAAATAACTCATTTAAGCAAATACGTACAGAAACAAGGCCAATATCTTTGTATGAAGACCCTTTTTCAAACAATATATATATAGCTACAGAGAATAGCGGTTTAATTATCTTAAATAGTGAATTAAAGATAAGTCAATCTTATAAATTTGATGTGTTTGATCCTTCAACAATATCAACGAATAACTTGACTTCGCTATTAGACAATAGTGGTATCTATTTCGAGCAGAACAAGATATGGATTGCAACAGATCGAGGTTTAAATATTATAAATCGGGTTGACAGTAGCGTGAGTAGACGGTTAGAAAATGCTAAAGGAAGTCTATCTTCAAATGCTATAAATGGCTTTTCGAGTTTAAAAACTGCTAGTTCAATAAGTAGCGCTGGGGTTGATTATATTCTCATTGGTACCAACAGAGGGCTAGATATTTACGATAAAAAAAATAACAACATTATTAACGTAGAGCAATTTAATAATAATGATATAAAGTATCTGACTAATTTAAATTCTAATCATTTTGCGATGTTAGTTAATTCAAAACTAACATTATTAGAATATGATACAATAAATCAAAAATTTGAATCAAAAATAATCCTAAATGAAAGAAAAAAATCTACTTTTGAAAGCATTTACCAATATGAAAATTATCTAGTAGCAACAGGTGAAGATTACTTATATATCTTTGATAAAGATTTTAGAGTTATTTTTGAAAAAACAACAGAATATCCCATATCTGAAGTGAACATTAAAGAAAATGTTTTGTGGGTTGGTACTCAAAATGGTTTAACAAAATATAACCTAAAGGGATCTTTTATTAAGAGATTAGGAGATGGTACCGATTATTATTCTCGTAATGAGTATTACGAAATTCAGTTAAAAGATAACATGTTTCTTGTAAATGATATTTTAAATGAAACTACTTATGAAGTCGAAGTATCAGATGATTTTGTAAATGATAACAACAAAAAGATTATCCTAAAAAACAACTATCTGCTTACATTAGGCAATAATACGCTTTATTTTTATAATTTAGATTTTAGCTTCTTTGCATTACAATTTAGTTACAATTTTGAGTTAGAATGGGGAGATGAAGTTCATAATATTGAGCTTAATGAAGAGTCTTTTTATGTAACTACTAATAACACAACCTATGAATTTGAATCAGATTTAAATAGTTTTTCAGATTTCACATTTATACTTCCAAAACATGAGTATGTCTATGATGAATTATTAAGTCCAAATGTGCCACCGAAGTTTATTGATATTGAAAGAATTGACAACAATTTGTGGATTTCAAGTGATATCAAGACTCTTTCCATTCACCATATAGAAAATTTAGACGACACATTAAATTTTGACTTCACAGATAATGGATCTAATGCTCTAAGTACATTAAATAGAATAGACAATCTCTATTATGATAAAGAGAATAACACAATGTATGGTGGAACCAGCGGAAGAGGGTTATATACATTTGATTTAGAATCAAAAACTATTAATAGAATCACAAAAAAAGACGGGTTATTGTCCAATAATATATCTGATATTTACAATCAAGATAGTATTCTATTTGTTCAAAGTGGGCAAGGTATAAATTTAATTAAGGACGGAAAAATCCGCTCAATAACAGAAGAAGACGGACTTTTTATGACATCTTTCAATAAAAAGTCTATTCACCAAATTGACAGCACAAATATTGTACTAAGTGGAACAGATGGGCTTTATCAATTTGATTATGGAGATTTGTATGAAATTGATACTTCAAATGAAATAAAATTATTCAAAGTTATAGGCTATGACAAATTCAATAATCCTTATCCTATCCAAATTGTTGATAACAAAATACAGATAGACTATCAAATAACATCACTGTTGTTTGACGTTTATATTGGTAACCACTACAAATCAGACAATAATAGGTTCTATTATAGCATTAATAATGATTCTTATAATGCAAACATTAATGGAAGCCAAATTGTTATCTCCTCACTACCATATTATGGATCAGAATTAAGTATATACCTTGTTGATGCAAATGGAAATCGTTCCCTTAATGAAATAGAGATTGCTATAACCAATAAACCTCCTTTTTGGTTTAGTTACCAAGCATTCCTTCTTTATGTTATCACTCTAATCGGTATTTATTGGTTAGTCCAGAAAAGGCGAGTTGAAAAAGCAAAAGATAAGTTTGAAAAAGAAAGACGAGATAAGGAATTAAATGAAGCCAGAGATTTACAACAAAGCTTACTACCCAAAATAACACCAACAACAAATATTTTCGACATTAGCACATATCTACAATCTGCTAATGAAATGGGTGGTGATTATTTCGATTTTATTGAGTTTGAAGACAAAATTTACAGTATATGTGGTGATGCAACAGGCCATGGTGTAACTTCAGGAATTATGGTTTCCGTTACTAAGGCTGGTTTAAATGGTGTTGAATTAGATTCTCCATCCGCCATGTTAAGTAAATTAAATACCATTGTTAAAAAAGTGAATTTTGGTAGAATTCGTATGAGTTTATCAGTAGTTAAACTTGAAGAGAATTCAATAGAAATAAGTTCAGCTGCAATGCCACCTTATTTTATATACAGTGCAAAGAACAATAAACTAAACGAGGTGTTAATTCCTAATTTGCCTTTGGGTGGATTAAGTCTAACTCAATATGAGTCTAAAAAACATGATTTTGAAGTTGGTGATATTTTAGTAATGATGTCAGACGGATTACCAGAATTACCTAATGAATCAAATGAGTTATTGGATTATGAAGCTATATATGATGAAATATTTGATAATATTGATAAAAGTGCTAAACAAATTTCAAATGCACTATTAGGATTAGGCAAGAAATGGCGTACTCATCTAGATGACTTACCAGATGATATAACATTAGTTGTTATAAAGAAAGTTGCTTAAATCGAGAAATGAGTAAATTTTCTGACAGGTATTGCATTATCTTTACCTTTTACATTGATTAAAATACTTTCACTAAATAGGTTCTGATGTGAAATATTTTTATAAACATCCTCTGATATTACAATCTCATTTGGACTAGCATTTGAGCAAAATCTAGCAGCTTGATTAACATTATCTCCTATAACAGTGTAGTTCATCTGTTTATCTGATCCTATATTTCCAGCAACTACTTCACCATAATGAATGCCTACACCTATCATCAATTTATGATTGTGTGATTTTTCTAGTATATCATTGAATTCGTCGAGTCTTTTAAACATAGCAATTGCACAATCGACTGCATTTTGACAATCATGCTCTGTATTATTTGGGACTCCAAACAAAACCATTAATTCATCACCAATAATTTTGTCTAAGGTGCCATTGTATTCATAAACAATGTCAATCATTTCAGTAAAATATTTATTTAATATTGAGACTAATTCTGAAGCAGATGTTTTTTCTGAAAAAGACGTAAACCCTCTAATATCAGCAAATAGTACACAAGCGTCTGATAAAGTTCCTCCTAAATTACTTTTGGAATTATCATCTAAGATTTCATCTACAATATTCCCAGAAACATATTTTTTAAAAGTTGTCTTAACTTTTTGCATATCTGAAATATCATCAAATGACAATATATAACCAGATCTGTCTTTGTCTTTATCATAAACAGGTGTTATTGTAGTATCCAAAGTATGAATAGTACCATTAAAACTTTTGAAAGGTACATTTTTGACTACTTGTGCTTGATTGTCAGATTCAGCTAACTCGTAATTACTAACAACTTCCAGAAATAATTCATTATCGGCGAAAATTATACCATAATGTTGATTTTGAATTAGATCTCGTTCTATTCCAATTATCTCAATTGCCTTCTTGTTTACGTATTCAATTTCGCCAAATTCTGTAAACTTTATGATTCCAGCTTCTATTGACGTCATTATATTGTCAATCAGATTATTTGTTGATTGAAGATCATCAATAAGCTTGAGATTATTAATTGTTAAACTAATCTCTTTAGTCAGACTATCAAAAAGATTGGCATCTAAATCTGAAAAGTGTATAAACCCCTTTCTACTTTCTTTATCAGCTAAAATTATACAGCCAAGCAAGTTACCTCTGAAATAAATTGGGCTACAAATTGAATTATGCTCAACAAATTTGACCAAATTAAATTTATCAGATTCTACAAGAAACGTTTTCTTTGTATTTTTCAGTTCAGCGAGTAGACCTTTATTATCTGTCAACATTCGTCTAGGCATGTCCTCTTCCCGAATTTCAAATGTAGCCCGAACTTCAAAAATATTAGTGTTCGAATCTCTAAGGATGAACATACCTTTTGACGCCGCATAAAGCGATACTAAATGTATCAGTATATATTCTAAAGTTTCGTTAGATAAATTATCGCAAAAACTCAACATATTAGTGAGCTGGACGATTGATTCGAACTCTAAATCTTTAATATTAGCTCTTGACTCAAGACTCTTTATTTTTTTTGTGAAAAATGTTTTTGTAATAAATCTTGATAGCTGAATACCGACACTATTGATAATATTTGGTTTAATATTGGATTTTCGACCGAATGCAATACCAATTATTTCATCATTACAAAAGATAGGAACATTGATAGTGTCGTTTATTTCATTAATGAAATAAAGATTTTCTGAATCTAAAGACTTATTTGCGTCTAATTTATCTTTGAGAAAAGTTAGCGACTCTTCATAATAAGGTATTTGTCTACCCTCGAGTAGATACTTTGCACCACCGATACTTTTAAGTAATTCTTTTTGCTTGTGAAATGAACAATCAATATCTAGGTCAGGGTATTTATTATTATAATCTGAAATTATTTTTGATACCAAAAGTAAACCCTTCCCTAAATAATTTTATTGCGCAAGTGCTTCATCTAATGTAGCAAAAGTATTGCAATACTTTGTAAGACCCATTATAGAAAATGTTTTTTCAATTATGGGAGCCATATGGCATAAAGATAAAGTTCCATCTTTATCTTGAAGTATCTCGATAACCTCAATAAGGATGGAAGCACCAATACTATTAACAATTTTTGATTGCTCGAGATCTAAAATAAAATGGAACTTATTTTCTTGAACTTTTTCTTCCACTACTGATATCACAAGTTCACCAAGATCTTTATTGAAATAGCCTTCAGTTTTGACTACTACATACTTATTTTGCTCTTCAGTATTAATTATTTTACTCATTTTTCTTTTTCTTAGTCATTGTCAGTGTGGTTCCATCATTACTTGATTCATAATCGACTGAATCCATCAATTCCTTAATGAGCATTACACCCCATCCTCTCTTCCTTTCTTGTTTCTTTAATTTTGAGTCGATATCTGGTATTTGTATACCCTTACTATCAAACCCTTTACCTTGATCTATAACCTTTATTGTTAGTTCTTCGTCCGAAATTGTAAAGTTTATAAAGATATCTTTTTGTGACTCAGAATGTTCAAAAGCGTTGATTGTTGCTTCAATCAATGCCATGGATATTTCACCCGATTCTTCTTCACTCAATTGCATGTATTTTGCGATCACATCAGCTGTATTAGTTGCTACTAATTCCATATCTTTAAGTATAGGAATACGTAGTTCAACTGATGGTTTGGTTTCATTTGACATATGTTGCCTTATAAAATTTTATTACAAATCTGCGAATATAATTTTAACAATAATAAACTAAAGCGTTCTAACTATCAACATAATATTTAATAAATAATAACATATTCATGTTTAATCAACTTCTAAAAATCACTTTATTAACAACCATATTAACAACTAGTATGCTTCATTTGAAAGCTCAAACAAGTTTGATTGAAGAAATTAATTTAACAGAAAAAAATGACGGAATTATAATACCATTCAAAAAGTTTGTTCTTGACAATGGACTTACGATCATTATACATGAGGATGATTCAGATCCTTTGGTTCATGTCGACATCACCTACCATGTAGGGTCAGCAAGAGAAGAGATGTATAAGTCTGGATTTGCTCACTTTTTTGAGCATATGATGTTTCAAGGTTCTGAAAATGTAGCCGATGAAGAACACTTCAAAATCATTAGTGATGCGGGAGGAACCTTAAACGGATCCACCAACCGGGACCGAACTAATTACTATCAAACCGTGCCTAGTAACCAACTAGAAGTGGTACTTTGGTTAGAGGCTGATCGTATGGGCTTTTTCTTAGATGCAGTAACCCAGAAAAAGTTTGAGATTCAGCGAGAAACCGTGAAAAATGAAAAAGGTCAAAACTATGACAATGCTGCATATGGCCGATGGAGTGAACTCACCGCTGAAACCTTGTACCCTTTTGGTCATCCATATTCTTGGCTTACCATTGGGAAATTGGAAGATCTTGACCGAGTCGATGTAGAAGATCTTAAAAAATTCTTCATGCGATGGTACGGTCCAAATAATGCTACTCTTACCATCGGTGGAAATGTAACCGCAGAGGAAGTCATTCCCATGGTTGAAAAATATTTTGGCGTCATCCCAAGAGGACCTGAAGTTGACAATATGACTTTGGAGCCTGTTCAGCTCGACGCAGACCGCTATGTTTCTTATGTAGATAACAATATCCGGTTTCCAGCACTTTTAGCAACCTACCCAACGGTACCTCGCTTCCATCCAGACGAAGCACCTCTTGACTTCTTAGCCCAAATTCTTGGTACTGGTAGAAGTTCTTACTTGTTCAAGAAATTTATCCTCACCCAAAAAGCCATTCAAGCCTCTGTATTTCATCCAGTAAGTGAATTAGCTGGTGAGTTTACCATGTTTGTATTGCCATTTCCAGGCCAAACTCTAGCCGATTTTGAGCAAGAAATGAGAGTCATTTTAGATGAATTTGCAACGGAAGGAGTAAGTGATAATGACTTAACAAAGATTAAGGCTAGCTTCGAATCTAGCTTTATCAATGGCCTCACTTCTGTTAGTGGTAAGGTTTCTCAATTAGCTGATTATCAGACTATTGCTGATAATGCTAACTATATAGAAGAGGACTTAAGCCGTTATTTGGCCGTGACCAAAGAAGATATCATGCGGGTTTTTAACGAATACATTTACAACAAACCAGGAATTTTGCTTAGTGTGCTACCAAATGATGGAGGAGCCACTGCGCCTGCAGCACCCGACAACTATGTTGCACAAAAAGATGGAGATAATCCATTTCCTACCACAGACTATTCCGGCCTTTCCTACTCACGTCCAGAAGGAGATAGCTTTGATCGTAGCGTAAAACCGACACCCGGCACCGCTCCTTTAGTTCAGGTACCAGATTACTGGAGAGCCAACTTTGAGAATGGAATTCAACTTATTGGGACAGAGTCAAACGAAGTACCCACGGTAAATGTGCAATTATACATTAAGGGTGGGCATGAATTAGATGCAAACGACCCACAAAAAGCTGGTCTTGCATCCTTAACCGCTGCGTTGATGAATGAGAGTACCCAGAATTACAGCTCTGAGGAGATTTCCGAAGAATTGCGCCTAGTAGCCAGTTCCATTTCTGTATCAGGCGGCAGAAGTGAAACAGTGGTCGGGGTAAGTACTCTAAGCAAGAATTTGACCCGTACTATGGAACTTTTGGAAGAAATCCTCTACCGCCCAGCTTTTACCGAGGAAGACTTTAATCGGGTAAAGCAACAGCAACTAGAAAGCATTCGTGCTTCTTATCAGAATCCTGCTGCAGTAGCCAGCCAAATCTACAGCCGCTTACTCTATGGAGATGAACATATTTACTCGGTCCCAACCTCTGGTCTCGAGGAAACAGTGAGCCGAATTACCGTCGAAGATGTTCGAGCCTTCTATGAATCTTATATGTCTCCAGAAATTACAGAAGTAGTGGTGGTTGGTGATATTTCCGAAGAAGAAGCACTCACTAGCCTAGCTTTCTTAAACAATTGGGAAACCAAAAATGTCGAGATGCCTGACTTACCCGAACCAAAGCCCGGAGACTATACTAAGGTGTATCTTATGGACAAAGTGGGTGCCCCACAATCTGAAATACGCATCGGCTACGTTTCTGATATGACCTATGATGCCACCGGTGAGTACTTCAAAACCAGCTTAATGAACTATAGTTTAGGGGGGGCTTTTAATAGTCGAATTAATCTAAACCTACGGGAAGACAAAGGTTGGACCTATGGCGCTCGCTCTGGGTTTAGTGGGAATGATCGAGGGAGTCAGTTTACGGCCTCGGCAGGTATCAAAGCCAGTGCGACCGATAGTGCTGTAGTAGAGTTTATAAAAGAGATCAAAGGCTTCCAAGAAAATGGGATTACCGATGATGAACTCAATTTTATGAGAAACTCTATTGGCCAGCGAGATGCACGTCGTTATGAAACACCCTTTCAAAAAGCCGGCTTCTTGGGTAACATCATCCGATATGATTTAGACGGTTCCTATGTAGACAAGCAGGCTGAAATCATTCAGAATATTACGCGAGAGGAAATCAATGCGCTATCCAAAAAGTACCTAAACACTGATAACGCATACATTTTGGTGGTAGGTGATGGAGCGAGTAATCGCGATAAACTAAAAGCCCTAGGGTATGAGGTCGTGGATGTAACCGAGAAGGGAGACATCATAGAGCCCGTTCAAGAAGGGAACGAATAAGCGATTGATTTGCTAGAAATAGGCTATTTAAAGGCTTTGTAGCAAGAAACATCGCACTGTAATTCATTTATCATACCCATCCACATTAACTTGTGCGATGGGTATGTTTTTTTAGAATCCGTTGATTTTCCTGTTTAACCAATAGGGAGTCTCTATAGCTCCAGATCTTTTTTCTCGCTACCGATGCCGCATGTGCGACATCAACGATTGGGTCGGGATATTCCATGCCATTCCCAGATGGTAAACAAGCCTTTTCAATAGGTGTTATAGACCATGGTTCGTGTACATAAGCCGTGGGGTATTGCTCTAACTCAGGAACCCATTGCCGAATAAACTCCCCATCCGGATCATGATCCTTAGACTGTTTCACTGGATTGTACATTCGAATGGTGTTCACACCCGTAGTACCGGCTTGCATTTGAAATTGAGGATAATGGATACCAGGTTCATAGTCCAGAAACAACCTAGCCAAATGATATACACCAAGTCTCCAATCACAATCCAAATGATGACACAAAAAAGACACCAACATAGCTCTCATACGGAAATTAATCCATCCCGTTGCCTCCAAACACCGCATGCATGCATCAACCAGTGGGACCCCAGTACAGCCTTGCTTCCACGCCTCCAAAAAATCCGGACGATTCGAGTATGACATAAGTTCATACCCCCGATTTACGCATTGAAGTTCATAATCCGGTTCCATTTCGAACTTTTGTATAAAATGTGCATTCCACCTAAGACGCGTCAAAAACGAAGCATAAGTGCGTGGGGCTTCCGCCTTAGCCATATGATTGTTCACAAAACCGTATACCTGTCTAATACTAACATTCCCCCAAGCTAAGTGAGGAGAAATTCGACTGCAACTCTCCCTAGATAAAAGTGGCTTTGAAATGTGCCGCTGGTAATTCCGCCCTCGAGCCCCCATAAAACTTTCTAAACATTTCCATGCTTGGCTTTCCCCCACGGGTTGATGCATTCCCGGGTAGCGCTCTAATTCGGCCCTTAACTCCGCTGGGATGGGGAAAGGATGCCGATCTGAAATACCCTTAAAAAAAGCATGTACATGTTCACCTGGCGCTGAATAAGTTGGGTAAAACAAAGGTCGATTCATACAATCCAACCATGCCTTACTCCATCCATCCCGACTATGCATTCCACGAACAACCCCATCTCGCTGACATTGCCTCCAATCTATGCCATTGTCAGCGAAAAAAGCAGCCACACGCTGGTCTCTTTTCCAGGTTCTAATGGTGCCAGATTCCTGATAGGAAAATACCTTATTGACAGAAAATAGGTGAGAAAAAAATTCAAATATTTTATCGGTATTCCCCCAACAAAAAATTATTTCTCTTCCAAATGCTTCTAGTTGTTTATTCACGTCCACTAAGGAATGAAACACAAACTGTTGATGCCGCAAAGACGAATCGGGGCCAGCTAATTCATCCGGATCAAATATATAGAGTGGGATATAATCATGTTCGGCTTGCTCTGCTAAATAAAACCCTTCATGGTCAGCTAAACGAATATCTCTCTTCAACCAAACTATATTAATTGGTGGCTTAGATTTTTTATCTGGCGTTGTTACGTTAATCACTATTGGTCAGCATTCGTGAGCGTTCATCAGTATTGGTCAGCGTTTATCTAAATTCATCAACCTTTATCTGCGCTTTTTACTTCCCAATACAAAACCTAGAAAATATAGAATCCAAGATATCTTCATTGGTAATTTCCCCTGTTATGGTTCCCAGGCTCTGCAAGGCTGCACGTAGGTCAATAGCTAGAAAATCACCGGTAAGTCCACTCATTAATCCGTTGAGAGCGGCTTCAACATGATTCAATGTTTTTTCAAGGGCATCTCTGTGTCGAGAAGAAGTAACCAGCAGAGAATCACCATCGAAATGGGCCTGACTCATTGCGACCTCTTTAATGCGATCCTTAAGTTCCTTTAAACCCTCGCCAGTTGCCGCTGATATATGCTGATCCTCAATACTACACCAATCATTTTCCTCACTAATGGCGTGTTCGTCATGCACCTGCTGTTCGGTCTTGGTTAATCGATCATATTGGGTTCCGATACAGAGAAATGGGGTATCCGTTGCCGATGCTTGCAATTGTTCAATCTCACTCATTTCCTCTTTAGTAAAGGGCTCATTCAGATCTTTTAAATAAACTATTACATCCGCTTCTTTCACGGCTGCTTGGCTGCGCCGGACTCCCTCGGCCTCGACGCGATCCTCTGTTTCACGTAAACCAGCTGTATCAATAAGCCTAAATAACAACCCGCCGTGATTCCATTCTACATCAACAGTGTCTCTAGTGGTCCCAGCTATATCGGTAACAATCGCTCGATCAGTCCCTACCAAAGCATTTAAAAGTGTTGATTTACCTGCATTGGGGCGACCAATGAGCACTGTTTTAATTCCGTCTTTCACCAATCTACCAGCTTCATAGCTCTCAAGTAAACGATGAATGGCCGTCTTTACATCCTGTAAGAGCTGTTGCAACTGTTCCTTATTAGCAAACTCCACATCCTCCTCTATAAAATCCAATTCTAGTTCGATCATCGCGGTTGCATCAATAATTTGTTGCCTAAATTCTTTTACATAGGCTCCCAAACTACCAGATAACTGCTGATTCGCCGCGTCAACTGCTTTCGCACTACGAGCGTGAATTAGATCAGCTACAGCCTCAGCTTGTTCTAAGCCTAATTTGCCATTTAAAAAAGCACGTTGAGTAAACTCTCCGGCTTCTGCGGCCCTAATACCTGTTGCCAACAAAGTTTCATACACCCGCTGGGTCACCAGAATACCTCCATGACAAGAAATTTCTACGGTTTCCTCCCCTGTGTAACTTCTAGGTGAATGAAATAAACTCACCAACACCTCATCTACCAAACGGCCTTGTTCATCAACAAGGCGCCCAAAATGCATGGTATGCGATGAGGCGGCACCTATATCTTTTCCCTTGAACCGTTCCTGCACCTTCGCAATAGCCCCCCTCCCCGAAACTCTAATCACCGCAATCCCGCCTTCGCCAATGGGGGTGGCTATGGCAGCAATGGGTTCTTTATCTGTACTATTTGAAGACTCTGTCACGTGTTTTTATTTGTTTTATCTGGATCATTTTTAGTACAATAATCTACGTACTCTTTTTAACCAAACTCAACTGTTATGCATTCCTATATACTCGCATTAGACCAGGGCACTACAAGTTCTCGCGCTATACTTTTTGACAAAAAAGGGGGTATTGTGGCTATGGCACAAAAAGAATTTACCCAAATTTTTCCCCAATCCGGATGGGTGGAACACGATGCAAACGAGATATGGTCAAGTCAAGTGAGTGTTGCAACGGAAGTGATGAGCGTCGCTCACATCAAAGGAAGCCAGATTGCTGCGATCGGAATTACCAATCAACGAGAAACCACGGTCGTTTGGGATAAAAGAACGGGGCAGCCCATTTACCGTGCCATAGTCTGGCAAGATCGAAGAACATCGGAGCGATGCAACCAACTAAAAGAGCAAGGACGACTCCAAGAGATTCAATCGAAAACGGGCCTGGTCATAGATGCCTATTTCTCCGCTACAAAAGTGGAATGGATCTTAAAGCAGGTGCCAGGGGCACAAAAACTAGCCGAAGAAGGGCATCTAGCTTTTGGCACCATCGATAGTTGGCTTATTTGGAAATTTTCAGAAGGGCAATCCCATGTAACCGATGTAACCAATGCCTCTCGAACTATGCTCTATAACATACGCGACCAAAAATGGGACGAAGACTTATTAAACCTGTTTGGTATTCCTTCACCCATGCTACCAAAAGTAATGGAATCAAGCGATGACTTTGGTAAAACAAGTGAGCAATTTTTTGGACATCGTATTCCTATTACAGGAGTTGCAGGCGATCAGCAAGCTGCTCTTTTCGGGCAGATGTGTACCGAGGTAGGAATGGTTAAAAATACCTACGGAACCGGATGCTTTATGCTCATGAACATTGGTCCTACATTTGTACACTCCAAACATAACCTCTTAACTACCATTGCTTGGAAAATTAATGGTGAGCTGCATTATGCCTTAGAGGGCAGTGTATTTATTGCAGGCGCGGTGGTTCAATGGCTCCGTGATGGCATGGAGATGATTCGTCATTCATCCGAAATAGAAGACTTGGCTAATCAATCCACCCATACCGATGGAGTATACTTTGTTCCAGCCTTTGCAGGGCTGGGTGCACCTTATTGGAACCAGGAAGCTCGAGGTATGTTGGTTGGTTTATCTCGTGGAACTACCAAATCACACATAGCACGTGCCGCCCTGGAATCAATGGCCTATCAAAGTTATGATGTACTAAAAGCTATGGAGGCGGACTCAGGAATATCCATTAAAGAACTCCGGGTAGATGGGGGGGCGACTAGGAATAATCTATTGATGCAGTTTCAAGCCGACCTATTGGGTGCCAATGTGATTCGCCCAAAACATATCGAAACCACGGCACTTGGCGCCGCCTACTTAGCAGGTTTAAGGGTTGGATATTGGGAAAATATTGAAGAGATTCAGTCAATCTGGACAATGGATCAACGCTTTAAAGTTGGGGCAAATAGCACTCAAGTATCGGAAGCGATTGACGGTTGGAACAAAGCTATCCATGCGGTGCAAGCTTGGACGACATACTCATAAATATTAACCCTACAATTGTCTGAAATGAACCCTTTAACTGCAGAGTTTATCGCCACTTTTTTACTACTACTTTTAGGTAATGGAGTAGTCGCAAATGTTGTATTACCCAAAACAAAAGGACATGATTCAGGGTGGTTAGTCATCACTACTGGTTGGGGATTGGCCGTTTTTACTGGGGTTGTGGTTGCTGCCCCTTATTCAGGAGCTCATCTAAATCCGGCAGTTACCCTAGGCCTGGCCATTGCAGGAGAATTTCCTTGGGCAGAGGTTCCAGGCTATATAATTGTTCAAATTCTTGGAGCCTTTTTAGGTGGAAGTGTTGTTTGGCTTATGCATAAAGACCACTACAAAGAAACTCAAGATACCTCAGTTATTCTCGCTACCTTCAGCACCATACCAGCCATTAGATCACCTTTTAGCAATCTATTCTCAGAGGCAGTTGGTACTTTTGTATTAGTGTTTGTAGTGTTTTTTATTAGCGATGGCCAATTATTGGGTGACTCAAATACCCCTATTGGACTAGGATCAGTAGGTGCCCTACCCGTTGCCTTTCTTGTTTGGTGTATTGGCTTGGGCTTAGGTGGGACCACCGGTTATGCCATAAATCCTGCAAGAGACTTTGGTCCGCGCTTAGCCCACACAATCCTACCCATCTCAAACAAAGGAAGCAGTGATTGGAATTACGGATGGATTCCCATCCTAGGTCCTTTGGTTGGTGGCACCTTAGCGGCTACAGTATATCTAATCATCTGATCGGCTTATAGGTGAACTCGTAACTAGCCGCTATGATGTAGTTTGATTTGGTTCAGAATGGACTAATTAGTCAATATCTCCCATCAGTTTTTTCACCGATGGCGCCGCCAATATTGCAATTACTCCACCCCCGCCAACAAATAGTGCGACTGCTTGGAATAGACTAGCAGGCGCAAGATTTTCTAACTGTCCGGCGACCAAACCAGCAATTAAGTTTCCAAGTGCCGCTGCGACAAACCATATACCCATCATCTGACTTACCCGACTTTTAGGAGAAAGCTTCGTCATCGAAGAAAGTCCAACAGGTGATAGGCAAAGTTCACCAACCGTATGTAAAAAATACATCACAATAAGCCACGCTGGTGAAACCAAATTCGTGCTGGAGGCATTGGCAGATCCCCATGCAAGTACAAAGAAACCCGCAGATAGGCCGAGAAGACCTAAAGCAAACTTCATAGGTATAGACGGATTGGCATTTTTACTAGCCAACCATGTCCACATAAAACCAAAGATAGGGGCAAATATCACAATGAAAGACGGGTTAATTAGCTGTAGCGTACTAGCAGGGATTTCCCAACCTTTACCCACTTGGCTCAGCATCCAATATACTAACCCTAGCAGGCCAACACTGGTAAACACGACAGCAATTTTAGCTACCGACCAAATATCCTCACGAATCCATGTTTTATAGGTATAATAACCAAGTGGAATAGCTAACAGTGCTGTTAACATGAGGGCTCCAATACCCCCCAAGAATACACTAGGCCCTGCAGAACGATTCACTAGTTCGGCCGTAAAAATATTCAACGAAGACCCAGCTTGCTCAAAACCACTCCAAAAAATAGCCGCTAAAATAAATAACCAAAAAATGACACCAAGGCGCTTTTTTTCCTCTCCTGTATGTCCTCCAAAAAATATGATATACCCAAAAAACGCAATGGTAATTACAACGGCAACCAGTCCTAAATTACCTGCTAATGATTCCAAAGCAAGTTCAATAGCACCAGAGCTAACTAAGAAGCCTAGTAATACTATAAGTGCGCCAATGATGGAAACCACTGTGTAAAAAATCTTGCTTCGCTTGGCAAGGGTATCAGGATCAACATCTACTTTAAGATCACCCGCTGTTCCTAAATATTTTCCTCCAATTTTATAGGAAATAAGACCAAGTATCATACCAAAACCAGCTAAAGTAAATCCATAATGCCAGTTATACCCTTCACCAAGAAGGCCACATAATAATGGACCTAATATTGCACCAAAGTTAATCCCCATATAAAATATAGAAAAGCCCGCATCGCGTTTTGCACCGCCCTCGGGATATAAATCGCCCACCATTGAACTTACATTTGGTTTTAGCAATCCTGTGCCAATAACAATAAGTGCTAATCCAATAAAGAAAAAAGTTGTTGTTGGGACTGCCATACTAAAGTGCCCCATGGCAATGATAATACCACCTATAAATACTGCTTTTCGTTGCCCCCAAATATTATCAGCAATCCAACCACCAGGAAGGGATAACATATATACGAAAAAGGTATAAAGACCATAAATAGCGGTGGCTTCACCTACCGATAAACCCAGGCCAGGATTATTACCAATGGCCTCTGCTGTCATAAAAAGTACCAGTAAAGCGCGCATACCATAATAGCTGAAACGCTCCCACAATTCGGTAAAAAAGAGGGTAGACAAGCCCCTTGGATGCCCAAAAAAGTCGTTTTGCTGGGCCTCTAAGGTGCCCGTTGAGGTGGTACTCATACTCATAATGTCAAAATTAGGTTAGTTTTATGTATGAAAATATAGCAATAGCTTAGATTATAGCTAAACCTAACTTCGACCGCAAGCCCAATGCAACCTTTGGGTAAGTAAATCGTTAGTGTAGCTAAGGCCTAAAACCCCTGTTCATATGGAATTACTCTTACTCATCCTTGGCGCTTTATTCATCCTATTCGGATTTATTGGATCTTTTCTACCAGTAGTACCTGGTTTACCGATCAGTTTATTGGGAATTTTAATTATGCAGTGGACCATTGCACCCTTTTCTTCTGCATTTATTTGGGGATGGACCATTGCTATTGTGTTATTCTCTGTGCTCGACAATTTTATACCTGCTTGGACCAGTCAAAAAACCGGTGGGACTCGCTATGGCTTTTGGGGTAGCTTATTTGGTATGATAGTCGGTATTGGCTTTCCTCCAATAGGCTTTATTATCGGGCCACTTATAGGTGCATTTCTGGGTGAAATAATGGGTGGCCAAGGTCAAGAGCAAGCCCTTAGGGCGGCTTGGGGTTCATTTTTAGGATTTATGGCAGCCACCGGTATTAAAGTGATGGCGGCCTTAATCCTTTGCTGGTATTACGGAACCGAACTTATCAGGTGGGTGCTTAGTGCGTTTTAATTGCCCCGAGAACTTAGTGAGGCCGCATGATACGCAGCACCCACAATACTGGCATTGTTTTGAAATTCCGCCGCTTTTAACCTTGTGCTAATTTTCATGTAGGGGAAGGTTTTATCGGCTTTTTTACTAAGCTGACCACCGATGATAAAAAGTTCGGGGTGAAAAAGCTTTTCGTAATATTGTAAGGCAAACTGAAGTCGTTTTGCCCATGTTTTTCGCTGAATTCCCTCTTCCTTTCTGGCCCTATTCGATGCTCGTTCTTCAATGCTAATACCTTTTAATTCGATAAGACCCAGCTCTGTATTTGGCACGAGTATGTTATCAACGAAAATTGACGACCCAATCCCTGTCCCTACTGTCAATACGATGACCGTTCCTCGGTAGCCTTTGCCAACTCCAAAGGTCATTTCGGCAATACCTGTAGCGTCGGTATCATTGATAAGGTGTACTGGACAACCAGTAATTTCACTAAACAAATGTTCTGCATCGGCATCGACCCAAGCCGTATCTATTCTAGAGGCTGATAACACTCGGCCTTTGTGAATGGCGGCGGGAAATGCACAACCTATGGGCCCTTTCCAATCAAATTTTTTGACCAGTTTATGTACTTTAGAAATAATTTTATGAGGACGCGTATCTTCTAATTTATCGGTAGATTTTTTCCCTGATATAATCTCTCCCTTCACCGTATCTACAACAGCGCCTTTGATACCATAGCTGCCGATATCGATGCCTAGTACCTTCACTTTAGTTTATCTTATTGTTCGACAATGACCCATCCTTCTTGCTCTACTTTTTTCTTGGCAAATTTCCATTTCATACTTTCAGTAACACCCGTAGCCATATTCTGTATGGTAACAAGATCATTCCTTCCAGGTTCAACGTCAACTTCAACGGGCTTTCGCTTAACATTTGGACCCATCGGAGGTTGTCCTTGTCCTGCAGCGGGTGCTTGAAGACCCATGCCTGTTGAATCGGCATGTTGTGTTTGCATGCGTTGAGTATCGTATGATGACTTTTGCTGCTGAGCCTGCTGCAGGGTACTGGGTGATGCTTGTGCCTCTGGGACAGCTTTCCAAATCAATGAAATAACCTCTCGGTTAATCATTTCTATGAGCTGTTTAAACATCTCAAAGGCTTCTTTTTTGTATTCTAGCAAAGGATCTTTTTGTGCAAAAGAACGCAAGCCAATACCTTCTTTAACCGAATCTAATTCCCGTAAATGCTGCATCCATTTATCATCAATCACAGACAGTACAGCCGATCTTTCGAGAGCTCTAACTACTTCTTTCCCCTCATTTTCAAGCGCCGCATCCACTCCAACCACAACGCGCATTCGCCGAGATCCATCAGTAAAAACGACCTGTACTTTTTCCGGTCGTCGATCCGCCTGTGTTTCGCTTATCCGCTTCATTACCTCATAGAGCGGTTTACTGACCATGTCTTCTTTTCTTTTATAGACCTCTAGGGCACGACGCACAATCACATCAACCAGTTCATCTTCGCCCATGGATCTCCACTCATCTTCATCAAAGGGTACATCGACCGCAAGGTTTCTCAGGAGTGTTGAATGCAAGCCTTGATAGTCACCCATGGCCACGTGTTCAGCTACCCATTCTTCAGTGAGTGATTCCAGCATGCCCAATAAATCGGTCCGTAATTGATCTCCCAAAAGGGCGTGCTTGCGGCGAGCATATACCACGTTACGCTGATTGTTGAGGACATCATCGTATTCTAACTGCCGTTTACGTATGCTAAAGTTATTTTGCTCAACCTTACCCTGCGCTCGCTCTAAAGACTTGGTAATCCAAGGGTGGGTGATGACTTCGCCCTCATCAAAACTTAGTTTATCCATGACCCCCGCTACACGGTCGCTCATAAACAACGCCATAAGCTTGTCTTCTAAGGAAACATAGAATTGAGAAAACCCCGGATCCCCCTGACGTCCCGCTCGCCCACGCAGCTGCAAGTCAATACGTCGGGATTCATGGCGCTCTGTACCTAAAATAGCGAGTCCACCTTTTTCTTTTACTCCCGGTGCAAGCTTAATGTCGGTACCCCTACCTGCCATATTGGTCGCCACCGTTACGGCCCCTGGTTGCCCCGCCTGCTTTACGATGTCACTTTCTCGGGCATGCTGTTTGGCATTTAACACGTTGTGCGGAATACCCGCCTGCTTAAGCATACGACTCATCGACTCCGACACATCTACACTGGTCGTACCCACTAGCACAGGCTGTCCACTAGTATGAAATTCCTGAATCTTCTCTATGATAGCCTTGTATTTCTCTCGCTTCGTTCTAAAAACCAAGTCTTCATGATCTTCTCTTGCAATAGGCCGGTTAGTGGGAATTACCATTACGTCTAATTCATATATCTCATTGAATTCTCCCTCCTCGGTTTCCGCTGTACCGGTCATCCCGGAAATTTTGTGATACATTCGGAAGTAATTTTGCAAGGTGATAGTCGCATATGTTTGTGTAGATGCCTCTACCTTTACTTGCTCTTTGGCTTCGATGGCCTGATGCAATCCATCTGAATAGCGGCGACCTGACAATACCCGACCGGTATGCTCATCTACAATTTGTACTTTACCATCCTGTACAATGTATTCTTCCTCACGTTCAAAATTGGTATACGCTTTTAACAGCTGATTTACCGTGTGAATTCGGTCTCCCCGCTCAGCAAACAGTCGGTGAAGTTCTGAGAATTTCTGCTCACGCTCTTGGAGTAGTTCTGATTTCGATTCTGCTAGCTTCTTACTCTTATACTCTTCGCTAAATTCATCATTCGCTTCTATTTGATGAATTCGCTCAGATTCAATAACTGCAAATTCTGCTTCAATCTTAGATGTTTCTTCTCCCAAATCGGGTATGACAAAAAATTCGGTATCCTCTCCTTTCTTCGTAATGAACTCACGACCTTTATCGGTCATTTCAATTGAATTCATTTTCTGATCTACCGCATAAAACAAATACTCATCCACAATAGGCATGTTTTTCGCGTTATCTTGGAGATAGAATCCTTCGGTACGCTGAATGAGTTTTTGAATGCTTGGCTCCTGCAGTAATTTCTTGAAGCGGGTGTTCTTTGGGAATCCTCTCTGCACTCTAAATAAAGCAAGGCCTGCGTCATCTTCGTTGCCTTCTTCCAGATGTTTTTGAGCTTCCTGGACCAGGTTGGCTACCAATTTCTTTTGAGCCAACACCAGCGCCTCTACTCGAGGCTTCATCTCTACATATTTATCAGACTTGTTGTCATTTGGAACCGGTCCAGAAATAATGAGTGGGGTTCTGGCTTCATCGATAAGAATAGAATCCACCTCATCAATGATGGTGTAATGATGATCTTTTTGAACTAGTTGATCTGGGTTAATGACCATATTGTCCCTGAGATAATCAAAGCCAAATTCATTGTTGGTGCCGTAGGTTATATCTGCCCGATACGCCTGTCTACGTTGCTCAGTGTTGGGTTCGTATCGATCTATACAATCAACCTTGAGCCCATGAAAATTAAAAATTGGCTCGTTCCACTCTGCATCCCGCTTTGCCAGATAATTGTTCACGGTGATAACATGCACACCCTTGCCTGCTAGGGCATTTAGATAAGCGGGGAAAATAGACACCAAGGTTTTTCCTTCACCTGTTTTCATCTCTGCTACTTTACCTTGATGAAGTGCAATTGCACCCACTAATTGCACATCGTACGGAATCATGTTCCATTCAATAGCGTCGCCTGCAACTTTCCACGATTTACCCACAAATCGACGGCACGTATCCTTCAATACCGCATACGCTTCGGTCATAATACGGTCAAGAGTTTGCTCAATTAGCTCTAACTCTTTGTTTTCTAACTCCTCGAGTTCATCTGTTAGTTGTCGATGATCCGCATCTTGAAGCTCTTCAATGTGATCTAGTTTACCCTTAAGCCCGGCAATTTCATTTCTTACTTCGTTGGTCGCTTCTGCTATGAGTTGCTTAAAATGCTCTGTTTTAGTTTTTAGCTCATCATCACTCAGCGCTTCTAAACTCGAACTATACGATTTAATCTCTTCAATTAGTGGTTGAATGGATTTAATATCTTTTTCGCTTTTTGAGCCAAAAATCTTAGTAATTAGCTTGCCTACCTTATCAATCATGGGTATGAAATAGTCTGTTGAAACGTGTTAGAATGGTACGTAATTCAGTTTTCGTTAGTTAGTATAACTAAATTATTGCTACATCAAATGTAACCTTTCAAACGAGGCCGTTCAACACATGTTGCAGATAAGTTTAATTTCCTTGGATAATTGTTCGATTTATAGAAATTAATGCCTATATTTGAGGCTCTTTTGGATATTGAAAAACTTTAAGAAACCTGATCCATGAAACGTACATACCAACCTAGTAATCGAAAGCGCAAAAATAAGCACGGTTTTCGTGACCGCATGTCTACCCATAGTGGAAGAAAAGTTATTGCTGGTCGACGAGCAAAAGGCCGTCATAAGCTAACGGTTAGTGATGAGCGAAAAGGAGCCAAATAATTTATTAGCTCCTCTCTCAGCTGATGTACAAACGCATCAGCTATCCAAGTTATCTATATTGAGAGGGAAATCTGCTTTTGAAAGACTTTTCAAAACCTCCTACAGTTTCCGCTCTGGCAGTATTTTGTTTCGATACTGCATTGTTCCTGTAAATGAACACACGACTACTCCAAAAAATAACCTCCAAACGGCTTTCATTGCTCCGAAACGTTTGGGTAATGCGGTTTTAAGAAATAGAACAAAAAGATTGTTCAGGGAGTCTTTTCGCACTTCTAACGCACATTTGCATCATTTTTTGGAGAAAAACTCAATTTATTTGCATTTGGCACTCATTGCCCGTTATCCTAGTCCTAATTTTGAGCATGTAAAAAATCATATGCGTACAGGACTGAACAATCTCATTGAGAATTTAGCCCATGATATTGATACATTTAAACACTCAGAGGAGTAGAAGGAAATGCAGCAGTCTCCAAAGAGCCGGATTTGATATCTATCCCCCGAATACTAACCCAATAATATTTAGCTGTTTTGGATAAGAATACTGTAGTTGGATTTACCCTCATTTTTGTGCTCATGCTGGGCTGGTTTTATTTCACCTTACCAAGTGAAGAACAATTGGCCGAGCAACAACGTCAAAGAGCTATTAGAGACAGTTTAGCTCAGGTTGAATTAAACCAAGACCTAGATCCTGACGTACAAACAGATAATAGAGTCACGGGTAATCTACAAAACCAACGTACAGGTACCGATGGTCGGAGTGCTATGAGCTCTAGTCAGATTACCGATGGTGATGAATCCAGAGTACAGAATGTTGGAATGTTTGGAGCTATGCAAGATTCTGTACAACGATTTACTACCATAGACACCCCGCTGTATAAAGCTATTTTTACAAATAAAGGGGCGGGGCCTGCGCAATTCACTTTAAAAGAGCATGTCAACTGGGCGGGTACACCCGTACAGATGATAGGAGATACTACTCTTGCTGCTTATAATTTAGGCTTTTTAAGTACGGAGAACTATAATGTTGAAACCCAAGAACTACTTTTCGAAGCAGAAAATCTAGCTTCTAACATCCGAGTATTGGCAGGTGAAAGCAGGAGCATTAGCTACCGATTAAATGTTGCCAATGGGGGTGCACTTCGTTATACCTACACATTTTTTTCTGACAGCTATGAGATTGACTTGAGTGTAGAATATATTGGTATTCAAGAATATATCTTAGGTCGATCCGTTGATTTTAGTTTTAACAGCCCATTAAATTTCACCGAACGTGATCGAGTGCAAGAGGCTCTCGCGACCTCTGCCTACTTATATGCAGGGGGAGAACTCGAACGACTTAAAGTCGACAACCCAGACGAAAACAATGGCTACAACGAATTAAACGTAAACGGCGCGGTAGAATGGGTTGCCACCAAAACCAAATTTTTTGCTCAACTTATACAACCTGTCCATGGTACAGAAGGAGCCTTACTTGCAGGTCAAATCAATGGTAAAGTGGATCAGGCAACTACCAATCACGCATATCAGGCTATGGTCAATTCTGACATACCTAGTAATGGAACCCAAGAATACCGACTCTATATAGGCCCAACTAAATATGCCGACATGAAAAGCTATAATGAGCATGCTTTTGATATGGTAGAAGTTGGTTATGGATGGCTAAGATGGTTTTCTGATCCATTTGTACGGTTCATTGTTATTCCATTCTTTAATGTAATGGGTGGGTTTATCTCCAACTACGGAGTATTAGTCATTATATTTGCGGTTTCTGTTAAACTTGTACTTTCTCCACTCACCTTTAAAAGCTATAAAAGCATGGCGGCCATGAAAGAACTACAGCCGCAGATGAAAGAAATACAAGAAAAATATAAGAGTGATCCCCAGAAGCAGCAAAAAGCGACCATGGATTTGTATCGCAAAAATAAAGTGAATCCATTAGGAGGGTGTTTGCCCATGTTACTTCAGTTTCCAATCCTGATCACTCTCTGGCAATTTTTCCAAAATTCTATTCTATTACGACAAGAATCTTTCCTTTGGGCTAATGACTTGTCCGCACCAGATTTTATCATCAATTTACCCTTTGGAATCCCGTTTTTAGGAGATCAAATTGGTGGGTTTGTAATATTGATGTCACTCTCCATGGGGTTACAAAGCCGACTTACAGGGGGGGCTAGTGGCGGTGGTGCCGCAAGCGGTGCAATGGCTCAGCAGATGAAAATAATGCAGTATCTACTCCCGATTATGATGCTGTTCATATTTAACCGTTTTGCTTCTGGATTGAGTCTTTACTATCTCATTTTCAATGTGTTGTCGATTGTTCAACAATACTACATCAATCGTAGTACCCATAAAGCAGCTCTGGCAAAGTCTTAAGTTTTTCTTTCTTTGGTCGATAATCTTTAAGCGATTATATCGAAACTGTATAATGTTTTGTTTAGCATTATTCAGCTTTGGCTGTCGCTAAGCTTAAACCAAAAGAAAAAACAACATTGCCCTGCAGTATTCAAGGAACCTATATTTGTTAAGCTCTGCCTTATACCACTATCCAATCGTTCGTTATCGGTCCAATGAAGTGGAGCTGTGGAATCCCGTTCACAAGCAATGGTTTAAAAACAGGCCAGAAGAACGTATTCGACTCCGAGTAGTTGAATACTTCCTACAAGAGTGCCAACTCTCGCCCAACAGAATTGGTCCTGAGTTTACTGTTGACCTGGCTAATCAAACGAAAGGTCGCATCGATCTTGTCTGTTTTGATGCTCATTACCAAGCTCATTGCCTTGTAGAATGTAAGCAAGTACATGTTCCTTTAAATGAACAGGTCGCGCAGCAAATTGCAAAATATCATCTGAGCCTTCCCAGTCCCTATTTACTGATCACCAATGGCAGAGTAGATGCCTGGTTTCAACGTACATCTAAGGGTATTGAATATCTTGAATCCCTTCCGGATGAGTACAAATCGACCCGAGAGGTAGATCGTGACCTACCCTATTGGATAGATCGTGGATTTGTATATCCGTACATCCCAGATTCGCTGCATGAATTAGTGCGTAATATATGCTCACGCTTGTATGTAGATTTGCAGTCTCCACCTATTTATTTGGATTTTGAGGATATTCCCACGGAATTTATGCTTGAAAACTATTATCTCATCACTAGTTTTGGGGATGATGAAACTCACACTCGGATTGCATTTGCAATGAATGGCAAAGGAAATACACAAAGCTTAGACGTGATTTTAAGCGAAAATGGAGTTAGTACAAAATTATTAAAGATTGATATGCTGGCTTTATCTAATCATGAAAGCGCACATGCCGCCTTATACACGGAAATGGGGCAACAACAGGTAGATGTGACATCTATGTCGCCACTGGATAACGAAGAATGGTTGGATAAACTAAGCCTATTCTTAGCAAAGGCCTAAATCATTATCATACCTGAGATTAATGGAGAGAAGGCTGATTATTTTGATCTCCAATCGAAAGAGTTTTATTCCATTGTAGCCAACCCATTACAGCTAACACAGTGAAAATAAAAAACTGTCCGCTGGTTAACACCAACCCTTTATAATAATACAGTGGGATAGAAACTAGGTCGGTTGCAATCCAAAACAACCAGTGCTCGACTTTTTTTTCAGCCATAAGCCACATTCCCACAATAGCCAGCGATGTAGTTAAGGAATCCCAAAGCGGAATTTCACTATCAGTGAATCTTTGAAGTATAACAAAAAGAGCGAGCCAGGAAAATAGAAACAAAACGATGGATAAGATCCATTCATTTCTACTACTACGGGTAATTTCTTTAACTGCGCTACTACCTGAGGGCTGCAGCCACCTATACCAACCATATATACTCATAATAACATAGTATATATTGATGCCCATATCAGCGTAAATCCCAAATACGTAGGATAGGTATACATAGATACCGACACTAACCAATCCAATAGGATATACCCATATGCGCTCTTTGACCGAAAACCAGACACTGGCTAAGCCAGTGCCCACAGCTAAGCCCTCAAGGCTAAATAAATAATCTATCATACTTTTGTTTTCAATACGCCCGTCAAGTTCAGGGTATGTATGGGTATTAAATAGTTGATAAGAATTTCATCCTTATGTATGCCTAATAGCCCGGTGCCACGAAAATCAACAACACATACCTTCTCTTCTCTTTGAACAATTTCACCAATCCCGTAAAATTCCGGACTGGGGCCATAGTAAACTAAATCACCCGGCATAAGTTCGTTCTTTGCGCGCCGATGGAAGGGCATAATCACCGGCAATAAATCTAATCGGTATGAAAGTCTTTTTTTACTGTCCAGCGACATAGCTCTGTTTTTTTCGTATGTGAATCGCTCGACTCTCCGGCCCATTATTCGAGCGTTCAATATCGACCGCCCACCAATCGTCTGAGACGAATGATAGGGCTAGTTCTGGCCACTCTATAATGCAAATACCCTCGTTATAAAGATATTCTTCAAATCCAATTTCATGAAGCTCGCTTGGCGATTTCAAACGATATAAGTCAAAATGATAAAGAGTTATTTGCCCCACATATTCATGCACCACCGCATAGGTTGGCGACTGTACTTGCTCTTGTTTGATATCGAAATAAGCTGCCAATCCTTTGGTAAAATGAGTTTTACCTACTCCCAAGCCTCCCTGAATTATTACCACATCATTTGGCTGTAATCTCTGGGCAAATTCTTTGGCTATGGCAATGGTTTGTTCTACCGATGAAGATAAAAAGTTATGACCTAGGCTGCTATCCATCTTTTGATTTAGGTTCTAAGAGGGCCACAGGTAAAATCATTTCTTCCATAGAAGCACCCCCGTGTTGAAAGGTGTCCTTGTAGCGGTTTTGATATTTATGGTAGTTAGTAGGATAGACAAAATAATAATTTTCTTTTGCTATCAGATAGTCTTTGACGTTAGCATATTCAGGTAAGCCAAATGCTTGAGCTTCTTTAAACACAATGACTGAATCTTCTTGTTCAGCATTTAAATTTCGCCCATACTTATATCTTAAACCCGTTGCAGTATCCTTGTCACCGAACACTTTGGTATCCCGCAGGGCTCGTACGGAACCATGATCGGTTGTAATTATAAGATGGACCCCCTCCTCTGACAATTCTTTGAACATCTGAAACAGGGACGAATGCTGAAACCATGCTTCTGTGATAGCTCTAAATCCTGCTTCATCGGGTGCTAACTCTTTAATAACATCGGAATCGGAACGAGAGTGGACTAAGGTATCTACAAAATTAAATACAAAAGCCGAGAGTGGACTTTGGGCATAACTTTTTATTTTTTGGGCTATCTGACGTCCTTCTTGTGCATTAAGTATTTTCTCATATTTCGTTTTAATCCCCAATCCTCTTCTTGAAACATACGAATCGAGCAGCTCGTGTTCGTGTCTATTCCAAGATTGCTCATCCTGACCCTGCTCCCATAAGGCTGGATATTGTTTTGAAATTTGTAACGGGGTTAAGCCGGAAAAGATAGCATTTCGAGAATAGGGGGTTGCGGTAGGTAATAGTGAGAGATAAAATTCGGTTTGAATATCATAATATTGGTTCAAATATCTCTCAAAAACTAACCATTGATCATATCGCATACAGTCAATAACAAAGAACATGACATGCTTTCCTTGTTTAATCAAGGGTTCTACGTAGGTAGATAGTATCCCTGGCGACAATAGTGGGGATTCATTTTCTTCTTGATTTCGGTCAAAGGCGTCTACTAGTTCGTACTTTTTTATCCATTGCTCGTAGTTTTGCTCCACCATTTTACCAAACTCCCGGTTGGCCGATTGAAATTGGTCGTCCAACACCTGCTTTAAGGCTTCATCTCCTTGACCCAAATCCATTTGCCACTGGGTTAGCTTTTTATATACCTCAATCCAGCTTTGCCAGGTAGTACGATGATGGAGTAAGGCATCCATTTCGGGGAAGGAACGCAAGTAACTTTGGGCCGATTTTTCGTTTTCTAAACGACCTCTATCCAATAACTTTTTAACCGTTAGAAGTATCTGTGATGGATTTACCGGTTTAATTAGATAGTCAGATATCTTAGCTCCAATGGCCTCTTCCATAATTGATTCCTCCTCACTTTTCGTAATCATGACTACAGGAACCAATGGGAATTTAGATTTAATTTGTTCCAAGGCTTGCAATCCCCCCATCCCGGGCATCTGTTCATCTAAAAAAACTACATCAAACAGCTGCTCATCCATCATTGCTACCGCGTCTCTACCGTTGGTTACCGCTACGACTTCAAAGCCCTTTCTTTGTAGGAAAAGTATGTTAGATTGCAGTTGATCTATCTCATCATCTGCCCATAATATACTTGGCATAGTACAGCGGATTCATGAATGGTTATTGTGCTTATAGAATATACTAAAACCCCAGAAGGCTATGCAGTCTAATAATTTGAATTCAATAGCATGCCTAATCATTCCATAGCCGATTCAATGTAAAGGTGTATTCTTAACTTTTCCCATCGTTTTTGACCAATGCCTTTCACTTCCATTAAGTCCTCTAAACGGGTAAAATCTCCGTGTGTACTTCGATATTCGAGAATTCTTTGGGCATAAACCTCACCAATTCCGGGGAGTTGAACCCATTCTTTAAGTGTGGCTGTATTCATATTTATTGTAAGGGTATCTCCTGAATCCGATCCCAGTATGTTAGACCTTGATGACAGTGAATCAGAGATGGACCCAACTATTTTTTCATACGATTGCTCAAATGCCTGAGATCGTTCTACAAATTCGTGGTACTGTTCATCATACGAAGGGGTAGCTGTTGAAGTAGCTCGCAGGCTCACAATCTGAAAAAAACCCACCATACTTACTGTTACTAGTAGGCTGCTGATGAGTGTGATTTCTTTAGGATCAGCTCCCAAATACTGACTCCAATAAAACAATATCCGGTTGATGTGCATACGAATCCTTTCTTATTTAGTGGTGGAATAACTCAAAACTTCTGTATAGTAAGAGCTCCCTTGTTTTGTATACTTACAAAATATTTTGGGCGGCCTTTGTTTTTTTGGAGCTTAATTTTTTATCCAACTAGCACTATATTTAATCATGTCACTATCCACAAATAGGGATAACCCTACCATACAAGCCCATCGCTTTGATTATAATGGAACCATCTTGGCTTGGGAACATATATACATGGATCATTCCACTGGTTCAGCTGGTGATTCATCGCATAGTTCAACTGCTGATTTATCCAAGGGCCCATCGCGTCCGCTCATCATTCTACATGGATGGGGTGCAAGTAAAAAAATAATGCAACCTCTTGCTCGGATGTTAGCTTTTCATCATGATTGTTACGTGATAGATTTGGCTGGATTTGGGGAATCGTCTGAGCCCCCTTTTGCTTGGAAAATTGATGATTATGCCGATAGTATTCAAGCCTGGGCGGACCATATAGGGCTTCTAAAATTCGATCTTTTAGCCCATTCTTTTGGTGGACGTATTACATTGAAATTACTTACTCGGCCGTGGTCCAAGGAGCATGTTCAAAACGTATTAATTACAGGTGGTGCTGGGATGAAGCCTCGACGCAGTGCGAGTTTTTATGCCAAAAAATATGTAGCTAAAATCCTTAAAGCACCCTTTAATCTACTCCCAGCGCCCTTCAAATCTCGAGGTCTAGATTGGCTTCGGGCAACATCAACCTGGAAATCCCTAGGTTCTAGTGAGTATGCTGTCTTATCCGGTGTTATGCGTGAAACCTTTGTTCATTCGGTGACAGAATATTTAGAACCTACTCTTCCAAAAATTTCCCATTCCGTACTATTATTGTGGGGCGAAAACGACGATGCTACGCCTCTATATCAAGCGCAAAGAATGGAAAAGGGACTAGCTGAGGCTGCTTTAGTTGTAATGGATGGATGCGGGCATTATGCTTTTTTGGATAAACCTAAACAATTTGTTGCTATTGCCGAAGCGTATCTAAAACCAACTGATCAGGAAGGCTAAAACTAAGTCCAAGAGTCGGAAATTCTAGGCTCTTACTTACAAGAGCTATGCCTTGATTTTGCAAGCGAACACCTGAGTTATCACCATTTGGGCCGTAAATGGGATCATTATAAATTGGTTGCCCCCAATAGGATAGATGCAGGCGGATTTGATGGGTTCTTCCAGTAATTGGACGGCATTGAATCAACGATTCTGGTCCATCTTTGCGTAATAAAGTGCAGGAGGTCTGGGCAGCAAGTGCTCCATCTAAACCATCCCCACATTCAAATACAAATCCTTTCTTTCTGCGGATAGGAGCGTTGATAAGGTATTCTCCTTTTTCATTAGGACTTCCATGAACCCGGGCCCAATAGGTTTTTTTTACCCTGGACTGTTCAAAGGCTTTGGTACATTCACGTGCCATTTCTTTATTTTTTGCCATAACAACAAGACCCGATGTTACCGCATCGAGCCTGTGTACAATTCGCAATCCCTCGTAGCCTTTTTCTTCTAAAATATAATGCAGGCTGTTTTTATAGTATCGACCTCCTGCATGCATGGGCATAGGTGCGGGCTTAAATACCGCCACTATATCGGGTGACTCCTCCAATATCATGACCTCATCAGGAACACTAGGCTCTATCATTTTAGGCACATGATGAACAATTGTATCACCAGCCAGTAAGCCTGTTTCATTCAATTTGAGGGTCCCTAAGGGTTTTCCATCCCTCAAAACATGAATTAGGCCCTCATATTCTCGATGACGCCAACTTTTTTCTCCTACATGGGGAAAGCGCTCAACTAAATAGTGGTGGAGTTCTTTACCATGACCATCGCTTCGAACCGCTGTTTGATGAGTATAGGGGTAGGACGAAACCAATCGTATCTTACGCGACAAGGTCATGTCTTATGCGAACTTGGGCTTATTCATACTCGCTTAGACTATCTTAGTAGGAGTTTAGATTAATCAAGACAGGCAGCCGTTAGGTTCTTCGGCTTCCGCTTTTTTGATCCACTCCTTATTTCGTTCTTTAAAATCTTCATCAAAGTAATTATACCACTTTCTAAAGGGTTGGAAAGCTTGATCTGGATCAAAAGGCCTCCGATATTCACTTTTTTTACATTCCTCACTACAGCAACCCTCCATCAATTGTGCTCCTTCTTCCGTACAAATAAACAACTTATTGCACTCCATATTAGCACAATTAACATAACTATCGGCTGGCTTCCCCGTAATTTCACAATGGGCAATCGGCGCTAAATCATTAGGATTGACCGGCACAACAAGTCGATCATCAAAGACAAAACACTTCCCTTTGAAATGTTCTCCTCCTTCTTTGTACGCATAGTTTAAAATTCCACCATGCAACTGGTTCACATCCTCCCAGCCTTCTTGTTTCATAAGTACCGAAAACTTCTCACAGCGAATACCCCCCGTGCAATACATAAGTACTTTTTTATCCTTTGGTATGTCTGCTGTTTTTAACCAATCTGGAAATTCATAAAAGTTTTTGACATCGGGTTTTATTGCCCCTTTAAAGTGACCGACTTTAGATTCGTAGTTGTTCCGCACATCTATGATTACATGCTCTTCATCGGACTCCAGAACTGCTCGCCATTCATGTGGTTTTAGGTGCCTCCCTCCTTCTTTAGGGTCCACCCCATCGACATGTAAGGAGACGATTTCCTTTCTCACTTTACAAATCAACTTTGCAAATGGTACCTCGTCATAGGACTCCTGCTTAAATTCCGTTTGATCAAAACCAGGTAGAGCCCACACATACTGTTTATATGCTTCTATTTGTTCGGAGCTCCCGGAGGCGGTACCATTAAGGCCTTCTTCTGAAATATAAATACGACCTTTAAGGCCTAATTCTTTACATTTAGCTCTGTGTGCTTTGCAAAACTCTTCGGGCGACACAATTTCATGAAAATGGTAATAGAGTATAACTTCGTACATAGTTTGTAACTTAGATAATTCCTTTATAGTCATAAAGATAACCATAATTTAGAAGGAAGTACCACCTTGGGATTCAGAAAGACTCACACTTTTTTTATTTGTCCGCTTTCCCTTATGTATCTCATAGGATTCATTTGTCTAGGATTCGTTGGACTAAGTGTACCCATCGCTGCCCAGACTATGACAGAATCTGTCTCACCCATCGAGTCTTCTAAGTTCACCGTATCATCTAAAGCAAGTCCAACGCAGGCGTTCACCAAATGCCTAACCCCTTTTCTTAAAGACGATTCACTAGCCATGGAACGCTTTGGACATCTATTTGATCACGTGCCACCCCTTATGGCTACCTCAAAACTCCTAAATGAGCGTCAACAATACCTCTCTGAATCTGGGAAATTTACCATTCATTATGTTACTAATGGGATAGATGCCGTGCCTAATATGGATGCCAATGAAGACGGAATTCCTGACTTTGTAGAGTGGGCGGCTGAGGCTGCAGACTCCTCCTATCAACTTCAAATCAATGAACTCGGATATCCCGATCCAATCCCTACTGGTACTAGCTACGATATCTACTTAAAAGATTTTTCGTCGTATGGGTTTTACGGGCTCACCAACACATCGCGAAGCGGTATTTTTGCCTGCGGAGCTAATTCGACCAGTACTTGCATTTATAGCGAGAATGACTTTGCTGGGTTTCCACCAAACGATCATCCAGAAAATCAGGCGAAAGGAGCCCTTCAGGTCACTATTGCCCATGAATTCAAACATGCTATTCAATACATACAAAATAATTGGCGGGGTGAAACAGACCAATGGGCCGAAATGGATGCAACACTCATGGAGGAAGTGGTTTATGATAATGTCAATGATTATTACAACTACATCGATGATTTTTCAACTGACCTTTTTACACAAGCGCATCGAAGCCTGATTCCAGGTTCCTATGAAGATGTTACCTTTGCTCTTTATTTCCATGAAACAATTGGTGCTGATTTCTGGCCTTTGTCTTGGGAATTAATTGCTGAGGACCCACAGATTACGTTCCTCCAGGCCGCGCAACAAGTCCTAGAAACAAAAAATAGATCTTGGAAACACACCTTATTGCAGGCTTATGCATTCCACTATGCCTCAGGACATAACTCCATATATCCCTCATTTGGTTTCCAAGAAAGTGCCTTTTATCCTGATCCCTTCATTACCAATACCTTAACTGAGTTTGCAATTGATTTGAGTTCATCAGTACCTGATCCCGTACTAGATTCTCAAGTAGAAGGGAAAATTACCGGTGATTTAAGCCGAATGTCTAGCCGATATTACGAAGTCATTGTTGATGATGTCCCTGGGAGTTTTGTTCGCATTCATTCCATGGTCGATGATGCGGCCATAACCGTCGGTGTACTTACCTATCTGAATGATGGGACTCCCTTATATCAACCATTAAATTACGAATCGACCGTTGGTTCATGGATTGAATACCGATTCAATAGTAACTGGGAAGATGTAGAAAAACTTGGGATTATCGTGACTAATACCAATGAACAGGTAAATGGATATTTTGAATTTGTGCTTAGTGACTATACACTAGGAGAGGATATTGTAGTTCAGCAAAACTATCCCAATCCCGCCTCCAATCGAACCACCATCGAACTCATGCTACCAAGCAGAACCGATCTGAGCATCGATATATTTGATCTATTAGGTCGCCATACCTTGACCGTGTTTAGGGGTCGCGCCAATGCGGGATTGCAGCAATTCTCCATTAACCTTAGCAAGTTATCAGCAGGCACTTATATATATAGAATTAGCGCAGCTAATCAAGTTTCTTCTAAATTAATGACCGTGATTCGATAAATTGAGGTGGTATCATGGCATTTTTTACGGGCTTTATTTTATTTTTAGAATAAATAGGGTATACTTCTAAATCCATCATCTACTTGTATAAAAGTCGTATCATCGTGAATATCATAAAACGATAAATAGAGAATAAACATGTACTACTATGAACAAGGCACGCCTAGTCAGTGAACTAAGTACGCAACTATCACTCACAAAATATGACACTGAAGAACGATTAGCTCATCTTATCGATCTAATGTGTGAGGAATTAGACCAGCAAAATACCATCCAAGTTCCTGGATTAGGGCAATTTGAAACTCGTGAACGAGCATCCTATGTAGCCTATAATCCGCATTACAAGAAAAAAATGCATATACCACCAAAAGTGGTCATACAATTTACTCCCACCAAAGCTGTTAAGGATGAGTTAAAGGGGGCAGGATTATGAGTATAAAAAGAAATGGAAGTGAATTCATCGAGTTATTCGCTCTAAAAGCCGGGATTGGTAACACCGAGGCTAAATTATTTATTCATGCCTTGTCCGAAACAGTTACTGAAGTGGCGATTAGTGAGGGTAAATCATCACTTTCTGGCTTTGGTCGATTTACTATTAAAGAGGTAGCTGATCGAGAAGGAACTCAACCAGGTACAGGCGAAAGAATTATTATCCCAGCTCACAAGCGAATTTACTTTACTCCATATAAAAGGCTAGCCGATTTGGTTAATAAAAAAAATGAAGAGTTAAATAACAAACCAAGAAATAGTATAGATACTGCCACGCTTTTAAGTACAAGTGACAATTTACAAATTTCAGATGAGCTTAATAACATTCCAATTTCAACCGAATCAAACACAGTTAAAAATAAAGAGATGGAAAAAAATAATGACTCTTTTTCTGAGGATCTAGACGGAATAAAATCACAGGAAAAAGCTAAAACAGTTGAATTTAAAATACCTAAGCTTTCCACGTCACCAGCAAATGACCTTGAAATAAATGATGCGCAATTAGAGAACTCAGAAAAAACCGATTTGTTGGATGAATTAGAATTATTAATTCTGCAAAAGAAGAAACATTTGATGAGTGGTTCCTTAGATATTCGTGTTGACGATGAAGACTTTACCGAACAAAATGCACCAAATCAGGAAGAAGAAAAAGAGAATGTATTTCCAAATAATATCACCTCGGTAGACCGTACATCTTCTATTGATTCTAAACCTCCACAAATTACAAAAGAAAGAACCCTTACCAATATTGAAAGCTCAATTAATCCGAAAAAATATATACCTGTCGAAGAGGATTTACTAAAAGATTTTATAGGGTCAATGGATGAACTCAAAACAGCTATAAAAAACATTAGTGCAAAATCAAACCGAATAAAACCTATATCGAATAATACAATTAGCATTGATAAAAAAATATTAATCTCAAGTAGTTTGATTGGTGTCCTTGTGATCTTTGTAAGTGGATTTTTGATTGGATCCACAGTGGACCGACTCTTTGGACGAGGATCCACAGATAGTATGAGTACTTCAAGTCAACAATCAATTCAAACTAAGTTAACTGGTAATACGCAAGAACAACCCATCCAAACCAATACTATTGATCGTACAGGATTAACTCCTGATGCCACACAAAGTACCAATAGGTCAAACACCAACACATCGAAAAATTTGAGTAATCTTACCACATCTAGTTCCACATCATCAAGACTATCTACATCAAGAAGTGTACGTTTCAGGAGTGAAATCGGACTCTACAACATGGCTCAAGAAATTTATGGCAATCCACGACTCTGGGTGCTTCTGTTTGAAGAAAATTTTAGTACCAGTCAAAATCCTGATGATATTGCCGATGGTACTACGTTAACTGTTCCTAATGTAGCTACACCTGGTTCATTCAGCGAACTTGAAAGAGAGCGCCTGCGTATTGCCCTATTACATGTAGCCCAAGCCTATGAAAACGCTGGGAAAAGAGACTTAGCTCAAAGCTATCGAAGTGCTTCGGTCTATTATCCAAACACCATGTAATAACCGTTTCTATTTCAATTAGCTCAGCAAATCTAAGGCTATATAATCGGCTAATCGTATACCTTCTCGAGTAAGGCTAAAACACTCACCATTCTGGCTTATTTTTCCATCGTTAACTAAGCTCTCTAATCGGTTTTGTTGTTTCGCGTTGCACTCATAGTTATACCGCTCAGACAATACGGACCGATCAAATCCGCGACTGGTTCGCAGTCCAAGCCATATGTATTCTTCCGCCAAACTAAACTCGCTAATTGACTCAACAAGACGGTACAAGCTCTGTTGATATTCATTTTTCTTATGAATATAACCCGTAAGGTCTTTAGGGTTAGACCATCGCAACGCTGTTGCTTGTTCGGTTGGTAAACCCCTAAAAAACCCCGCATCATCGCCCATTAATCTCTCTTTCTCAATGGGTGTTTTTGGCCACCAAAAGGAATGAGCTCCTGGACCAAGGCCTAAATAATTTCCATGATCCCAATATATTTGATTATGCTTCGCTTGAAACCCCGCTTTTGCAAAACTACTCACTTCGTATCGGTCGAGTCCATAATTCACCAGAGATGTAGCCAAAAGATCCATTTGATCAGCCACCTCATCATCATCAGCTGGTTTTACCCTTCCTAGCTCCACTTGCTTTGCTAAACGAGTATTATGCTCGATGGTAAGCGCATATGCCGAAATATGGGGAGGATTGAACGCCATGAGTTGGTCAATATCCTCTTGTAACTCGGCACTCGTTTGATTGGGTTGGCCATAAATTAGATCAACGGTATAGTTTTCAAACGATGATGTCACAATATCTTCTAATGCCTGTAGGGCTTGAGTTCGATCATGCGCTCGATTCATAAATTGTAAACTTTTCTCGGAAAAGCTCTGAACACCCATACTTATGCGATCAAACCCACAAGCCTTTAACGACTTTAAATCATGAGGAGTCACATTATCGGGATTCATTTCAATGGTTAGTTCATCTAGTTCAAGTGTAAACACCCGTTCCAATTCGGATATAATACGCCCCAATTGATCTGCGCTTAACAATGAAGGCGTACCTCCACCAAAATACACGCTTCTAACCACTTCCTCTGTAAACACCTGTCCTTCAAGGGCAGCTATTTCTGCGATTAAGGCCTGAACAAAGTTTTCCTTCTGATCCGATTTAGTGACAAAATAGAAATCACAATACGAACAAGCCTGCTTGCAAAATGGGATATGAACATAAATCCCGCTCAAAGGTCGCGGCGATAGAATGGATTTTCCGTATACGAATGCTCTCCCCTGTACACGCGGCTGTATCGGACATAATTTTGCGCATAATCACCAATAGATGCCCGCTCTTGCTCACTCAATTGACGCACCTTTTTTGCAGGTGAGCCCATATACAAATAACCTGCTTCCAACACCTTACCGGGTGGAACCAAGGTGCCTGCCGCGACGATGACATCCGATTCCACCTCACATCCATCGAGTAAGGTGGCATTCATTCCCACTAGTACCCGACTTTGAATCGTGCACCCATGAACCACTGCACCGTGACCAATGGTCACCTCATCGGCAATTAGCGTTGGACCAGTTTGGTTCATTACATGAATACAGACATTATCCTGAACATTCGAACGATTCCCAATTCGAATCTTATTTACATCTCCCCGAATGGTAACGTTAAACCACACACTCGACATTTCGCCTATATGAACATCACCGATGATGTCAGCACTATCGGCAATAAATGCGGAAGGATTAATGGTCGGCTCAACACCTAAAAATGCTTGTATCATCGAGTTTTATCGGGTTAATGTGACCAGAAGTGGATAAATAGCCCTAACCCTTAATCCAATTCCCGATCAATTAAAACTTTAAATCCCATGTAGGTCTGGGGATTGTTTTCTACTTTTATCCCATTGATGTAAAATGTGGGTGTTGCATTTACGCCCATCCGAACCCCCTCTTTACGCTGCTCCATGACAATTTGATTCATTTCGGCAGAATTCATATCGGCGGTAAATACTTCGGTATCCAAACCAATTTCCTCAGCGTAGCCAATAAATAAGCGTTCGGCATTGCCTTTGGACCAGACTTCTTGTCCTTCAAATATTTTATCGTGCATTTCCTTGTACTTACCCTGTTTTCTAGCTGCTTCTGCAGAACGAGAAGCCACATGGGCGTAGGGGTGCATTGACAATGGAAAATGTTTGGTCACAATACTCACTTGATCGCCATAGTCCTCTTTTATTTTCTGTTCAATTGGAACAAAAAACTTACAGGCCGGACACTGATAGTCACTAAATTTTACGATCTGAACGGGAGCGCTTGGATTGGGATTAATTTCTGGAGTGTAGCCAGAAGCAGTAGTAATTTGATCACTACTTTGTTGCGCTTCGGACGGTCCGCAAGCCATTACTAATAGAACTACAAAACTTAGAAGAGAAAGACGATTAAAAAACATGATGGAATTACGTTTAATTGAACATTAAAAAGTCGATATATGAGAATAATGTCGATGTATAATAGTACGAATTTTCTCAATAATCTGAGGTATTTCCTCAATATAATGGCCCTTACCAAAAGAAAAACGAACAAATTCTCTAGCCTCTTGTTCACTTCTACCCAGAGCCTTCATACTAACATTAGGTTCATCCGTTCCAGATTGACAGGCACTTCCGGTCGAGATACCCAAACCCGCCTGATCACACTCCAGCATTAAAAATTGCCCTTCCATACCAGGAAAACGAAGCCCTAGGATGAACGGGCTTTGATGATCCACTCCCTCCGCCCCCTCAATAATCGGTGGTTTTGGCATATCCCCCAGCGCCTTTACCCAAGCCTCTCGAAGATGTTGCACCCGCACAAATTCAGCTTCCATTTCATCGATCATTCCTTTAGTGGCAGCGGCAAAAGCCGCGATCGATGGTACGGCCAATGTACCTGGTCTAAATTTCTTAGAGGTAGAGCTTGGAAAAAATCCATTCCATTCCACTTTTGGGTCTAACCAAACAGCCCCAATACCCTGAGGCCCGTAAATTTTATGCGCCGAAATACTTAGCGAGTGTATTCCTAATGCCTGTACATCTATCAGTATTTTTCCAAATGCCTGAACAGCATCACAATGTACTTTAATATCCATTTTCCGTGCAATTTCTGCAATTTCTCCCACGGGTTGATGCGTTCCCAACTCGGAATTAACGAGCTGCAATGCGATTAAGGCCGTTGACTCGGTACAACATTCTTTGAGTTGATCAACGCATACTCTTCCATTGTCTAAAAGGGGTAGATACTCTACCTGCCACCCCTCAGCTACCAGCCTATTCATTACCCGAAGAACCGAATCATGTTCAATTGGAGAACACAAAATATGTTTTTTGCTAGGATCTTGCTGCTTTACCGATTCTAACAATGCATAAATAGCCAAGAAATTTCCTTCCGTTGCCCCACTTACAACGTGTAGATGCCGCCCAGAAGCCCCTAAAGCTTGGGCAATTACTTGCTTAGATGCTGTAACAATCTGTTGAGCTCTAGTGCCTTCTTCATGCAGACTACTGGCATTCCCATAATATTCCCTGGCTACCTTAGTATAAGTAGTTAAGGCCTGCTCGCTCATGGGTGTGGTTGCTGCGTAATCTAAATAGATCATTAGCGCTTGTTTTGCTTTAAAGAGACTAAGAAAAGTGTTTTAGTGATGGTATCTGCGTACCTTATACCTGTCTTACAGTGGTTAAAATGACCATGAGTAAATTATTAAAAAAGTACCACTCAAACCCACTTAGTTCTTATGAACCCAATACGCTTAGATCATCTTATTAAACAAGCCCTGGAAGAAGACCTTGGAATGGGTGACTGGTCTAGCCAATGGCTCTTTGATGCATCAACCCGAAAGAATGGTCGCTTTGTGGCCAAACAGTCTGGAATTTTTGCGGGTATGCCGGTAGTGGAGCGGGTATATAACGCATTGGGTGGAGGCGTTGAGCTATCTTGGTTGGTTGAAGATGGTCAGGGCTTTGAAGAAGGGTCGATACTTGCCCATGTGAATGGACCGGTGGGGACCTTGCTGAGCGGCGAACGGGTCATTTTGAATCTGTTGCAACACCTCTCAGGAATTGCCAGTTCAACTCAGGAACTAATTCGGCGCTTAGATGATCCTAGTATCAAAGTCGTCGATACACGTAAAACTTTGCCAGGTTTACGAATGGTGCAAAAATACGCTGTGCGATGTGGTGGAGGTTTTAATCACCGATTTAGGCTAGATGACGGGGTTATGATTAAGGATAATCACATTACGGCGGCGGGAAGTATAGAAAAGGCAGTAGAACTGGTTCGAAAACAGCAAGGGCACATGATAAAAATTGAAGTAGAGGTTGAGACGCTAGATCACGTGCAGCAAGCGGTGAAAGCCAAAGTGGATGTGATTATGTTGGACAACCAGACTCCTGACCAAGTAAAAGAGCTAGGCCAACATATTCCGAAATCGATCATAGTTGAACTATCGGGCGGAATAACCCCTGATAACATAGCAGCCTACAAAGGCTGTGGGGCCGATGTAATTTCCGTAGGGTGGATAACCCATTCCGTAAAGGCCTGTGATATTAGCTTTTACATTGATTAAAAGTGCCTGAATGGGAACCCTAAAGAGAATAACCATGGTTGTAGTGGTATACATTGTTTTCTTCGAAAAATGCTATATTTCCCACATCAACTAAAAATAAGCACCTCACATACCTGCTTAAACTGACTCTTTCTCTAACAGAAAACTCGAACACTGGTTAAACCCAAAATTTCCTGTTCTATGGAGCTAAACGACTTATTAGGTGTAGAAACCGATCTGAGAATCCCCAATCACTATTATGAATTAAGTAGTGATGAAATGGCACGTCGTATATCAGAAATTAAAAGCCGTCTGGGTGCTCGACTGTTTATTCCGGGCCATCATTATCAAAAAGACGAAGTCATTGATTTTGCTGACGCCCGAGGCGATTCATTAAAATTAGCTCAGATTTGTGCCGAGATGCCAGAGGCGGAGTACATTGTTTTTTGTGGGGTTCATTTTATGGCAGAGACAGCCGACATGCTGACCAAAGAGGATGTGCAGGTAATTTTACCCGACATGAGAGCGGGATGTTCCATGGCAGATATGGCCGATATTGAACAGACCGAGCGGGGTTGGGAGCGTATGCAAAAAATTTGGGGGGATACCATACTTCCTCTCACCTACGTAAATTCGACTGCGGCAATTAAAGGATTTGTAGGGAAATATGGAGGAGCATGTGTAACCTCAGGCAATGTTCATACTATGTTAACATGGGCTTTTGAACAAAAGGAGCGAATACTCTTTTTACCTGACCAGCATTTAGGACGAAACACGGCCTTCGAACTTAGCATTGCTCTCGAGCACATGTGTGTATATGACCCTATAGCGAATGAATTTGAATATGATGGCGCATGGGAAGATGTTCGAGTCATTCTTTGGAAGGGACATTGCTCTGTACATGAAAAATTCACCGTTCAACATATTGAACACGCAAAAATGCGCGATCCAGAAATACAGGTTATTGTGCATCCTGAATGTACATTTGATGTCGTTCAACATTCTGACTATGCCGGTTCCACTAATTATATCATCAATACCATCGAAGCTGCTCCATCAGGGTCTAAGTGGGCCATTGGAACCGAAATGAATTTGGTCAATCGCATCATCGCTGAACATCCTGACAAGCAGATTGAATCCCTTAATCCATTTATGTGCCCCTGTTTAACAATGAATCGAATTGACCTACCTCATCTATTATGGTCATTGGAAGAAATTGAAGCGGGTAGAGTGGTAAACCGTATTAAAGTGGATCCAGAGGTTGCAAAATATGCCGTTCTATCCTTGGAACGTATGTTAGAGCTTAGTTAAGGCGTCCCCCAACATCTTAGCCTGTTGATGTTCGTTTTGGATCTTGTAAGGCTTCTGTATTTTTAACCCTTGCCAGGCTTTTGTATTCAAGACATTCCTCGACTCGTTTATTTGTAGATTAAAGCATTTTTGCTGAAATTATTGAAGATGAGCGACGGTTGGATTTTTCTACAAACTCCCCTTCTCGGCTTCATTTGATTTATTCACCACCTTTGAAACCCCCAAGTAATAATTATGAAAATCGCAAAATTTAATAGAATAATTGCCCTTCTTCTATTCTCCTCTTGTATAACCATACTTATGATGGGAAGTAGCTCTACCTATGTTCATGCACAAGATCTAAAAACACTCATCGACAGGCGTTCAGCTGATTTAGAGGATCGCGTGATTGAATGGCGGCGTCATATACACCAAAACCCCGAGTTATCTAATCGAGAGTACAAAACGGCTGAATATATCATCGAACACCTTACCGAATTGGGTCTAGACGTTCAGACTGGAGTAGCTCACACGGGGGTAGTCGCTATTTTAGAAGGTGCAGCCCCAGGGCCTGTGGTGGCACTTAGGGCCGACATGGATGCTTTGCCGGTGACTGAACGCACACCGATACCTTTTAAATCCACTGTCATAGGAGAGTATCAAGGAAACCAAGTTGGCGTCATGCATGCCTGTGGCCATGATACCCATGTTGCTATCTTAATGGGAGTGGCTCAAATACTAACCGAACTCAGAAGTGAACTCAAGGGTACCGTTAAATTTATATTTCAACCAGCTGAAGAGGGAGCTCCTGCCGGGGAAGAGGGTGGGGCAGAACTTATGGTTAAAGAGGGTGTTTTAAAAAACCCAGATGTCGATGCCATTTTTGGCTTACATATATCCGACGCGACTCCTGTGGGTATGATTACCTACAAGGAAGGGGGCATCATGGCTAGCTCAAATTCTTTTCAAATAACTGTTAAAGGTAAACAAGCTCATGGTTCCGCCCCATGGACCGGAGTAGACCCCATAGTAACATCAGCCCAAATTATCACCAATCTGCAAACTATAGTTAGTAGAAACATGGAACTGACGAATGAAGCAGCGGTAGTCACTGTTGGTCAAATTCATGGGGGGGTTCGAAGTAATATTATCCCAGAAGAGGTATTCATGGAGGGAACCATTCGCGCGCTTAATAACGATATGCGTGATGCAATTTTTGAGCGTGTCAGAACAATTGCGACAAAAACAGCCGAGGCAAATGGTGCCAAAGCAGAAGTAACCATTTCTCATGGATATCCTATTACCTATAACGATCCGGAACTAACCCGAAAAATGGTTCCAACACTGCTAAAAACAGCCAGTGAAAACATGGTGGTGACTATGCCAGCTATCACTGGCGCCGAAGATTTTTCATTTTTCCAGCAAGAGATTCCTGGACTTTATTTTTTCTTAGGCGGTTTACCTGAAGGAGGCACCCCAGCTGGACACCATACCCCTGACTTTTACATCGACGAAAGCGGGCTTGAATTAGGCGTTCGAAGCTTAAGCCACTTAGTGGTTGATTATTTCAATAATACCGGGAATTAATATTCTCAACCCAAGTAATAATTATACTAACCAATTATTCATCATGACTCGTTTTCTATATCTCGTTGCTTTCAGTGTATTCTCAAGTTTAGGTCTCACCTCTAATGTAAATGCCCAAATCGAAAAAATAGATCCTCCTTTTTGGTGGACAGATATGCCTGTTGAGCAGGTACAAATTCAGTTATATGGCCCTAACCTAGGGCTTCATCGAGCGGCAATTGACTATCCGGGTGTTGAGCTAGTAAAACAAATAGCAGTGGACTCGCCGAATTATCTGTTTGTTTACCTAAATATCAGCCCTGAAGCCCCAGCTGGAACTATTCCGATTCGTTTGAGACATGAATCCACCAACCTAACGGTTGACTTTGAGCTAAAACCACGCGAAGATCGAACCAACAAAAACCAAGGATTTGATGCATCTGATGTGATCTATCTAATGATGCCCGATCGCTTTGCCAACGGTAACCCAGATAATGACACCATTATAGGGATGCTTGAATCTGCCGATCGAACAAATCCAGAACGACGTCAAGGTGGCGATTTAGCAGGTGTTGCCAAACATCTAGATTATCTGGATGATCTAGGTATGACTGCTATTTGGTTTACTCCAATCATTGAAAACGATATGAAACCTGAGTATGGAGCCTATCATGGATATGCTGCAACAGACTTGTACAAAGTGGACCGACGATACGGTTCTAACGCCGAGTACAAGGCCCTCATAGATGCCACCCATGAGCGTGATATGCGAGTAATTATGGATATGATTCACAACCATATTGGTGACCAACATTGGTGGATGCGAGACCTACCCACTCAAGACTGGGTGCACAATATCGATGAATACATGCAAACCAATTATCAGGGATCCATTGTCGCAGACCCATATTCTTCTGATTACGACATGGAAAAACTGGTTGATGGTTGGTTTGTTCCAGAAATGCCCGATTTAAATCAGGATGAACCTTTACTCACCGACTATCTTATTATAAACACACTTTGGTGGATCGAATATTCTGGGGTGGATGGAATTCGCATGGACACCTATTTATATCCAGATAAAGAATATATGGCGGAATGGGTAGAGGCCGTTTTAACCGCATACCCAGATTTTAACATCGTTGGTGAAGCGTGGGCGGTAAATCCTCCAGCCGCTGCATATTGGCAGTATGACCTACCTGGCCAAGGTGACGGATATGATTCCAAACTACCTAGTATCACTGATTTCCCCTGGTCATTTGCAGTAAGAGATGGAATGGCCGAAGAATTTGGCTGGGATAATGGTCTAATGAAAGTTTACTATATGCTCGGACAAGATCATTTATATGCGGATGCCATGAAAAATGTCATTTTCCTCGATAATCACGATATGTCTCGCGTCTATGAGCATGTAAATAAAGATGAGGCCGCCTTTAAAATGGCTATCACCCTACTACTAACCCAGAGAGGTATCCCACAAATCTATTACGGGACCGAATTTATGTTTGGCCATGAGTATAGAGGAGGCGATGACGAAGCCTGGAGACAAACCTTGCCAGGTGGATGGCCCGATGACTCTCGAAATGTATTTAGCGAGGAAGGTAGAACAGAGAGTGAAAACGATGCTTTTGATTACATTCGAACACTCGCAAATTGGAGGAAAACCGCTATAGCAACACATGAGGGAAGCATGAAGCATTTTGTTCCCGAGAATGGCACCTATGTGTATTTTCGACTTCATGAGCAGCAAACGGTCATGGTATTGGTTAATACATCTGATGAAGAAAAAACCTTAGATGCTGCCCGTTTTCAGGAGGTCTTAGGTAATTTTACCACCGCTGAGAATGTGGTTACCAATGCCGGTTTAGAGCTAGGCTCAACCCTAGTACTACCCCCTAATGAGGCTAGTGTGTGGGAGCTAAAAGCCGAGCTTTAGAAGCTAGAATACCAATTATTAGCGTAACGGCGGCTACAAATAAAAAACCTCCAGCAAGATCAAAGGTTTCTACCACCCAACCCATAATGGGTTGGGATACCATCCCGCCTACATAACCAAAACTGGCAACAGTTGTTAATGCAATAGCACCTTCTTTTCCGGCCGCGCTAAACAACATGGGAAAGCTCAGTGCAACCCCCGCTCCTGTAGCTATCATCCCGATAATAGCTACCACAAAGTTCGGTGCATAGACCGCTATAAGAAGTCCACTAACCGTGGATACCGCTCCTCCGACCAATAGATTGCGGGCACCAAATCTCATCTTTAAACGATCACCGATTAATCGCATGATCAACAAGGATCCAGCAAAGACCGCATATCCCAATGGAACCCAGTTTTCGGACGCTTGAACGTGATCGGTAAAAAATAAACTAACCCAATTCATAATGGAGGTTTCTATGGTCGCCGCTAAAAAGGTAATGATGCCTAACGCAACTAGTCCACCATGAGGCCATTTAAATCTAGGAGTAGTGGCTTTCGTTTCGGGTTTATCCTCTGGTAAGTTTCGGGCAACCAACGCCAAAACCAATACAATCATCAGAGATACCAAAGCAAAATGAATGTGTACCGAAAATGATAGCCGGGTAGTTAAGGTGCCGATTAGGGCCCCAACCACAGTCCCCACACCGAACCAGGAGTGAATTTTGGACATATGCGATTGCCCAGTTTCGGTTTCTACGACCGAGCCCAATGCATTTAACGAGATGTTAAACCCACTACTGCACATTCCCACCGTCATCATCAACAAGGCTAAACTGAGCCAATGGTGCATGAGCGAGATAGGGAATAAGGTTATAGCAACCATGCTCCCCATAAAAAGAGCCACTCGTTTCGCTCCAAAATTTGGTAAAGCCCAAGCAATTATGGGCATCATTATTACCGTACCCAATCCCCTAAATAACAGAACATAGCCTAATGTGGTCGCAGTGAGTAACGCAGCATCTCGCACATCGGGGACTCGTGACGCCCAGGTTGCAAAAGCCAAACCTAAATTGAAAAGGGCAAAACTAACTGCCAATATTGACTTTTGATGAGTTTCCAAAGATGGTTATCTAAATTGAGGTGATTTAAATTGGGGTAATCTAAAGAGGGTTTAACTAACGTGTTGGTCAAAAAAATGAATACGTTCAGCCTCCACAAATCGAAAAAAATTACCACTATTTCGGCTTAGTTGTAATGATTATTTAACACAGGTATCCCCTATTTTTATGATATTGGATAGCATAAACGAACATGCTCGATATACCCTAACCTGAAAAATATGTACACCTATCCCGCTATGAATAGTAGATTCACGCTTCCACTTTACAGTCTTTTGGCCTTATTTTTTGCCCTGTCCTACCAACCAGAACTTGTTGCTCAAGATCAGCATACCCATGGGAATGGACAGGAACATAGTCATGGATCTATTACTGAGCCTCCGGCACATGGGCACAATCATGCAGTAGAACAAAAGGTATATTTTCCAGATCTCCCAAACGCTAAAACGATTAGCTGTGATTTCCACATGCATACCGTATTCTCGGATGGGTCTGTCTGGCCTGATATTCGTGTTTCAGAGGCCGTTAGAGAAGGTATCGATTGTATTTCAACTACCGAGCATTTGGAGTACCAACCACATTCGGAGGATATTCCACATCCGGATCGAAATCGGGCATATGAATTAGCAAAGCGTTCGGCTAGAAATACGGATTTAATGGTGATCGCGGGCTCAGAAATTACTCGCCAAATGCCTCCAGGCCATACAAACGCGGTGTTCATCACTGACGCTAATCCTATTCTGACCGAAGATCCAAAAGATGCTTTTGCCGAGGCAGCTGGGCAAGGAGCCTTTATTTTTACAAATCACCCACAGTGGACTGCCCAACGTAAAGATGGCATTGCCCGCTATGACCCCATGCACCTTGAACTTATTGAAAAGAACATGCTTCATGGTATTGAAATTGTAAATGAGCATAGTTATTCCGATGAGGCATTGCAACTGGCATTAGACCACAATTTAACCCTTATTGGTACTTCTGACGTGCACGGGCTCACTGATTGGATGTATGAAATTCCCCATGGTGGCCATCGCCCAGTAACCCTAGTTTTTGCGGAAGAACGTAGTCCCGAAGCCACTAAAGAGGCTTTATTTAATCGCCAAACCGTAGTCTGGTTCAATGACTTGTTTATTGGCAGGGAGCAGTGGCTTACGCCCATCTTAAAGGCATCACTTCCGATTAGAGTGATCGGTTATCAGGGCGATTCTCAAATTTTGGAGGTTGAATTGGTGAATGCAACTCATTCCAGATTTACCTTGCGAAATACCACTGAATACACCTTTCATGAAGATGCGTCTGTTTTTATGGTAGAACCTCAATCAACCAAAACATTGCTAGTGAAAACGCTCGAGCGATTGGATACGGTTGAACTCGAGTTTGAATTTTTGAACGGAATTCTAGCTCCTGGTGAACACCCTACTATTGGGTATTCACTGACTCTACAGGAGTAGAACAAGTACATTTGGAGAGGGTTTATACCAATCAATTAGTATAAACCCTTTTCTTTGGCTAAGACTAATTATCGCTCAACGATTTTAGTCGAACGGCTTCAAATTCATCACCCGGAGTCCAACGTTGCAGCTGCTCCGCATTAATGGCATTCATGGCGGCTTTAAAGAAGATGCGTGTATCTTGCTCAGCCCCAGACAAATCCCAATATTCGTTTACTTCGTCATTCACACTATGATAGTTGGCCGCACTCAGGCTATCAATCACCTTTAGATATCCCTCGGGTTTACCCAAAAACTCTCTGCCTGGGTTTGGAAAAATAGCAGGAATACCCACTTTGGCCATATTAAAATGATCCGATCGATAAAAAATACCGTTTTCAGGAGCAGGATCTGGATAGACAGGTCGCCCTGCTTTCCCCGCTTCTTGTACCACTAAATCGGCCATTGTATTTCGCCCAAGACCTATAATCACAAGATCATTGGTAGGGCCATAAACATTCATGCCATCTAAATTAATGTTGGCTGTCACCTTCGATGGGGCAATAGTTGGATGCTGTGCCCAATACTCTGAACCCAATAGTCCTACCTCTTCTGCACTTACCAAGACGGCTGCCACACTTCGGCGCATTTCTGGTTGAATAGCTTTAAAGCTTTCCATCATTTCCAATACCGCACTGACCCCCGCTGCATTATCCTCCGCCCCATTATTAATCGCATCACCATCGATAGGTGAAGTAACGCCTAAGTGATCAAAATGAGCCGTTAAAACAAGGTATTCATCCTTTAATTCAGGATCATTTCCTGGAATAGTTGCAACAACATTCTGAGCCAAAATTTCACGATATCGTGACTCTAAATTGATAGACATGCTCAACCCCTCCAATACTACCGGTTCAAAATCGGGATTATCTGCCTCCTTTAACAAATCTGACAACTGCAGTCCTGCAGCCGCAAATAGTTCTGATGATCGTTCCTCGGTAATCCACGCATTAAACTTTGTTGGGTTTTCCGGGGCATCTGGGTTGGCCTTAACATAAAATCGCTCACGACTCCAACTATTTGACACCACACTCCAACCGTAGCCTGCCGTTGGTGTGGTATGAATAATGACAGCCCCTATCGCTCCCATTTCTTGTGCCTTTTCATACTTATAGGTATATCGACCATAATACAAACGTGCCCTACCCCCAAAAAGATTCTCATCATATTCAGGGTCATTATTTTTGATCACCACTATCTTCCCTTCTACATCCACACCTTTATAATCATCCCAGTTATATTCTGGTGCCTGAATACCATACCCCACGTACACCAGTTCGGCATTTTGCACCTCTACTTCCGTTCGCTGATTCGACGGCCATGCAACAAAATCATCATAAAATGCGAGCTCTATTCCATTCGCAGCATCATTGACCCTCATTTTGTGGTTATCCGTAACCTGTCCTAACAAAGGAAATTTTTGAACAAAACTACTGTCGCCAACACCGGGCTGCGCACCCATTGCTTCGAGTTCCGCTACCAAATAATCCACCGACATCTGCTCGCCTTCTGTTCCCGTACCTCTGCCTTGATATGCATCTGAGGAAAGCACCGTAATATGATCCATCATCTGTTCTTTGGTAATTTCCTTAGCCGCATCATTCAGTTCTTTGTCATCTACTAAGCTACCGCATGACAGTAAAACCAGTGGAATAAGCAGTAAACTCCACCGCCCGAATGCGCTGCTCCACCGAGTTCTTTCTGCTTCATTTTTCAGTGGGTTTATGAGTGTCCAATTCGGATTCGAGTGTGTCCTGCTCGGGTTGATGAGTATCCTGCTCGGGTTCATGTGTATCCTGCTCGGGTTCATGTGTAGTCTAATGCATATACTACCTGCAAGCATCCATAATTTCTTCTTTATCTCTTGATTTGCTAAGTTCATATGATTCTCGATTTAAATAATGACAAATATTCTAAGCACAGATATAAATTCAACAATTTTTATTGAACTTGTACTAGTAGTTAAACCCTTTTAGGGTAGAGTGATACCATTCAAAATACATTCTATTATCGGTTTCTCAAATCAAATGTGTGTGAAGTTATATAGTCGCAGCCATAAAGGTACATCATGAATGTTCAATAAACCCTTGATGATCAATTTTTGTAGTATAATGTTGACCAGGATGTACAAAATGGAACTCAATTAGTATGAAGAAAATACCATTACATACGATCTACGAACAACAAAAAACGTTTTTTGACTCCGGAAAGACGTTACACTACTCCTTTCGATTAGCCGCCCTTGTACGCTTAGAAGATGCTCTAAATACCTATGAAGACGCTTTAATAGAGGCCTTGAACGAGGATTTAAAAAAATCAGCTTTTGAATCTTATAGTGCAGAAATTGGTCTAATTAAATCAGAGATTCGTTTCGCAAAGCGTCGTTTAAAAAAATGGATGCGCCCGAAAAAGCAACGAGATGTACTTATAAATTTTCCTTCGAAAAATTACCACGTTCCCATTCCATATGGGCTTAGCCTGATCATTGGACCCTGGAATTATCCTGTACAATTGTGTTTAAATCCTCTCATTGGAGGCATTGCTGCTGGAAATACCGTACTCCTAAAACCCTCCGAATGGGCACCAAATGTAGCTGAAGTACTCCAGCGTATGATAGCTGAATTTTTTAATCCTGCCCATATATCCGTCTTAACGGGGGACGAAACGCTAAGCGCTGAATTAGTTGAGCTCGATGTAGATCACATTTTTTTCACAGGGAGTACACAGGTTGGGCGTCTCATTGCACAGTCGGCCGGATCACGACTCATCCCCTGCACCCTAGAACTTGGTGGTAAAAGCCCTTGCATAGTTGACCAAACGGCAGATCTTAAAATAACAGCACGACGGATTGCTTGGGGCAAGTTCATGAATGCAGGACAAACCTGTGTAGCCCCAGACTATGTATTAGTGGACGAACGAGTTGAATCTGAATTATTAGTACGCTTGAAGGATGCCATCACCGAATTTTATGGAGCGGATGCATCAACCAGTCCGGATTATCCTCGTATTGTTTCTGATAAACACTATAATAGGTTAGTGAATTTGTTTGAAGACAAGTCGCCCCCCGATTCTTCTGTATCAGAGAAGGGTGCAATGCTGTATATGGGCGGAGAGACCAAGGCAGAAGAGCGATACATTAGTCCTACTATTCTTACCGATCTTAGCTTGAATCATCCGCTCATGGAAGAAGAAATATTTGGGCCTATTCTCCCCGTTCTTCGGTTTCGCAGTGTGGATGAAATACCTAAAATCATTAACAAAAATGCCCATCCCCTTGCGTGCTATCTGTTTTCGAAAGATCCCCGTATGCATTCCCTCTTTACACATACACTTAGCTTTGGAGGTGGGGCCATAAACGATACCGTCGCTCATTTAGGGAATCCATATTTGGCTTTTGGTGGGGTCGGTCCAAGTGGGATTGGCTCTTATCATGGTCAGCATTCGTTTGAAACTTTTTCGCATTCCAAGAGTATTATGAAGAAAAACTTCTTCTTGGATTTTCCTTTCCGATATCCGCCCTATAAAGGTAAATTGGCATGGATTAAAAAATTATTTCGATAACACAGCGCAACATATGGGCCTAGTTTATTAGTACTTGAATTGGATGCATTCGTTTGAATGGAAGATGGGATGCAAGTGCCTTGGAAATATGTGAGCAAAAAAAAACAGCTCCAAACGAAGCTGTTTTAAAAAAATGACGCAGTTTTCACACTACATCATTTCGGGTTATGGTATCAATAAACTTTTGAAAAATATTTGTGCTTGTGCACTGTTGAAAATTAAGTGCTCGTGCACTGTTGAAAATTAACTCATGTGCTTGTACAATCATAATTTATTTAGTTCCTAGATCTTGGAATCTGATTCTATTTTATGCGCTGAGACCTAAAAGTAGTTTAACAGCTTCATTTTGAAGTAGGATACTCGTCTATCCTTAACATACAACTATAGAAGTAATCACTACTGACACCAAGTACTCATGACTAACATCAATTTTTTTTCTCTGTCTAAAGATACTAAATTATCTTTAACATTAAATGATAAGCTAAGAAATTTTTATACAGGAGACTGAATGTCATCAAAAGCCAATAATCGTGAGACCCCAAATTGGATATTTGTAGCTAGTGTTATCTTTATTGGATGGAATATGACGGGTGCCGTGTTTTACCTAAACGAAATGTTCATGGGCCCAGAAATGTTTGACACGATGAGTTCTGCGCAGCAAGATTTCTTTAGTTCTCGACCAGCATGGGTTACTGCCAGCTACGCAACGGCCGTTTGGGTAGGTATAGTGGGATCCTTTTTGTTATTACTTCGCAAAAAATTGGCTTTACCTACTTTTGTATTGTCCTTAATTGGTGCACTCCTTCAAATTAGCTACAACTTATTTATCGGAGGCGGGTTAGAAGCATTTGGATTATCTGCGCTTATTGTCCCTAGCCTGGTTACTATAATTGGTATAATAGAAGTGTGGGTAGCTAAAAAAGCCTCTGATGAGCAGTGGCTTTCATAGCATGAGTGTTTACAGTAGCCGCTATTATTTTAGCAAAAGCATTCGTTTGGTCAATACGGCGTTGCCCATTCGCAGCTGATAGACATACACCCCGCTCGACAGCCCTCCTGCTTCAAAGGTGACACTATAATATCCCGCAGCCATTCGTTCATTTTTAAGCGTTTGCACTTTTTGACCCAGCATATTGAAGACATCTAGACGAACCTCCGCTGCCTCCGGGAGGGCAAATTCAATCTTTGTACTAGGATTAAAAGGATTTGGATAATTTTGCAACAATTGAAATTCAGTAGGTATTGATTCAAAGCTCTCACTTGAAGTTGAAACACTCATATCTACGTTTCCACTTCTACGATAATTTCCTTGATAAGTCGCCCATTGAGCTTGTTTTTCATCCCATTCTGGACCAAACTTTTCTTCAAGTGAACCATCGTATCGCCAACCATCTCTAATACTAACTAGCTTCCCGCCTTGAGTAGCAACAAATACGCTACCATTAACATAATTAATAGTATTCATAACTGATAAACTACTGGTTTCATCACCAGTTTGAATTTGATAATCCCATATTAAATTTCCGGCGTCATCTACAGCATACACTCTACCAGAGGCATCACCAAAATAAATAACCCCATATTCATTTATTGAAGCTGTAGATGTTATCGGTCCAAAGGCTCGAAAAGTCCATTCAACTTGACCATTTACACCATTAATTCCATAGAAAGTTGAATCCGCTCCACCAACTAGAATCAACCCATTTTCAGCAATTACAGGTGTTGTTTGAAAAGCAGTGGCTAAATCGGTTTCCCATAAAATTTGATCTGTACTTTCACTAGATAAATTTGGATTCCATTTTCTAATTGTACCAGTGGAAAAAGCAGCCACTAATTCACTATTATTGGTAACCGATAACGCACCCATTAAACCTTCACCAAAAACAGTTTTACCTAATGGTGACATCTCTTTAAAAGAGATTGAAGCATCCAAATCAAAATAAGTGATATCTCCCAATTTATTAGGTTGAGCCAGGAATCTTTCAGACAAAATAACACCAGGGTGTATTCCTGGAGCTCCTATATTAGAACGCCATTGCTGAAGGCCTTCTCTTACTCCAATTCCAAAAATTTGATTATCCTCAGACACTATATAAAGGCGTTTTCTTTTTTCATCAATAACAGGACTTGAAGAATGAAATCCGCCTGTTGAAATAGACCAATAGGGTAGCGTTATTTTATGTTTCCACCAATTAAATAAACTATACTTATTCAATTTTTGAGTCCCTGAAATCAGATAAAACGTTGAATCAGTTGCTATAGCTACAGGCGCTTGTAGAGGAGCAATTAAACGATATTCATTTGATTCCTCAGGTGTCATTAAGCTTAAATTACCTCTGCCATCAGGTTGGAAAATAAAATTATTACCAAACAAAGATAAACCGCTAGTAGGCAGTAAATTAGCGCCTAGATCAATAAAACCAGCATCCATATAAACAGAAAAACTAGAACTATCACGGCCTCCATCATTATCTATTGCCACCAAAGTAATATGAGTGGAACCTTGCTTAATATCTATGCTGGGCACTCTATCTATCGAGTAAAGTTCGTTGTCGACAATCCAAAGTGTTGAATCTATTTCACCATCATTATCAAATCCTTGAAAAGTAAAAGATAGGCCAAATTGATCTCTCTCTTGATCATGAATATATATATCATCATAAGCAGCTACAGATGGCGGAATATTAAATGGTGTTCCGATAACAACATCTGATAATTCCCCTTCATTTGATGATGTATCCACACCACTTATCAAATAATAGTAGCGTATTCCATTTTTTACAGTTGAATCACTATAAAATGAATCCAAAGCATCTGTATTATCAATAATTTCAACAGTATCAGGATGTGAACCCCTGTAAATATTATAATAATCTAGATCAGGATCTATAACTGTAGCCCAATCAATTTGGACCAAAGAATTAGCACTATATACCGTTTCAATAATTGGTTTAGAAGGGCCCGTTAAATCAATATTGTAACCAATTGTAGATTTTGAAAGCTCTCCTTCGAGGGCAGGGTCAAAAGAATATATCGGATTTGATATTGCCGAATCCACAGCGCTAATACGATAGAATACTTGGACACTTAAGTCATCTATTGTATCAACAAATGTTCTTGTATCCACATTGATACTATCATATAAAAATACTAAAGTAGAATCTAATCCTTTGT
>ERZ891134.11-NODE-11-length-169177-cov-10.218050_pt1 | contig 169177 bp, 136 predicted proteins | sample MGYA00520888_ERZ891134 | MGnify/ENA primary metagenome ERZ891134 (study PRJEB32303, sample SAMEA104408692) | aquatic metagenome | biome: Brackish water; feature: Coastal; material: water | place: Baltic Sea | collected 2014-10-23 | depth 10 m ... | reverse complement strand
TTCGTCATGTCCATCTTCGTCATGTCCATCTTCATCATGTCCGTCTTCGTCATGATCATCGTCCATTGCCGGGAATGTTAGCTGATGTAGTACGCTTTCTGCATGGATTTCTGGCATAACTGCTGAATGGCCGTTAGCGAGTTGAACACTTTCGAATTCACTGTCATCTAGGGTCTCGCACAAATCTGCAATTAGTAACGATTCGTAATCTAGGAGTGTTTCTCCGGTTGGTAGTGTGTGGGTTTGAACCGATAGCGGGGCATCGCTACCAAGTCCTGACAAAGTGGCGTCTACCCACGGCTCAAGTTCGAGTCCGTGATAGAAGAAAATGTCACTCTGTTGGAGCCTAATTATGTCATTTGCTGTTGGTTCGTAATCGTGAACCGGTATGTTGGAAGTACTCATTAACTCTACGGTAACCTCATCTCCAACAATTGCTTTCACTAGTTGCTGAACGTGATACGTCGAAGCCATTATTGTGCCGATTTCCTCTGTTGTAGGTTCATCGGTATCCGCTTCTAGACATCCAGCGAGACTGGAAAAAATCATCAATAAACTTACTAAAACTGCCCTATGCCAATTGTTTTGCATGCTGTTGCCGCCTTCTATTAACTATTTAAAAAATGTTAATAATTAGTGATTGGCGAATTATTATTACTGAGCGCTGGCTGGTTGGTCCATGAGCCAAATAATATCCTTTAGCGCCGACAAATATTTTGCTGGAATTTTAGATGACCTAATTGACAAATCGGGGTATCAAAATCGTAGTAGATTCTTGCGGGATGCGGCATTGTATTTTTCCGAAATGCAACAACGTGGAGATTTAGAGGACATGAAGGATGATGAGGTTGTCCAGGGGCATTTGATTGTTTATTTCCAGCATGGTATTGAAAGTAAGTTACTTAATATTCGGCACTCTACTGAAATCGATGTGGCAACAAATAATCATAGCAGCCTTAAACAAAGCCATACCTGTGTAAATGTTATGGAAGCAACCGGGCCTGCAAGAAACTTTCGTGAAGTAATAAAACAGTTAAAGAATACTTCAGATGTCGACAAAGTGGTATTTATCAGTGCGCCGCTTAGAGATCAAGGATGTTGTTAATCTACCTCAGAAAGTAAGTACTTTGTCGCTACTCTGTACCCACTGTGAACACTCCGCCATAGTAGAATATTGCGCACCATCGTAGTAGCCTTGACCTTTGAGTACCCCACACCTCTGCTGGCATGTGCCACACACTTTTACTGGTACTCCTTTAGCAATCAGTTCTTTGGTCATCATAACCATGTCTTCAACACCTTCAGGAGGAGTGATTCCATCTCTAGCCAAATCTACACTATCATTCATTAAAAATATTCTAACTTTGACCCCTTCACTGTGCAATTGTCTTGCTAATCGAAGTGCATTCCATGTGACATCAGTCCCGTCGTAGGGCTGGTGGTTTAGTATCAGCAATGTTGCCATAAGGACCCCTAGCGACAGGCGAGATATATACATGGTTTCAAATGGTAAAACATAAGGCGAAGTCTATGGGAACAAAATTTCACGCTTTTGCAAAGTGGTTTGTTCCTCAAAAGAATAAGGTTCACATTGCGGTTTTCATCCTGTCAATCTTCATGATTCCAGGCGCCCTTACCGCACTACAACCTATCGATATGGAATCATATGAAATGGAATCTCCTGAACTAACGGCTCAAACCATCATCAATGATGAGTTCTCTAATTCAGAAATAATTCTTGGCTTTGTTATCTCTGCTAGAGACCCTGCCTATGTTCCAGCTCAATCAGAATGGGTACCTGTGCCCCCGATGAGCGATGGTGCGCCGGATTATTCATCGTTGCCCGATGTGGGTGAGATGGTCGAATCTGGAGTTCCGTGGCAAGGTATTTCGGCACCAAAGGGAGGCATTGTCAACCTAACGGTGTTACAAGAAATCGACGCTAAAAAGCAGATTGTCAATGACCATGTATTAGCGCCTGCACTCAAGCCACTGGTTAACGACGTAACAGGCCATCAATACAATGGAGTAATGACCTTGTCTGATATTTTTCGAGGGTTTATGAACGGCACTTCGATTCTTACCCAACCGGGTTTAAGCTCGCTTGGCATACCCACGCCAGCCCCAACAAATTGGAGTGATTGTGGTGTTCTAGAATGTCTAGAGTTTGATGACCTGAATGTAACTCAAGACCACATAGACCTAGCTGCGGTTCGCATGGCTAATGCGCCGGAAAACAATTTTCTTCGCTGGCTGTCCCTAGATAGAGGCTTTTATCCAGATATTAACTCATTACAAACAGGATCAATTGGCGGCGAATTACAACTCGATGGGAGTTGGCTAAACGGGATTAACGGCAGTGGCCGTTGGTCTGCTTCCTCAACTTGGTTCTTGGTACAATATGATAGTGCGAAATTAGAAGAAATGGGTTGGGAAGTAATATGGAAAGATGCCCATCAAGAAAAAGCACTCAACTTTTCTGATGATGGATTTATTGTCGGAGGGTACCGGCTTGACGATGGCAAACTAGTGGTTCATCCGCCTAGATATGATGAGGCTGTATGTCAAAAATTACAGGACGAAAGTGGTGGCTGTTCAAGCGAATGGTCGTACATGGACTTAGAAGGTAAACTACGCTCGAACGACCGCACAACAATCACCTTACTAGTTGGACAAGGAGTAAATGTTGAGGTCAACCGGGAATTGCAGTCCAGTGCCGGACTAATTGTTCTAATGGGCTTTGTCATTGTCGGTTTGCTGTACGTCAGTTTGCGAAGATGGACTGATGTTGGTATAGTTATTGTTGCCCTGGGCGCTGCATTACTCTGGATGCAGGGCATGATTGGCCACGTGGCTAATTTCTCTTCATTTTTCGGATTCTCAATTATCGCGAGATCACAGTTCTCCAATTTGCTACCAATTTTGGTACTTGCCTTAGGCATAGATGATTCGCTTCACGCACTTCATAGATACAAAGAAGAGCGGAAAAACGGGGCGGATACTACCGCTGCTACCGAGGTGACAATAACCCGTGTAGGTCGGGCGATTATGCTCACATCTCTAACTACTATGGCGGCTTTTGCGGCTAATTTGTTTAGCGATGTTGCGGCATTAAGGTCATTTGGTGTTGAGGCCGCTCTGGGAATACTATCGGCATTCTTACTAACTGGTTTATGGGTGCCGCTAATCCGGTTAAGTGTGGATGAATGGATGGTCAAGCGAAACAAAGATATCACTGAAAAGCAGATGACTCATCTGGTTTCTGAAGATTTATTGCGTAAAATTACTACCACTTCTGGTAAAGCAAAGCCTTCGTTAATCGTTGCCTTGATTGCGGCATTGATAACAATACCAGCCGCAGTAGGAATGGCCCAGTTAGAAGGCGACTTCCGCGTCGAAGATTTCCTTGACGAGAGTTCTGATTTCGCTCGTGGTGTGGCAATAGTGACCGAACGGTTTGCCGACGAGGGTGAGCCGGCTTACCTATTGATTGAAGGCGATGTCCTTGACCCTGATGTCTATGCTGCTATCGATATTTTTAGAACTGAGATGGGGGTTTTACCTGACGGGGTTGCCGATAAAATAACTAAACTCCCCAATGGCGATATTGATATTTTGGCGCTTGATGAAATGGTCTTCGCAGCTCAAGGCTCTCTCGCTCTTGACCCTACACCATTTGAGGCGGCAGGATGGAATTCCACAATGGAAGGCCATGGTATGAATTGTTCAGATGATGGCGCTGGGCCATTACTAGATTTGACCGACCGTGACTGTTTGTCCTACTTCTACGGTTTCTTAGTCCTAAATGGTGTCCCAGGAACTGGTCCTATTCCGGACATCCCCCCAAGTATTGTCGAATTATACATCAAGCCTGAAGTCGAACTCGACCCACTAAAGCCTTGGTTAGATGTTAATGGACAACCGGCAGAATATGATCGCATGCTAATTCGTTTCGGTATGACTTCTCCTGAAGACTTCCCCGGCATGGGTGAAGGATTGGAAGAATTATGGCGAGACCTTGAAGTCTTCACCAATCTATCTAGCGGCACAATTGCTGAGGCAGGCGAACAAACCGACGATAAACCACTTAATTGGGTCATGATAACTGGCAGACCGGTCACCAGGTATGTGGCATCTGATGCTATGCAAAATGAAATGCAATCTTCATTGATTCTAGGTTCACTGTTCGTCTTTATCACCCTATCAATCGGTTTCAAGTCGTTTAAGCAAGCTAGTATTACGCTAATACCAATTTTACTGGTTGTGGTATGGTTGTACGGCCTGATGTATGCTGCAGGTTCATCGCTGAATATCGTGACTGTCACAATTGCTACAATATCGCTTGGCGTAGGTATTGATTATTGTATCCACGTTACCGAACGGTATCGTGAAAGTCGGGAAAAAGGCGAGTCGCACAATGAGGCTTTAGTTGCGGTTGGTGGCGCTTGTAGTCTTGCCCTAATTGGTAGCGCTGCCTCAGATATTGCTGGATTCAGCGTAATTGCTTTATCGCCGATGGGACTGTTTAGTAACTTTGGAATTTATTCAGCCGCGATGATTGCCTTGTCCCTCATCGCAAGTCTTGTTTTGACCACTGCTGCGTTAGGGATTTTGGCGCTAATGATGCGTGATGATTCAGCGCCTATGGCAATTCATCTTGAAAACGAGTAATCTTTCGACGGACAAATCTGACTACACTCAATTTATCCGCTATCTTCATCAATGACTTATTTGAGGGCGGAACGCTTCCACCGGGGTTGGCCCCATGGCAGTGGTGAATTTAATGTCTGAAAATGAAAACGATGAAGACTGGATGAAATATGCCAATGCGGGCTTTGGACAAACTAATTATTCACTCTGGGAAGATGATGAAAACGCGGTATCGAATGCTGATAATGAGGAACCAGAGCAGCTAGACCCGTTACCCACTGAACAACTAGGCACTCACATGGAAGAGGTCCCTCGTGCGCCAAATCCTGCAGGATTGAAGCATTTGGTTAGAATTGGTTGCTGCGACCATTGCATTGGTCGACTTGGTGGTAAGAAACGGTTTAGCCAAACAATTGAAGATTCGGGACAAGAAGTCCGTAAGACTGTCGTAAGTGCAAATGTGCACTTGGCAAAAATTAGAGAAGAAATCCCGCTTTGTCCGTTCTGTGAAAATTTATTCGAGGAATCAGACTTACTTGCTGAAATAATCTATGATGCAATACGACCTTACCAAATCAAACGTTTACAATTAGGTACAAGATTTCCCAAAGACCAAGTTGAGGAAGAAGATAACCAGAGAAAACGCTTCGGTGCTGGTGGTTCAGATGGTTTGAAAACCGGACTAGTTACAGAGATTGCGAGAAATTTAACCTCCAGGCTAAAGGGTGCTAAATTGGTCAATGAGAATCCACATATTCTTGCTTTAATCGATGTCCTAACGCTTACTGTATCCCTTGACATAAGGTCGCATTACATTTACGGTAGATATCAAAAACTCGAAAGAGGTATTCCTCAAACAAGGTGGCCATGTCGTGCCTGCAAAGGACGCGGATGTGAACGTTGCAACGACACTGGTTTGCAATACAAAAGAAGTGTTCAAGATTTAATCGGCAACCCTCTGCTGGAAGTATTTGGCGCTCCTGAACATTCATTCCACGGTATGGGCCGAGAAGATATTGATGTTCGGTGCATGGGTCGCGGGAGGCCTTTTGTCATTGAAATGAAGGAGCCGATGGTAAGAGATTTTGATTACCAATATGCTATGCAACTAATCAATGAAGCGGCCGGTGGATCAATACACATAACTGACCTACGCTCGTCAAATAAAAGTGAAGTTGTCAGAATCAAAGATACCCCCGCAGAAAAATCCTACACCATCAGATTTAGCGTTGAGCAGATGAAAGAACGCGAATATGCTGTGCTGACAGCTCCGTTAGATTTAACCAAAGACTCAACTAAAAAACCAAATAAAAAGCGACATCGAAGAGGCGACAAACGCAAAGACAACACAAAGCCACTGCCAGCCGAAATTATTACTGAAGAACAGGGCCCCTCAGAAGAAGAATTGTCGAAAATGAAGAAGGGTGAATTAGAAGCTATTTGTGCTGAAAATAATCTAAACAAGACTGGTAAAAAGGCAGAGTTGATCGAGCGAATCCTTGCTATGCCGGCGCCAGGCAGTGCCCTATTTGAATTACCTAGCGATGAGACAATAATCTCGACGATTTTATCGCTACAAGGAGTAAAGTTGTATCAACGTACTCCCGACCGTGTTGCTCATCGAAGAGCGGACCTAATTAGAAGGCGAGACGTGATTGATGTCAACAAGCCAGTCGTCGAAATTATGGCAGATGGTACAAGAGAAGTCGAAGTTACCCTTCGCTGTGAATCTGGTACCTATGTCAAGGAAACCATCCATGGAGACAATGGCCGCACACAGCCCAGTGTTGCATCTTTGCTGAAGGCAAAGTGTGAGGTTATCTGGCTAGATGTTGGGGATATTCATGCCGATTAACTCACCTGTTTTTACTCGGTTATTTTCGTCGCGGTGCTTATATGCGATTGGTAGGTCGGCAAACTGCTTCGAAGATGGCATTATGCTGTGTCGGAGTAAAGTGAGGCGAAAATCATGAAGCGTTCAAAGGGCCAGAGAGTAAGAACTCGAAGCATTCTAAGAAGGAGAAAAAAAGAACGTAGTCGCTTGAATATCAGCCGTGTGTTGCACGATTATGATACTGGTGACCGTGTTGCAATCGTATTAGACGGTGGTCAACAAGGCGGAATGCCGCACAGAAGATTCAACGGCAGAACTGGATTTATTCAGAAGAAACAAGGAGTTGCGTGGATCGTTGCAGTAAAAGACGGCAACATGCAAAAGACTGTCATTGCTAGACCAGAACACCTACGCCCATTGGAGTGATTTACTTGACCGAAAAAGAAAAATTTGTTGACTTTGCTACTGTAAGAGACTTGCTTGAGGGAGCCCAAGAAAGAAGGGGAGATCTAACTTACGAACAGGTTGCTGCACTACAGCATGCCCAATGGGCTGCCAGTGAAGGCAGAGTCGGTTACAAGACTAACCCGGATGTATTCGTAAGCCTAAAGGCTGCACTACTTGAGATGGACAAGCTTGCTCAATATCCTGACCTCGCTGCAAAACTTGCTGAACTAATGCCACTATATCCTAGCGATGTAAAAGCAGTATTGGTCTCCAAGAGAATTGCTATTGATGAATCTGAAATCAACGCAATCCTAGACACAGTAAGGCAACATGTTGGCTTCGAGTGAAATTATCCGAGATGATTTCATGAGCGGTTTTAGTCGTGACCGCAATGTCAAAATTCCAAAAAGGTCTGATAAGAAGAGCGGTGCTAAGCCTTCACAATACTTGCCAACAAGACCTGCAGAAGGTCGTAAAGAGGTCGTAAAAGAAGTCGAACACAAGCCTCGTACTAATCGACGACCAGACAATCAACGTCGACAATCCCCAACGCATCGTGGCAATAGAGGCCGAGGTAACACTTCAAGAGATAAGCCGCAGCGTCAACGCCGCCCAACTCCTCTTGATGACGAAGTTTGGGCAAGAGTTATCGAAAACGATCCTAAAACCAATGTGATTGTTGCCTTGGGAGAAAGTAAGATGTTACTTGGCAGATTTGCCGCTAAGAACTCCAATTCTTCAGTTGGTGATCGAATATATGTCGGCGTTGATGGCCACAAGCGTACCGATGTTGGAGATATTCTAGGTATGGCGAAAATGGAACTATTGTCTAATTCTGCAGCCAGTGATTTACCATTAATCATTCAATTATTCATCGAAGAAAAATCGGCTCACTTTATCAAGGCATTTTTCAATATAGCAGGCCCGCTATCGCTCAAACAACATGCCTTCGAACTACTTCCAGGCATTGGTAAAAAGAAGGCTTTGCAAATGGTCGAGGTTAGAGGCTCGAGTGGCTTTACCAGCATTGAACACCTAAACGAATCTTGTACTATTGATGCAGCAGAACTGCTTGCTAAGCGTTTTGTTGCCGAAATTGGTGATAGAAACCTACAACCGCGACTTACAGAATTACTGTTACCGGTGACAGCATGAGAGGCGCTCGAACTCTAGTTGATTTACTGCGTAGTAAACAGGATAATGACAAGTCTCTTGGCCAACATTTCTTGATTAATGATGATCTGGTTGCTCTGCCTCTACAATACGCAGAAATTGTCAAACAAGACCATGTATTGGAAATAGGTCCTGGTCCAGGGGTATTAACTGAAGCTTTACTGATGCAGGGTTGCAGAGTAACTGCAATTGAGATTGATGAAGGTGCGGTAAAACATTTACAGAAAGTATTTGCCGGTGAAATCACCGCAGGACAATTAAATTTAGTCTCCGGAGACGCATTACAGGTGAAATGGCCAAGCTCAATCACCAAAGTTGTGGCTAATATTCCCTACCAAATCTCTTCGCCCTTAGTAGAATTACTAACTAAATATTTGCGTAATGAAGAAGCAAGTCTATTGCAGAAAGTTGTGCTTCTAGTGCAAGAAGAGTTTGCTGAAAGGCTAGTTATGGAGTATGAGTCTGATGTTGGTTCTCTTGGAATGACTGCGTTATTGGATTGGCAATCTGAGATGTTGCAAAAAGTAGCGCCTCACAACTTTAGTCCAAATCCAAGAGTGAATTCCCGTTTTATCGAAATGACTCCTAGCCATGAACAATTTGATTGTGATAAGCGCCTTGTTAAACAAGTAATTCATCAAGCCTTCAAACAACGAAGAAAGAAAATTCGTACCAGCCTAAAATCTGTTCCACGGCGACTCAATAGAGTCCCGAATTGGTATTCTGCACGTTGGAAGATGGCGATTTCAAGTTTGGCTGATGATGAAAGAATGAACGCCCGACCTGAGGAGTTTGATTTTGATGATTGGATAGGGTTTTGTCAAGATTTGGAAAAAATCCAAGATAAATCTTAAACATGACCTCAATCTATCATTTATCCACAAGATTGTGCTTGTTTTTAAAGAAAATAGCGGGGAGAGGTTTTTCTTAGGAGTGGCGACTGGGCAGGACTTGTCGGAGGGGATGCTATGGCAAAGAAAGACACATATCTTGCACTATTAAGGCGTGGAATTGATGATACTACAGCCCAGCAGTTAGCCGATGCTGGACTGAAAATTGGCGATTTAAAGAAAATTGACCGTAATATGCTAATTGAAAACTATGCATTAAAGCCAGATATCGCTGATGGTGTAATTTCAATTATCAATTCAGCTCACTCTTCTCACGGTAAAGAACGGTTTCTAGCATCGGTCTTAGCGCCTGAAAAGAAAGTCGATTCTAAAATTGAAGAAATCAAATTTAAGCGTAAGCAAAAGGACGTTCTAACAGAATTAGCCGAGCAAAAAGAACGTTTGAAAATCGCTAAGGTTGAAGCCTTTCGCGGCAAGAAATTGATTATGAACCGTTTAGGTAAAACTGTTGAATTGATTGTTAAACTAGAAAACAATCTCTATGACGAGGGTAAAGATGATCAAAAAGTCAAGATAAGAGACCAACTAGAAACTAGAGGCCTAGAGGCCGCCAGAGATCATGAGATGTTAGAATTAGAAGGAACTCCTCAAGACATTGTCGACTTCAGGAGAAAGTTCGTCCCTGGGCTTATTTTCCACGCTTGCCCGATTTGTGGTGACGAAATGGACCCTAGACAAGCTAGAGACCAAGATAAACCAGAGGAATGGGTATTTATTTGTTGGGAATGTGAAGAGAATTTCACTCCTGAACTAGCTGCTAATGTTGAGCAACGTTTGGTAAATGGCAACCGCATATTTATCGATGAGAGCAAGCGACCAAGAAATTCAGTACCTCCTAAACCGGCAGCAATGGATTTCTCTTCGGTAAATGACATGATTAAGAAAGACCTCGCTCAAACTGGAACAGACGCTGATGAGATGAGCCGTGTGGTAGAAGAGAGTACTCTTGGTGGTGGATTGATGGACATCAATGATTGGATTGACCAAACATTGGCGGCCAAGGATTACATCCAAGCACAAGAAGATAGAGAAGACTTCATCTTGAGAACCGGTGCTGGCGCTACTAAGTTCAATAAGTGGATGAAGAAGGCCGGATTATACTTCAACAAACAAACCGGTCGTTGGACACGTCACAAAGATGTACGTTGAGGCGATGGTATGGCTGAGAGTGTTGGAGAGACGCTCAAACTTGTGAGATTTATGCAAGGGGCAAAATTACTTGGCCAAACCAGATTAGTTATCGGTGAAACTCTAGTTGAGCATGCGGAGTCAGCTGGGGTTAATCTACCAACAAACTGCACTTCTGGAACCTGTGGAACCTGTATGGTGACATTGGTTAGAGGAAAAATTCCAGTTCCTGAAATACTGCCACCTGGACTTGATGATTATCTAATAGAGCAATCGGCTCGGCTTGGTTGTATTGGCTGCCCCACTACCGATTGTGACATTGACATTCGGCCACCATTGTGATGATTGCTATGTTTGATAATTGGGGTAATACTGAATGGTTTATCCTGGTTGTTGACATCATTGCAGTGATTATTGTTGTCCGCTTTCTAAGAAATAAAATTAGAAGAAAACTCAATGAGGTAGAATTACGACAGAGTTTTCAAACACGTAAAAGGCGAGACTCGATGAAAGACCAAAATGACCAACCGCCAAACCAGTAGATTGGCTCTGGTAATGGTTTGGACATGTTCAAGAACCTGTGACCGTTTAATGAATACATGAGGGGTAGTAGTGAACTAACTACTGGACCAATTCCTGTGGGACAATTTGTTAATTTAATTAGATCCACTATTCGTAATGATAGTTTATTTCAAAACCAAGTGATAAAAGGGGAAATCACCCAATGGAAGTCTTATCCTAGTGGCCATACTTATTTCACCCTACGAGATTCTGATGGACAAATTAGTGCAGTTATTTGGCAAGGCCGTTGTACTATTGATTCAAGCATTAGCGAAGGGAGTGTTGTTGTTGTTATCGCTAATTTAGACCTCTATGCCAAGTCTGGAAGAATACAATTAATCGTCAATCGAATCGAGCCAATTAACAAGCTTGGAGTTCTTGAAGAGCAACGCAAACAGTTGATAGAATTACTGCGTTCTGAAGGGGTGTTAGACCGGCCTAGAAAGGCTCTGCCTTCGATTCCAAAGCACATAGCAATAATCACTGGTGTTGGCTCAGCAGCGCTGGCTGATATGAATAGATTGGCCGAAAACCGATGGCCTGGAATACGAAGAACGGTCATTGGAGTTACTGTTCAGGGAAACTTGGCTCCAAATGAAATTGTTCGGGGTATTCTAGCGGCGGGGAAGTTAGCTAACTTTGATATCGCTAGACGACTGAATCAACCACCTGTTGATGTGATTATAGTTGGACGTGGTGGCGGGTCGCCAGAAGATTTGTGGGCATTCAATCTTGAACCGGTTGCTAGAGCGATAATAGCCTCAGCGGTACCAGTTATCTCTGCTGTTGGACATGAGTCTGATATGTTAGTAGCTGATTTAGTTGCTGACTTGAGGGCCTCAACTCCTTCTAATGCCATAGAACGGTTAGTGCCTGAATTTGATCAGCATCAAATGATGATGCTCAATTTTGAACTCCGCATTACTGATGCTACAACAAGAATGTTTGTCGATTGGCGCAACAACTTACGCCTTTTACAATCCAAGTTGCTTAATGCCCCCCTACAAGGAGTATACAATGCCAACCAACAGATTACCGACCTATCAAATAGGTTGACAACGGCGGTAATCAATAAGTTTGGTCAATCAAAACAGAAATTAGCATCCTTGGGTAACCTAATGATGCTGGCAGCACAACAAAGTATTGCTGTTGAGAAAACCAAACTTGCTGTATTTGCATCCGCTCTTAATTCAGCCCATCCAAACAATGTGCTGCAAAGAGGTTACAGTATGATTTCCGATGAAAAGGGTCAAATTATCTCGAGAACTGATGACTTGGGTGAAGGTCAAAATATAATTCTTGCATTAGCAGATGGAACTGCTAAGGCTACGGTTGAAGAAATAAGAAAGGAGAGTGGAAATGATGAGTAAAGAAATGAGTTATGGGGTAGCAATTAAGCGTTTAGAAGAAATAGTTGCAGATTTGGAACGCGGTGGAATAGCGTTAGATGAGACCTTAAAATTATATGAAGAAGGTGCTAAATTGTTAGAATTCTGCCAGCAAGAATTAGCTAGTGCGGAGGGACGATTAAACGAGATGCGTCTATCGGAAATTGAAGAAAAGTTGTCCGAGTAGGCCAATAGACCGATTATTTGATTCATTAAACAGCTAATCTATGCCGCCTTAGCAAGGTAAAAGCAGGTAGTGTCCAAAGAATAACCGAAGCAAACCAAGCAAAAACCGAACCAAGTAAAACGCCAAATTCTGGTAATGACCATATGGCAATAATTGCGTATACAGAAACGCTAGCCCCGCCAAGCATCATTGGGGCTGCAGCACCTTGAGGCACTTGAGGGCCTTGAGAAATCCACAGTGCAACCATGCTGGTTAGAAAAATGGCGGGAAATGCGCTGGCTAGTCCTGCGATAAATGGCAACCCACTATCCGCTAACACAAGACAAGCGCCAATTGCTAATCCAGCCGCAATACCCCGTATTGAAAGAATCATTAATGGAACTTTATTACTCCCTCTAGGTGCTTCTCTGTTCTTGATATTGAAGAAGAAAGCCAATATTGCTAAGGCTACTAAACCAGTTATAGCAAACTGTAATTCACTAACCAGGACATCTGTTGCATTTCTGGCAATCATTAACCCACACCAAGCAAGAATCGCCCAGGTTGATAGTGAGGCGATTATTGTTAATGGTAATTTTAGTTTTTCTTGTTTGATTTGATTTGGCAGTAAGATCCATACTCCAAGAAACAGACCATTAATCAACATACCAAGCGGCACTACAGACATACTAGATCTTAGTGACTCGCCTCCATCAATAGCATAAACTCCCGCTGCAGCCGGGATTATGGTTGATGGGACTGTGCCTAATACTCCACCGATAAAACCGCCAAATTTTTCGATTGAAACAGTGACTAAAATTGCTACTAAGCCCGCAAAAAACGCGTATAGAATGATTGTCGAGTTAACCATACAATCAATCCTTTGAGGCTAATACTCTGTCTCAAAGAGATTCTGCCAGAGTCACAATGGCATCATAATCTGGCTCAACACCAGGGTTTTCAGCAACCCAGCGATGTTGGACTAAGCCCTCTTTGTCAACTACAATCACGACCCTGTTGGCCGATACATAGCCTTCCAGTCCACCAAGACCTACAAACTTAGCATCGTAAGCCTCAACCACTGCGCGGTCTAAATCAGATAAAAGTTCGAACTCTAAGTTGTACTTTCTAGCAAATTCTGCATTGGCCCACGGTGAGTCAACACTGATACCAATAACTGTAGCCGATGAACCGTTAAGTTTAGCAAGGTTGTCTTGAAAAGCACACATTTCCTTGTCGCAAACACCAGTAAAGGCGCCTGGATAAAAGGCGAGAACTACTGTTTTGCCTCGATAATCTGCTAATGAGACTGCTTCTTTTGATGTATTCTTCAAAGTAAATTCTGGTGCTGCTTCTCCTATCATGGTAAGACCTCTTGCTGGCAACCTCATGAAAGAAGTATTTTAACAAATGCACTGACTTTCAATACGGGTCTAAGTGAACTATTTGTTCAATGTCAATACGTTTGTAGCCTCGATCACGAGCATTCGTGGCGGCTTTGATTAGCATTGAGCGCATCCAACCAAGCGACATTAGAGTCTTCATCCGGTTGATTGATTCGATGAATTGAACTGGATTACCGCCAAGTTGTGCGTGACTTCTAATGTCTGATTCCAATTTTTCTACTACCATGTAATAGGTGTCTATTAATTCTTCAATTGCGTCATCTGTAACCGGCATTTTAGCGTGCGTCCTAGCCAAAGAAAGCAAGGAAGAACGAGTTAATACGCCCCCTCCTTGGCCAACTATCAGGGTTTCAGATTCTTCGATAGTGTCAATATCTTCTTCCTCATCATCAGAATTAAGGCCCATTCCAGATACAGCAATTTCCAAATGCCTTGGTTTAATTGTGGCAACTCGATCTTTTTCTGCCGCTGCTTCTGCGTGTTTCAAAATCTTAGCCAAATGAGTCTCAACATGTTCAATTCCTGCTTGGACTGCTGCAGAACCAACAGAATCAATACTACTGATTCTATCAATCATTAACTCCCTAGTTCGATTGTAATTCAATCGTGTGCGGTTGGGATCGTCCAATGTTTTTCTTTCTGGGTCTTGGGCTAGAGTTTCTGATTCCATTGTTGGTACTAACCGGTCTAATTCCTCACACAATAAAGCAACTAGTTGTTCTTTTACCGCACCAGATAAACGCATTTGCGTGAAATTCGAAGCAACTGCTCCGATGTGACCAGAGGAATATGGTTTAGCCGGCATATGAGGGCCTTACATTGGATGCTTTTCATTATTAGCAATTAGTTAGCCATTCAGTATTATCAGTTAATGTTAGGCGCTCTAGTCCGTTTTCTGTCTTTAACCAGGTATCTTCGATACCAATGCTGCCTTCTGCAAAGACCAGTTTTGGCTCAATTGCCATAACTCCATTATCTGGCAATGGTCGATCAAAGCCTTTTGCAACAACTGGTGATTCATCTAATTGTAAACCAACCGAGTGGCCTAGAAACTTACTTTGGTCTGGGATCATACCCATTAGATGTTCACTATGACCCATACTGGTGGCTAATTGTGAGCCTATCTCCCATGCCTTTGAACAATCTTCACCACGGCCAAGTGAATTAACTACTGCGTCACTGACTTCAACCATCGAATCTAGCCTTTCCAACCAAGTTTCGTCTAATTTACCAACACTAAACATCCTAGTGGCGTCAACAACATAACCTCTGTGAACATGAACAAGGTCAACCAAGATGGGTTGTTTTTCTATTATCTTATTGAATCCTGAACCCATTCCAGCTAACGGATGAGCGCCGCTGCCACCTATTGCTGAATCAAAGAACGACGGGACGCCCCCCGATCTGCCTGACACGATTACTGCTCTATCACATTGTAATGGAAAGCGCCTCATTTGGACATTGCCGCCAAAGCCTCTTTCTCTACTAATTGCTTCAGCAGCGGCAACTAGTTCTAATTCGGTTTTTCCCGCGGCAATTTCCTTCCTAACTGAGTCAAACATTGCTTGTTGGACTAATGCTCCCTCTCGCATCATAGATAATTCCCAAGAGGATTTTACCTCTCTTTGAGAATGAATCAATTGAGTACAATCAGCGGTTTTTCCCAAAGGAGCCAATACAGATGCGAATTTCTCATGAAAGTCAGCTGGTAGTTCCCCCTTTTGTAAGGCTGGACTGGCTTCTGCACCCATGTTAGATAGCGTTTCAGCAAGAACTCTCAGGCTAGGAAATGGATTGATGGCAAATGGAGCATCGGTTCCACCTGCTTCAAATTCTGCTCGCTTAATTGACCTTCTGACAAAGAAAGTACTGCCCGCACCACCAGAATCCGTGCTGGCTTTGGAGCCTGTGGCGGGAATGAATAACGCTCCGTTTTGCCGTCCTCCAGCATAGTAGTACAAGTCAACCGGGCTTTGGATTAACGCACCTGGAAGATTGTTTTCTTGCAGCAAGTTTGCTAGTTTGCTAATCCGTTGTTCAAGTTCACTAACTGGCACACGCCAATCTTCACCCTCAGGTCCTAGCAAATCTTCGGTTGACCATGAGGACATGGTTATGCGCCGTACTAGGTGTTGAAAACTCTACCCGATGAAGTGTGAGTTAACCGTGAATTTATTCGCCATTGTAGTGAAATCAATAGACGATAAATCAAAAACTGCCTCCTGTTGGGAGTAGCATGGCACAAGTGTTAAACTTGCGCGACATTAATGTCGAAGGCAAGACTGTGTTGGTAAGAGTTGACATCAATAGCCCCTTACAACCTAAAAGCCAGGAGTTTCTTGATGATACTCGAATAAAGGCGATTGTACCAACATTAAATTTGCTTACTAAGGCAAAAGTAGTTTTGTTAGCCCACCAATCTAGGCCCGGCAAAAAAGACTTCACTAACACCCTTGGCCATTCTAGGGAACTGGGTAGGATATTGGGTCGTAATGTCAAATGGGTCGAAGATATTCATGGTGAAAAGGCAATGCAGGCAATTGAATGTCTGGCGAACGGAGAAATCTTGATGCTCAACAATGTAAGAATGGATCTTGAAGAAGTATCTACTAAAGGTGATTTTTTGACTATGTCTGAGACCAAAATAATCCAACGATTATCTAGTGTTGTCGATGTATTTGTTAACGATGCATTCGCCTGTTCTCACAGAAATTCACCATCTATTGTTGGCTTTACCCATACCCTTCCATGTGTGGCCGGAGAATTGATGAAAAAAGAGATTGATGGCCTTGATGCTGCTTTAGACTCGCCACGTCGGCCGTGTATTGCAGTAGTTGGCGGAATTAAAGTTGAAGATTCAATATCTGTCGCTGACAATATGCTGAGAAAGGGCATTGCTGATGAAGTGTGGGCCACTGGAGGTGTGGCAAATTTGTTGATTGAATATTCAGGAATTGATATTGGTGAATTGAATCATAACTTTCTGGTTGGAGAACTAGGTGATTCTTATCATTCTACGGTAGAAACTGCCAAATCAATGCTGAATGATTTTGCTGATAAAATAAAATTGCCAACAGACCTTGCTGCTAATATCGAAGATAATCGTGTTGATTTGACACTTGCGGATTTGCCTGTTGCTGCACCGATTTTTGATATTGGAATCAACTCAACAATGACTCTTTCAGCCGCCATCAAATCTGCAGGAACGATAATTCTAAACGGGCCTGCTGGAGTTTTCGAACTTACTGATTTTGCCCTAGGTACAGTTGAAATGTTGAATGCTTGTGCTGAATCAAGTGGCTATGTTGTTGTAGGTGGAGGACATACTGCTACCTTAATCATGAATCGCGGGTTATCATCTAAAATCGGACACTTATCCACAGGAGGAGGAGCCTGTTTGAATTATTTGGCCGGCAAGGTCTTACCAGGTATTGCAAGTCTGGAGTATAGTGCGCAAAAATACCAATTAACAATCTCTCAATCCATAACTGACAATTAAATAACACAGCCATCACCCACTAACAAGGATTGATGCACATGTCAGAGGAATTCCCAGCCCGATACACGGATACAATTCTGTATGACGGCAGTGGCACCAAGTTCGTTGGTGATGTATTAATTCACGATGATGGAGCATGGTCAAAGTCTAATGGTGACGAAGATGTTAGACAAGTTATCGACGGTAGTTCTAGACTTTTAACTCGCTCATTACAAAACTGGCATACTCATCTTGCTATGCAATTAAATGCGAGAGATTTCAGTGATGGCTATCCATTAAATCAGTGGCTCAATGAGGTAATATTTCCTACCGAGGCCAGATTGAGCCCAGAATATGTTCGAGTCGGCGCTACAGCTGCAGCAAGTGAATTGATTGCTACTGGTTGTAGTTTCGCGGCTGACATGTACTTTTATCCTGCGATAACTGGTAAAGTCCTCGAAGATGCGGGAATTAGGGGCCTTGTTGGTGGTCCAGTCAGTGATTTTGCACTACCTTCACACCCAGATGCAAAATCAGCACTAGATGAAATTGATAACTTACTTCAAACTCAATCAATTGATGATCGTATTCAGTATGCAATTGCCACCCATTCAATTTACCTATGTAGCGAAGAGACGCTTGTTAGGGCAGCTGATTTAGCAGAACGAAGGCAAGGAAGATTACATATTCATGTCAGTGAAACAAGAAAGGAAGTTGCTGATTGCTTCGAAAAAACCGGCAAATATCCTGTTGAGTATCTTGACAGTATTGATTTTTTCAAGCCTGGCACAGTATGTGCGCACGCTAGTTGGGTTAAGAAGAATGAAATCCGGATTCTAAAAAATCGCAATGTTACTGCCGTACATTGTCCTTCATCAAACATGAAATTAGCTTGTGGTGGAACACTTTCTTTGCCCGCTTACCAAGAGGTGGGGGTTGATGTAAGACTCGGGACTGATGGTGCTGCATCTTCTGGTAATGGACTCAACGTATTATCTGAAGCCCGTACTGCTTCACTGGTTCAACGACACGATCACTGGGATGCTACCCTTTTGCCGGCCAAAGATATCTTTCAAATGGCAACCAAGGGTAGTCAAGATTGGGTTGCTTGGGATTTAGATGATGTTCGAATGTATCCACGCGGCAGGTCTAGCAACCGACATTTAGCTAACTTAGTATTCAATGGTGCGAATTGTCTTGATATGTGGGTTGATGGACAAGCAGTACGACAAGATGGCACAACTAATACTCTGGATGAACGCAAGGCGATGAATGACCTTGAAGTTTCAATTCAGTCATATTATGAAGGTCTCGAGTAATCATTCATATTTGGTTAATGTATAACCGATTATAATAATAATAAATCCGATGAAATAACCTGCAGCAGATAATGAAATATCTACTGTATAATCTACATTTAACTCAAAATCATCTGGAACCTCGGTCATAGTTCCAATGCCAACGAAATATTCACCAGACTTTACGTTCCACGAAACTCCGGCTTGATTATCGTCACCAATTGCTTCAAATTCATTGTCTCTTGAAGTACAAAGTTCACTGTTGCCCATTTGTTCTATCACGGTTAATCCATCACACTGAGCTTTCTTATCGGCGTCTGCGACTACCAAAAAAACATCATTACGATCCCAGGTTACCTCAGCATTGGCTGTGATGAATAAGGCCAGTGGATTAGATTGGATTGGTTCGTCAGAAAAAAATACTGAATTGGGAACATTTGGCGTTGGTACGCCTTCAACACTTTCTTCTGTGGTAAAACCAATCGTTCCAAGCAAACAAATGATCACTGACAAGGTGATTAAGCCAGTACCGATTTTACCGTTTCTGTGCAAATAACTCACCTACAATTGTAAAAACGCCAGAGCGAGTATCACGTAACTACCAAGCAACATAGCACCTTCAAGCCAATTTGATTTACCATCAGCTAAAATTGAATTGACCACCAGTACTGCAACAAAGGTTGCAGCCGTTTCAAGCATGCCAAATTCTAAAGTTAGCGGTACGCCAACAGCCCACGCAAACAATATCATTGCAGGGGCTGCGAATAAAGCGATTTGTACACTACTGCCTATTGCGATAGCAATTGACAAATCCATCTTGTCTTTGCCTGCCACAATTACTGCAGTAAAGTGTTCTGCTGCATTACCAAAGAACGGCAGTAGAATTACTCCAATAAATAGTTCTGGCAATCCCCATTCATCTACCGCAGCCTCTAGACTGTGCACTAAGATATGAGCCATCCAAGCAACTAATACAGTTGCTGCGATTAGTAATGTCCAGGCATCCTTGTTGGTCATTGTAGGGTCTTCATGATGGCCGTGTCCTGGTTCGGTGGCAAATACATGGGCATGAGTTTTGAGTTGGAACAGTAAAGCAAGTCCGTAGATAACCAACAAGACTATCGCTGCATAACGAGATATAACTTCAACATCAGTTGATGTACCACCTGAATGATGTAGTGCACTTGGAATGATAAAGGCGACAATTGCCAGTAATAGCAGCGTGCCATTCATTTGAATTGCGTCACTGTTGAAAGTTTGTTCCTTATGCTTTAGTCCACCCCAAACCAATGCTAAGCCCAGAACAAGCAGCATATTGCCAAGAATCGAACCAATTAAGGATGCTTGGGTCACCGTTACCATTGTATCAACAATATCCGGGTCCTTTGAGGCAGCATAGATGGCAAGGCCGACAATGATTAATTCAGCAGCATTACCAAACGTTGCGTTAAGAAATCCGCCGATTGCTTCACCCGTACGTAAGGCAATTTCTTCGGTGCCCTTGCCCATGAGAAATGCTAGGGGCATAATAGCAATCATTGAGAATAGGAATGCCATAGTAAGATTATGGTCGTAATTGAAATAAATCGCTAACGGTAACGCTACCAATAACCAATTTAATTTATTCTTAAATGGGTTAAATGCATCGAGTAAAGTATCCATTGCATGCTCGACTTCGTCGACTATTTCTTCGGCAACCGCCTCTAAACCTGTCTCTGCCATGGCGTTGTGATTGAAAATACACTAATTGAGGTATCTATCCAATTAAAGTTAATCATCCGATTTTTTCCTTCTAGTAGGCCTACGCTTAGGTGCGTTCTTTGGTGTAACTCTACGACCTACCTTACGTTTTGGCTTAGGTTTCTCTTCGACCTCTTCTTCGTCGAAATCCTCATCATCTAATCCGAAGAACGGGTCGTCCTCATCTTCTTCAGGTTCAGGTGTTGGCTTGGCCTTGGTTCGGCGTGATTTCCTGCTAAGCACGTTCACGGCAAATGGGTCTTCTTCTTTGTCAGCAGCCTCTTGTACATCAGCTGCTGGCTTTTCTTCTTCTTCAACAGGTACGGATTTGGCGGTATTGGTAATTGAATCCATGTCGACATCTTGACTCGTTCCAATAAATTCAGACATCCAATCGTCATCATCATACTCATCATCGGACTTCTTCTTCTTTGGCCCTCGCATTCCAGCGCTGATTACAAACAGCATCAGTATAATGGCTAACACAGCAACTCCTGATGTTACCCAAACGAAGACATAGGGCGGATCGGTAAAGGATGGTTCAACTACTATTGGATCAGGCGCTGGCTTGAGTGATTCCTCATAGTTACACACTGTAGTACCATCAATTCTGTTTCGACAATAATCAACAATAAATATTACTTGTTCTAAAACCTCGTTGCCGGCTGAATCTATCGCTCTGATTTGCACTGCATGAGTTCCAGGTTCGAAGTTTCCTGCACTTACCTCTTCAGAAAATACTAGTGATTTATTCTCGCCTAGGACATCTTGGATATCAGTTGGGATAGTCCATGGAGTTGTAACAGCATTTCCGCTACCATAATTGTAAATGAATTTGTACTGGATTAGAGATACTTCTACATCGTCTGTTGCACCTGCGATGATGGTAATTTTATTGCCGTAGAGATATTTTGAACCATCAGAAGACGATGCTGGAGAATAAACTGTCATTGATGGGTTTTGGGCATCTAAACTTCTATCTTCCCAAGTTATAATTTGATTATTATAACTTTCATCTACCATGTCAACTGTTATTGAAATAGCACCAGCAGAGACACTATTAGCAATATCAAACGTGTAATAATATTCAGGCCCTAGTTCGTCGTTTAGTAAATTATCTGCAAACATCAGCATCTGCCTAGGACTAGTTGTAATAATTCCTCCTGATGAGGTCGTAATATCAACAGTAGGACTGCTGAAAAGGTACTCATTGACCGATAGGCGGATTGTGAAACTACCTGATACTAAAGAAGGGCTAAGATAGAGTTCTCCGTCAGCAAACAGCTGATATGACGCTGTTGGTGGCACTGTATCTTCTTTAACATTCAAAGCGTTACCTCCTGAACCAGGGAATGCTTCCAAGTTTTGATTGCCATAAATATCCTCCACCACTACGGCGTACCAAATATTGCGTTCCACGTCATCGGAAATTTGGTAATTTTTATTGAAAGTAAATTCGTTTTGTGCGGAACCTGTGTCGACAATATCATCGTCGAAAAGAAACCATCCATTTGAGGCATTGACTATTGAAACTTGATTTTCTAATTCGCCGAATGGATCACCTGTATGTTGCCATATTGAATATGATTCACCATCTAATTGCTGATCGTTCAACCACTCGATTTCAACCTGTGAGATCTCTCCTTCAACATCTATTGAATTTATTCGAGGTGCAGCAGGGGTTAATGTTTCCTCATAAATAGGTCCAAACCAGTTCTGTATCAGTTGAGTATAATGATAAGTGCCGTTTTCATGCTGATATAATGCTTCACTGGTAACGAAATAAAATGAGGTCCTATCTTCTTCTGGCGGAACCGTCGCCACAAATTGTTGGATTCCATCGGTGACCGTACCTTGATATTCCATGGTCACATTTTCAACAAATTGACTGCCTGATACGAGATAGTTAGAACGCCAAATATGGTATATTTCACCTTCTGCACCTAATTGATCATTCCACGTAATCAATGTCTGAGAATTACCCATAAATGTGGCAACAACATTTTTTGGCTCCGCAATCCAATTATAGAATGCGTCCTCATAAACTTCTGCGCAAGAGTATTCTGGGATGTCAACATCAAATATTCCATTATGGTCAATAACAACTACGCAATAATGTGAATTGCCTAATCGACCTATTGGCAATTGATAAACAAATTGTGATATCCCCTCGGTTACCAAGCCAATTTGATTTGCGCCAAAGTCTGTAGTTTTGTTAAATTCTGTGCCTGAGGTAAATATTGCATACGATTCTCCTGCTTCACCAACTACATCGGACCATGAAATCGTCGTTAGGCCGCCTCCTGTTTCAGGTTGGGCGGTAAAGTATGAACTCACTGAAGTTACTGCATCTGGTGGCATATTGTCTTCAGCAAGCGGGGTTGAAAGAGCATTGTTCGACAAAAATCTTATGTCCTCATAATCTTGATTTTCACCTAAATAATCGGGTAAAAGATAAGTTATGCCGTAATAGACTTCTCGGTCTGTGTCGACTGGTATGGACAACTCATAACTTGAAATCCCTGGACCTAGGTAGGCGATAGGAGACTCATCTTGTAGAACTGTCTGTGAAGTATTTCTAGATAATTCGGAATCCGTCTGCCAAATCCTTGTCTGGTATGCGTTTGGCCCTGTCTCTGGTAATATTTGGAAAATATCGTTATAATTTATCCACGAAAGTGTGGTTATACTGGATGTAGGGTCATATGTTGCTTGTAAGTTATACGGAGTTCTAATAGGTGTAGTAGATTCAATAACCGGGTCATATGTGGCCGCTTCATTGATTATTAGACCATCATATGTAGAAACACTGTTGTCTTGCCCGGTAATTAAGGTGGTAACACCATAGTAGAATGAATCATTTGTACCAGGCTCCACCAAATACGAGAAAGTGTGACCTGGGTGAGAGCCATTTGCACCTCCTAGACAGAGGTACTTCACTGAGTAAGTCTCGCTATCGCAAGCATCAAGTTCGGCGATTAAAGTAGCATTGGCTACATTTTGGGAATCGATAATCTCGGTATGTCGGTAAAGGTTGTATACTGCACTAAAGAAATTGTCTAGTGCGCCTGGCTGATCTAGGCTATCGATGTTGCGCCAAGTAATTGTGGTTAGCTCAGTAGCGCTATCAAAATTTGCAGTTATATCCTGTGCCTGTAAGTGATATAAATCGCCGGTATCTTCAGCGCTGACGTTAGTTAACGGTAAGGTAGAAAAACCCATCAATAATATCAATAGCGTAGCAATGGCTCTCCCACTATAAGCCTTGGACCTGCCCCTCATCACACCTTTCTAGCATGCAACCGTTAAGAGCATACCGCTATTTTTTCGATAAATAATACCGATTTTAAAGCAAACCTGAGGGCGTCAAATCATTCTTCATTGTCCATTTCAGGTTGAGGGAGAGGGTCGTCTAAGTCAATTTGAGTAATTTGCTGGCGGGCTTGAATAAATCGTATCAAGAATGTCCAAATCCCTCCAATTGCAGAAATAAATACCACAATACTCAGTGGATTAATTTGGATGTGATCAAACAAGCCTGGGTAATTGCCCCAATCATAATTATCGTAGTAAACTAAGATACCCATCACAAATATGGCAACAATACTCAATATTGTTCGGTCAGCACGAGAAAAACCACGATAGTTGCGAGTACCAGCGACTGCCTGTGCTTGAGTGCCCATGTATGAACCGAGCAGAGTGAACCAAGCTGCGGCTAACCCGAGGACAATATCATCAACAAAAATAGATGCAGATATACAGATAATCCAGACTGCATCGAGTAATCGGTCAAAGGTGTGGTCAAGGTAATCTCCCCATCTAGTGACTCTTCCTGTCGCTCGTGCAACCGGACCGTCTAGGCCGTCTAATGCCATTGCCAGAGTGATTAATATCCCGCCACCAAGCAGCATTGATGCCCCCATATTATCGGCAGATGCCAAGTAAACAGACAAGCCCCCAATTATGCCGATTGGCAGAGCAATCCAGGTGATTGAAGCCGGACTCATCCATGACATTGCCTTAACAATGGGAGTCAACGTTTGCTCCCAAACCTTACGTAATTTCTCTAAAGCCATATCCCTTACCAAACCGTTCCACTTCAATAAGGGGGTTGATTGTTACGGCTGAAAGATTACAAAATGTAGCATTAATTTACTCTGCCAACCAATCGATTCTGGCTTGTCTCGAATTTTGACTATGACCATCGTTTATCCATTCAATAATTTCCTCATAGGTCTTATTGGGGTCGCAATTTGTCGTATCCAACTCTAAGATTGGTTGGTCAAGTTCAAATTCAATCATCTCAGACCAAGTGCCAGCAATCATTTCCCATTCCACGTTAGCCTTGATTTTTTGCTCACTGTAACCTCTTTTAGCTAACCTTTCTTGTAACATTGATGGATTGCACCTCAGTATAACAATTGCATCTACCTCTAGGAAGTGAGAAAGGTGACCATCAACAATTGCGTCGTCCAGTAAGTCTGATTCGAATTGTTCTGCTAATCGATGAATATCAATATCCATACTTTGCGCTGATTCGTCAAAATCACCCTCGCAGCCATACTGTTTAGCTAGATCTTTTACCGACATAATTGTGAAATCACCCTCGGAGAACAACTCCACAATCGTAGTTTTTCCAACTCCAGGAGTACCGGTAATTGCAATTATGGACATATTGCTCGAATCATCCGAATATGTATTCCTACAACTACTTTGGGCATCGATATTGTAATTACCAAGTCATCAAATGATAGAACGGTATAGGATTAACATCACCATGTTTGGAATGAATGACCCGGCACAAACTTTGATGCAACTCGAGAGTTACATCAAAGATGGCAGGTTCGAGATGTCAGAAGTGATGGCCACGCAATTTACGGAAATGTTCCTAAGTAATAAAAAAAGAACACCTCAAGAACAGATAATGTTAGTCAAAGGATTACAAATCCTATGTGATGTGTTAACTTTACGACAAAAATATACTCTAGCAGTTAATGCCGCCAAAACCTTGTTACGGGAACGAAAAAGAGTCGCAAAGGGAAGTTCAAGCATCGGCTTGATTCATATTGACTTGCATCGCTGCGCTAAAAGCTTAGCATTGGCAGGAAAAAGGCGTAAGGCAAAGGCATATTTCACTAAAGCAAACAAGTCTTCTAATGGTTGTGTTGCCGCTGCCTTAGATGGAGTCAGATTTGTTACCAGTGATAAGAAAATGATTACTACATTTATTGCTGCTTTACAGAATTCTGGCCCAGTAACAAAAAGTGGCCACCAATTTTTGGTCGCACCTAGTAACCTAACTCCGGTGGACGCTAGTGAAATTCTATCAGCACTAAGTGGCTCACAGTTTGACAATAACCCTCAAGCGTTGGAACAAGCGAGTAGAATATCACAACAAATCACCATGATTGAAAAAGGTGAGATGGCAGCAAATGCGAAGTTGCAAAGTGCACTTGATTCTCTAAAGCCAAAACACGACTATTACGAATATAGTTGATGGTAACGAGGGATGGATTTGAACCATCGATCTCCGGGTTATGAGCCCGACGGGATATCCAGACTACCCCACCTCGTTATACAAAGCGCCCGCATTCCCCATTTTCAAACCACCGCTTGGTGAAACAAACCAATTTAGTGTTAAATCTCCGCTAATTTACTAATGATTGGCATTGACTTATCTAGTCAGGCCCCCCACATAGTATACATGGGGAATGTGGCTAAACGAGCGGTTTTACTGAGTTTGCTGATCGCTTCTGCCTGTTTGGCCGGGTGTACCAGTGATGATGATTCATCTGACAATGATTCGGCAATTAACCTAGTAATTTACTATGATGCCACGTCGGGAATGATTCAAGAAAATATTCAAAATGGGCAACAAGTATCATTTAATGGAGTAGAGCTAACCTTCGATTATGCCTACACAAAATCTGCCGATGGCAATATAGAAAGTTATTATTTTGAAGCCGGAGACGGCAGTTCTCGAATTTCTGCACAAGCCAATGATACTGGTGAAATCACTTACAATTATGCCACTCACGGCTTGTTCACTGCGGTTTTAGGGGCGATTGACGAGGCGGGTAATGAGGCGAATGTAAGCATAACAATTCGCATCGACAAGCGGACTCTTTGGGGACAAACCAACACAGATAATCCAGACATTATGACAATCGATACAATGCCTGATTGTGAATGCGATGCACCTAGTAAGATTGCCATAGATTCTACAATTGAAAATATACAAAACGCTGGTGGAATTTTTGGAGGACCAGTAACAGTAAGCTGGTTACTAAGCGGAGAAGGTGTTGAACGAGATTCTGGCCAAGAACAAATTGCTGATGGACAAAATGCGCAGTGGATACATGATGAATTTAACCCAGGCAAGCAAAGTTGGTCACTGGAAGTGACCCTTAGCGAAAATGAAGAACGTGTTAACATTGACCATGATGTAACAATAACGTATAATGATGAAGAAAGCAAACCTAATCCTCTGCCAACTCAAGAACAATAATGCCTTTATTTTCAGTTTCACCGATGGTGAAACTAAAAGTTAAACTGAAATATTGACTTTAATCATGCGATTAGGGCACTGAAAGGAGCGGTTTTGCAAAAACATGCGTGTTTAATCTATTCATATACCCCAGCCCGATGGTATGGGTTGGAAGTGAAAGGATGGCGACTAAAGCGAAGAAAAAAACGAAGATTGAAATTGAAAAGAATGAAGACCCTCAAGAGGACACGGTGTTAATGATGGCGTTAGACGATGATGCACCTGAAGTCAAAATTGATGATTTGCCAGGTGTAGGACCGGCAACCGCAGAGAAATTGCGTGAGGCTGGATTTGATGATCTACTATCATTAGCAGTCATGTCACCTGCTGACTTAGCAGAACAAGCAGAAATTGGCGAATCAGTAGCTGGGAAAATTATTGCAGCGGCTAAAAAGATGGCCAATATTGGCGGTTTCGTATCTGGTGGAGCACTATTAGAACGCCGAAAAGAAGTGCAAAAATTATCGGCAAAAGTTCAATCGATCGATGATTTGCTAGGCGGAGGATTTGAAACTCAAGCCTTGGTTGAGGTTTATGGAGCATTTGGCAGCGGGAAAACTCAGATTGGTCACCAATTAGCAGTAAATTGCACATTACCAGTCAGTGAAGGAGGATTTGATGGCGATGTATTCTACATTGATACAGAAGATACCTTTAGACCTGAAAGAATTACTCAAATGGCTAGAGGTCAAGGTCTAGATCCTGACCAAGTACTTGCTAGAATTCATGTAGCTAGAGCCTACAATTCGGCTCACCAAATGTTGCTGGTGGATGAAATCAAAAGAGTGGGTAAAGGCTTGAACGTCAAGATGATTATTGTTGATTCGTTAACTAGCCACTTTAGAGCTGAGTTTATCGGTCGTGGAATGCTAGCTAACAGGCAACAAAAGTTGAACAAGCATCTGAAGGAACTAAAACAACTTGCAGATATTAACAATGCGTTGGTATTAGTGACAAACCAGGTTCACTCAAAACCTGATGCTATGTGGGGAGATCCAACAAAGCCAGTTGGTGGCCACGTTCTTGCGCACGCAAGTACATTTAGATTATACTTGAGGAAAGCTAAAGGTGGCAGAAGAATCGCTAGACTAGTGGATTCACCAAACTTACCTGACGGCGAGTGCGTCTATCAAGTAACTGAGGAAGGACTCAAAGATTGATTTGGCAAAATCTCTAAGGTAGACAAATCGGCTATTTTAGTCGAAAATCAGTCGGCACCTTCAAAGACGCTTGGACAATCTTGCTATCATGCGCCATTTAATTGACCGCGTTTTAGAGTTAAGAGAAGAAGAGCAAGTTAGGGTTTCTCCAAGTGAAGTCCCACCGGGCCAAGGCAATGAAGATGAACTGAAAGCATTGCTAGAATCGTTGCAACCACGTATTCGAGTTTATGGTGCCGGCGGTGCAGGGTGTAACGCAGTTAGTAGATTAGCAGAAGAAGGGCTATTTGAGAGCAGTTACGTCACTGGGTATGCGATAAATACTGATGCGCAAGCACTTTTGATGTCGCCGTTGGAAGAAAAGGTATTGATTGGCAGAACAGCTCGAGGCAGGGGTGCTGGAGGCGATCCAAGTAAAGGTGAAGCTGCTGCACTAGAATCAGAAATGGTCCTTAGAAGAATTACTAATGATACGCAACTTGCAATTATTACTGCTGGTATGGGTGGCGGCTCTGGTACTGGTGCTGCCGGCCATATTGCTAGATTAGCAAAGCAGCAAGGCGCAATGACAATTGCGGTAGTAACTTATCCGTTCAAGTCTGAAGGGTCCCTAAGAAAGCAAAATGCTGAATGGGGTTTAGAGAGACTTAGGGAACACTGTGATACAATATTAGTAATTCCAAATGAACGCCTGCTGGAAATAGATGGTGTCAAGGATTTACCTATTGCCAGTGCGTTTAGAGTTGGTGATGAGTTACTTGTACGCTCAATTACTGGAGTAACTGAACTTCTAACTACTGATGGCATGGTTAATCTTGACTTTGAAGATTTGAAGGCAGTTATCAAATCTGGTAGTGGAGTTGCCATGATTGGCCTTGGTGCCTCATCAGCCACTAATAGAGCAGAAGATGCGACTCTAGAAGCGTTACATTCTCCATTACTGGAACTCGATACGACTGATGCTCGCGGCGCGCTGATTAATGTAGTCGGCGGGCCTAATCTGACTCTTGGTGAAGCCGAAAAGTGTGCGCAGATTATTCAAGAACGGATCTCTCCGCATGCTAAGATAATTTGGGGCGCTGCTGTCGACCAAAACCTAGGTGATGAGATTAGAGTAATGCTGGTGCTAACTGGAGTGAAGAGTGAACAAATTCATGGTTCTAGTGAAAACCGTCAACTAAGAGCCCTTAGAAACAAAAGTATTGAGTTTGTTAATTAGTCCTTAACTATCTTGACCAAAATGTAGAACAAGACTAGCAATCCTAGTCCAAGCATAGTTTTGTCAAATAAGTCAAGTTCATGATTATTTTTGGGTTCATCAATTGTATTGTAATTTTCAACCCCAAGAACGTATATTTTTATTTTATTCCATCCATCTCCGGTAAATTCACCATTACCATTAACCGCGTTGCCAAAAAGAGTCAGAGCGCTTAATGATGTGTTATCGCTGGGAGATTGCCAAGTAAGGTTCCAAATCCGTTGTTGATTTCCTAGCTCCGTATGTGTCCAACCGTCACCGATTATTTGACTGGTGTTGGTGTCATTGAAAGATATAGTTCCAGATGATACAACGAGTCTAAAGCCGCCTTGAGCAGAACTTGCATTAACATCAATTTGTGGATTATCAACAATCAATTGCAGAAAGTAGGTGGTGTTAGATTCAAATTTATCAGGCAATCCTGCTATCTGCACTGAGGTTAAGTCATTTTCTGCCCCATGACAAAGGCATCCTTGTTCGCCAATATCTCCTACACCGTTAGGAAACCCGTTCACCTCGTGAATGGGCACAAGAATTAGGACAGCAAACAATAAAATTACCGTAATTAACCTCGGCATTCTAGTAGCCACACTTTATCCAAAATGTCACCACCTTTGACACTTATCATGCCCTTACCACATCAAAGTATCGTGATGCAAACCGCGACAGTGGGGAACATTATGTTAAGTATGATGAAATGTTAGTTTATGATATGTTTCAAGAAGAAGCCTTTGTTTTACCCAACTCATTTGAGGAAGACGATATAGATATTTTTGCTGAATTAGGCGTGGTAAACAACCGCCCTGCTGCAGTAAAATCAAATCAAGAATCCCAAAATGAAAATCTAGCAATCTTATTATCGATTGATGATGATGCAGCCCCCTTAATAGAAACACAGGAATCCCTTGCCACACAACAACCGGTTGTGATCGAAGCATCAACTACCACAATTTCAGATGAAACAATTACTGAACTTTTGGAAGTATTAGTCAAGAAAGAACTTCATTCCTTGGATGAAGAATCTATCATTAGCAAAATCCCCACCAAGGCAAAGTTCAATTTGGAAACTGCCAAAGTTAGTAAAAGCAATGAAGAATACGAACTCTCTGTAATAATAGAAGTTGATGGTTCAGGTCCACTAAGGCCGTTTGCTAAGGTTCGCAGCGAAAATAATTCACTACTAATCGAGCCAGCGCCTAAAACAATTCCAATTAGTTGGATTCCACTTTATGAGGCATTGAGAGATATGCTAGCCAAGGCCATGCAAGCACTGTCCTCAACAAACTTCACCATTAACAAAAACGTTTGAAGAAATATCTACAGTAGATTTGAACATATTTGACACTGTGCAGTATTTCTCGTGGCTTTTTTCCACCAGCCTCTTGGCAAGTCTCTTGGGTGCATCACCCTCAATAAAATAATTCATTTCTATCGCTGTGAAAACTTTTGGCGCTTCAGTTTTTCTTTGTCCTGATAGTTCGATATAAATTCTTGATATTTCCCGATCTTTCAATCCGATTTGAACATCGGCCAATGAACATGCCCCAATCATCTGTAATACTATTTGTACCGGTGTTGGTCCATTATCCCAGTCGATTTCTATACAATCTCCAGCTTCATTAAAACAATCGACTTTACTCTTACCTTTCCACTCAACACGGCCGAACATGACGTTCCCACGGGCGGTTCATTCTTGAAGGAAATGCCTCTCGGAGGTATTGATTGGAATGGCTGGAAAGACGATTACTCTTAACAATGGCTTGCTAAATGTGCCTAATAACCCTACCATACACTTCATTGAAGGTGATGGAATTGGTGTTGATATCAGCCCGGTAATGATAAAAGTCGTAGATGCTGCGGTAAGCAAAGCATATTCTGGAGAAAAGCAGATTCACTGGAATGAAGTACTCGCTGGGGAAAAGGCATTCAATCAAACTGGCCAGTGGTTGCCAGAAGAAACACTAGAAGCCATGAGGTCAGGATTAGTCTCAATCAAAGGACCATTGACAACTCCAGTTGGTGGCGGAATCCGTTCACTTAACGTTGCATTGCGACAAAAGCTGGATTTATTCGCTTGTGTAAGGCCTGTAAGATGGTATGATGGTACTCCGTCTCCAGTTAAAGCTCCTCAAGATGTTGACATGATTATTTTCCGTGAAAACAGTGAAGATGTTTATGCTGGGATCGAATGGGAAGCAGGTACTGAAGGGGTTGCGAAGGTTATTGATTTCTTACAAAATGAGATGGGAGTCGATAAGATTAGATTTCCAAATACCTCAGGCATAGGAATTAAGCCAATCTCACAAGAAGGCACTGCAAGAATCGTCCGTGCAGCGCTAAAATACGCTGTTGAAAATGATAAAGACACTGTAACTTTGGTTCACAAAGGCAATATCATGAAATTCACAGAAGGCGGATTTAGAGATTGGGGCTATGAATTAGCAAAACAAGAGTTTGGAGCTACTGAACTTGATGGTGGTCCGTGGTGCACAATGAAAAATCCAATTACTGGTAATGAAATCCTCATCAAGGACGTTATTGCTGATGCAATGTTACAACAAATCATTTTAAGGCCTGCAGAATATTCTGTACTAGCTACAATGAATCTTAACGGTGATTACATTTCTGACGCACTGGCTGCTCAAGTTGGCGGCATAGGAATCGCACCTGGTGCAAATATCAACTATGATACTGGAATTGCCATTTTCGAAGCAACTCACGGAACTGCACCCAAATATGCTGGCCAAGATAAAGTAAATCCCGGAAGCGTAATATTGAGTGCTGAAATGATGCTAAGACATATCGGCTGGACTGCTGCTGCAGACCTTATTGTCAAGGGAATGGAAGGAGCTATTTTGGCAAAGACCGTCACCTATGATTTTGAAAGATTAATGGACGATGCTACATTGCTAAAATGTAGTGAATTTGGCGATGCAATTATCTCATACATGTGATAATTATGAGTGACATGACAGAAATTGAACGTGAAGAATTAATTTCTACCGCAAAAGCGGCAATAAATAATGATCCGATTGGTTGGTTTGATGAACTATACGATTTAGCTAACAGAAATTCGTCAATGATTCCTTGGGCAAGGATGTCACCTAATCCAATAATGACAGATTGGGTAAAGAAAAATATCGCTGGTGGTAAAGCATTAATTGTTGGTTGCGGGCTTGGTGATGATGCCATCGGCTTAGAAGAACTTGGCTTTCAAGTAACTGCATTTGATATTTCACAGCAATGTATTAATTGGTGCAGAGAAAGATTTCCAGAGTCTTCGGTAGATTGGCAGGTTGCGGACATTCTTGAGCCGCCAACAAAATGGATAGAACAGTTTGACTTGGTTGTAGAAATTCATATTTTGCAAGCAATTCCAGATGGAGGTATTAGAGAACTCGCAGCTAAAAATTTACCCAAGTTACTCAATAAAGACGGTTTTTTATTGTGTATTGGAAGATTAGATGACGGTATACAAATGATACAATCACCCCCTTGGCCGCTGAAAGAGGATTGGTTAAAGGCTTCATTTAGTGAGATAAACCTGCATGGCTTTACTCAATTTACCTACCAAGAATCGATAGATGTCACAAGATATTACGCAGCATGGAGAAACTAATTCTAGTTTAACCAAGAATTTAGCATTTTGCTATTCTTAATTATTCCATAACCAAACCGTTCTTCAAAGGCCCTCGCAGCCAGGGTAAAATCGCCATCCCTAGTTGCTACTAAGATGCTGCCTAGGCCTTCCAAAGATTGCGATGCTAGGTAACGGCATATTGCCATAATTTCACGATCTGCTGCTTCTGGGAAAATCGCTTGGCCGTTTATCTTGGTCCGGTTTTGTTTAGGATCTCGTCTTACCTTCATATCGGTTAACTCATCATATATTTCAGAAAATTCAGCCAAGAAAAGGCTAATTTCTTTATCGGATTGTTCATCCACAGCGTCTCTCTCAGTGTGAATATCAAGGGGTTTCCAGCGGCTGTACTCTGAGATTATTTCATCCACTAACTTCGATATTTTACTGTCATCAAGCACTGATTCAAGTACTTCAGGCTTGACTAATGAAGTGCTAAATTTAGCCTTTAACTTCCCGTGACGTTTACTTAATTCAATCAGCTCTTGTTTTACTGTTGAAGGTAGCCAAAGGTTAATTCTGCCTGCATCTGCACGGCTTTTGAGTACTTTATGGAAATTATCATGCTCGAACAAGTCTAAACTTGTTTCACTAGCTAGCTCTAGATTATGAGCAATTTTATCCACCAATGCATCAACCAAAATGTTGGTATCTACTACCACTAAAGGTGGCAATGCCAAATTCTTAAGATAACGTCGTGAGGAATTAGGAATTTGTAACTTATGAGTGGCAAATAATGCTCTTTCGGCATCGTATAACGTCTTCATTTCTGATTGTTTAAATTTACCAGAATTCTGCGCCCTCTCAAGATATGTTAAGCCTTCAATGGGATTCTTTTCAGCAGCATCACTGGCGATATCATAAATTGCCATTATGGTTGGTGGGGTTTGTTGCATTTCATTGCGGAATCTGTTATCAAAACTATGACGATTACGACGCTTGTTACGCTGAATCGCATTTAGAGCCGCTGTAACACGCCCCAAAAACGGATCTCCAGGCAATTCTCTGGAATGTTCAAACGGATAATTTCTCAGCGTATCTAGTTCATCTTCCGCAAAGAATGTGATGGTTTTTGTTTCCATTTCGCCCTCAACATTTTCTTCTTCAATATCTTTTGAATAGCGAACAAATTCTTTCAATAAATGTGTTGCTTCATTGGTTTTCTGATTGCTTGCAGTAAATGAAACTTTGAGATAAAGTTGGAAGCGTTTGGTTATTGCGGTACGTAATGCAGGTTTTGTATCCAGTAGTTCAACCGCTTCACTCCATTGTTCAGCATGGGCAAGATGAATTATTGATTTGCGGTATAGTATCATTGAATGCTCGTAATCATATTCTTCACTTTCTGCAGCTCTGCGGTATTCTCTTGCAGCATTCAATTCCTCATTGTTTTGAGCAAATAATGCTGCTCTGGACAAAGTATGCCAAGGAGATAGGGGGTCGTTTTGTTGGTACCAAGTAACTAGTTGCTCTAAGCCAATATCATACTCGAAGACTAATTGGCGAATGGCACGAATAAATCTAGTCGGGATTTCAGAACCAATAACTAAACTGTTTAAAGTTGCAAATATTTCTTCATCTGCATCCCCATGTTGTAGAGAAATGGTCGCTTGATTTAGTTTCAAGGTTGAGATTAAGGCCATCAAAAGGTTGGATTCTAATGCCGAAAGATCAGCTTTTTCTACGCTAGTTATTAGATGATTTATGTGAGTTCTTGAAGTAATACCTGTACCGCCTTGCTTCAATGCATTCCTTGCCTGTCGTAGTGCTTGATAGCCTTTCTTACCAAGTACGGTGAAGTGCTCGTCATCTATTTTGTTACCTTCCATTAACATGACCAGGCTCTGTGACATTGGAGACAAATATTCTGGCAATGCTGTACTGTGAATGGAATTTAACGCGAGTTGCCTCATTTCAATTGACTTTTCCCACAGTTGATGTTCTTGATTAGTGGCCAGTAAATGATATGACAACAAGGTTTCATGCGGATGGGACATTGGTGCAAGATCGTTATTTGTCAAAATTTTACTGAGTCTTCTTAACTCGAGTTTTTGAGCAAATACTGCTATAGCAGCCACACTTGATTCTTCCCAAGCTTCACCACCGCTGTCTTGTAGCATTTTGAAGCATTCATTTTTTAAATCCAATGATGATATTTCGTGCTGAGCAATATACACCAATGCACCTTCATCAAGAACATTTAACTGGGTCTTAAGCCATTCCTCAACTGCTGTAGAATTTAATTGGGAGACTAGTTGGTATAGGTTATCAATATCTATTGCATTGTCAAGGCTGTAAGTGACCAAGGCGTCTGCAGCCTCATCACTTTTGCCACTTGCCGCTAATGCAGATAAATGAACCCACTTCAAATTCTGCACTTGTAATTGGGAATTGGGAATGGCCTCCAATAATTCAATTCCCGCTAAAATTTCTGCGGGTGATAATTTTTCAACCTCATCAGTAAAATTGAGCCAGGCAAATCTTCTTATTGCTTTTGAAAGACCATCATCGCCACCATTGATGCTGTTTCTCCAATCATTTACCTTACCGTTGACTAAATCTACAAGGTCGTTGAATTGGGCAGCTAATTGTTTATCGCTCTTAGACAATTCTTTCAGTGCTTTTTCAGAGTCTAATCCACTAGCAATTGCAAGCATTACAGATATTGCTGATGCGTCACCAGTAAGAGATAGCAGGCTTTCCCCAGCCTCAATACTCCTTCTAGAGGATATTTGAGATTGGATTTTTTGAATTGCGATTTGTTGTGCTGCCTCGCCACAAAGAACCGATAATTGAGATATCGCTTGACCTAGTTGTTCATTGTCAAAAACGTCAATTTTGGCTACTTCAAGAGATACTTTCTTTTTGCTCTTGGCTTTCTTTTTGGTCACAGGGAAGCCGATAAACTGAGCGAGTAAAGCGGTTTTCTCACCGATTTGGTGCCAAACCTTGTCCACTCCAGTGCTAAGGCAGGTTTCCCGTATTGCATTTTCAGCCGCAGTCAAATCGTCAGTCCATTCTCCTCGCTTAAGTTGTTTATTAATTAATAAAACTGCTAATCTGTAAGCTGCTGTTTCAGAACTATCAGAAGTTATTTCTTCACTGCTTGGCAGCCAGTCAAGTGACGATTTACCTGCTGAACCACGCCCCCTGCGGCGCATCATTCTGTTTGACCGTGAGGTGTTACTCTCTTCATCATCGCCAGGAATCTCTACTTCATCCAACGCAATTGTGAGGATACTTCGCCAACTTTTATCCATGATTTGCCAGTCTGGTGATTTAGCAACTCTGGCTTTGCGTTGTTGTTTGGGAATATTGTGCTTGAAAGCAATTTCCAAGCAATTTGCCATGTGCCCTTCCTGCATGCTATACACCCCCTACATATTGACGGCTAGTTAAGTCGCTATTCAATTAACCGGCAACAATTATCACTAAATCTATCTGGAATATGTTTTTCATCACTAGTGTTCATGAATGAAGAGGCTCTAGCGGAGTTTGATTGAGACCATGGATTTCGTTCGAGCCATTGCATTATTGGCCCATCCTGTGTTAGCCTGCGCGCTAATTTTCTGGATTTGGCGACAGTACTCATGGCGCAAGGCAAGTAAAGGGATGAAGGGGCAGATACGAAAAGATGCTCTAGAAAAGCATGAAAAAAATGGCCAATTTATTTTATGGGCAGGATTTGCTGTTGTGTTGGTCGCTTTTATCGGACGTATGATCGCAGGATGGCGATCTAGTGGCGACATATTTGCAGAAATTTGGCCAACAAGTCTTCATGGAACTATTGGCCCTCTTGGCCTCGCACTATTACTAATTATGACAAATTTAGGAAAAACTGTCAAGCGCAAGCGATTAGCTGGCGAAAAGTTTGCCAATGAGAAATTAAAACATGGAAGGGCTGCAGATTTTATTATGGCATTAATCTTCATTCATGCTTTTTTGGGTTTCCTCTACATATTTGCAGTGTTGTGATTAACAGCTAATACGGCATCCCTGTCGCCCCACATTTCAAGCCAATTTGCTAAATTGTCATCAAGCCCAGGGTCCTGAATTCGACAACCACAAGCATTCATGTGTCCTCCGCCACTTGGGTCAAATTTAGTGGCGAGGCGAGAAAGGTCATACCTACCTTGGCCTCCTTTGATAAACGAATTAGCGTAGAAACTTGCTGACAATGGTGGCCTGTTGGCATCGTTGATATTGCCATCAGAGTACCCATGGATTATGCAACAAGCATCTGCCCTGTCACCAGCCCATGCAGTCACTAAGTAGCCATTAGAGAAATGACCTGTATCTTGTAAATGACATATTGCAAGACGGTCAATTATCACAGTGTTAGACTCAACTACCTTCTCTATTGCAGATCTTTGTTGTTGTTGTACTGACAATCGTGATTTAACTTCTGGTAATTGCAAAATTTCAGAGATGGTTTTACCTTGAGATAGTTGGTTAACAATTTGCTTCATGTAGTCACTTTCAGTGACTTTTAGCGTTCGACTGAAGCGCATTAACTCACCGTCTTCACGAAACTGTTCGATGGTTATGCCTCCCGAATCAAGTGCATCAACAAACGGCATTACGTCGACAAAATTACTTAAATCACAGTGAGTATTAATCAGATCATACACCAATCTTGCTGCTGATGGTGTCGCCTGCCAATCAGTAACTCCACCTTTTTTTTCAAATTCTAAGGACTCTTGCTTAGTCGGTTTATTGGTTTGATGGTGGTCTAAATACCATCCACAGTTTTGATGAAATGGTAAATCAACAATTACTGTAGAGGCGTCGATTTCTGTATCCATATTGCCGTTCCTTACCAATGCTGCATGGGAAAACCTCACTTTTGCCGTGGAATTGTAAGCTTTTAGAATGGCTGCGCCAATTAACCCATCAAAATCAGAGTCTGCCACAATTTTTGTGAACAGAGGAATCTCTTTCGCACCCATATGCGGAACTCGAACAACTAGATTGAAGTATTTTCGCAGTAACTTGCGTAAATAACATGGCTAACTACGTGCTGGGCTTAGTATGGAAACCTCTTGTGGTGTAGTCCTAGTGAATTTTGGGGCGGTGTTATTGCTACAATATCCACAAGGGCATTGGGATCTACCAAAGGGGCACGTAGAAGACTTTGATAGTGACAAAAAGGCTACTGCAGCAAGAGAGTTAATTGAAGAAACTGGTATTTCGGCAATAGAATTTATTGACGGCTTTGAAGAAAAGACAACTTATAGTTTCAAGCAAAAGGGCAGATTAACCGAAAAACAGGTTTTTTGGTTTTTAGCCACCACTGAAAGAATAACAGTAAAATTGTCTAAAGAACACCACCGCTACATGTGGCTTGATTGGGATTTGGCAATTGAAATGGCAACTCATGATGAGACAAAAGGGACTCTTACCAAGGCCAAGTCATTTGCTGACCGTACCGGCTTAGTCTAAATTATCATAATCAGCGTCGTTTGAACCAATCTTTCTAATCATATTGGCGACATTAGAGGACTCTCCACGTTTTCCTAGAGGCGTCCAAAGGGTCTCCTGTTCACCCATATTTTTAGTAACCCATCTAGCGAACACAAAAAACCAGTCTGAAAGACGATTAACATAGACCTTAGCGACCTTTCTTACCGATTCTGTACCTTCCTCATCTTCAATCGCAATTAAGCCCCTCTCCAAACGCCTAGTTACGGTCCTAGCCAAATGAATTATTGGTTCAGGTCCTGCTCCTGTTGGTAAAATAAAACTGGTTAATGGGTCAAGTTGTTCTAGCCAAGCATCCATTTCTCCAGTTAGGCTGTCGCATTGATTCGAATCGATTAACTGCATATATTCAGGCAATTTATCAGGTTCACAAGCCAATTCAGCACCCAAATCAAATAATTCATTTTGTATGCGATCTAGTGCAGACTCTGCAATATTCTGAATTCGGCCAATAGTCGCACTCGAACCCCCGTCTGCATGGCTTGGTAAGACTTTACACTCTCTTCTGATCAAGCCAACGATTGAGTTTAATTCGTCACAGGTACCAACCGCGACAAACCTTAGGTGAGATTTGCGGTGCCTCGAGCCATCTACAAATGCAGAGGAGCCATCATCTCCAGTCCCAGTATAAACACGATTAATTCGAACCATAACACACCCGACCTAACCATCCGAGGTTATGCTTCTATGAGTGGTTTGCGGGACAGAAAACTTGAGTTTAACTCATGATACCACTCTATGTCTTCTTCACCACTGCACCAAGAATATTGCACCACTTTCTCGTCGACAACGCCGTACCATTCAAGTCTGCCAAGTTCTAAGCAAGCCATTCGAGCGCCAGTAGATTCCAGTCGTTTAACCACGCTATGCCACGATTGTATCATTGTAGCTAGGTAGTCGGCGATCTCCGTAACATGGTCATGTTTTGAATCATAGCTTTCCAAAATGATATCTAATTCCTCGGTTAAATCTCCTGATATATCACTAATTGATTGAAGTTCTGCCAAACATCTAGCGGCTTCTTTCAATCCCTTTCTTGCTTCTTCAATGGTTACTATTTTTGCTCCACTGGGAATTTCGTCGATTGCTGTATCATGGTTAATCAAATCCGTGACAGACATAGGCCTACCAGAATATATTGGTGCTTCAGAAGTATCAGACACAAACGGCTTTTGACGAGAAGGGTCTTGAATACATCGATAATATTGACTCATTTATGTTGATTTAGTAACCATTTGTCCATTGCCAGTAATACCAGATGAGTTGGTTGATATTATGTGATTGTAGGTTTTGTATGCAACGTAAAATAGCACCCAAACCCAAAGTATTGCTTCGGCAATTAAAATCGCAATATATATTGGTCCCAATGACATTAGCATCGCAAGGCCATCATACGGGCTACCGTGAATTGATATGAAGACAAGTTGGGAGGTCAGGTTTGCCACAAACCAAATTCCTAAAATTGCCACCAGTAACGGTGAGGTTTGTTTGATACTGTTCCGCGTATTGTTGTTTCTCATGGTTATATATCGACGTTTAAATACATAAAACAATCGCTAAAATGCTGCCTTTCGGCGTAATAAGCATTAAAAGTTACTTAAAGCGGCATTATTCGCTTTCATCATGGGCTACTACAAACCCCATATTATTCAAGCAATCATCTATTGCGGTCAACCATTCTTCAGCCACTGAATCATTGCCACCTGATTCAAGGAATAATTCGTTCCAATGGGCTGCTATATCTGTCTCCTCTAACGCTTGGAATATTTTACTAAGAGCAGAATAAGCCATTGGGTTTAGATGTTCTTCTTCGGCGTCCCACGCCTTCTCAAAACATTCTATTGCACCGTGAGGTCCGCGCAATTGGCCCTTGTGTAAAGCGACCATCCCTGCTTGGCTCCAAGCTAATGGTAATCTGCCGATTAGCAAGCCTCTGAACACCAACCAAGTTTGCCCTCCAGCTAATACTACAAGCGCCAAAAAGCCGGCCCAGTGTTCAAATTTGTTTAGTTCATCCCAGGTTTGAGTAATCAAACCTGTGACTCCTACACAGAACATGAAACCTGACATTGGAGCAACCAGTACTTCACGTCTAGTCCTCAGCATCAAATTTATTCCGCTTACCAGTCCAAACGCTCCAAACACAGAAAGAATTGCTAAATGAGCTTCTAGGCTAGTTGGGTTTGGTGCTGATTGACCTAACAATAGCAAACTGCTAACCATCAATATAACCAATCCAAATCTTCTAGCAGGAGTCGGAAAAGGTTGGCTTTTAGATCCGAGAATTAAAATTATGGAAATCCCTAATTCAAATCCAAGTAACAACCAAACTACTGTAGAATCTTCTAGTATCATGGCCTCTCAATCCAATGCATATACCCCTCCGCTTTGAGTATTTGCTCAATCACGGTGGTATTTTGTCCCCTTGATAATTTCTGTTGCACGGTAAACTTGCTCGGCTAAAACAACTGCTGCAAGTTCGTGCGGCATGGTCATTTTAGCAAGCGAAATTACTTGCTTGGGGGCGTGGTTAATTTGCTGCCATCCATCTACTGGCCCAATTGCCAAATTAATGTCCTCTGAAGCAATAGACCATCCTTTTACCAACTCTGCAAATTGTCGGGAAGTATATTGTTCTCCATCTTCATCTAAGATGAATAAAATTGCGTTTTTGTTGATCTCCTCGTAATATTGTTGTACGGGTTTTTTTGCTGAGTGGGCGGTTATTTTGATATTTTTAAGGCTTAATCGTTGTGAGTAGATTTCTAACATGTCACGGTAAGAACGCTCTTTGGCTTGGCCGTGGAGATGAAGTGTTATGCGGCCCATTAATTCCCTCACCTAACCCATTCACTTGAATTGTATAGGTTGACAATAAGAATATTTCATACTTTGAACCATATTCAATAACTACGACCAATAGGGGCTAACATGGGCTGGTGGCCGTTTTCAAAACCTAAGTCGGCTCGTAGAGTGATTGAGCCAATAATGAAAGACGGTAGGACTTGGTTACTCGAGCTTAGAGATATGTGTGAACGTAATTTCGATAACCCAGAAGAGGCAAAGCGAAGAATTCGACAAATGCAAGTCGAGTGGCAAGAATGTTTTGATAACGGTTCTCTATCTAACATTAACAAAGAAGCGCTAGAGAGCCGAGCGTTTAGGCTTTTATCAAGCACAGATCAAGAATGGCTTAGATGGTTAGATGACCTTGAATTTTGGAAAACTGGTTGGAAACCTGTACCTGATACCGCAGACAAGGATTGAATAGTGTCCCGTTACAGGCTAGGATATGTCAAAAGCAACACTGCACATGTTGCATACTTGCCCATTTTGCTGGAAAGTGAGGGGCCTTATCGAATATTTACAACTAGATGTAGATCTCATCGCGGTTAATGGATTGAAAATAAAAAAAGCGGTATCGTTTACTGATGGATGGGGTAAAGTACCCGTATTTACCGATGAAACAGGCACTCATCATGTTGATTCTACGCCGATTATGAAATTCATTGATCAACACTATAATGAAAATAAACTACTAAATGTATCAACCCAGGAACGTACATCAAAATGGCTTGATTGGTCAGATCAAAAAATGTCTAAGGCCACTGTCCCAATTTTGTATGGCACATTAGGTTCAGCATTCAAAACCACAACAAGGATCTCAAAGTTAGAAGAATTTGGTTTCATTTCCAAGCGCCTATACGCTTGGGCAGGCTTTCCAATAATGTGGGGAATAATTGCCAAAAAGCGCGTCAAAAAGGACGGGCGAAAGCCTAAGCAACTATGGCATGATTTACTTACTGAGTTTACCGATGAGCATCAAGGAAAAGATTTCTTTGGCGGTGATGGGCCAAGCATGGTAGATTTTTCTGTATTCGGCTACATGCGATCGATATCTCCTTTCCCACAATTCGCCATGCTAGAGGATCACCAAAACGGGATCGCTTGGTACAATCGAATGAACGATTTACTAAACTAGGGATTCACATGTCATCTTTGGAAATAGCCGGACTTAAATTTTCAAAAGTCAGTGCAGGGTCGGTTTTTGTCGGAGAGTCAAGGGGCGGATGGATATATGCGGGCCAACGGCCTTGTCATGAAGTCAGATGCCCAGAATTTTACATCATGAAAAATCCGTTAAGTAATCAACAATTGTCCAGCATTTTAGATAGCAAAATAGCATTGGGTGATGAAACTGTCTGGAATTCTGAAAGGTTGTCAGTTATTATTGCGCTGGTAAATGATTCACTACGGGAAAGTCTTGAGACATTAACTGGCGATTTTACCAATTGGGAAGTACGTTGCCCAACCCAAGGAGAATGGATGCATGCTAGAGAACAAAACGCGATTGATATTAGTTGTAAAGCCAAGGAAATCTTAGCAGATGCCGTTACGGGTAATTACCGCGGTGCTATGATGGATGGGCGCCCTCGAGGTTTTGAAGGGCATGGCCCAATGCAATGGCATACTGCGACCATGGAAATCCACCCCTCAAATAAGGAGATAATTGCGCTATCAAGCGCCCCTATGGATCGAGAAAATCAGGGTTTATCCCTCAGACTAGTACTGACTCCAATAAGAGAAGGCAGGCCGGTTACTGTTCCTAGAAAGGCTGATTTGTCGGGCAACATAAAATCTGAACTAATTTGGACAGTCTTACTCGGTGTTGTTCCTTCATTTGCCATACCCTGGCTTAGAGGAATGGGGGATTATGTCTATTCTGGCTGGGTGAATTTACTGTTTGGTGGGTTATGTGCAGGATTTGTCACAGGTGCTTTTTGGCGACCAAGACGACCAATCATTATGTATGAAGATGGAGAGCAACATCAATCTTGATTATTGTTTTCTGATACTGCTAAGGTTTCCCAATAAGAGTCCTGCCTAATTGCGTCTGCAGCACAAATGGTTGCCATATTGACGATGTGCCTGACACCATCTGTACGGGCGACTAACTGAACTGGTTTGTCCATTCCTTCCAAAATTGGTCCTGTCATTTCAGCACCACCAAGTTCCTCAAGTAATTTGTAAGCAATATTAGCTGCAGCAAGATTTGGCAAAACCAAGACATTTGCCGGCCCTTCAAAATCCATGAATGGATAATCTTCCTGAACACTTCTATTCAAGGCCGTATCAGCCTGCATTGGTCCATCAATAATCAGCGTTGGGTCGATTTCTTTAGCCATTACCACAGCCTCTTCTATCCTTGTTGAGCGTTGGGCTCTAGTACTGCCAAAATTAGAAAATGATAACATTGCAACCTTGGGTTTGATACCAAATCTTCGAGCAATCTTTGCTGTTTGTATCGCAATTTCAGCCAAGGTTGGACTATCGGGATATACATTGACTGTTGCATCAGCGAGAAATATTGTTCTGCCGTTAACGTTAACCATATAGCAGCCAATAACACAATGAGCAGAAGAATCTGAACCAATCACTTCGATTGTTGGCCTCAATACATCTGCATAATTTCGACTCACTCCACCGACAAACCCATCAGCATCACCTGAAGCAACCATTTGGCTAGCAAAATAAGGTCGGCTCTTGAGCAGCCTTTCCGCATCCTCCAAAGTCATACCCTTACGCATACGCCGTTTGAACAAATCAGGGGCATAGAGGTTTTTTCTTCGATCATCATATCGAGGGTCAAATACTTCATATTCAAATTCTAGCCCAAGTTCCTCAACCATAGAATCTATCCGTTCTTTTGAACCCAATAAAATTGGATGACAAATTCTCTGCTCCGTTAACTGTGCTGATGCTTTAAGCACTTTTTCATTGTCGCCTTCGGGAAATACAATTCGTTTGCCTCGGCCTCTAACTTGATTTACCATATGGCGCATAATCGAGTAAGATAGCCCAAGACGACTTTCTAATTCTTCACGATACTGTATTATGGAGAACTCGTCTTTACCAATCTGAGTAATTCCTTCATCAACTGCTGCTTGGGCTACTGCTGATGCTTCCCAGATTAGAACTCGGCGATCAAACGGTTTTGGAATAATGTACTCCGGGCCAAATTGCATTGTTGCTCCATCATATGCCTCAGAGATATAATCTGGAACTGGTTGTCTCGCCAATTCGGCTAGGGCTTTTGTGGCTGCCATCTTCATGTTTTGCGTGATGTCTGTGGCGCGTACATCTAAGGCTCCTCTGAAAATGTAAGGGAATCCCAAAACATTGTTGACTTGATTTGGATAATCTGATCGCCCAGTAGCAATTATCGCATCTGATCGTACCTCCATTACTTCCTCTGGGGTTATTTCTGGAGTTGGGTTGGCAAGAGCGAAAATAATTGGCTTTGCCGCCATATTAGCGACCATTTCTTTGTTTACTAACCCGCCTTTAGATAATCCTAGCAGGACGTCTGCCCCGGTTAATGCTGCCGCAAGGTCGCCGTCCGGTATATCGTGAGCGAAATCAGCTTTGTATTGATTTAACTCGCCTGCAGAGAGGCGCTGCTTGGTTAGAATTCCTTTACTATCTACCATTTTGATATTTTTTCTATTCACACCTAACGCAACATAATGGTTCGCACATGCTATGGCTGATGCGCCAGCGCCAAGTACAACAACCGTGATATCTGATAATTTTTTATTTTGTAATTCTGCTGCATTTATCAATGCAGCACCAGAAATTATTGCCGTTCCGTGTTGATCATCATGCATGACCGGGATATCTGTCTCAGCGGCTATGCGTCGTTCAATTTCAAAGCACTCGGGTGCTTTGATGTCTTCTAAGTTGATTCCACCAAATGTTTTGGATATGTTTACCACGGTTTCGATGAATGATTCGGGATCTTCAGTGTCAACTTCAATGTCAAATACATCAATATCTGCAAACGTTTTGAGCAGTAATCCTTTACCTTCCATAACTGGTTTACTAGCCAAGGGACCGATATTGCCCAAGCCTAACACAGCAGTCCCGTTAGAGATAACTGCAACTAAATTGGCCTTTGAAGTATACTTGTAAGCAGATTCTGGTTTTTCAGCAATCTCCAAACAAGGATACGCAACTCCAGGCGAATATGCCAGGCTTAATTCATGGGCAGTGGAATGCGGTTTTGTCGGTACAACCTTGATCTTCCCATGCGGCTTTGCCTCGTGATAATCAAGTGCTTCTTTCTTGAGTTGTTGCTCTTTTCGCTCGTCCAATGAAACACTTCCAAGCCATCGAAGTTGTATACGATGTTTGATTGTTTGGGGAAGTATGTATGGTGTGAACTGGGTTTTTGTATGATTTACGGTTTGTTCGACGGTTTTAATGATATATTTGAACACGAATTAGGGCCGCGTTCAAATAGTGTAAGATGTGCCAATATACCAATGAACGGTAAGTTTAGTGTGGCATCTCGAGTTAGCGGAGCAAAAAAAGCTCTGCTACTCACTTTATTGATGGTAATTACCTCGCTTTCGCCGTTAATGACTGTAAACCCCGTTTCTGCCCACGAAAACGGTAACGCCACCGTTTGGGAAAAGCAAGGCAGCAATGATACTGGTTGGGTACAACTCGACGCAATTGGAGCGGATCCAAGTATAGGGATATCAGCCAATGCAAACTGGGGGCTCGAATTTGCCCCAGGCGCCCTACTGTCGAATGTAACTATGGAGGTTAGGGTGAATGGCAGTGGCGGGATGTTAATCCAAGAACCTGTGATAACTGCCAGTGATGTAGGCATCAACCTGTTTGATTGGAATGGTTTGGGCATGCTAGGTTCAAGCGATTCCTTCACTGGCGCTAATCCCCATTCAGGCAGGCTGTCGCCCAACAGCGATGCTGGTGCTTATTGGACGCTCCCCTCGGGTGCAGAAATTAATGACTTGATAATAGAGGCTTTAGCCCCTGTTGACCCTGCAGTGACGTTTGAACCTGTAGACATTAATATTGCAGACTATGCAATTCACTTCGTTGATGGAAGGATGTATTTGGCAATTGATAATTCATTATTGGTTATCGATTACAATAATCAGCCGAAGATTATCGACATCATCGGTTTTGACGATGCAGAAAGAATCGTCGACCTGGAAATTGATTATACTAATCTTGCTCTACACGTGCTAACCAATGATGATTATTTCCATGCACTTTCCCTTGTTGATACATCTATTTTAACGCCGTTGCCTGAGACTGTATTTGATCTAGATACAATTGAATTCGTCCAATTTGACCAATTCATAATCGCCAGCGATGGAACCCCTTATGCGTCAAATTCTGATAGAATCGCCGTTTTTGATGGCAATGATTGGAATAATGTGTTAATTAAAAGTTCAGTTGGCCAAGCACTAGATATTATTGAGGTGGGAGATATCCTTTACTTCTCTTTTGAAAATGGCGGCGTACTTAGATGGGATTTAACAACAAATTCTGAATTGTCTGCTTGGTCAAGTGCTAATAATCTACATTCCGATTCTGTTACTTCCTTCGAAATTTCCGGCAACCAACTGCTTATGACTTCAGAAGACGCTGGCTTAGGACGATACGACTGGAATACCGGTTTCTGGCTATCTACCTGGAACGATGGCAACTGGTTAACCTCAAACAATGTCGCCGATGTTGCTCTTTCGGGTAATATTTTGATGATCTTAAACGGCGGCGCTATCCAAACGTACAACACCGCAAATGGTGTGTTCTTACAGACTTATGATTTGGCCGATTATGGATTGGTTGATGATGGCCGAAAACTATTGACATGGCCAAACATAGGCGTAAGGTCTCCATCAACAGAGATTGTATTAATCAGTGATGGTGGCGGAGATTTGGCTATTATTGATGCTGCGGCAACGCCACTTTACCAAGGCAATATGCTATTGGCGAGTGGGCCGACCTCAGCGGATATGGATGATGTTGTAGAGCTCGATGGGGTGCTTTTCGTTGCCGCAGATGGAATCATGAATCGATATGACACTACTGCTTCAAGATGGCTTACACCAAAGTTAATCGGCGATGATGTCAACGACCTAATTACCGATGGCGTGCATATTTACATTGCTGGAGAGAGTACTGGAGCACACAAAATGCTCAGTAATGGTACCATAGTACAGACCTGGTCAGATATTGACGGATTGTTTAGTAATAATGTGAACAACCTAGCAATTTCTGGTAATAAATTGCTCTCAGTTAACTCAGATTCAGCAATTTCCATAATTGATATATCTAGTAACTCAATAACAACCTATGATGAAAATTCTGGGCTGGGCTCTTCAATAATCAAAGATATAGCGACCTTCAATAATATGGCATATATTGCCACTTCCGACATTGGACTTGCCCGTTTTGATATGACTAATGAAACGTTCCTTGCCCCTTGGGGCTCAACAGGAGTCAATAACGCCAACAATGTACCTCTAGCTGTGTTTGATGATATTCTGCATATGGGTTTACCTGGCTATGGAGTTGTAAGAAAAGATTTGACCAATGGTGAAATTCTATTGCCCCTAGTTGAAAATTCTGACGTAAATGGTATAGAAATTCTGCCAAATGATAACGTATATGCCTTGATTTCTGATGGGTCAGCGCTATACATTGGCGCTGATGATGGAGCGGTGAAATGGGACGGTGTACAGTCTGTCGATTTCTCCGGAAGAGGACAAAGTTGGGTGACACAACCGGATCAATTCTTTGACTTTGTTCTACTTGGCAATGATATCTATGTTGGCACAGACCGTGGCGTTTGTAAATATCCAACCAGCACATTAGTGGTTGATGACTGCCAAAATGTGTACGACGGCATGCCAGATTGGGCTACATATTCTGTGGGCACTGACGGGTCTCAGATTTACGGTGGGACCAATGATGGCGTTGGTATTCTAACTGCTAACCCCTTTGAAGTAGTTGATACATGGGAAGCCAGTGAAGATACTGACAATGCTCCAGTTGAAGTTATTGGCGATATTGCTTATGTTGGATTAAACGGTGTAGGTATTGCAAGATATGAAATCTCAACTAATTCATGGTTGCCTACATGGACTGAAGATGACGTCTTAGATGACGGAAATCAGTTTGTCACTGGACTGGTTGCAGACATTAATCCAGACCAATTATGGATCGGTGGAGAGGATGGTTTCCAATTAATCGATGTAGTAAACCAAGTAGAAGTCTATGACATTGAGAAATCTAATTCAATTTATCTTGGAAACGGTGAGCCGTACCAAATGACTGTTTACAATGATGTCATGTATTATCATCAAGGAGACGATAGTAACAGTTTCTATCGAATTGACCTCGTTAACTTTAATCAATTATCCAATATTGATGCTGGAATCCAACTAGATGACAATAGCGGTCCGGCTTGGGGAATGGGTTTGATAGATGATGTAATCATGACTGGTGTTGCTTCAAATGGTGGTTTCCCCGACTATTATGACGGTCGTGGCGGTATTGCACAGTGGAATATTAGCGATGACGATTGGGGCGAAAATATTGAACCAACTGGCCAAGTTGACAGAGTGACTGCATACGAGACTTCCTCCGGAGAAATGTGGGTTTCATGGGGAGAGTTAAAACTTGACCTATACAACAACCTAGGCGCCTTTGTCGGCTCTTGGGACAGCGACGATGGCCTTGATTTCCCGATAAGGGAAATTATCGAATATGATGGTGAAACCTTGTTCGCCACCGAATCGGGAGTGGCCCGATATGACAGTAACAATGGCGGCTGGCTTCCTACTTGGGAAGAGAACAATGGATTGCCAAATAATGCTGGAGAAGAAATCTATGAATTATGGACTAACGGTCTTGATCTTGTTGTCGGTGGCGGTGATGGGTCAAATTTCGGCGGATTCCAGGGTGGCGCGATTTCTCACTGGGATGGTGCTAATTGGAACGTTTTTACTTCAAATGGTCAGAATGGAATTCAAAGAGGTTATCCTCTAACTATGGCAGAATGTGGAGGTTTGCTTAATGTTGGAATTTACGACAATAATGGTGGAATAGAACAAATTGATTTGGCAACCTCAACTATTGTCAATACTTTTACTCAAGCATCTCTGGGCGAAGGTCTAGTCTCTGGCGTTGCCTGCGACCCTTCAACCGATACACTGTATGTTACTTTTTACGAAGATGAACAACCCATCAAAAAATACAATACGAATACTGGCCAATGGCTAGCAGACATTACTACTCAAACCCACAACCTTCCAAGTGACAGAATTTGGTGGGATGCAATTGGTTACGACTCTGGTAAGCTGATTGTAGGGCACGGCCTTGGACAAGATGGTTCAAACATTATTGGGGGCGGATATTCCATAATATCAACTACTGGAGCAATTACCAGTCAGGTGAATTCCAACGCCCAAGGCTCTTCTGTTACTTCGTTCCAATGGACTGGGGCTGGTTGGTTGCTTGGGCAAGCCGGCGGCTCATCTGGCTACAGCCGAGTTGATTATTTGGATGCTAATGGCCAAAGTACAGTCTACAATCTACCCGGATTGGTTAGCGGGCAGGTAACGACTATGACTGGCAATGGCACTCATCTCTGGGTCACTACAATTGGAGAGAACGTTGGGTTTGGCCAATCGACTGGGGCTGGTATTTTGCAAGGTGAAAGGCAAAACGATGGCTCGGTAGAATGGCAGCAAGGATGGACTTTGCCAGCAAACTCACAAGCTAAGGATACTCAGTTAGTGGGCACTGACCTTTACATCTCAACTTCTCCTGCTGGACTAATGAAATTAGATACTGTTTCTGCTTCACTCAGCCCAATAAATGGGGCATTGCACAATAACATGGATGGTTTAAAGTTAGTTGGGACTGATTTGATCATCGGTCTGCAGGGTAACTTCGGATCGTCTGCTGGAGTCCAAGTGTTCGATACTCTAACTGATACTTTTGGCAATGGTCGTCTTGTTGCTGGACTGCCCTCCAACATAGTAAACGGGTTTGAAACTGATAACAATATCATGTACATTGCCACTGATGGTGGTATTGGCAAATGGTCTTTCCAAACCAATGATTGGTTAAATCCGATTACTAGTACTGATGGACTGCCATCAAATATAATCCAAGACCTCGTCTTTGAAGATCCACATCTATGGGCTGCAACACCGTCTGGTTTAGTAAAAATAGATATCAATACTAATTCTATCAACACACTTACCAGCGCAAATGGCATGATTGGAACATCTACATGGGGCTTGATAAAAACAACGGATAATGTTGGAAATGTCCAAATCCATGTTAGCCATAATGGTGCTGGAAGTGAAAGACCAGGGGTGTCTAGCATCAATGAGGCCTCCGGATTAGTTATTGCAACTCATCGGTTCGATCAACTACCGTCCAATACAATAACAGCAATTGCCAGTGATTTCTGGGGCCTTCACATTGCTACTGATGTCGGGCCTATGACTCATTGGAACGGTTTGAACAATCAATTTGAAGATGGCGCATCTACATTCCAGATATCTAGCTGGCCTGTCGAAAAACTCGTTAGTAACGGTGACCAAGTCATGGCTATTGGCAACAACGTCGTCACTATTCTAGAAGCAAGAACGCCTGCACACTCTGTCACTAAGGTATTCATCATACCAGATGTCACTCTAACGGGCGGAGATCTTTCTTCAGATTATTTATGGCTCGCTACAGACGATGACGGCTTGTTTGGCTGGATGAATAATCCACAATGGACGCCGTTAGAAAGATTTGAGTTGCGCCGGGCCGATCCTCTTACCATGGGATTCAACCTGGTAAATTTAGACATTACAAACATGACCCACCCTGGTGTTCAAATTCAACTGGCTGATACCGCAAATCCAATCACTCTAGACCAGGATAGCGGAACTCCTGGTGTTCACAACCTGTTATTCCAAGGGGTGCCTCTAGCCTTTTCCTCACCTGTCAGCGGTGCAGCGACTTGGGCTCAATCTAACAGTTTGAAGTATGCAGTGACGCTTAATCTCTCAGATGACCCACAACTATCCAATACATTACAAGCAGCAGTTGATAACGCTGTTCAAATTAACGGCACTAAATTTGTTCAGTTGAATCTCCGCTCACCAAACAATGGCTCACTAGAAGTAAGAATTACTTATGATTACATTAAGTTAGAAACTCCAATTGACCTCACGAATCTAGTAGACCGCCCTGATGATGGCGGTGGTGCACTAACTGCATCATGGACTTTGGTCCACGATGATGACTTCGCTAGATATTTGGTTTATGTTAATGAAGGACCTTTCACTAGCGCTTCAGGTACATTAGACATCACGGCTGATGACTTAACTGGCAGAGTGGTAGACAAAACCATCTCCTTGCACAGTAGATTGCAAAGCGAGGTTACTACCGCTAACGGAGTTCCATTGACTGATGGAGTTGCGTATCATGCTGTAATTGTAGTTGAATACGATGATGGCAGGTTGGGTAATCCTTCCATGCAATTAGGGCCGGCAATTCCTACTGATGAAGTACCGGTATCGCCACTCTGGGCTGAAGCTGGACCACATGAAGGAGGCGAAGATGGCGACCTTGACTTAGAATGGGCTCGGTGTACTTCTTTAGATTTGGCTAGCACACGAATCTACTCATCCACAATTGATATCAATGACGTACTTGGTTTGTTTCCTATTGCCGATTTACCTCCAACAGAAGGCAATACTACTGTGCTTCAATTAAACCCAGGAAGGCCATACTGGATTGCCCTTACATGCGTAGATGATGCTGGCCAAGAAGATATTTTCAACCCGACTGTAATCGGGCCGGTAGTACCTACTGGTGGATTAAACGACCTAACGCCACCGCCTAAGTTGGAGAATGTTGAGGCAATAGATACTCCTGATGACGATGGTGGTAGAATTACTATTTCTTGGGACCAGAGTACTGCTGAGGATTGTACATTCTATGAGGTATGGGTTATGCCAGACGATGGACAACCCGATATCGAAATCTTGCAATCACTAGATGCTTGGGGCTTTATTCAAGCAGAAATAATCGATGATTGTGGTACAACAAGCGCGATAATTGACAATTATGCTGGTATTCAACTTGAAGATGGTCAGCCATACCTACTTGCTGTTGTGGCATATGATGACTGGTTAAATGTTGATTTAGTCGATGTTGAAAGAGTATCTGCAACGCCGTTTAAGAACACTGTAGGAAGTGGTGGAACTCCTGAACGCATTGATTCTGTCAATGCTTATGATCATGCAGAAGATGATGGAACTGCTATCGATATCGTATGGACTGTTTCTAATGTTGATGACTTCGCGTACTACATTGTTTGGGTCGCTGACCAACCTGTTTCAGACCTAAGTGGTGCTTGGGCTGCATTTGGTGATGACCCTGATAAATGCGGGTGTTTGAAGATTGATAAGCAATGGATTGATGAAGATAAAAACCCAATTGAATTAACAGTTTCAACTGCCCTGTATAGTCCACCAAATAATTTGATGGACTTGACTATGGCGACTCCGCAATTAATCAAACCCGATATTGAACTCTTTGTCACAGTAACTGTTCATGATATCAAAGGCAATGTATATTTGACAAACTTACCAGAAGCAGCGGTTACGCCAATCAATAATATTGTCGACACCCAACCACCTGCTAGATTAGTTGAGATGGCGTTGACTGACAGACCTAATGACGATGGAACTGCACTGCTGTTTACTTTTGATTTGAGCGATGCGAGCGATGTTGGCTCATATGAGATATATGCTGCATCAAATCCATTCACCAGTGTCGTTGCAGGCGGCGGCGGCCCAACAACGCCGATTGCCGTATTAGATAGAAATCCAAATCTTCCTCATTTGATTGAGATTGTTGCAGGTGATATGCCTGTTGTCACAGGACTAGAAGTATGGGCTACTGTTGTGGCAAGAGATACCGCTGGCAATGCATATTTAGACGACTTAACTGTAGTTTCAAGTCAATCTGTTGATGATGGTTTTGATGACTCTGGCGATTATATTACTCCAGTGGAAGACCTTCGCGCAGAATGGTTTGACGGTGATGAAATAATAGTCTCATGGAGTGGTATCAATAACGGTGAAATTAGAGGATATAAGATTTATATTTCGGATGAAGAATTCGATGGAATCACTTCGGCAATTGAAATTGGCGAGGTTTTTGCTTCGACCAACTTCTTAATTAATTCTGAGGTGTTTGAAGATTTGGATAACCAAACTACTTGGTATGTTGCAGTATCTCCATTTGACGACTATACTACTAGGTCTTCAGTAGCCTCTCTTGAAGTCCCACCAGCTGGTGCAACAGCCGTAGAAACTACTGAAGATTCTGACGAAAATACTGACTTTAGTTCATTGTTAACGTCGACAAACTTACTGGCCGCTGGATTATTAATTGTCGTGCTATTTTTGTTAATTGCGATTGTTAGATCTAGAGGAGATCAACGGATGAAGGATAAGTCATGGGAACTCCAAGAGGCCACTTGGGGGATTCAAGATGATTTGAGCTGGGATGATTCTGCACCAGCCAGTGTTGCCCCACAAGTTGCGCCACCACCGCAAATTACCCCACAGGCTCAAAATGACATTTATTCCGCCGCGCAGAGAATTGATAATTCAAACCCATATCAAAGAGATCTATATCAACAGCAACAACCTGTTTTACAACCCCAAAACAGTGCGCTGCTTAGTGAATTAAATAATGAACAGGCCCCAAAACCAAATATTGACACATCGTTTTTGGATGACCTTTTGTGAGGTGATTGATTGGCTGTTAAGCCCAGAGATTCGGTGTTTACCACAGTAATGTGGGATGGAGGGGGCAGTGTTGCTGACTTCAGTGCTCACTTAGCACGATTAAAAAATCATGCAGAACGTCTACGTATAGAACTGCCAAGCGATTTAGATTTGACGGTAGCCAAGGCTATTTGTGAATTGGGCGAGGGTATAGAAAAAACTCAGAGACAACTTCTTACCATTAGTTATTCTAATTCAGATAATCTTGATTTGACCTCAAGACCATTGCCAAAACTAAGATCATCGGAGATACATGGCAAAACCAAACCCCTTCACAAATGGCTGGGAGATGTTACTGGAACTAAGCATGGAGATTGGAAGCCGTATCTTGATGCACGAGATGATGCTGAACAAAGTGGTGCTGATATTTCGATATTAGTTGATGATTTTACTATTGTCGACACTGACAGAGCAAGTATAGTAGTTATCGACGAGGACGGGACTGCTTACGTAAGCGATAGCAGATTAGGAGTAGACGGCATCACAAATCAGATAGTAGCGCGCGCGTTAAAATCAATTGGAATCCCGGTAATGAAAGCGCGACTCAATGAAAGAATGGTTGCTAGGTGCGAAGAAATATTGGTTACTGGAACCGGTATTGGATGTAGCAAATTAGTGACTATTGATGGAGAAATGATTGGCCGGGAAAAGTCGTTGATTTTTGAGAGATGCCGTGATATTCTCGCTCAACATTATTCTAACCCGGACACTTGGACAAACATGTGCGAGTATCTACAATAGATGGTATCAATGCGTTGGCATCTATCTTGATAGATGGTCAATTACTTGGTAATGAAGCGATAGAATTCGGTTCTCGCGACCTCATAATTATGAATTCTGGGGGCCCAGTCACCCATTTAGCTAGTAATTCCATATTATGTGGGCCAAGTAAAACTAGAGTAGTGATAAAACAACCTTCATCAATCAAAACCAATCCAAAAGGCGACGCTTTATCAGGCCAAATAGAACTCGATTATCAAAAACTAAATTTCATTGCTGAGGTGGAAGAATGGAAGCATGGTTGCTGGTATCATGCCAACATAATTTCGGCAAATAATATAGCAGATTTATTTGAACAATTAACCGATCTAACTCCGGATGTGGAATTTTTCGATAAAGAAACTGATCTATTACCCAATGGGCCCTTTTGGTCTGGTGCAATATCATATGATTTTGTCCAATGGACTCAGCCACTGAATCTTGAAAATGTGCCAAATGAAGGGGACATCATTGCTGTTATGTGGCTTATTGAAAATTATATCATTCATTCGAAATCATCAAATGAATATCGAGTTGAAGGGACTAATTCTAAATGGGTTAATCTAGTTTTGAAAACTATTAATAATCGTGAAATTAATTATCAGATTGATGAACAGTTGCCCAATAATTCTGTGGAACAATCGTCGCTTTCTGATTTAGAACACGTTACTAGTATTGAAAAAATAAAACAAGCCATTGCTGAGGGGGTATTGTATCAAGTAAACTTTGGTCGGTTTTGGTCTGGTAGTTTAGTTGAATCACCCCTGACCATATTTCAGAGATTATGCCTTGTCAATCCTGCTCCGTTTTCAATATTTATTGAAGCCCACGACCTAGATTTGGCTATTGTGTCATCTTCACCAGAAACCATGCTAAGAGCATGCAACGGTAAAATTTCTACCGCCCCAATAAAAGGAACTGTTACTAGAGGAAGCAATCAATCTGAAGATCTTGCTATGATCGCATCTATGATTGCCGATATTAAGGAGAGATCTGAGCATCGTATGTTGGTTGATTTGATGCGCAATGAATTGTCTTCTATATGTGATGTTGGAACGGTTAATATCTCTCGCTTTGATGTTGAATCATATGCCAATGTCCATCACCTAGTCTCACATATCGGCGGACAGCTTGCCCAATCCAAAACCAGTGCCGATGCGTTTGGTAATTTATTCCCAGGTGGAAGTATCACTGGATGCCCCAAAACAATGGTTTGTGCGGTAATTGATCAAATTGAACAACAAAACCGTTCATTTTGGACCGGCTCTGCGGGTTGGTTTCAACCTCACTCTGGAGATTGCTCTTGGAACATTTTGATTCGGACTCTTGAGGCTCGTAGAAGTGGCAAACAATGGCATGGCAAAGTTGGAGCTGGGGGCGGCATCACAATTAGATCAAATCCTGAAAATGAAGTAGAGGAATCAATTTGGAAATCCCAAGCCATTAGGAAGGTATGTGGCTGGCTGCCACCTGATTTTAATAAGACAAATGTTGGGAAGTTAGAACGAACTTCATTAGAAATTGAGAATATGTTTGAATATCAAAAAACTGGAAATATTTCCACTATCACCAATATTCCCGCTGAGTTAGAGTTACTCAAAGGCCGAGTATTAATTATTGATAATTTGGATTCATTCACCCTCAACATCGCTCATGCAATTGCCGGTCTAGGTCGAGAAGTATGTATCATAAACGGTAGGGATGAAAGTGCTAACCAATTGAGTAATTATGGCTACCTTTTGGAGGTTTTGAACCAGTTTCAGCCTTCACACATCATAATCGGGCCCGGGCCTGGAAAACCACAAGATTCAGAATTAACCATGACAATGGCTAAACTATGCCTCGAAGAAGATTTGAAAATTCCGTTACTAGGTATTTGTTTAGGGCACCAAGCATTGGGAATATCTGATGGTTACCAACTCATCAAAGATCCTAATGGAGCGGTTCATGGCTCTCCTGTTACCTGTCAAAGTGATAATTCCGGGCTATTTGTTAACTCTAGCAAATCTGGAACTTATGTCAGATATAACTCGTTACTCATAACCCAAACGAAGAAACATGAATTAGTGCCAAATATATTCGATGAAAGCGGTGCGATAATGGGTCTGCGTCACAAATCTAAAAATATACACAGTGTTCAATTTCATCCAGAGTCAATCGGTTCCTCGAACGGATTGCAAATATTCAGTTCATTCTTGGAACTTCAATCGGATGCTTGAAGAATCAAGACCATTTCCGGTAACATGAGGGAGTTACATGCCGACATGCAGGTTCTGTTTGGGAACTTTTTCTAGAGACCAATTCATTCACGGAAATGGTCCACGTGCTCAAGTTTGTATTCGTTGTGCTGTAGACCGTAAAATGGCTTCAGAAGAGGAAATAGAAAACCTCTATAATGAAAAATTACGTAATGCAAGGCTGTCATTGGTTGCAAGAAGATACAGTATGTTTCTCTACATTCCAGTCCTTTGGACACTTTGGGGCATGTTCATCAGTTCAGTAGACCCTTGGGGAATTTATTTCTTGATTGTTTTGATCGGTTTGACGTTGTTTGCGCCTGTTTGGTTTTTCATAAGGGGAGCTCACTTTGCTGGGAATCTCGCAAGACTCACACCAAATTATGAAAGACCAAAGGGTCACTGATTATTTGGAATGAATCTTAAGTACGTCACCGTCGCTTAACTGATAATCTGAACCAACAGCTCTTCGGGAACGCCCATCAACTCCTTTGATAAAGCCGTCCCCTAGGTCACTGTGGACCATGTATGCTAATTCCTTTGCAGCCATTCCAACTGGTACTACAAAAGCATCAGGAAGTACCTTTCCATCACCGTCGGTCCATTGGCCTTCATCTTGAACAGGATAAACTACGATATGGTCTAATTGATCAAATAATACCTTGTCTATTATGTCAGAAACTCCAGTAGACCCGCTAGAAGTTAATTTTTGACTCATTTTTTCTAGTGCTTCAATCTGTTTTGGGTTCAAATTTTCTTGCTGAAGAATTTCAAAAGAGGATTTACCAGATTGATAGTCGATTATACCTGCTGATGCTGCTCGCATCAATGCTAATTCCATGTCTGCCATACAAGGAATTATTATTCCATTAGCCTGTAGTTTCGCAATTACTCCTTCGGGAGACATGTCGAATTTATTAGCCGCAATGTGGATTGGAAACAATTCGCTTCTAAGACAAGTCGCTAGTAAACCAAGGGTTTCGCTACTCCAATCCCAAGGGGGGCTAGAATCTTTATTCTGTTGTTTAAATGATTCAAATCCCCTTGTAACTAATACTATTGAGGAACCAAGCCCGGTTAATTTCTCATGTAAAAAACTCAAAATTCCTTTTTCTCCTTCTGATTGTACTCTCCTTACACCTCGAGCCCAACTTTCTTTTAGTAGACCTAGAATCCAATTGTCCAACTCCTTTGAAAGGAAATCAATTTCTTGCTGTACCGATTTGGCAGCAGCGATTGAATCTTGTTCCACTGCCTTTGGGTTTCCTTCGATATCCGTGGTTCCGGCAGCATCAACCACTTGAATAAGTGCATCACAGTTGGACAAGTCAGCAAGGAATGCGTTTCCTCGACCCCTCCCCTCACTAGCCCCAGGTACCAAACCTGCTACATCAACAAGATAACAGGGTACTAAGCGCTTGAAACCAATACAATCACCGGTCCGGGGTTGGCAAATACTTCCTTTACGTGTATCATCTAGAGAAATAGGCGCTAAACGCCCATCTGCCTCGTAGCGTTGCCGTAGTTCTTTACACGGACAGTCGAGTCTTGCAGAAATAAATGCGACACCAACATTCGGTTCAATGGTACAGAATGGATAATTGGCAATATCAACTTTGGCGAGTGTTGCGGATGAAAAAAATGTTGATTTACCAACATTAGGCTTGCCGACTAGGCCAATTTTCATAGGAAATCTTCCATCATTCGCCTAATATTGCAGCCACTAATTCGGCCTTTGTTCCTGTTTCTGCAACGCCTTTCTCTTTAGCAATAGATACTAACTCTGCTTTCTTTAGTTTACCTAGATCGGTTTTTGAGAGTTCATTACTGGCCTCATCTTCTGCATCTTCTGCATCTTCTCCATCTTTTGGCTCTGGTGAACCGTATGCTGCTGCAATCTTTGCTAAAGCAATATCTAACTCTGGAAGATTGATGTTTCCATCGCTATCAAGATCAATGGCAGCCACGAGTTCGTCTACTTCCCACGGGGGAAAATCCCCTACGTCACTGTTTAGCAAAGCTTGTTGAAACTCGAATCCGTCTATACTACCCGAGTTATCTAAGTCAATAGATTTGAAGAAGTCGAATACTGTTTGACCGCTGTTCTTTAGATAATCAACTAGCATCATCAATTCCTTAGCAGGACCTTTATCCTCTTCATGTGCTTCATCTACAGGATCTTCTTCTGGGAATTCGGTAATTTCGTCGTTGTGCAAGGTTGCAGAGACGGCTATTACTGTTGAGCCCCCTTCGTCCTCGGTTGCATCACCAATTACCAAATTAGTGTTTACACCAACTCCACGACCTAATAATTGTTGAATAGTGGTGCTAGTTCCTTCGACTAGAGTATATGTTTCTACATCAGAAATTTTAGAGCCAACTTCGGCGATTTTCTGTGATGAAGTACCGGTTCTGATCAAAACTAACGTTGCTAGAATAGCAGAGATAGGCACAAGGTAAAACATAGCTGCAGCAACCAGGTAAAATCCTGATGTTGAAGCAACTACATCTTCAACTCCCGAATCTAATACTGCCTTTGAGGTAAAGTCACCAATCAACATAGTGATTGTTGCGGTTAGACCACCTAGCATCATAAACCACACAGACATGTTTGCTCTTGATGGCTCGGCTAGTTTGTTTCCAGTTGCTAATGGGTAAGACGAGAAGATTGCAGATAGCATCATTAATCCTCCAACAGTGTACATAAATCCGTTATCAATAGTAGAGGACATTGTTAACATTTGGTTAGTGCCAGTGAAGGTGTCCATGGCGGTAAAGTAACTGCCAACAGCAAATATTGGCAACAAGAACATTGCTAATGTTGCCGACAAGGCTCCTGGGTTTTTTAGTACGCCACTAGAGTTAGACGAAGCAGTTGCTAGAAGATTTACTGAACCGGCAAATAAGGGCAGTAGAGAGAATGTCAGCAGTAGTGCTCCAACATTTTGTAGTAACTCTCCGGCGTCTGCAGAGGTCATGAAGAATGGTGGGACTGTTAAAAACAGCAGAACCATATTTGCTTTTAGTAAAGAACCTGACCAAATAGGAGCCGTTGCCGCATGAGGGATTACGTGGTATGCTAAGGCGAACATCAAAGCGAGTGGAACCCAACCCTCAAGCACACGCTCTGACATCCAAACCATTTGGGTATTATCTGTTGCCTCTCCTATTACGTAATACATTGAAGCGATTAATTTGGACACTATAGCCATAATGAGGAACCAAGCAGTTACTGAAGTAGACCCGTCATCACGTTGTGAATAGGTCGCTAACACATTCATTAGCAGTGCGGTAAACAATAGGCTTGAAACAACATAGTTTACCATTAAGGAAATTAAATCTCTAATGGTTTCCGCATCTGCAATGTCGGCAAAATTGAAGATTATTGGGATTAAAATTAGATTAAATGAAAGTGAAGCAGTATACAATACAGCAACCATTGAAGCACTTGCTTCACTGGCCAAACGATTGTTGCCTGCACGAGCGACTGCAACCAAGCACCCTCCTATCACCAGATAGGTGAAGGATATCAACATCACAGCAGATGTGAAGTCTGCTAAGGCTGAACCGTCATCATATGACCATCCTATACTAGCCAATGAGTCCAAAGCAGTTGGGTCGTAATTATGCCATATGGCAATAAAACTACTAATTACAGTGAGAATAAACCATCCTGTTCCAAATTTCATCCAAGTCCTACTGCCGCTTCCAGGTTCGTCTTTGAATAGATCAACTAATCCAACTGGAGCCTTATTCATCAAAAATAAGGCAAATTGCCTCAATGGCACTCCCATTGTTCCAACGCCGTTGGTTACATAGTAGGAAACGACCAATAGTGTCGCTAGTAATATTGCTGCTGAAATGAAAATTGGTTCCATATTCTAAACCCCTTTATTCGACGATTACCTCGCCGATTAATGTCGCAACTACGACTCCAATTCCAATAAGAATTCCAACTAAATAATACCAAATTCCGCTGCCACCGAGATTACCAATAAACGGTACAACATCACCCAGAATAGGCATTGCGTCCCAGCCAAATACATTGGCAAATAAAGCAAATAATCCAAACACACCAACAAACATCAGTGTAAGTGCTACTCGTCCCATGGATGGTTGGCCAGTTCCGACCGTTACATCCGGCAATATTGAGTTATTCATTTCATCTCACCCATTGACCCCGAAGGGGTCATTCCAAGCCACCGGCAGAGTGGTGATAAACATTCACTAGATTAGCAGGAAAAAGTCATCATAGGGAACGAAGATTCTCGATACGATTGCCTCGGCGCGGTCTTGAGATCCCCAACGGCAACGGAAGGGCTGACTCCAAGGCTAATTCCTGCTGCCAAATTGCTTCACACTCACATGACAAACCGTTGAATTCCCTTAGATCTCCTGATACTGCATAGCGTTCAATGGCTGCGACTACAAATTTGTCACAAGTGCCGCAATTATGGGCTCCACGGATTTTCCCTCCGGCTGTTGGATGGATGATTAAGCGACAAACTTGATCGTCTGAACCATTGGTTCCACCCTCAGGATAAATTATCGGATGAGCCCGTTTTATCATCTCAACCAGCGACCACAGCCACGGTGGGCGGTACTCATTGTTTCTATGCAGCCGGTCAATAACCGTCCCGCGCTGAATATTCATCGGATTAACTGAGATTTCATCGCTTTTAGCTGCTACATCTTTTATCCACCTTACTCCATGTTCAAGGGCGTCAACTTCGTTCATGAATGGCGGTTTGAACATTAGATATGTTTTGACCCTTAAGTTGTACTTACGTAAATTTTCTACGGCCTTGTCCCAAGCTTTGGTAGAGAATCCCTTGTTGACGTGGAAACGCAATACTTCGTCATCATAAGCCTCTAATCCAACCGCCACAGTGAATGAGGGGTTGATTTTTGTAGCCCAGGACAGCTTCTCCTCAGTAAGTTGTTCGCATCGACTTTCAACGATTAATTCTTTATCCATTTCATGGCATTCTCGCAAAACTGTTTCTTGAAACTCAACGGGAATTTCACGGTCTTCTAATAGAGAGCCTGAAGTGTATATTTTGACCATTTTTTGGTCTTTAAACCCATTGTGTTGGGTTTTAGCAGCTTCCCATTGGGCATGTAAATTCTCATTGGTCACATCGTCTCTTGTATCGTTAAAATAACCACAGAAAGTGCAACCACTAGACCACCACCAATGACAGCCTTTGGTCCTAAGTATCACGGTAACAGCACTACAAGGAGTACCATCTGGCAGGGTCTCTGGCGTCACATAAACAGTTGCTGGATGATTTGCATCCCATGATTGTTGCTTTGCTAGCGCCCAAGGCGTATTTGCTGGAGCTTTGACTAAATGATGTATTTTGGCAGGTTTTTCATTACCACCGACTAAAGTTAACGATATATTATTGGCCATCTAATCACATCACTGGGTTGAATAGAATACTTGAGCCCGCTTGGACAAACTGACCTTTTGGATACTCTGGATTACCAGACTCAGCCGATTCTACGGACGGAGTGAACAATTTAGCCGGCACTCTAACATCAACTCTAGAACCTAACCGTATCATCCCATACCGCTGGCCTCGTCTTAATTTATCATCTATTCCAGTCCATGGCACAATAGTTCTAGCTAGCGCCCCTGATATTTGGCAAACTTCAATTCTGTAGGCTCCCTCAGCAAGTATGACTGTTCTAACACGCTCATTATGCTCGCTTTCCTTTTTCATGGCCGGTAAGAATGGGCCTCTACGACGGCCTTGACCAGTTCTATGTTCCATTCTTTCAATAACTCCCGAACATGGTGAACGGTTGACATGAACATCGAGAGGCGACATGAAAATAGCCACGCGATATACATCATTTTCTGATTCTTCGCCAGCCGGTACAGATTCAAAGCGCTGCTCTGTCGCAAATGATAGCGGTTGTTCAATTGGTTCTGGATACCATGGACCAGTTAATTTGTCAGATTCTATTCTGTCGCTGCCCATCTCCCCGCTTGAAGGTCTCCTACCTGTTGCTCGCTCTCTTCTTACAAACATTACATGGCCATCTGCTGGTGAGACAAGTATTCCCTCGTCTTTGGGTATTTTTCGGTCTGGATCTCGCCAAAAGTTAGCGAAAAAGGCCGCCATCATCCAGCATAGTACGCCAAACAAGTGAATTAAGCCGTTTAATGAATCTATTAGGATGCCGATAATTATCGCACTTGACCCCATCATGAAGGTTATCAAAACCGGGGCATGACCGCCCCTAGCTAGGCCGCCCATGGTGCATCACCTAGTTATCTGCCCAAGGATCTTCATCGTCTGCCCAAGTTGTAGTTGCTGGAGTAACGTCGGGTTGTTCCGCTGCCTCAGTTGATTCGGTTGTGGAATCTTCTACTGCTGCTTCACTTTCGTTTTCTGACTTCTCGGCTACTGGCTCATCCTCGGCGGGGGCCTCGGCCTCCTCTGACTTTGCTCCAGTAGCAGAACCCTCTGCTTCATCGATTGTCATTTCAGCCGCTCTTGCGGTAACCATTTCTTCGACTCTGTCTTCAATTGCTCTTCCCATATGCTGTGATTTTCTCTCCGACTCAACTGCTCGCTCAATCATCTCGTAACGCTCTTTGATTGCCTTATTGAGGTCTTCGAACAGGGTCATGTGGGATACATACCAATCATCTCTAGCCTTCATTTCAGTAACTGCTAGCTTCAAATCGTCATCAAGCTCTGTTGCAATGTTGAATATCTTGCCTAGACGGTCTTTTTCTCGAGAGTATTTCTCTTCCATCTTTTCAAGTTCTGGCTCTAAGTGTTCAACACGCTTGTCAGCCTTAGTAGCCTTCATTTCTAAGTCTCTGATTCTGAAATCTTTTTCAGCGATCAGGGATTCTTGGGCCTCTTTCTCGATTTCTCTTTCAATAATCTCTTTTTCCAGAACTTCATTTTCAGCTCTAACATCGAGTAAATCTTTTTCTTGGCCTTCATATGCTGCGAATAGTTTCTGAAGCCTCTCGGTTTCAGTAGCAAGCGAGTCTTCAAGTTGGCTAATTCGAATCTCTGGGGTTATTGTTCCTTCATCCGCCATGCAATCACCTAGAGGATATCCTCTTCATTAACCCCCACCCATACACACCATATCAAAGGAACGCTTCAATAGTTCAAGTTTAGCGTTTTACTAGCCCGCTAAATGTTATCAGTTGCATTGACTAATTCTCGGGCAATGCTGGCCTCCCCCATTGAATGTCCAGCATCTGGGACAATGATTAATTTGCTTTCTGGTAATGCTTTATGTAATTCCCATGCACTAATAGTTGGGCATACCATGTCATAACGACCTTGCACAATGGTGGTTGGAATGTGCTTAATCTTCTCGACATTATTGAGGATGTGGCCATCTTCGACAAATATTCCATTGATGAAATAATGACATTCAATCCTAGCAAATGCTACTGCAAAATCTAGATCTTCCGCTTTTTCTAAATATTCTGGGTCAGGCAATAAACGGCTGGTTGCCATTTCCCATCGAGTCCATTCTTTAGCAGCCGCTCTTCTAATCTCAACATCTTCATGAGTCAGTCTTTGATAGTAAGCGGTGATTAAATCGTGTCTTTCTTCAATCGGAATGTGTTGTGAATATGGTTCAAAGGCATCGGGGAATACGTGACTTGCCCCTTGCTGATAGAACCACTGCAACTCACTTTTACGACACATGAATATCCCCCGCAGGATCAAACTTTGAGCCCGCTTTGGATGGTTTTGTGCATATATCAGTGCTAATGTTGAGCCCCAAGAACCCCCAAATACATGCCAAGAGTCAATTCCTAAATGTTCTCTTAATGCCTCGATATCTGCAACAGAATTATGCGTATTATTTTCTTGTAATTCTGCATAGGGGGTAGATTTACCACATCCTCTTTGATCAAATTGTATTATGTCGAATTTTTCTGGACTGAAGTATTGACGGTAGGCTGGTTGAGAGCCACCCCCAGGACCGCCATGGATGACGATCACAGATTCTCCCAAAGGATTACCGCTACGCTCCCAAAAGATTGTGTGCAGGCTGGAAACTTGAAGCATTCCAGTAGCATGTGGTGAGGTTTTTGGATACAATACTTTGCCTAATGATGATTTATCGCCCATGTACGGACTTTAGGCTCTCAGTTGGTAATGTTTTTTGATGGATGACACGATTTATTGAGTGAGTCTAACAGGAGGAAATATGGAGAGAAGACCGGCAACTGATGTTTTTCATGATTGGGCTGTACGAGGAAAGGATGAGGGGATGGAGCGAGGTCATGCACTGTCTGTGGCCGAAATGGTTGATTTTATTTCAGTTAAATCCGAACAGCGCAACTCTAATTTCTCTGCAGTAGATGTCGGATGTGGCAACGGATGGGTTGTTAGGATTTTAGCCGATAACCCTCTGTGCCAACAGGTAGTTGGCATCGACGGTGCTAAAGCGATGATTGACAAAGCCAAATCCATTGATGATGACAACCAATACATCTGTGCTAGATTGCCAGATTATTCACCAACAACAAAATTTGACTATATTCATTCAATGGAATTCCTATATTACTTAGACGAGCCAGAGCAGATGCTACAACTATTTCATGATAATTGGTTGAAAGAAGGCGGCTGGGCAGTAATTGGTATCGACCATTACATGGAAAATGAAGATAGTTTATCGTGGCCAGAACATGTTGGAGTAAATATGGCAACAAGGACCATCAGTCAATGGGAGACCGCTTGGAATAAGGCTGGTTTCAATAAAGTAGAGCATTGGGTTGCTGGTGGAGAAGAGGGAGTCACTTTAGTTTTTGTTGGGCAGAAATCTTAGCTGTTTTCACTGCATTTCGCCATTCCAACAAGACATCGCATGTTCGAAACTCATTCGCGATGAGTCGGTTGTATCGGATGGTTGAGCAGCGAGTTCGGCTATCCATGACAGTTGTTCTGCCAACTCACTTTTACACTGCTCATACCCTTCTTGAGTCATTTCAATCGTCCTTCCAGAAGCGGCAATCAATAGTGCTGGGGGTAAAATTATTCTTCGCTCTGCTGCCGGCTTTTCCTCCTCTATGGCTTCCAATGCTGTGGAATATAGTGTTAATTGATACTGATATTTCTGTAATATTTCTTTCTCTGATTCGGTACTTGGATACTGCCCGTGTAAATCACCTGAAAATTGTTGTAATGCAGTTCCTTGACTTGGATTTTCATGATTGAAACCAAATAAACAACCAGTTGTTTTCATGTCGACAACTTGTAGAGATCCGCGACCCTCGTCATCAGAATAAGCCATGACTAAATCTGCCCTACCTTCAAACAAAATACTGGTATTAGTAACTATGGTGCTGTCATGAATTTCACAGTCGCGAAGTACCTTGCGTGATGAGTTATTCAATTTAGCCTCATGATTGTATAGGAACGGCAATTCAGTCCTTAGCCCCTCTGCTGTACGCATATGCTTTGACCCTCCTGATGCATATATTCCGGTCAACCCGCGATCGATAAGTTGAGCGATTTGATGCATTCTTTTACGAGTGTAATTGAATAACTTTGTTGGCGAACTATCTCCCTTGTTGATGCCAAATTCACTCATCACCAGTTCTGCAGAAGCCAGGTCTGTTAATTTATTATCTGGCATATTCAACCAACTACTTGGCAGTGGTAACACTGGGGGCGAGTTGTACTTACTTGGATTATCTAGGCTGATTTCAACCAACCTATGCATCATTAAACCAAACTCAACTGGACTTGGGTAATTACTGGCCTTAGCTGGTTTAGGTTTAGGCCTCTCTAGCAACTGTGATAATCGATTATTATTCCATTCTGCTAAATTATTGGGCCAGTGATTATGTCGGCATTTTACGCTGGTATCCAAAGTATTAGCACCGAGTCGAAGAATATGGTTAACTGAATTAACCTTGTATGGCTTTGACGGTGAAGTTTTGCCGTCATCGATTATGTTCTCCATTATCTTCCATCTGGTTACTGCATCTGTTGGTTTGTCATCAATGAAGCAATTTGGCGAGTCAAAGATAGCAATCGATCTGATATTATCACTGCCAAGTTGGGCATTAAAGTATAGGCTAAATGGATCTATCACCAATTGCTTTTTGCCATAATTAGCAAGCGAATGCCCAATAATATCGCCTTCATTTAACCATGGTGAATCGATAATCTCATTTGAATACGCTAAATATCTAAGACCTTCCATCCACATGTGGCCCATGGTTTTCTCAGATGGTTTGCTGGTGAATTCAAGCATTCCAGTAGATTCACAAAGGGCTCCTGAATTTGTTGAGTTGCCTACTATGATAAGATGATTTTCAACTCTAGTCAAAGCCACATAGAATTCTCTTCTGCGTTCTGCTTGGCTTTGGGCGCCATCAATGCTCTTGGCAAACTGCCATAGCCCATCCTCAGGGCGATCTATGGAAGACCAGGGGTTTATTCGACCTGAAATTATTTTTGGAGTAACTAGTACGTTATCTTTAGCGGTAATCGATGAATCATATTGCCCAGCTTGAAAAATACCCGATACCACAATGACCTTTGATTCTAGTCCTTTTGCACCATGAACTGTCATTATTTTAACCGCTCCAGATGATGGAATAGTCGTTGCTTGTGGACCTTTTCTGCCCAAACTATCCAGTATTTGCATCTGTGCATAAATCTCTGCTGGATTATGCCCGCATTCTTTACCTATATCATGTACTAAACCGCACCATAATTCGGCATTTTGCCGTGACGAGTCATCCGGATAGGCGTATAACAAATCTGAATTGTCAAGAATCTCATTTAATATTTGGTGGACGTTGGTACCAATTAATTGACCACTACAGTGCTTAAGTAGATTTTTAGTAGCTTTATTATCGGTCCACTCAGCCATGTCATGCCACCAGTTATTTGATTCAACTCTAGTGCTAAAAAATCGGTGAAGTTCCTTATCGGTAAAACCGATGATTGGTGTTTTGGCCAATGATGCTGCGGCATATTTTGACTGTGGGTGGGCAATGAGGTCTAAGGCAGACATGAGGTTTTTGACTATCGGTTGGCCAAGCAGGCGCCCTTGCCGGTCGGATACGACTGGTATTCCTCGAGATTGCAGACGTTGGATTAAATCAGCGATGTGTTTTCTAGTATGGACCAATATAGTTACATCATTTGGTTCAACTAAATCTGTTGGCTTTTCCAAAATCGTGTATTCTCGTTTAGCCGAATTCCACAACTTACATGCTTTGCCTTGGATGAGATTTTGCAGGCGCAGTGCAATCATTTCATGTTCCAAATGAATGGCTTTTGGGTTGGGGTCAGAAAACAATTTATTGTTTGGCTGAGATGATGAATTATCTAATTGCATTGGCATTAACCATTCTAATTTTCCGTTTGGGGTATCTTTTTTATTGGCGATTAGGCTTTGCGCTTCGGCGTGCCAATCTCCGGGCAAACTTTGGTGGCGTTGGTCAAAAACATCGGTAAACATTTGATTCAATGTGCGTAACAAGTCATGAGCAGTCCGATGGTTTGAGGTTAAATCAATATGCCCTAACCGACGACTTTCTTTTCTGTCTTCCGCGATAATTTGACCATTATCATCAGCATAGATTTCTAGATGCCTCCACTTTCTTGACCCCTTAGGCAAATCTTTCAAACCTGGACCTGACTTAAACAAGTCTTGGCCTAAAATTGGCCTTGGGTCGCGAGCTTTACTAGTATCTCTAAATTCAAATTCAGTATTAGCAAATTCAATTGTATTCATCTGCTTGATGTACTCAACCGTTCTACGCATTACTGTAACTTCAGCTTGTCTAAACCGATAGATGCTCTGCTTCATATCCCCAACAACACATACAGTTGGGTCCCACGGGCCATGGTAATCCGACTTTTTATCAAAATCTCTAGAGCCCCACAGCCTAGCTAATAGCCTGAAATGGGCTGGATTGGTATCTTGATATTCATCAATAATAAAAGCTAGATATTGTTGTCTGATTGTTTGTAAAATGGTCACTCTACGTTCAAAATCTTCAGCCCATTTTGGATACTTTGGCAGTACTGCCCGCACCCTTGCAATGTGGCTGTCTCTCCAAGGTTCATCCCCAAGATCATCAAGTAAGTCGACCATTTCTGTTGGATACTCATAACGAATTATGTCGGGGCAACGGGCCAGGAGTAAATCAGCAGCAAGCCGCTGAATATCATCAAAATCATGAACTCCTTCTTGCATTTTTCGTAGAGTAAGAATCTCTTGACAGCCGCGGTGGACTTTCAGTAAATCTTTGAGTACCTGTAATTGTAATTCTTTGGATATTCTCAACCTACCTATTGGTGGGGAAGGAGATAATTCAACCCCTAAGTCCGCATAATTAATAGTGCTATAATCTGGCAAATACGGCATGTCTATTCTTGGGTCGAAAGTGTAGGAACTGCGGCCAAGTATTTTTGCTAATCTCCCATAATTACTGTTGAGTAGAACTTTGATTTGATTTGCTAGTGCGGTTGATTGTGCACTAATTGCACTCTTTTGTTTAGTGGATGGGCCAACAACATTTCCTTTGTTAGTATGAATTCCGGGGTGCCAATTATCTGCATTGGGCAATTTTCCACGTGGGAAATGAGATGGCTTGTCAGTGTCTAATGAAGAGTTAGAAGTACAACAAACTACCACTAACCAACCCCATTGGAGTTTGCCAATATTGTCATCTGGGAAGGTATTTCTAACTAATTCGACTAATTGGTTAAATCTAGTTTTATCTGTTTCAATTTTAGACTCGCAGTCTAAAACGTAACTACTGTAATGCTCCATGTAAAGGTCGATGTATTGGTTTAATAAGTCCCTAATTTGGTTATTGAAAGACTCAATAAACTCAGCTGCAGGCTCGCCAATCATATCAAGAATTATGTCTGGCTCCAATAATCTTGAATCATCCCATGAAATTCCTTTTGCCTTAGATTTTTCACTAAGAGAACGCTTGGTTTCTTCGACAAATAATGAGGTGTTTAGTAAGCCAGACAAAACCGTTTCCGCGTTACTCTGCCCCCCTAGCAATATTGCTAAATTATTCCTTGATTCAACAAAACCGTAAGGATCACCTCGTACCCCCGCTTCTTCTGCATCAATATTTGTTCTGATACGCCAAGCAGAGTTTATGGTTTCCGAAATTAGCATTGGAGAGCGTACTTCTGAGATTTGCTGACCGGCTGGTTGAGCTGATAGAATATCGAGATATGGAGTGACTAGTTTGGCGAGAAATGCATCAATTGTTGATATTGGAGCGTCTTCAAGACTGGTAAGTAGCATTTCAACGTCGCCAGAATTAATCGAGTGTAGGTTGATATCGGTCTTACTTAGCCTACTTCTAATTCGGCTGCGTAATTCTGCAGCGGCTTTTCGAGTAAAGGTAATCGCTACAACTTCACTGGGTAAGAGACCTTTCCACTCAACAAGACCCGTCCTTTCTCGGGCCGGTGCTCTTAGCGAGCCGTGACCTTGTAAAGGCGTTCTTGGCCCGTTTGGTAGTAATTCTTTGGCCCTTTGATGCTGAGCGAGTAGATGTTGAACATATCGTTCAGCCATTACGGTAGTTTTTCCAGTCCCCGCACCTGCATCAATCGCAATATGTTTGTCTAAATCTAAGCCCATCAGCTGACTGTTATTGAAGGGAAAACTCATGGCTCCGCCTCCAAAGAGGAAGTTGGGCACATTCTGCGGACTTTACAATAATTGCAATTGTTACTGACCGTTGGGTTCGCCTTGCCTGAGTTGGCACTATTTATTACTCGAATTGCGGTGGTTAATCTCTCATCTAACCATGCCCTGAAACCGTTACTTTGATTGGGAGATTGTTCCTGTTTGTCCCGATAAGTATTGCTGGTGTAAGTGGTGATATTACCAATGCTTTGTTCATCGACTAAACCGATAAAGTCTGTATCTAATTCAACATAATACTGAGTATCTTCTCCAACCTCGGTAATGCCCACCCCAATAACTCGATCTTTTGGATAGGCAGCCTCCCAAGCCTTGGCGTATAGAGCCAGTTGTAATTCATCAAAGATAGCCCGCCTATGCCTGTCACCACGGTCTTTTAATTTCGGACCATTTACTGTTTTCATATCTCTAATTAGGATTAATCGTCCTTCGCTTAATCTATCTGGGAGATATAATTCATCAACTCTATCAACTCGCCCAGATAGCGTAAAACTTTGACTTTGCCCGGAATCCGTTCGGCCTTCAACGGTTAATTGGTGGCCCATGTCAGTCCCTATTTTCCATTCACACACCAGTGCGGCCGACTGTTTTAATGCCAAACTTGCTTGAAGATAATTGTGAACTTTACCACCGGGTTCAAGTTCGATTTCGCCGTTAATACATTGCTGTAGTTGTTCTGGGCCCACCCCAATTAATTCCCTACAGCGATGTACTGAAACTGCATTTTTCCTATTAATCCAAGGGCTTTCTGTCTTAACATATTCAAGTGCAGTGTTCCAAAGAGACTGTTTATCACCTAAATTTGATAAGTATAATGGCCTGGAATTGTCTAGCGGTTGTTCAAGAATAGGCGTCCCGATTTTTGATAATATTTCTGCTTCAATATCATGCATCAACAATCCTCGTGTTCTGTTGTCGATATCCTCGTCTTGGGTCTCCACTGTTGATAATTTCAAGAAATCAATCAACCAAGCTTGTCTTGGACACTTCAACCAAGATTGTAATCGATATGGAGACCAGCGTTTTGGAGCTATTATTTCTCCAGTATGGCCCATGACAGATTGGATTGTTGGAGTTAAATCATGTTGCATTGGAAGAGGACGGGGGTCGATGGCTGGGCTAGTGATATTGCCGTTGATTCGAACCCCTAGATTTGGCCATGTAGAACAACCTCTAGTATCAGATTCTGCAGATTTATGACCTGGTTGGAGGTTTAATTTACTGTAAGAAATCATTCCATTTCTAGAATCCCAAGACAGCGCTTCGCCTTTCTCAACGCTTTTTATTGTCGCTTGATTGTTGTGCCTTTCAGTATTGATCGGTAATTCCATGGACATGGCTACAGAACTTTTGCTGTTTGGCAGTTTTTCGGGTATTATTCCGGCTCTAAGCGATAGCCCAGAGCGTTGTCTAATATCTCTGCCACGAGTCCCTGATTTTGTTCCATATTGAACTCCTTCTGATGTTTCAGTAGAAAATAACCGTAATTTTAATGACTTTTTGCCATTGGTTTCAACCAAATCCCATGCGCGCTGATTGTTATCAGGAGAGTATGATAACTGTTCAACAAATTTTGGCGGTTGAGAAAATATTTTCTTATCCGTTGAAATATCTTGTAGCCATTCAGCAAGCGGGGGGCTTGGAGTTGCGGCTTCATCTAATGAAGTATCAATAACAATCATGCTTTCACAGGAATTGAGTAAATGTCGCAATTGGTGGCGCGCCTGTCGTATTTTGATATCTGAATTACTTAGACCAAGTTTGACCTTTGTCAATTGATCTAGCCATGGTACGCTATTTGGTTTCATTGACCAAGAATCTGAGTCTAAGCCTGCTAATATCATAATGTCTGCAGTTTGACCAAAAGCGTCGCTTGGAGCCATTATCTTGATATTATCACATTCAATTCTCAGTTTTGTGTTTTGTTCTTTGCTGATAATCATATTTATTATATCGATGAAATTTAGTTTGGAATTATTATCTTTACTTGTTCGACTTTGGAGTTCAAAACATGTTGCAATCAACGTGTTTACTGCATTTATACATCGGTTAAACTGTTTATCGTCTAGCATTAGGTTTTCCCAATTAATACATTTGATTAGGGATTCTAGCATTGCTAATCCTGTTTCGGGTTTAGATATCAAAGGTAAATCTCGCCCCGAATGGCAACCAATCAAATTTTCTGTAATTATCTCTTTGTCAATTAGTGGACTGCATAGCCTAATTACGTTGGCTAGCCACCATTGTGTCTCTTCTTGTTTTACCGACGCTTGGTCATCAAAATCGCCTAATTGATGCATTTTATTCGCTAGTGTTTGTAGCCACCTTTCTCCTGCACCAGGCCCTCCAAGAACGTGAAAACTACGTGAGATTTTCTCTAAGATGTCTATGTGCGGCCGGGGTTTGATTAATGGATTTTCAGGGTGGTCAATTTCATCCTCAAACTGAATGGTTAAATTAGCGCTATTTGCCAAGCGACGTATTCGCTCAAATGACCACGCTTCTAAACCGGTGCACAGAGACAAATGATAGACTAGTTCTTGAATTAATGGGACCTCTCCAATTACCGATTCTACTGGATTGCCTAGTATCCCTTTAGCTCTGAGTCGTTCCTCCCAATTATTTCGTCTGGCTTCTATTGCTGCATCAACGATTATTATTCTTTGATCTTGAATGAGACTAATGTCGTCTAACAAATTAAATGTGGCATCCACGAGATGTTCCGCCCTCTCAACCATAATGCGGTGATAATTGGGCAGTCTAGATTTGCCTACTGCTGAGAGCCAAGAGACTTCCTGAGACTCTTCTGACAACTCGTGTTGAGGAATCCAGTTCGGAATTTCTGATTGCTTGCACCAAGTTATATCTTTCAGATAAGCCCCCCCGTAGCCTAGTCTAAAGCGGCCTGGGTTCGATAATTGGTGAACTGGTATTTTTTCTGCTAGGCGATTGAAGATTTCTCGCTCAATGGCGGTAAATTCTGGTGCCTGATTCAATAATAAAATTCCATCTACGCCATTAAGAGTAAACGGTAGAGGATTGGTTTCTTGGCTAAGCAGTACTTGATGTAGTCTGATATTCATTAAATCGGGATGAATTCCTGCACATTCATCTTCGATACGGTGAAGCACTTTTCGAAACTCTTCCACGCCAGGGTCAGTATCCCAAATAGGAAGTTTTGGTAAGCAAGTAAGCTCTTTATGCAACGTCTGAAGTCTTTGCGTTTTTGTCAAACTCCACTGGTTTTCTTGCCGATGGATGAATGGGAACCTGCCTTTTTTTGCTCGAATTAGACATTCATGATGTACAAGGCCTAGCAATATGCTATCATCGTCCAAAACCTTTGGCTGGCGGTAATCGGTTAGCAAGGCTCTAACAAGACGTTTGATAGTTAGATGCTTTGAGGAATCTACTGAAGGTTTCTTTGATGAAATTTGTGAGAGGTAGGCTTGCCGGGCTGATTCACTGGGATAGATGATTACGATATTATTGGCTTCGTCGTCGATTATTGCCTTGTCTAGCCAATCGGGTATTAATTTACCACTAGGAGTGGATTCAATAGTGACTCCTTTAGTAAATTCCACTTCATCACACCCCGTACATTCAACCAAACTGGCGGCAGTTATTGAAGACTACCGCCGTTTTTTACAATAAATGCCATATTTAGACCATAATCAAATTACAGATGAGTTCAAGTCAAACGTTCACTTAGGGGTGACATGCGAAAGATTATGGCGTTTTCTTTAGTTTGCTTTTTTGTTATGATGTCTGCATCAACCTCAGTTGCAAAGCCTGCTGTTGAAACCAGTAATGGTCCGGTTTTTGGCGGCCAACATACCGACATCAATAACCAATCAAATCAGACTGCTGAAATTAGTGTACTGCCGGCTGTCGCAGAGGACTTTACTGCTACTTGGTGCACCAATTGTGTCAAAGTTGAACACGCTCTTGATGAGCTTGAAGTTGAAGGACTATTACAGAAATACGAGTTTCATGTAAATCCAGATCTAGATGAGTCTGGTTTTGGGTCTGTGGACATCACTCAACATCTTGATGCGCGGTATGGTGCTGAAAGCCCCCCTCTAGTTGCCATTAATGGAACCATCAAGAAACACGGTAGCCTTCCAGAGTCTGATAGTTTGGTAAATGACTACCGCAACATGATGGCAAGCCCGTTGAATTTAGGCGAGGCATACTCATCATTTATGTGGACTCCATCAACAGATAATATGGGAATTATAAATTGGAATCTAGATGCTGATTTATCTGCATACCCAGAAGCAACTCTGAGTGTCAACGCTTGGATAGTTGAACAATCTGCTGACTTTGATGGTGGGAGTAATGGGCAAGGGACTTATTTTGATTTAGTACGGCAAATTACTGACTTGGGAAGCAATCCTCAAGGAACAGCAAATATTAGTATTCCAACGCCACACGATGGTGATGATTTAGAAGTGCATTTAGTTTACCTGCTCAACATGCCACTTGCCGATGATTCTGTACCAGGCGATGGTGTTGAAGACGATACAGAATCCAAATCTGTACCTGGTTTCGGAGTTATGATTACTTTAGTTGCAGGGTTTTCTGCTGCCTTAGTTGCTAGAAGGACATGAGTGTTCAAGCACTAATAGTCCTAAACACTTCAATGGCCTTATCAATATCTTCATCCGTCACATGAAGATGGGTTACTGCCCTTACTGCGGTTGGCCCGACATCCAGTACATCTATTGCGTGACTAGAAAGTCGCGCCATTAATTCCTTAGCACCCATTTTGCTATCGATGTAAACCATATTGGTTTCAACTGAATTTAAGTCCACAGAATATTCATCCATCTCATTTAGTGCAGTTGCCAGTCGCTTTGCTCTAGAATGATCTTCTGAGAGGCGCTGGATATTATTGTCTAGTGCATACATTCCAGCAGCGGCTAGAATACCAGATTGCCTCATGCCGCCACCAAACATCTTTCTCCAGCGGCTCGCTTTAGCGATAAAATCTGCTGAGCCGACAAGTAAACTACCTACCGGGGCACCTAAGCCTTTTGATAAGCAAATCGATACCGAATCAAATTCTTTCAACATCCGACTAACTGGCGTATTGGTCTTAATTGAGGCATTGAAAATTCTCGCCCCGTCCATGTGAACTTGGCAACCATGCTCATGTGCGGTCTTGGCTACAGCATCGAGGTTTTCTTGAGTGTAACATGTCCCACCACCACGATTTGCAGTATTTTCAACGCATACCAAAGTGCCGTCTGGATAGTGCCCTAAACTGCCTTCAGCCTTTCTAATCGCTTTGCTTAATAATTCAGGAGTTAGTTGCCCTTTATTGCCATCGACAAGCGCAACTGAGACCCCCGACATTACTGCGTAACCACCGCCTTCATACTGGTAAATATGGCTGGTCCTTTCCATTACTATTTCATCACCAGGGGAAGTGTGTGCCCTAATTGCTACCGCATTAGACATGGTTCCTGAAGGAACAAATAATGCTGAATCCATCCCGCATATTTCGGCGATTCTTGCTTCTAATGCCTTGACTGTTGGGTCGTCTTGCAATACATCATCACCGACTTTTGCTGCCATCATAGCCTCTAACATTGCCTTTGTCGGCTGTGTCACCGTATCACTTCTCATGTCAATTCGGTCAGAATTGTACTCGCGCATGAGCCCACCAAGTTGCCATCATTGATGAATTAGGCGGAAAATCACAGTAGTTTTAGATGACCGGTTAATTGTTCCAGTTCATCATCTTGGCCTGGGCCAAAAGCAATCACAGTTAATGACCCACTAGGAATTTGTGTCTTCCCCGCATCGTTAACTCTAACTGTTTGAATTCCTAGTTTTACAGCATGTTTTTCTAATTCTAATAATTCATCTTGGGTAGTTTTTAAGCAGACTTTTTTTTGTCCTGATTTCAACCATGCATCGAGTAAATTAGGCTTATTTACGCCCATTTTTAGTGTTGCAGACACCGATGCGTGACCTGCTTGGGCGGCAATTTTACCTTTGCCCATCTTGAGGTCATGATTGATCACCAATACCAACTTAAACGAACCCTTTGGTACAGAGCCTGAACTTTTTGGTGCTGTTAATTGATGAATAAATGAACGCAGACCCATAACTTTCACCTACCTAATATGGCTTTAATTCGCCAACGAGTAAATCAATGATTCTTCTGGGAGCGGGGCCAATTCCAAGCACGGTAATAGTACCGGGGGGAATTTCAGTATGCCCTGCATCTTTTACTAAATTAGTGATAATCCCGGCTGATTTGGCCTGTCCCATCAAAATTCGTAGTGATTCTTCATCTTTTACCGATAAGCAAATTTTCCTTGCCCCACCATTGTTCCACCGCTCGAATATTCTTGCCTCGCTTTTCTTGGCTTGAAGTGAGCAAGATACTGCTGCATGTGAACATTGTACTGCAAGTTTCCCTGCTGATAATTTGAGGTCTTCTCTAACAACCAATGCCATGGAAGGCCCATCATGATCCGATAACATATCCATCGACTACTGTTTGTTCTATCTCTTCCATTGATTGGAATTGAGTTATTACGTCAGAGAACCAAATTCCAAACCATGCTGCCATTGTAACATTGCCCAGTGCATGGACTACATCATACGGGATGCCGTTGATTAGATAGGTCATAAATTCGCCAGCGTTTACTGTACCAATTACGCTCAATGAGGCAATAAAGTCGAATAAAAAGGCAGAAGCAATTCCCAAAAAGTATAGTCTGCCGAGTTGTAGTTTACTATCGATAATTAGCTTAGATTGGGCCCCAATAATTGCCACAGTTGACCAGCCAATTGCTTGGTATACAGTCCAAATTCCATCACCGAGAATAAAGTTAGAAATCATGGTGACTAGTACAGCAAATGCGACACCTCGCCTTGCTCCAAGTTGCGCACCGATAATCAGACAGGCAACGGTTACCGGCTGAATATTAGGCAACGGTGACATTAGTATTCTTGCCAGTGAAATGCCAAATATTAGAGTAACAAAGGTAAGAATATTAGAGACTTTTTTCATGTCTGGAGAAGCCAACATCCAAAATGCCAAGCCTAACAAAACAATGTCAATGGCCAATCCGGCAACGGGGCCAAGAACGGGGCCGTGCACCCCATAGGACTGGAACATATACAGGCCTAGCAGTCGGATGACTTGAGTATTACCTAAACTAGAGTTGTTTCCATACCACTACTGCATTAGAATCAATTGATTGATACTCAGCAGATATTGTGCCCGCTTGACCGTTGACATAGTACTCCCACCCATCGCCTGATTTTCCATCAATACTCACTACATATTTGCCAAAGCTGGTATCAGATATCTCAAGGTCGATGCCTTGTTCACTGGTTGCGTATTTAGTCAGTTCAAGGACGTCTTCGTGACCAACATAGCCGCCAGCCTCGATGAGCCCGTCCTTAAATTCAAAGATTACAACTTGCGTACCAAGCCACTTGTCTGGCCAATTTTCCGACCAAGCATCATCGGGGTCACTGTTATCCGAGTCCTCAACAAGATCGGCCCAGGCACTGATTATATCTCCAAGACTAAAGTAGACCAATATTGTGATGAACAAAATAAAGAATTTGAATGCCGATTGAAATCGCTCTCTTAGAAGTTGGATGCCAGTCGTTGAAATTATAATCAAAGCCAGTACCATAGCAAAGATGGTCGCCCAATCAGAATCTGCATTGCTTGATTCAAGAGTTAATACATAATCGGTTGATAAGAATTTTAGGTTTGCATTATCATTGACCACCAGTATTTGCTTTTGGCCGTTAACCTCATGTCCTGCTAGTCCTGCTGTTCCGTACCAATCATCCGCAAAATTTAGTGTATCGACCTGATACAATTCTCCTTCATCTGAAATTGTGAAGATACCGTATCCGCCCTCTTGAGAATTATGCGGTAGGAAAATATAGTCATCAAAAATTATTGAAACCTCGCCATTAGATCTGAAAGGAACTTGGTTCACCATGTGACAATTTTCCAAGCAGTCAATCAGGGACACATAACTAGCATCAGCAGTAATTACGTATTGATTCATTATCTCAGGCATAGCTGGCGACGAGCCCAATTTTGCTACGGTAGTTAACTCACCTGTTGTAGTATCTAGCGATTTAAGTTCACTTTCGGAAGGCAATTGCAAATGGATTAGTAAATTATCATCATCAATAATCAAAGGCTGGTGGCGAATTTTCCCTTCCCCAATAGAGTAGGAATTTACTGATTGGTTAGCAGACACATGCCACAAAGTTCCCGACTCATCTCCAATCCAATACTCGCCATTAAGCGCAGTTGGACTATTTCTCCAGCCTAGGCCTAATTGTTGAGAAAATTCTAGGTCGCCATCTAAACACAGTTTGTCAATTCCGGTTCTTGTTGGGATGATTATTGAGTCCCCGTCTAGTGTTGCTTTACCAGTTATTCCCCAACTTAGAAACTCTGTACTATGTTGCCAGATGACGTTGCCGTTTGTTGGATTTAAAGCTTGGAAAAGTCCATCTGACCAACCGATCAACAGCATGTCTGGCCAATTACCACATTCTCCATTTCCAGCACTGACAGATAATATTGGTGACATATCTTGTTTGGTTGAATTAGGATTAGTCACCTCCCATTGCTGGTTACCTGAAAAATCTAGAGAATATATTGTTGGTACGCCATTATCAATTGTTGAAGAGGAGGTTCTAACGTAAATTGATTCGTCGATAATAACTGGCCTAGTGGACACATAAACTGCTTCGAAATCTATATCCCATTGCTGGGTCAGGTCGCTTGTCCAATTGCTATCATTTGATTCTGCGGCACTAATAGGGGCTAATAAGAATAATAAAACAGCAAAAAATGTGGCAATTATTCGCATTTTATTCACTTGGTTGCATCCATGATTGCTTGTTTTAGCAGAGCGCTGACTGCTTTGCCGTCTGCTGCGCCAGCCTTCTGCATAACCACTCCCATAAGAGGGCCTATTGCGCCCATGCCTCGCTCTTTAACAAAATCAATTCGTTCGAGAACTACAGCGTCTATTACTGATTGTAAAGAAGATGTATCCGCTGGTTTCAACCCGTTTTGTTCAGCAAATGATTGGATTTCTGCCATGGTTGCGCCACTATTAGCAAAATTAGTAATTACGTCATTGATTGCTTCGCGAGTAAGTTCTCCCTGTTCTTTTGCTAATAATACCAAACTGGAAAGTGCAGGGTCAACTTCATCATTTTCCAACAAGACTGTCGCCCAACCCTTTGCTGGTAAATCGTTTTGATAATCTACAAAACTATCATCTAATTCCCTAGCGAGGAGTTGTTCGCTTTGGTCGCCTGAAATATCATATTTGCTCAACCTGTCTTGCCTCTCTATGTCGGTCATAGGCATATTTTCTAGGATACTTTGCCACATAGAACTGCTTACTGAAGTGGTTGGGATATCTGTTTCAGGGTACATTCGAGCACCGCTAGGAAGCGGTCGCATTGGTGCGGTTGTGCCGTCTTCGGGGGAGCCTTTCTTGACCACCACATTGCGAACTTCTTGAGGGATTCTATGCCATGCAGCTCGGGCTCTTAGTAAAACGCTTTCCAGCGCTAAGTCTGCTTGCCATCTAGGTGCTAAACACAATACAAATGCGTCACTGTCGGACAATTTTAGTTGGTCGCGTACTCCGCTGACGTGGCTTGATTCAATGCCGTAAGCCGGCAATTCATCAGAGTGAAACACTCCTTTGACTCCAGCTAATTTTGCCGCCCCGGCTAATTCTCTACCAAGTCTTGGTAATTGGGCGCCTTCAACGTCTAATTGTTTTGCACCGATAAGTCCGTCAAGACCGGGTAGCGATAGAGCAATCATTTGGGCGCCACTGCTTAAGCCAGTTATCACCATATTTGATTCACAACTAGAGAATAATTCGCTTACGTCGACTAAATTCAGTGGTAGTTGTTTAGCTATTTCTTGGCTAACTTCTGCCTCAACCGCCGCATCATCAAGTCTTCTATCCGGCGGCAAAACGGGCAATGAATATTTGTTGCGAAGAGTATTTGCCAAGCGATAAAAGTGTAACTGACGAGCCATTTCTAGCCTGATAATTCTTGGTATCCAATTGAGATCTTGACAACCTTTTATTTCAATTCTATCACCGCAGGCTAACGATACATTGAGATCTTGCCTAATACTACCAAGGCCTCTGCGCACCCGCCTGGTTTGCCTAAGTGTTCTGCCCAGTGCAATTGAGGTTTCCTTAGCATGGTTTGGAGTCTTGACATCAGGGTCAGTCGCTATTTCAATTAGCGGCAGTCCGAGTCGGTCTAGATTGTAGATTACACATTCCCCAGTATCGGTTTGATAAGTGTCTAATTTTCTAGCACTATCTTCTTCCAACAACAGGACTGAAATACCAACTGGGCCACTTTCTGTTTGCAGTTTACCACCGGTTGACACAAGTGTTGTTCTTTGAAAACCGCTGGTATTTGACCCATCTACGACCGTCTTGCGCATTGTCTGGAGCAAAGAGACGGGATTGGCTTCTAGTAAAGCCGCAGTAGTCAGAGCAATATCTAGTGCATCGTTGTCATGGGTAAGTGGTGGTTGTTCGTCTAGTTCAATTAATCCTGAATTAGGTGATTGGGCATATTCAAAAGAACGGTTTCTTTTGGTTTCAAACCTAGCTGCGATATCAATGCGGCCACCTTCTCCACGTGCTGCTCTAAGTTTCCGTGAAAATCTAGGCCAGTTTTCAGGTAGGCTGTCAATTGTGACATCATACAAATCGCCCGGTTGTCTTGAATGTAATTTCCCGGTAGCTAATTGCTGGTGAACTTCTATACCACACATAAATCCTAATTGTTGAGGATTTAGGTTACTAGCATCTGCCACATCGCCTTCAGGCTCTGTAATATGTGGCTCCGCCATACCAATCCCAGTAGTTCATCATTCAAGATAGCAACGATTGATTATTCACAATTTCTGTATGGTATCATAACCGCGAGGCCTCATTAGACGGCCCTCTCTAATCATCTTTTCAATCATATCTTCCACCTTGTTGCGATCGATATTATTATTTTGAGCCTCGTTAAAAATATCAATTAGATTTGCCACCTTGAGATTATCTGTCGATGCGGCTTGTAAATCGCCGATTATGTCTAATAATATTCTCTCGCTATTCCTTGCAGTTGCCTTCTTACCAGTATGAAGTGCGGTCTCATCGAAGTTTTCACCCATCAACTCATTTCGCCAAGTTCTAGTCAAACGAATGGCGCGTTCGACATCTTCAACTGTGGCTATATCTGCAAGACGAATTCTAGCGCTGGCTTCCGCCATCCTAGCCACCGCTTCTAGAGACCTTGCGGTAATTGAAACACTGTCAGATGATTCGCCACCCTTCTTTCTAGTTTCAACATAAAATGCCACAATTCTATTCCTTGCCTCCTCTTCCAATTTTGGATGAATAGTTCGCTTTGAATAAGCAATGTATTTTCTGATCAACTCTTTGGAAAGAATTTCATCGCCCTCTTGAGATTTCTTCATCGCGGCTGAGGATTTTCTTGATGGGTCAGGAGCACTGCCCTGATTTACTAACAATTCACTGGTTCCTAGCAACCTATTGTTAATTATGTGACGAGCTATTTTTGCGTCTTTTTCTTGTTCAGCAATATCGGTAAGCAGCCAAATTATATCAAATCGTGAAACCAGTGGTGGTGCGAGATTTATTTGGGCAGTAAATGGGATATCTGAAACTGGTTCAAATTTACCACTCTTAGGGTTGGCTGCTGCAAGTACTGCACATCTAGTACGCAAACTGGCATTTATTCCCGCCTTAGAAATTGAAATCGTCTGTTGCTCCATGGCTTCGTGCATACTTGACCTGTCAGATTCGTTCATTTTGTCGAATTCGTCAATAGCTGCAAGACCGAGGTCTGCTAGAACTAGTGCACCTGCCTCTAGTGTCCATCTGCCGTCGGCGGCAGAATCCTGTACTGCTGCAGCAGTCAAACCTGCTGCTGATGCAGATTGTCCAGAAGTGAACTGACCTCTTGGAGAAATTTTGGACATATAGTCGAGAAGTTGGGATTTAGCAACACCGGGGTCTCCCATTAACAATATGTGAATGTCACCACGATTTCTAGTACCATCAGGATTTATTCTAGCAACGCCACCAAATAGTTGCAACATTAATGATTCTTTGACCCTAGACATCCCGAAAATTGATGGAGCAATACTCTCACTAAACAGATCATAAATATCAGACCGGTTAGCTAATTCCTTAATTTCAAGTTCCTCGTCTTCGGTTATTGAAATTTCTTCAAGTGGGACATTTTGCCGCTCCAAGGAGTGTATTCGAAGGAATATATCGAAAACCGGAGTGTCTTTGCCACCTTTGCGTTGTGAGCGGATAAATAGTACTCCGTTAGCCTTTACCCGATCTCCAGGATTCAGTTTTCCAGCAATGTCGTGCTCACCTATGCAAATAATTCTCTCAGGTTGGATTCCGCCCTTCAATTGTTCTGGAGATTCTTGTAACTCAATAAATTGCGAATTGATTAGTATCGATTCATCTTCCTGTAATATGAATCTAGTCTGGCGTTTTGGACGGCCGCATCCACCATCGATTTGTGAACATTCGATTGGCTCAACTAATTCTTGCTCGTTTGGTTGCTTGATGTCGGTAACGTGCCCGCAAGATGCGCACAGGAAAGATGCGGAGTAAATCCTTGGCCGAACCCCAGAAATTTTAGTGGCGATCGCATCGATTGATAGCATCATGCTGATGTCATCGGCTCTAAGTTGTGAAACCGTCCTAACTTGATCGCTTGGTAGGTGAACTATCCGGACAAATGGATACATCGAATTATGTCCTTCATCTTGCAAAAATTGACGTAATGCTTGATTTGCTGCTTGGAAATGTAAATCCGGTCGGGCGATGATGTTTTGCGCAAAATCATCATCAAACCCTTCGATAAGTCGATAAGAAACCTCAAGCGATTGTTCGTCTGGCCACTTTTGTGCAAGATTGTGTACGGCCTCTGCGTACAGGTCCTGAATCATCGACGTCCATCTCGCCGCTAAATCAAATTCTTGCAACATTGATATCACCTTTTCTTGTCTGGGTAGACTGTCATTCTATTCGTCGAGGGTATATGATTACTTCTGTAGAATCTTACTGCCCCTAGGTTTCCACTGGAAAGTTCGTGGGTTCTACAGCCACTTTACCGCAAAAAAACCCGTGTCCATTGTAATATTGCGGAACCGTTTAACAAATCAGTAATGACCGATTAGCCCTATCATGCCCGAACATAATTTCTCGCCGACAATGGGTCTACTTGAGCGGTTTTCATTTAATTCAGAATTGCTAACTAATTCAATTGGAGACCCGCTTACAAGGGAGGTTTTAGTCCATATTCCCGTTCAAGGATTAGCGGCAATTGACCAAGGTGAGTGCTTGCCCGTAATGATTTACCTCGCCCCGTTTACTTCTTCTGGACTAGCCAGAGCTGGTTGGAGGGCTTTTTCAGAAACCCTTCCACAAAGACATGAAAGATTAGTCAATGATGGAATGATGAAGCCGACTATACTGGTGATGCCTGATTGTTTTACCTCTCTTGGGGGTAACCAATTTGTTGATTCCCCTATTCTAGGAAAATGGAGTTCTTGGCTCAATGGCCCATTGAAAGATGAACTATCGCAAAGATACTCGACCAATGGGAAATTTGCTTTATTCGGGAAATCTTCTGGCGGATATGGTGCGCTACACAATGCTCTACATCACCCCGGACAATGGCATGCGATAGCATCACACTCTGGTGATGCTGGATTTGAAAACCTATACCAAGCAGATTTCCATAAAACTGCAACTCAGATTAACCGGGTTGGGGGTTTAGAGAAGTTCTTGAATCACGTAAAAGATAGCAGTAAATTAAGTGGTGATGACTTCCATGCATTGATGATTTGTGCAATGTCTGCTTCATACAGTAATACTGCTAAATTGACGTTGCCGTTTGATTTAGAGACATGTATCGTTGATTTAGAACTCTGGAATAATTGGGAAAAATATGACCCTGTTGAATCAGTAAAAATAAATCATCAATCTTTGTCTTCGCTAGAACTGTTGTTTATTGATTGTGGAAATGCTGATCAATATGGCATTCAATATGGTAGCAGAGTATTTGTTGAATTATTGACACAATATGGTATAGAGCATCACTGGGAAGAGTTCCAAGGAACTCATTCAGGTATTGATTATCGTTTAGATTGCAGTATGCCTCTGCTTGCTGAAGCACTCTACTCTTGAGCCGGTTTATTCATTGCCTGCCTGTTGCTGGCAGTGTTATGACAGATAAGATGGATTACGCTAGTGCTGGCGTCGACATTGACTTGGAGGGTTCAGCAGTAGCCTCTCTAATCTCTTCATTAGGAAAATCTGTCAGACCTGCAGGAACTCCTGGTGCCCCAGTAGATTTGCCGGGTGGATTTGGTGGGCTGATTGAATTTGGCGATAACTTACTTGCCTTAGCTACTGATGGAGTTGGCAGTAAATTACAAATTGCGTCGCTACTGAACCAATGGTCTGGTGTAGGAATTGATTGTATGGCCATGAACGTTAATGATTTACTATGCGTTGGTGCAGAACCAATTGCCTTTGTTGACTATGTCGCAGTGCCCAAACCAGACCCCGAGGTACATGCTGCACTTGGAGCATCTCTCGCCGAGGCTTGTCGGTTAGCTAGAGTTACATTAGCAGGTGGAGAAACTGCATCATTACCAGGAATTGTCACAGAACTTGATTTATCTGGTACTGCCCTTGGATATCTAAAAAAGAATGAGGCAATCACTGGAGAAAATCTCCAAGCAGGGGATGTGTTGATCGGCCTGCCATCTTCGGGGATTCACTCAAATGGGTATTCATTAGTAAGACGAATTATTGATCATTCGGGACTTTCATATCACGATTCTGCCCCGTTTGACACTGCCTCTAATGGTAGAGAAATATTACGATTTGTCGAACAAAAACAAGTCACCCTAGGTGAAGTATTTCTTAATCCTACCAAAATATATTGTGACCCTGTTGTTGATTTGATTAAATTAGCCCAGTCGCCCGAATCTAATTTCTCGGTTAACGATATACACGGAATATGTCATGTCACTGGAGGAGGTTTGTCGAATCTATTGAGATTGCATAAGTCTCTTGGTTGGGAAATTGATAACCCATTACCTGTACATCCAGAATTCAAGTGGCTGGCAAATACTGGTGGTGTTGATACTTGGGAGATGTATCGTACTTTCAACATGGGTTGCGGTATGATACTAGCAGTAGATTCACAACATGCTGTGGCAATCACGGAATGGCTAACAGAAAAAATGAACGGCGTACAAATAATCGGTCAAGTAACCAATAATGGCCACAAAGTAGTCCACTTAGGTGCTGAAGTTGAATTTACTCATTACTAAAGCGAATTGTTTCACTTTAGTGCTGTCTTGATTTCTCCGTTCAGATTGGTGAATCTGTCGGATAGTTCTTCCATTGCAAGATTAAAGGCGGTCTCTGGACTCATGCTACCATCGGTATCATAGGATAAAATGTAACTTCCTTCCATGTCTTCCATGGTAATCGCATTGGCGAAATCTGCTTCTCTTCCTGTTCCTGGGCCTACTTGGTGTAGGGCTCTTTCAAGATCAAGTACAGTATTGATATCATCAATTTTTTTGTCCTTACCAAACAATTTAGCATCGATATCACGGCCGTCACTAGTCTTCAGATTCAGAGCAAATAGCGTATCAGCCTTCTTAGCATTGTTAAGTTTAGCAACTCGGCGAACGGTAAACCCGATTCCTGCTGCAGGTGACCACTTTTGGTGGGAAGAACCTCTGCCAAGGGTAGCAAAGGCGTATAGTTCGAGGTATTGTCCTTTCGACAATATTGTAAGAGGAATTTTTCTATGCTCTTCTCTGACATCGAACATTGGGTCGGAAATAGTTGTTAAATCTCCTGCATAAACTGTAATATATTCTTCTTCAGCATCGGCTGCAGGACCTTGAATGTTAAGCGAATATAGTACCTGACAGGATGGGCAACCTTTCTCTGATTCAACTAAGTCTATACAAATGCTACAGGTTTCGAAAAACGCCAGCTTTTCTTCAGGGAAAGTTGGAATTGGAATCATTGCAAGTCTGTGAGCAAGTACTTCATCGGGAAGTACGTTAACCGATTCTAGAATTTCTCCATTTGCCTCAACTACTCCTTGACTAAAGTTGACTCTATTAATCGCTAACTTAGGAACATCTGAAATTAATGCTCGACGAATTGCATTCACTTGAGATGCATCGGTCTCGCTAAGTGAGATTCTAATTGAGTTGTTTTTTGGCCATCCTGATACGACTTCTGCTTTCACTATATCACCTCTAAATCAAACTCTTCGTCCACGACGGCCGCCTTTCTTCTTGGTTCCATCGTGAGCTATTGGAGTTACATCCTCGATTCTTGTAATTGTCATTCCAGCACGAGTCAAGGCTCTGATTGCTGCTTGTGCACCAGGACCGGTATTATTTGACAAATTGCCACCAGGTGCTCGATATTTGACTATTAGTTGCGAGAATTCCTTGTCTTTAAGCGCATCTGCTAACTTTTCTGCTGCTCTAGTAGCGGCGAATTGGCCACCACTATCCTTTGAAGATTTCACCATTTGCCCGCCTGAGCAGGTAGTGATTGTTTCGGCACCGGTTAAGTCGGTTGCCGTCATTAGAATATTGTTGTAAGAACTGAATATATTGACGATTGCTTTGCGGGTCATCACTCATCGCCTCCTTCTTTTGCTGATGGTGCTGCTTCAGCGGCTGCCTTTACTTCAGCAGCAAATTCTGGAGTTGCTTCTGGGTCGACTTCGTCTACAGCATATTCAGCTTTCTCTCTTCGACCTTCGATTGTCTTTCTAATTGCGTGTTCAGGATTGTTAAGTTCGCTACTGGAATGATACTTGATATGTTCTTCTTCGTCTCTAGAGACCGGATATGAGGGGATGGTAACTTTTTGCTCCCCGATACAAATTAGTCCATGAATTACTAATTGTCTTGCTTGCTTCATAGTAGTTGCAAGTCCTTTGTAGTATACTTGAGCTTGTAGTCTTCGATTTAGAATATCTTCGGTACCCAATGACAAAACGTCGTCAAGAGAAGCATCTGATTGAATTAGCCCCTTGTTGTTTAGCGAGCGAAGCATGTCTTCCATCTCTTTCTTGCCGTGTCCTTCACTGGTATCAACCATACCGATCAAGCGCATGGCTTGTCTTCGGTGACGCCTTAGTTGAGATTTAGCCTTCCAGATTTCTCGCATATTCTTAAGGCCGTGTTGGGCTTTAATTGCGTGTTCTTCTTCTATTCTTGCAGCCTTCCATGGATGTGAAGGCGTGTCAAACTTTGGTCTCGAAAACTTTGGCTCTCCCATGATAAATCCCTCACTTCTTCTTGCTTACACCAAGTGTTAGGCCGCCACGGCCGTTTGAACGTCCACGCTGACCACGTACTTTGTTACCGTTAGCGTGTCTGACACCACGGTAACATTTGATTGAACGTAGTCTGGTGATGTCGTCTTTGAGTGTTAACGAAACTTGTTGGCCGGTCAAATGAATTTCATCACCCGTTTCTAAGTCTCTTTGGCGGTTGAGCATCCATAGCGGAACCGATTCATTGTAACCTTCAATAGCTACTCGGAGTGTTTCTTGGTCTTCGATAGATAGATGTCCAGCAAGAGCGAAGGCGCTAAATCCGGTATTTCTACAGATTTGGTTAGCGGTTCTTGCCCCGACTCCTTTGACGGCTGTTAGCGCTGTAGCCAGTGGTTTTAGACCATCAATATCGGTATCAGCCATACGAAGTATGTAAGAGAAATCTTCTCCTAGGTCTTCGGTTTTCGATTGTGCCATTTTGTTTCACCTTGATGCTTACACACAGTGTCAAGCAAGTTCCCGACCAACCTCCCATATATCAAGACCGCGATACGGCAGAAGGTTTTGGAAAGTCAAAATTACCACAATTTCAACAAAATTATGAAGTTATGCATAGCAAAAATGTCGCATGATTTGGCCGCTTTAGTAAAAAGGCATCTCGGGACCCGTGACGCTTTGCTAATTGTCGATCAAAAGATCCTTGGAGTTTTGGATGTAAATCTGGCGCAAGACTTGCTCGAATAGTTAGTTTCTTGACATCATTAGCCAAACAAATCTCAACAAATGAATCAACCGTTTCCATGGTTAAATCATCGTGAATCAAGTCAACGATTTTACCAGTACATTGTACTAAAATTTCACTTCCATGGGGAATGTTATTCAGGCTTTTTGAATGATATATCGTCGGCCTTCTGCCGGCAGTAGAAGACCACTCATATTCTTGACCAATGTTTAGTGATTCAAGCCAGTCTTCTGCCATACCTGATTCAACTAAGGCTGAGTCAATTATTGAGACAAAATCACCTCTTTTGGGAACCTTGTCATTGACCGTCAATTGTTCTGGTTCGGTTTGTAATGGTTGTCCGCCTAACATCTCAAACGGTGGTTGCTTGGGGTCTGGGGGGATTCTAACAAATCGCCTAGAAATTCCTGGCTCGGCAATCGGGCCGATCCAAAGAGCAAGACGGTCTACTCTGCCCCGGCCCCTCGAAGTCCAAGTCCATGTTTTGTTAGAATTAGGCCAGAATTGTTCAACAAGTGCTTCTACCTCAAGCATTTGCTCATTAGAGATTCTCGGAGATAAATCCAATAAAATTGGCGGTCCGTTGGAAGTCGTTAATAGATGGTCTTGCCATCCGGCAAAAACTTGATCTAATTTAGGGGCCATTTCACTTAACGAATGTTCTCTACTATTACGTGGCCGAGCAGGGTCTAAGTGAAGGAGAGCAACCTTTGAATCTACGTTATTTTCGCTCAAAAGTTTGATTATTTCATCCCCCTTAGTGCCATCACCGACAATTATTTTGCTATTTTTTAGTCGCTCGATTGAAGTGGCGCCCCGTTCGGTAAAGATCGTACGAAAATTTACTGCGCTTGCTCTGGCTCGCTCGGGATTAAGTTCAACGCCAACTATTGGCCTTCCTAATATTTCTGAATAGGCAGCGATTTGAATACCGCTACCGCAAGCAGGATCTAGAATAATACCTTGACTTAATTTATACCGCCGTAGAATCAATGCACGTGAAAGAGCTACTTGCCAAGGTGTAGCCAGAGGTTTGCCTTCATCGGCGTGAAAAAAACGAAACTTCTCTACTGCCGTCTTATCTGGGTTATGCTCAAACAGACCGTCGCTAGATGTAGAAAGGGGTTCAAGAATTTGGGTCATTAAATCCCTCACTGGGCAACATCACTACGGGTCATTAAACTCTCAAAATGAATCCCGGCGGCTGCAAAAGCTTGCTCTGCACCCTCTTCTCTGTCTACAATACTGATCACACCGATTACTTTGCAATCTGTATCATTATGTATTCGATCTACAGCTTTAATTGCAGACCCGCCCGTGGTTGTAACGTCTTCTACTATCACAATATTGCCGCCAGCAGATAGGGATGAACCCTCTATGCCTGGTGGATTATTGGTTTTTCTACCACCCCGCCCCTTTGGTTCTTTTCTAACCATAAATCCGCGTCTTGGAGAGTTTTCATCCGCCATTGCTACTGCAATAGCAGTCAATGGAACCGCTCCCAGCTCTAGACCCCCAACAAAATCTGCGCCCATTTCATCCATCCGCAAATTTAGTAATTCACCTAACAAATGACTTGACTCTGGGTGCATCATGACGGGTTTTGTATCAAAAAACCAGCGAGAGTTTCTCCCGCTTGCTAAGGTAAACGCATTGTCATCGCCGCCGTCGATAAAGGCCAAGTCCTTGACCAACTCGACTAGTCTAGGCCATTTTGGATGATTGCGGACTGTTCCTGCGACTCCCATTATCTGTTGGTCAACAAAATGGGCCATGAACTTTCTTGACAATTTACCATAATGTTCAACAAAAATGTCTTTGATGTTGAAAGTGAGCGTTACCCCTAGGCAACTGTTGATAAGCGGTCGTCATTGTTCATAGGTAGTGGGGAGAATGTCGGATACTGTAACCACAAAAGCCGACAATAACCCCCTTGAAGGGATTGACCTTGCAAGATTAGAACTTGAGATGGAAAACTACCAACAATGGATGGATGAAAGGACTGATGATGCTTATCGGATTGCTGAAAAAGCCCGCGCTAAAAATCTAGATCATAAGCCATTTGTTGAAATTCCTAGGGCCGCTGACCTAGCGGGCAGGACTGAAAAGTTGCTCGTTGAATATCTTGGTGAATATGAAGTTGCACAAGATATTCGCAACATGTTAGAAAAGTACGATAGGGAAACAACATCAATGCTAATGGCGCAATCAGTAGCTAGAGGATTTAGGGATGAAGGGTATGACCTTGTCACTGCTATAGATGTGGGTCTTAGAGTTGGGCTCGCAATTCTAACTGAAGCGGTTCTTGTAGCACCTCTTGAAGGGATTAGTGAAGTGAGATTACTCAACAACTTAGATGGCTCTCAATTCGTATCTGTTCATTTCGCTGGGCCGATTAGAGCCGCTGGTGGAACTGCGCAAGCTTTGGCTGTACTGATTGCTGACATGATCAGAATCGAACTCAATGTTGGTAGATATCAACCAACAGACCCAGAAGTGGAACGAGTCAAAGAGGAATTCGGACTTTATCGAGGGAATCTGCAATATCGGCCAAGCCCCGAAGAAATTGACGAAATTGTTAGAGCATGTCCTGTCATGATAAACGGCGAATCCACGGAAAAAATCCAATGTTCTGGTTATGGTAATGTAAGAAATATTGACGAGGCTAGAATTCGAGGAGGAGTGCTGTTAGTTATTGGTGAAGGGATGTGTTTGAAAGCTCCAAAAATCCGCAAACATACTGAACGGATGAAAATTGCCGGTTGGGATTTCATCAGTAAATTTGCCGAGAAAGATAAGCCTCAAGAAGATGAGGATGAAAATAAATTCAAGTCTAGGCTAACCGAACCTATCACCAAGTTCATGAATGACATTATTGCTGGAAGGCCGGTATTTGGCTCGCCCCAAGAACCTGGCGGATTCAGATTACGATATGGAAGAGCCCGCCCTTCGGGCTTGGCTGCTGCTTCAGTAAACCCCGCGTGTATGCTGGCAATGGATGATTTTATCACAATTGGCACTCAAATGAAAATTGAACGCCCTGGTAAAGCATGTGCTATTACTCCATCTGACTACACTGACGGGCCGTGGGTGGTACTAAACAACGGTCGTTTCACAAGATGTGATGACGTTGCTAGTTTCAAATCATTGGAAAAAGATATTGCTACTATTTGGGATAATGGTGAGATTGTTATTGGCTATGGAGAATTTATGGAGAATAACAAGAATCTGGTTCCGGCAGGATATTGTTTAGATTGGTGGGCAAGCGACTTGATTGAAGAATTGTCATCAAATGATTTAGTAGAGGTGTTTTGTGAGATAATGGAAATAACGCGCAAACAATGTCCTAGTGGCGTTCCTGGTATTACAATAGAAGAAATCGGCGATGCAGATTTAAGGTTCAAAGTCAGATTACTGTGGCACCGATTTTTAGTTACCTTGAGGCCAAACTGGCAGCAAGCTAAGTCTATTGCTGAGCGATTTAAGACCTCTCTGCCGCCCCCACACAATCCTTGGTTCCTAGATTTGCCAATCGAATGGATACCTCAGTTATTAAAAATCTTGAATGCCTCAGTTGTTGAAGATTTTAGTGGAGATGAAATTATGTTAAATGACACTCCTAGGCCTGAGGCTAAATCATTGAGAATAAAGGGTGGAGTAGCAAACTGGAATCAAAAAGTAATGTCTGAAATGGCCCACCCTGATATATCTATGGAAATGATAAAAGATATTCCCGGGCCCAATTTCATCTCAACAGAGGCAATATTTGACACGGATAAATCGGCTCTTTGGACACTAATGCAGCATGGAATCGTGAAGGGCTCTGCACTGATTCTTGGTTTAGCACATTACCATGATGGTGAAGATCTAGTCATTACTAGCGGCTGGTCAGCAATGATGGAAGCTTTTGGGTTTTCCATCGACGGTAACAAAGCGATAATGACTGCGAATTCTATTGGTGTGTTCGAAGATAAAATAGCCAAGCTAAGGCGGAGTGCAGAGATTCTTGCGAAAGAAGAATTGCGCCTAGATGAATTAGAAAAAGAACGCTCTATTTACCGTATTTCTGCTGAAACTAATGCTCGTCAACAGGGTAAAGGCATTGCGGAAACCGATGAAGTTGGCCGTATTGCTGCCGCAAACATCCCTGATATTGGTCCCGATGATGCTGCGTCATATTTGTCATCACAAATTGAGCGCGATGATTATCGTGTGGATGGAGTTTTGCCAATAATTAGAAAATTGTCAAAACTAAGGTGGCATCATTCTGCACCGGTTAGAATAGGATGCCGAATGGGCCGTCCAGAAAAATCGGCACCTCGAGTAATGAATCCGATGGCTCATACTTTATTTCCAATTGACCTCAACGGTGGCAATCAAAGATTACTAACCAATGCTGCAAGGAAAAAGGACATTCGAGTTCAGCTGGGGATTAGAACATGCACTAAGTGTAACAAAAAGTCTCCAATGTTATCGTGCCATCATAGAAAATTAAACGAGTTTGGTGAACCGATTGTTGGGGAAAAATGTGGAGGGAGAACTGAATTCAAAGGCGAATTAGCAGAAAATCGTCGAAGAAGAGGCGAAATAACCACTGTCCCTATTTCCTCAATGATTGATGATGCTATGATCACATTAGGTCTTGATACATTACCTAAGAATGTCAAGTGTATGAAGAAAATCGCCAGTAAAAATCAAACTCCCGAGGCATTAGAAAAGGGTCTTTTACGTGCTAAATATGACTTGCCAGTATTTAGAGATGGCACGGTTAGATTCGATATGAGTGATGTCCCTGTTACTCACTTTAAGCCAAGTGAGGTAGAGGTCTCATGGAAGAGACTGGTCAATTTAGGCTACACCCATGATTACCTAGGTGAGGAATTAACCTGTGACGATCAAATGCTTGAGTTGTATCCACAAGATTTCATAGTAGCTAAAAATGCTGGAGACTATTTTGTGCGAACCACACAGTTTATTGATGATTTATTGGTAAGATATTATGATATGGAGCCGTATTATAATGTATCATCCCCAGAGGACTTAGTTGGTCATTTAATATGTGCATTAGCACCACACACCTCGGGTGGAGTGTTGTCTAGAATTATCGGCTGGGCCGACTGTTCTGGGGGGTATGCTCATCCACTATTCCATGCTTCAAAAAGAAGAAATTGTGATGGAGATGAAGATGCTATAATGTTACTAATGGATGGTTTGTTAAATTTCAGTAGAGATATTTTACCAGCTAACCGTGGTGGTCAAATGGACGCTCCCTTAGTATTGACCACTAGATTAAACCCAACTGAAGTGGACAAAGAAGCCCTGAATGTAGATTCGGGATGGTTCTATGAACGTGATTTTTATGAAATAACTCAAGATTGCCCACATCCGAAATCTCTCTCAAACCGTGTTGACTTTGTCGAGCGAAGATTGGGTTCAGTTGCTGCCGTGAGGGGTTATGGATACACCCACGATTGCGCATCGATTTCCGCTGGGCCAGCATTGTCTGCTTACAAGACCTTAGACACTATGATTGACAAGATGAACGGCCAGTTAGATTTGGGCCATAGATTGCGTGCAGTCGATGTTCGGAGGGTAGCTTCAAGTGTTATTAGATCGCATTTCCTCCCTGATCTTAGAGGTAACCTCAATGCTTTTGCTAGGCAGAAAGTTCGGTGTTTGAAGTGTGCTCACTCTTATCGAAGAATGCCTATTGCAGGAAAGTGTATTCAGGAAACTAAAGCAAGTAGTGCAGGCTTTGCCTCGATGGGAATAGTAAAATCTGAAGGTGATTTGTGCAACGGCAATCTAGCGCTTACTGTTTCAGAGGGGGCAGTAAGAAAATACATCAAAGTCACACTTCACGTTATGGAAAAATATGGTGTCGACACCTATACCAAACAAAATGTTCAGTGGTTGGCTAATAGTACCGATTCATTATTCCAAAACGACCGTGCAAGGCAAATGACGTTGACGGATTTCTTGTAATCACTTGACTGAGGGCCCGATCATTTGTTCTGGTCGAACCCACAAATCAAATTCTTCGTTAGTCAAATATTTCAATTCTAATGCAGATTCCCTCAGTGTGAGACCTTTTTCATGAGCATTTTTAGCAATTTTAGCCGCTTTATCATAACCAATTTGATTGTTGAGGGCAGTAACTAGCATTAATGAATTTTCCAAGTGGTTGGTGATATTCTCTCTAACCGGCTCTAACCCTTCAACACAATTTTCTCGCATAGAACGGCAAGCATCGGTGAGTAATTTTGTCGAATGAAGTAGATTGTGAATCATCATTGGTTTGTATACATTTAATTCGAAATTACCTTGAGAGCCTCCTACTGTTATGGCTGTATGGTTGCCCATAACTTGGCAACATACCATTGTCATCGCTTCTGCTTGGGTTGGATTTACTTTACCTGGCATTATTGACGAGCCTGGTTCGTTAGCTGGCAATGCTAGTTCCCCCAATCCACACCTTGGCCCCGAACCTAGCCATCTTATGTCATTGGCTATTTTCATCAAACTTACTGCCAAAGTGTTTAGTGCGCCACTAGCCGCAACTATTGCATCATGAGCGGCTAGTTGGGCAAACTTGTTTTCTGCACTGACAAACATTAATCCGGTGATATTAGAAATCTCATCAGAGACCATTTGGGCAAATAGTGGATGTGTATTCAGGCCAGTTCCAACAGCAGTGCCCCCTAATGCTAATTCAAATAAATCATCTAAGGCAAAATCTAGGCGGCGAAGATCTGCATCAAGTTGGGCTACCCAGCCAGAAGCTTCCTGTCCAAGGGTCAGCGGAACTGCATCCATCAAGTGAGTGCGCCCTATTTTGACAATGCTTTCCCACTGCTTCGCCTTGTCATTTAACGCATTTCTCAAAGCCCTGACACTGGGTAGTAGATCGTGAACAAAAGCTTCTGCTGAAGCTATATGCATGGCTGTAGGAAAGGTATCATTGGAAGACTGGGCTCGGTTGACGTGATCGTTAGGATGAACTGGGTGTTTAGAGCCCAATTCTCCTCCGGCAATTTCAATTGCTCTATTGGCAATTACTTCGTTGGAATTCATATTACTTTGAGTACCACTACCTGTTTGCCAAATTCGCAGTGGGAAATGATCATCTAATTCTCCATCAATAACCTCTTGACAGGCTTGGATTATTAACTCACCAACCTTGGCATCTATTTGCTTCAATGAAACATTAGTCTTGGCTGCAGCTTGCTTTAGAATGCCAAAAGATCGTATTACTCCTCTAGGCATTTTATCATCTCCGATGTCGAAATTTATCAATGAGCGAGCGGTTTGACAGCCATAATAACGGTCTGTTGGAACTTCTAGGTCCCCCATCGTATCACTTTCAACTCTAACTTCCCCAGTTGGCTTTGTTTTGGGTCTTGCTGCACGCTCGATTTTCCCTGGCTGTTGGGGTGAAAGTGCAGCCTCAATCATCTTGGTAATGGTAGCACTACGCCCTGATTTACCCTTACCGACACTTCGATCTAATCTTGACGCTAGGTCTTCAGGTAAGCTAATGCTAATTATTCTACGGTCTCCGACACGATGTTTAGACATGGCCTAGCCTTAATAATTAATTATTAAATAATATCTATTGTTAGTATACCAACAAAATAGAATTTATCTCTAATCCTTAAGCGACTACCTTACAACTGATTATTTGTTGTGGCTCAGCTGGTTTGTCGCCAGGCAACTTACGGCAATTCTCAATAGTTTTTACGACATCCATTCCCCCGACTACCTCGCCAAAAACGGCGTGATTACCATTCAGCCACGGTGTTGCAACGGTAGTAAGGAAGAATTGAGATCCGCCGGTGTTCCTACCTGCATTGGCCATTGAAAGTACCCCCGGCCTGTCATGCTTTAGCGCAAGAGCAGAAGCCTCACAAGGGATTTGCCAGCCCGGCCCGCCAGTTCCTGCTCTACGAGAAGATGGATCTTTGGAATGTGGGCACCCTCCTTGAATCATGAAATCCTGAATTACTCGGTGGAAATGAAGTCCATCATAATGGCCCATTTCAACTAGTTTGAGAAAATTCTCAACGGTTTTAGGCGCCTCTTCATTGTATAGCTTAATCAGTATGTCTCCAGCACTGGTCTTCATCATTACCTGCATGAGTGTGCCAATAATCGGCAGGTCATGAGTATTGCCTTTACTTCACTGCTTTAGCCAAGGTCGGAAATGTTGGTCTGCATATGCTCTTGCATAGTCTGCAGGATAACCTGCCGCAATTAATTGTTGCTCGTATGCTAGTTGCTCTGGCGTAATTGAGGTATCTGCCGCCGGCATACCCGTTACTGCAGCGAATCCAGCATCAGAATAAGCCTTCTCCTGCATCGACCAAGCATCGTTCTTGGAGCCTCTCCCTCTAACAAAGAATACCGTGACTAAGAGTAATACTATCACTGCACCAATTATTCCAACGAGCGTATAAGACATACCGAATATACCAGACTCTGATTCAGCCTCATCTGTCGAATCGGTAGTATCGTCACCTAAGTCTGTATCATCTCCTGGATCTGTTGGGTCAACTGGGTCCGTTGGATCTGTTGGGTCAACTGGGTCGACTGGGTCCGTTGGACCTGTTGTGTTGTCGCCCGGTTCATCTGGCAACTCACAACCATCGGAACCAACTATCACTCCTATTGGCGTCTCTGGGCACAAGTCGTTTTCATTGAGAACCCCGTCCAAATCCAAATCTAGAATTGGACAACCAACGCCATCATCTCCCGAAAAGACTCCAGCAACGGCTGGACATTGGTCACCATTGGTACCATCTGGGTTATCACCAAATCCGTCGCCATCGGTGTCATACCACTGGGACATATCATTTGGCAGGATATCATTATCATTGGAAACTCCATCACTATCAAGATCTGGGCAGCCATATCTGTCGACAGTTGAGGTGCCTGGATTATTAGGACAGTCGTCGATAATTCCGTCTCCAGCATCGGTTGAATTGAAACCGTCTTTGTCTACATCATTGGCCCATAATTCATCTTCATTTTGAACATAGAATGGTTCAGAAAAGTGAACGTTGTTAGATTCATTGGCTTCAGTGACATCATTATTACTGTCAATAATTAGCTTACAGCGGTAATCCCCTGATGGGGTATCGGTTGGAATGGTAAAGAATGCATAACTATCTTGTACACTAGATTGCTCATATGACATTGCGTTGGTTGTACTTGGGTTTTCAGATTCTACTTCAGAAGAATACATTGTAGTAAGTGTTACGTTATCTGAGTCAACCAGCTCAATTAGAACAACCATGCTTTGCCCAAATGCTGGACCTCGTGCATTGTGGATTATCCATTGGGTAGTTACCTCTTCATCGGTATATACTTCAGAAGTTGGGCACGATAGTGATTCTGGAATCAGGTCTGGTAGTGCAGGGTTAACAACTACGAGTTCAACATCATAATCGCCTTGGCCACCGTTAGAGTCAACCGTTAGCGTGTATGTTGTGGTTTGCCCTTCATAGGTCTCATTATCCATCGACTCAAAGACTAATCCGTAGCTCATGTTGTCCACTGATGCCACTAAGTTACCAGCACTGTTGGTTAGTGTAGCGGTGAAAGGTGTAGACATAGAAGCATTGAATCTAACTTCTGTGTTGTAGTAATCGTCAATGGTGAAACTGTATACATCTTCAGTATCTGAATTGCTCAAACAACCTGTACCACTGATTGGATTATTTGTCCCAAGCGGGATTCCGGATGAACTAGCATCTTGGCCTAAGCCAAGGTCGTTTTGATTGCCACAGGTAAACGGTGGAACATATGTTGATTGGTCTGGTTCGCCGACTAGTAATCGGTAGGTCCCACCAGGATTACTTGTACCAAAGCCGCCCCAATAAGTGACATTGATGTAGTAATCACCTGCTGTATTCTCATAATCGGTACCTTCCAAGGTTACAAACTCGTCAAATGTTGAAGATAAACTTGTGTCAATCGAAGTACCGTTTGGCAGCAACAGTTCTAGATCGAAGTCTACGCCATCAATTGGCGCAACAACCAAGGTGACTTCTAGTGGCTGATTCGGAGAGACGCTGACCTTGTACAAATCTGCTTCATCAGTAGAGTCAATACAACCTCTTACCTCTAATTCCGGGTCTGTCCCTAAATCAAAAGATGTTGCAACGGTTTCACCAATATCAGAGCCTGATGCTGCATCATCTTGCGGAGTTGCACAAGCGTTAACAGAATTACCGATTTCAAGTGTGTCATCGGCTAACTCGACATTATCTGCTTCATTCTTTTCAGTCACCATTTCTTCTGAGTCAAGGACAATAAATACATTGTATTCCCCCTCAACAATATTTGTTGGTATTGCTCCGTTAATCGTAATAACTTGGGTGGCATTAATTGCCAGTCCAGAAGTCCAAGTTGCATTACCGAGATTATGGTCTACCCAAGTTTGTCCCGAGTCAACGCTTAGGATAACTTCTGCCATGAAAGAATCTGTTAACTCTAAAGTACCGTCATTGATTACTGTTATGTCGAAAGGTACTACATCGCCTGGGTTTGCTGCTAGCCCAAAACTAACATTATCGATAGCTAGGTTTGGAGTTGGTACGCTATAATTTGTCCAGATATCAAGTGTGTAGTTGCCACTTCCAGAAAAGTGTGAAATATTTACAAAATATGTTCCTGGTTGATTTTCGAATGTTGTATCTACTGATGTGACGAATTCATCAACTCCTGCGGAATTCGCTGATACGTCGATAATTGAGCCATTGGGTTGATGCATGATTAATTCAAAGTCAACTCCTGAATCCATGGTTAAAGTTGCGGTAATAGTGTGATTTACCGGCACGTCAAAAGCGAAAACGTCGCCTCCATCTGCGCCATCAAGGCAGCCTGTATAACTAGCAGTCACGTTATTGCCCATATTGGTTGGGGATTCTGACCAATTCTGCGGCGCATCTTGTCCAGTATTTCCATCATTCTGTGGCGAGTACCAATCGACACATGATTCAGTGTAGTTTGTCCAAATGTCCAAATCATAGTCGCCAATTGATGAGCCGCCACCTGCGTTGTATGGGAACACAACGACCCAATATGTTCCAGGAGTAGATTCGTTGGCGCTTCCTGTGGTGGAAACCGATTCTTCTGGATCCCCGTACTCTGATGCATCGATAGCAACGTAAGATCCATTGTCTTCATATGCAAGGTATAAATCATAATCATTTGCATAATTAGACATGGTTACTTCGATATTGTAATCTTGATCCATGGTAAATTCATACCAATCCTCAATGTCGGTCGTATCTGCACAACTAGTAAACGAATCGGTTGGGTTCGAGCCTAGGTCCTTGGCAGTGTTAGTTGTCGCATTTCCTGCGTCACCTGGAGACCCGCCATCGTTCTGTATGGCTGGACATGGCGCTCCTACTGCATTTTTGAGGTCTTTTCTTAACTCATCTAACAATACTGGTTCACCAAATGGGTTCTGGCTTTCTTCTTGCTCAAAGGTTTCCAAACTTAGCGGATTGTAGGTACTCATTATCGGCGATAATGCAGTAATAATGAACATAATTCCAACTAAAAATCGTAGATTACGCATGGCTCTCACAAGTTCTTGTGCGCGCCGCTAAGTTATCAAAGTACGGTTATTCAGTTAACAGGCAGTGGTTTAGGGGAAGAGGCATTTACTGCTTCTGAGACTCCTTGCTGATAGCGTTTGAAGTTCTCGATAAACATACTTGCTAGATTATCTGCTGTGGCATTGTAATCAGATGAATTACTCCACGTTTTAATGGGCTGCAATACGTCGCTTGGCACCCCTGGACATGAGGTGGGAACTTCAAAACCAAATCTATTATCCTTGACATATTCCACGTCTTCTAAATCTCCATCTAGTGCAGCATTCAACATTGCTCTTGTGTACTTAATCTTCATTCGGTTACCAACGCCATAAGGGCCTCCAGACCAACCGGTGTTGATTAGCCAAGCTGTGGCGTTATGTTGTTCCATTTTTTGTGAGAGTAAGTCGGCATAAACGCCTGGGTGCATGGGCATAAATGGCTCGCCAAAACATGCCGAAAACGTCGCTTGTGGCTCTTTTACGCCAATTTCAGTTCCTGCAACTTTGGCGGTATAGCCTGAGATAAAGTGGTATGCTGCTTGATCTGGGCTTAACTTAGAAATCGGGGGTAGAACGCCAAATGCGTCACAAGTAAGGAAAATTACGTTTTGTGGGTGTCCTCCTTTGGAATCCGAGGTTCGGTTATCAATGAATTCTATCGGATATGAACCCCTAGTGTTCTGAGTTTTAGAGGTGTCATGGAAATCTGGTACGCCGTTATCATCCATTACGATGTTTTCTAGAATTGAGCCAAATTTTCTAGTTGTGCCAAAAATTGCTGGTTCATCTTCTTCGGATAAATCAATTAATTTGGCATAACAACCACCTTCGAAATTAAACACTCCATTAGCCCCCCAGCCATGTTCATCATCGCCGATTAAAGCGCGCTTAGGATCGGCAGACAAGGTGGTTTTCCCTGTTCCGGACAAGCCAAAGAAAATTGCCGTGTTTTCACCAGTGGTATTAGCTGAACAGTGCATTGGAAGGATGCCTTTTTTTGGTAAAATTAAATTCATCACAGAAAAGATTGATTTTTTAATCTCTCCAGCATATCTTGTTCCACCAATAATGACTTCTTTGGCTTCATAGTTAACCATCACAAAGCACTGAGAGTTTAGCCCATCATGTTCAGCATTTGCTTCGTAATGTGGTGCGTGGAATACCGTAAACTCAGGTGAATGCTGATCCATTTGGTCTGCACTTGGCCTGATGAACATATTTCTAGCAAATGCATTATGCCAAGCATTTTGATTGATGACGCGTATTGGTAGTGCTTCGCTAAAGTCGGCACCACAATATAAATCTTGAACAAATAGATTTTGCTGCTTGGATAAGTAGTCAACTACTTTCGCTCTCATCCTGTTGAAGGTCTCCAAATCAGTTGAAACGTTGACGTCTCCCCAATTAATGTCGCCATTCGTGCTCGCCTCATCGACGATGTATTTGTCGTTGGGCGACCTCCCGGTTCTTTCACCGGTTTCAGTAACCAAAGCTTTGTGAGCACTGTATACTCCTTCGCCTCGAGAGACTGCCAATTCAACTAGTGTCTCCACAGGTAAATTCCAGTGGATGCTCCCCGCACAATCTAATCCGTGCTCGGAAAGGTCGCCTTTCGGCTCACCTAATGTGTCGGCCATACCAAATCGTGTCAAAGGTTGTCTTTGTCCTTTTCGCATGCAAGTACCCCAAAAAATTGTGATTTGGGCCTTATACAACTGCCGCCAAATTAGTAAAAAATTATCCCAAATAGGGGCGAGTATTGAATAGCAGTAGTCAAAGCCTTAGTTACATGTCTGATGATTCTGATGCTGAAGACATCGCAGATAAGCCCGTTAACAAGCGGGATGAAGTCATCAGAAAGCAATCCTTTTCTCGAGCCAGGGGCCTAGACATCTCCTCTTTCATGATTGAACAAGAAGATGAAAAGACATCGGTTTGGGAAACTGGCGTTGAAGAAAAAGAAACTGACATCGCCATAGGGGAAGTGGCAGAGATTTTTTCGAAGGGTGCAGAAGACTTTGAGCGCCCTGGGGCCATTCAAAAGGACGGCACGGTAAATAGTGCTCCAGAAATAGATAGCGTCACAGATTTAGCAGTTCATGGCGAAAAGCGGCTTGGTTTTGGCCTGTTGATTGCTATGGTCTTTTCATGGTCCTTAATCGGGACTATTGTTGGCACAATACTAAACCCGGTACTTGGCGCTATTGGACTAACTACAATGGCCATAATGGGATTATATCTGGGTGAAAAATGGATCCCTAACCCTAATATGAGGATTCTTGGCGTGACATGGGTTATTATCTCAATGAAACTCATTTATGGGTTAATCCTAGATATGTGGCATTGGGGTTGGTTAGATGAACTTGGTTTTGCATCAGAAGATAATATTCTTGGCGCATTATTACTACTGGGAGTAGTTCTCAACATCGGTATTGCTCAGCGTCATGATGAGGATGCGATTGCGGCGCAGGCTACGTTGATTCTGCTAATTGTTGGTAGTGCTGCTGGTGCTTTGTACGGAGAGTTTGGTGTCGCCATAATGATTGGTTTAGGCACTATAATGCTACATGGGTTAGCGATCGTAAGAAACTCTGGCAATCTTGCTAGTATGGGTGTTGCCGTATCATACCTATGGGTTGGCATGCATGCAATATCAGATAATTGGGTGATCTTTGGATTAGAAATATTACCGTTTGAGGATGAATTACTACTCTTTTTACTGATGGTTTGCGTCACTGCAACTAATTCAACTATTGCGGCCAAATTTGTCGATAAGGACAATTGGTTTTCAGATGCCTTCAAATCCTTAGGGTTAGGCAAACCTGGCCTATGGTCAGTATCTGTTGGACTTGGCATGATTGGGGCACTATTAGCGGTTGCAGCAAACCGCCTAGAAACTGGTTACGCTTTGGCCCAACTAGTATTGCTGCTCACCGCTTTTAGCGCATCATATCTTGTTGTGAGAGGCGTTGAGTGGACTAAATTATTGCCGTTAATTGTGATGCCGGCGCCAATTCTGCTGTTTATGTTGTCAATTCTTGAAAGTGGTGCACTGGACTTATCGATTCCATTTGGACTCGGCCCATACAGCATTTATGCGGGATTAACTGCAGCATTAACAGCAAGTGCGTTGTTGAAAAATCAAACAGCAGTGTCTGACCACGTCTTATGGGCTGGTGGCCTGTTGATTGTATTTCTACTAACATTACTAATTCCGGCCGATGATGCAGCAAGCGGGTCTAGAACTCTTCTTGTCAGCCAAGGAATTGTGTGGGTGGGATTAGCACAGTTATCGATGCGTCGAGACTCCCCTTCAATTGCCGGTACTGCCGTGGTAGGGCCATGGGTTTGGCTACTGTTTTTTGCTACTGATGTTGAAAGTCGGTTGGTTTCGGCTGACTACATTCCAATTTCTATTGACCAATATGATTTGACAGTTTGGATGCTAGTCTTGCTTTCCCAACAAATTTGGGTGAATGTGAAGCATGGTGAAACCGGATTCAACTTGGCCTCTAGGTTAAGTGGAATGTCAGAATTAGGTGCGCGGATTCGTGATTCTGAGGTATTGCAATTATGGAACTTGAGTTTCTTATTGGCACTATTTGTTACTTGGTCAATTACCAGGCCAAGTGCATTACCAGCCATTGGGCTATTTTCCATGCTAACGTTATTGATGATCAGTCATTCTATCATGGTCTACCTAGACAAGCACAAAGGTCGCCCAAGAACATTGATGACCATTTGGGGCGCATCAACCATCGCATTGTCATGGAGTTATGGTCAAGAAGCAATATGGGCTGGAACATTAGTTATTTCTTGCGGCATCCTATTATTGGCATCTGACAAGATGAAGAAAGCTGGACTTAGTGACGAATTGTTGAAGAAGGCCGAGGCTTTACCAGGCCAATTATTAACCTTAATGATGGGCTTACTATCTGGTTTCTTCATCGTAATTGCCCTAGAACCGCTTAATTTAATGACGCTAGACGGTGATGGATTTTTATTGAGCGAGGAATTGAATTTATACACTATCACCGCCATCACTTTGGTGGCTTTAGCGCTATACCTGAAGAGGGCTGCAACCCTTGAGAAATTGTTGCCCCCAGCGATGGCTGCTGTTGGACTATTGGTCATAATGGGGTATGCTGCCCAAGTGAAAGAATCCTCTATTGTAACGCTTGCTACAGTCTTAGCATTCCTCGGCTCCGGTGCTTACTTGGCCCTGCAGGGTGAATTTAGAACTGAGTTGCGTTCTATTGCAAAGCGTGAAGAGCGGTTGAAGAAAATTCAAGAAAAGCGTGAGCGGTTAGAAAAATTTATCGATGTTCAAGCATCTATTGAGGACGTTGTAAAATCTGTTGATGAGTTACAAGATAACAAGGCTAAACTGAAAATGATTGACGTCGAAATGCTTGATTTGGCTGAAAAACAACGAAAACGAGCGAAGAGGGCCGGAACTTCTGCCCAGTATGATTTAGAAATTGGCGATATTCATCATCGACCTGTTATTGTAATTGCGTTCCTAATTACCACGATTCTTGCTTCAACTTTCATCGCTTTCACTACATCAATGTCTTACTTGGTCTTGGCATTTTGTGTAGTAGTTTCAATTCTGTTTATTGCTCTGGCAAGGCTGCGAGCCAACGAAATCGGTTTACGTTTACCGGATATCGCTGGAATTGAACTGCCAATTGCAATCTCGATGGTTGGACTGGTATTAGTCCATTTAGCCGGAAGAATCTCGGATTCAGTTGTCGGTCTTGATGACGCCAAACACTTGGCGGTAATTACTGCGGGGCTTTGCACATTAGCAAGTATTGGCCTAGTTGGCAGGAATGACCTAGGATTAAGAATCCCTAATGCCGTTGAAGGTGTGGTTTACCTGCTGGTTATGGATCGCATCATGGCCTTGATTATTGGCGGAGAAGTACCTGTTATGTATCAGGTAAATCCATTAGATGGGGGAATTATTGATTGGACTTTGCCATTATTGTTTGTTGAGATTGTACTGGTCATTTGTGTCATAGCCTACGACTGGGTTGAAGGTCAACGGATTAGGCGGGGACTAGAAGACCACCGAGGCGCGGCAGGCAGGGCTGCTTGGGTAATCTTTGCTGGATTGATTTCCGTGGGTTTTGCAGGAATCTTAGCTATTGTCATGGTGCTTCGCCGAGGATGGAATTGGACGCAACCGGCTGCAGTTATGGTATCGTGGTTAATGATTCCATTTAGCTTCACAGGACTTGCATTTTGGACTTTTGAACTCGCTGGATTAGCAGTGCCTGGAATTCACCTAATCGCAACAATAACTGGTTTGATAAGCATATTATTTGTTGTTTGGACCATCATATCTGATTCCGGAATTTGGCTTGCTGGTGGCTTATGGTCGATGCATTTGATGCTAATCCCAGCCGGCTTTGGCTGGGGCAGTTTGCTAATCGTTTCGGTATTGTTGATTATCTGTTCAACTACCTCATGGGTAAGCGGTATCCTCACTATGAGGAAGGCATGGAGGGTATTTGGTGCAATAGATATGATACTATCTTGGATTGTTGCAATGGTATTATTCAGCACTGGTGCTGGAATAGAAACAATGTTAGCAGTGTTAATCGCTTCATCTGTGTTGCTTGGTATTGTGACTTACTTGAACCAGACATATGAGAAAACTATCATCAATGGATAACCATGATTTTGGCTAGTTGCTGGCATACCGAATCTATTGCGGTTTGGATACCGTTGGAATCACCGCCATATTCTAGCCTTGCGGAAACTGAAATTTTTGCCTGAGTCCCGCTATTTCTTATTCCAATAGACAGCATGTTGCCGCCATAATTACACGTGATTGCCATCAAGTTTGGCTCACCGCTAATTGTTCCTCTGGACCAATTAACAACAGAATTGTGAGTGGTTAGGGTTTGTTTCAGCAAGTGCTCTATGTCGTCTGATAATTGATTCTTGCCGTCCCATTTACCACGGTCTACATTCTTCACTGATTGCCGCTTCTTCCAACCTCTTTTCATCAAATTTGTCTCATCACAGGTATGAATTGCGATGAGATAGGCAACTAATGTCATTGTTCCATCTCCGACCAATGACCATTGATTACTCGAATTAGGGTGAGGAGCGGCAAGAACGATATGTCCAGAATCCTCTACACCAATTACAGTTGGCATATCGACGCTATCAAAATATACGTGGTTAGATTCTTGACCAGATAGTGCAAAGGAGAGCCATCGGTCGCCAACTGCTGTTTCGAGGGGATGTACTATACTTTGAAACCGGTCTAAGTTAGTTGTAAGCGATAAATCCGATTCAATGCTTGCTGCTAAAGTCCATGATTGCCCGGCTTTGGTAACACTATTAACCAAGGTATCAGCGATACGATCGCCATCAATGACCTGATATCCTGTTTTAGTGGTTTCAATTAACAAACATCGGTCGCCATCACCATCCAATGCAGCAGCTACAATTAATCCAGGCCCACATTTAGGTAGTTTTTGAATTAACAGGTGGGGTGAATTCTGCGCTTCATCAAATGTCCAAGTTTGCGTAGGAGAAAAATCTCCAGCCCCGCAATTAAGATTCATGGCCACTGCTTCAGCACTTACTTCTCTCGCTTCAATGCCCCAAGCAGACAACCACTCTGCGAACCAAATACTTGCGGTTCCTTTAGATGAGTCGATTAGTAGTGGAGTGTTTAATTTGGTTGAGCTAATCAATTTTTGATAATTCACCGATGAGGCAAGAGTTGTAGCTCTATTTTCTAACCATTTTCTATGTTCTGGAATAGTCCATTCTCTTAACTCAAATCGTTTTGCTGGCTGTTGTAAAAATTCAATATCCTGTTGGTCTAATTCTCGCTCTTCTTGGGCTAAAGTGATTAGTGTGTGCGACAGCGTTTGCTCAAACTTAGGTGTTGTTTTGTAACCATACCTATTGAAAATTTTGAGACCTGAATCCTCGACTGGATTATGACTGGCTGTTATCATACAACCGAATTCTGCATTGTGGGACAAGGTTGCTAAGTGCAGCGTCGGGGTGGCGCATAGCCCTATTTGCACCACTTCAAATTCGGCAAGATTTAGTCCAATAGTTAGCGACTCTGCAAGTTTCATATTAGCAGGGCGATCATCCCATCCTACTACTACAATCATTTTTTCTTGCGGATGTTGGTTGATTATTCGGCCAAGTGACTCACCGATAAGTTTCATTATTGCCGGATGGACCTCTCGTTGCTCAACTAATCTGCTTATTGCAGTTTTATCATCAACCTGCTCTAAATTAACTAATCCGCGAATTCCATCAGTGCCAAATAGGTTATCAACCATCAATATCACCTATGGTTGGAATCTTCTGGATAAACACCCGTGACCGTAACATTTGGCCAAACCGTACTATTACAGCCTAATATGGTGCCAGGATTTGTTACTGCATTACAACCTAATTGGCAACCCTCTCCTAATATCGCCCCGAATTTCCTTAAACCACTTGGTCTTCGATCATCGCCTATTCTTAGGATTACTTCTGCCCCGTCATTTCTCAAATTGCTCAGTTTTACACCTGCCCCAAGATTGACTGCGGTACCAAGTATCGAATCTCCAACATAATTGAAGTGGGGGGCTTTGGCTCCCGGGAGTAAAATTGAGTGTTTCACTTCTGAAGCATGCCCAACTACAGCTTTGGAGCAAATCCAAGAATATTCTCTAACATATGCTCCGTGCCTAATTACGGCCTCTTTAGCAATATAGCATGGGCCTATGAAATGAGTTGAGGGTTCTATTATCGCACCGTGTTCGATAATCACTGGGCCGTTACTTTGATCAAAGGTAATTGTTGATGAGAATGACTTATAATCTTGTGAATTTGGGTGACTGCTAACCAATTTGTCGATTTGTTGTTGCAAGGAGTTAGGTGATGTTTTGTCAAGAATAGTCCATGACGGCCCAGACTCTGGCAGTACTGGAATGGTTGCTGATGAGGAATGAGATAAGCTAGGGAACAGGGATTTAGAAAATACTTCTCTGGGCCATTCCATGGTTGTCCGAAAAGGTCTATGCCAATGAATCTGCCGTTTATGCAGCCACCCTGTACAGCCTCTTGCCTGTAGTATTGTCTAATTTGAAGCCTATAATATCAGATAAATATCGTGGGATAAATAGCCCTACCTTTCTTGTTGTTAGGCCATGATTACGCATTCTACGCTCATTGGATAGATAATGAACTATGTCTGCTGCAGAACAGTCTGGAACGACTGCAATGTATTCAATTATCTCTTCCTTTAGCCGTTCTAGTCTGGCTTCTTTTTGACTTCCTTTCCCTCTCATTTGTATCATATATTATTACGCTTGCAAGATATATAATTGCTAAATTGGGATATCCTTGGGCCCCCAGTGTGAGTGTTTAGAGAGTTGTCAAAATGTCCTGCCATTTCATGGAAGAGCCTTTTCTAAAATAGTTTGAATGAAAGTCTCTTTGACCGATATGATAATTTCGAATGATCTTCCCTCTACTATCATAACATCCATACCTAGTATGGACTGGAACAATTACTTGGTTTATGTCAAATTTAGGCCCGTTTTGGTCTGGTTCTACATCGTTGCATATCTCGATATTGCCTTGCGAAGACATCGATTCCATGGTTGGGTGCCTGAGTTCAGGGTCGAATTCTAACATTATTTCCCCCTCATTAGGCTTTACTGGTCGCCAATCGGTACTTGCGCCATTGCCCAGCCATTGTATCATTGACTTCATTTGCTGAACAGTAACAAAGCTAAGATGGGTCAATTCCCACCACCCCTTCGATCTAGCCATTGTAATGTGATGAATGCCAGGTTGTATCAAGCGTGAATCGAGACTGTCTGCATATGTACGGCACAGATCTCTAATCCTAACTGTAACCACTGGTATTATTCCAAGCCCAAGACGGGCTAATTGAAACGGGTTTGCTAACTCTCCAAGAAGCAATAGGGGTTTTCTATCAGCCATTGAGGGAGCAGTATTATTTGTCAAATGTTCACTTAATTTTTCTTGTCCAACCATAGCATTAGCAACCGCTTCTTTGATGCTATCAATAGCCATCTCATGTTCGGTCATTTGCGGTAAATTAAGCGAGAGAATTTCTTGATTGGAAATAATGAACGAGCTTTTTGGCAACGGGTGTGGTGAATTGTTGGGACTATATTGCCACATAGAGGCATTCATCTTCTCCATGTAGTGGCCTCGAAGTTTATGTTCTTGAATACGCCGATTATTCCATGAAGGTTGATTCGAGTTGACATTGGGGGCAGGTAACCTTGATTGGTCGAACCGCTGGGATGCCTAGTGCAGCTCCGCACCCTGGGCAATTAATTGCCTGACTTACTTGTTGACGTCGTTGTGAAGCATCTTGACTAGGGTCATATTCGAATCGGTAGTTACTGGTTGATGGCAGTGTGGTATTAATTCGTTGTTGGCCTAGGGGTTGCTTGAGTGGCAACATTGACAATATTTGGTTTGATGTTAGGCCGTACTTTTTACCAATGTTAACCGCTTGCAAGTTTCTCTCATAATCTGGTGCTGCCATAAGAAGCGTGTATTCATCGGGGGAGATTATCGTCATAGTGTAATGGGGGGTTATCTTTGTTTTAGAGCATTTACCTACTTTGAGCAAGGGGGAAATTTGCAAAAATAGGGCAAATATATGATATATATATTGGAAGAGTTCAAAACAGATTGTCGTCGGCCACGGGTTAAGGGGCCTAGGTATGAGTAGGACAAAAATGCGCAAAACAGTACGTGATAAATTGGAGAATATGACTCCACAAGAACGGTCTAAAGCCGTTAGGAGTATCAGTTGTAGAGAAACTATGACTGATGCAAACTGGGTTTTTGCTAACGATACTATGGCTGATGTTTTAGACGATCTGACGCAAAATAATTGGGACCACGTTTTCGTTGTTAACAAGGAAGGTGTCCCAATGGGGAGAATTCATGCAGTCGATGTACTGAAGATTGTCGCAAAAAAGAATGTTGAACGTTCGGTTGCTTGGATGTTGAGCGTCCCAGCAAAGCAACTAATCAATTTGCCACCGCTGACAGTGAAATCAAATACTCCCCTGCTAAAAGCTGGGGCACTAATGCTAACTCATGACTTAAATCAGGTTGCAGTGGTAAACCAACAAGGAGTCTTGATTGGTGTTGTGGGTCACAAAACAATGGCTAAGAACTTACCACGCTTTATTCTGTGATTAAATTCCCCAGTAGCGGTCTGACTGGGCTTGTTTGGCTTGTAATGAATTCTTGATGGTCGTGGCCATCCATAGCACAACTACCCAAATCAGTGGATATGCCAAATCTGTCAAGATTTGATTGACACTAAATTCATACGATTCTCCATTGAGAACATTTGTTGAGATTTGTAAAGCTGAATCTACGAATGAATAAACCACCATGCCAAATATACTCAATACTATTAATCGCCCAGAAAAAGAACCGCGTCTAAGGCGTAAAAACATAAATCCTGCTGTTGAGGTTAAGAACGCAATAACTATCCACGCCAAAGCTGCATGGGTAACCTCAAGCCATAGTATCGAATTTGAACTATCAGTCACTAGATTTGTATAAGCTCGATAACCTTCAGCTACGGCAAATATTGCACTGAACAAGGTGGCGGTCCACAATAATGAGGAGAACATTGCTGCGTCTGCGTTGTCTCGCATTTCCTGAATTACCCGATTTACCGTTGTCTCGATTCCTGCACCCTTGCTGAAGATATACAGCCCAGAGACTAATGGAAGTGCACCAATCACAATGCCACCTATTTCTGCAGGCAGCATTATTCCAAGCCCCAATATCGCCAGTACAAGTCCAAATGGAATCATAATCTTAGCTCGCCATTTAGGATCCTCTAGAGCCTTAACGATGTAATAATAAGTGCCTTCGATACCTTTTGATTGTTTGACGATTATTTTCTCGACGTGATCAATTCTTACTTGGGACTGAATAATCGGCAATACCGATTCGTCTTCAGCGCCATCGGTTACTAGAATTGCTTTATCTGGTTGAAATGTGGTAACTATTTCTTCGAGTTGTGCAGCAATGGCTCGGTCTGAACGAATCCCCACTTTTTCATCACCGGTAAGGATAGCGATTTCAACCTCATCATCATCCCCGAGTGATTCTGATAAGTTGTCGTGTTGCGATAATGCACCTAAAATTGCATTTGTGTCGCTTTCTTCTGGATCGGCAATACCAAGTTTTAGTGCGGCTGTAAGCACTTGACGGCGCCCTACTACAGGCCCTCTAATAGCGGTTTTAATACCAAGATCGTTGTCACGATCAACTGTCAAAACGAGCGTTCGAGTCATAGAATTCACCTTAGGATGTACATGCTAAATCGTCTTACGATTCAAATCCTTCGCGCGATTTGATTATGATTCGGCAGGTTTTGCTACGGAATCTTTTATTTCCGATTGATTGGTTTGTTCCCCATCAATTGGTGAATCGTCTGGTCGAACCTCGACTTCCACTTTACGGTTTTTTGCCTTCCAACGTTGTGTTGCCCGGATATATTTTAGTGGATGATCCATCCATGAGATGTCACATAACCGGTCGTCTCCCGGCAGCACGGGACAATTGTGATTTAATTTCAATTTACTACATCCAGCAGGCGTGTATGACCCCTCATATACGTGTTTTACTTGATAGGAAGTCGTTGATTCTTTAAAGTCGGGCGCTCCTTTGAAAAATCCAACGCAGGATTCTTCGGGCAAGGCTAAGGCTGCTGATATTGAAGCAAGGAATAATCGGCCAAAGTGGTTAACATTTACTCCATTGGTTAATTCTGCAATTATGTTTCTCATGCAAGGTGGCCAGTCTGATTCTTCTGCCCCGACTAGAGCAATTGCCTCACTAGCTTTGCTTGCCATTAGGTTTCTAACCATCCCCACAGGCTCTGCAAGGCGCATGGCAAGTTCCATGTCGATATTTTTCATCTTTTCAAGTGCTTCTTGTTCTATGTGTTGCTTTATTCGCTCCCTGAGTAATCTGGCTAGTTTTGCTGATGAGGAATATTGTTGTTCGTTGAACAGCGTTACTTTTCCTGCACTAACCTGATTATTTGCTAGGCGCCACCTTGAGCCGGTAATCTTTGGGCATATCTCAATAAAATCAGCAAGGCCAATTTTCCATATACTGCCGTCTTGGCTTTGCCTAATTTTTCGTACACTTGCCCGATTACTTGATTGTAAGGGTGCAACCGATTGCTCATCTTTTTCGATTTGCGAAATAAACGTTTTAGCAATTTTTACCAGATTTTCAGAATCTCTAGTTAGAATCTGTTCAGCGCGTGTTGCCTCAGCTTGTGCCCAGCGTGAAATCAGTCGTTCATCTTCGGAGGCAAATACTACCAGACGGGCATAATAAAATGAAAATGCTTCAATTATTCGGCCTTCTTCAGTAAAAATATCCCCGCCAACAACGGCAACTCCTTCCTTTGATTCAATCGAATCTATCAATCTGATGCGGGCCCTTTGTCTGGCTTTTTCCATCCACTGGCCTTCCAATAGCTCCTCCAAATCTATTTCATGGTCGAGGGCTAAATTTTGTATCCAAGACGCGGCCTGAGGAAGGAATGGGTACCTAGCTAAAGTCACAGCATCCTCTATTGAAGGGGTGACTTTTGGAGTCGGCATGAGGACTCGACATTCTAAGACCCATATCAATACCACCATGATAATGGTTCATTTGGTTGATTCATCTGGCAGGGTTGTGACTGAAGAGTTAGCCCTGGCATTAATACAAGTGCAGTCTGTGGTAAGAGATTACTTTGGTTGGAACTATAATGATGATTTATCAAGTGCTAATCTAATGAGTAAATTGTTTTCGACGCAGCGCCCTTATGGTGTTGAAAAATGGTCAACAGAAAATCGAGATATTAATAAAAATAATTTACAGAAAACTCTCACGGAAAGTGGTCAAGTTATCATTGTCGGGGCATCTGTAACTGACGAAGAACTGTCAACTGTTAACTTACAAAATTGCGCGATTATTGCGGCGGATGGGTCGGTTGGTGCAATTGCCAACCATCCTAACCTAGCCTGTGTAGTGACCGATTTTGATGGTAACCCTCATCTTGATGCAGTCGCCAAATGCGGCGTTCTTTTTGTCGCTCATGCCCACGGAGATAACCAGCAAAGATGGCAAAAAACGCTTGATAAATGGAACAGATATGCGACTCAGCCGAGTCTAATATTGACTCATCAAGTCGATCAATTTGTAGACGGTTTGGTTAATTATGGCGGCTTTACTGATGGTGATCGTGCTGTGTGTTTAGCAATAGGGCTAGGTGTGACATTAGACAAGATAAAGCTCGTTGGATTTTCGACTGGGCAAATTGGCCAATGGTCAGGTAATACCAATATCGACCAAAAAATGATGAAACTAGAGTGGATGTACAAGATTATTGAGATGATTGGGCTAGAAGATCAGGTAGATATTAGCGCTTCTTCAGCGCTTTAAGACGGTCGCGCATGGCTCTTTTACGGTCGTCTTGGGCTGGATCAATATCTCCCTCAAGTCTTCTGTTTAGCATATCTGCATCCCAAACGAGAACTTCACCCGCTTCGTTGCCAACAACAACACGGTTGCCACTAGCCACGATATTGCTTATCTTACTACAACTCATTGCTGTGATTTGTTGCCCGCTATCACAAGAGATAACTTTCAGTGTCCCGTTTAATCCATCAGGCTGTGCACACCAGAAGGTCTGGATATTATTTATCTCAAAACCTATTGCATGGCCTGATGTTTGGAGGTTTTTCATCACCCATAATAGAGATTGATTGTTATTAAAAGATTGAACTGAATGTTCTGCAACAACAATTAGGTTTTCTTGGTTATCTGTTAAAACCCCTTCAATTGATTCACCTGTTATACTAGTAATGTTACCGTCGATGGAAGATATATCTCCATTAGCATGGCCAAACAACGGCCTACTACCAATTAATCCACCAAAGGTAACTGGTGAATTGGAGTCTAGTTGTTGATAGTTTAAATCTCCATCTTGATTGATTATTGCTATGCCCATTTTTGGCCTTCCAAGGCCTATGATTACCGCTTTATTGTCGGGAAAAATGGTCCATGGGCGCTCATCCATGTGCTTGGTCCACAGGTGTTCTCCATCAAAGGAAAAACACCAGACTGCTGAATCGATAAAATCATTGTGCTCTATATCGTAAACTGAGGACGTAGCATAAACACGTTCTCCGTGAATTACCACCTCATCCGCACTACCTTCAAGAGCAAATTGCCACAACACCTCGCCGGAAGTTCGGCTCACTGCCACGATGTGTAGGCCTGCTGTGGCAAATACAAATTCTTGATTAGATATGATGCATCCTATTCTGTCTGGCAACTTGGTTGACCAACTATTGTCGCCATCACAGTCCCAATATGACAGCACACCGCTCCACCCACCGGCAATGATGTCGTTGGATTCATCAATTGATAATGATGACACGGGTTCACCCAGCAGGCGGGTCATCCAACATGCGCCAATCATGTTCATAGAGCCTGTTAGGCTGTTAGAGGTGATAATACAGACGGAAGATTGCTCAAGGTTTTGCTTACTTGAGTGTACGGCGTGGTTTGCTGATGGTAAAGGTTAGGATGAAGGCAACTAAACTAAACATACAGGCTGAATAGTAATGCCCCATAGTAAAAAATGACAACACTGAAGCTGTTCGAAGTAAGTAAACAGATCCTGTTTTCATCGACCAAATAGCGAATCCTGCTGCAATGACCGCCAAACTGACAAAACCAATGCCGATTGTCGAATAAATCATCGACGCCCCTGAATCCATAAGCGGGTGGTCCATTTGTTTGGCTGAATTATCAATTTCTCTAATTGTACAGTTTGTTGTACCATCGGCACATGGCTGGTCAGCAAACGTCTGTTGAGAAGGGATGTTGAAATCAATACTAGTGAAACCTATGGGCTCAAATAATGCCGGAGGAGATAGTAGTACTCGGTTAGAATAGCGATCTTTGAAGTCGTTTCTATCAACTATTATGTCTACTCGAGTAATTCCAGGATCTAATAACTCAATTTCAAAAAATCCATCACCGCTCGTTTCGGTTGAACTAGTGTTCCAAAAATCGCCCTCATACCAAGAGATGTAGACTGTTGCATTGTCGATTGGTTCACCTTGGTCATCATATACATGGCCGTTAAAAATAGCAGATTCATCAGGTGCATTTTGAGCAAATCGGAATACAAACTCATCTGGCCTTACAAGTCCTGATTCGGGTTGTGTGAAATCAAGCCCGTTAGCTAAGCCAAGTAAGCAAGTTATGAGAACAAGAACTGCTATTGAATGGCCTACTCTGGTTAGTTCGTTAACCTCAATGGTCAGCTTGCTTTCTGTTGTTGTAAACATCAAGTTGCCGGTTGGTTCAACAAGCCCGGTTAACTCATCGATATAGTCCGAATCCGACAAGTCGTCTTCGCCCATGAAATTGCTAGAACTTCTTCCTACTTGACTCCAATGCGTCCTTTAGAATTAGCAATAAGTCTAGCAAGAGATTGGTCGCTAATCCAAACTTGCATTGTGATTACTCCCTTTTTATCTACAGTTTTGTCAATAGCCATTGCAGCATCATATACATCTGCAACATACCCTTCAATATCTCTCCCCGCGTCTGCTGGAATAAGTACTAAAGTTGCGGGTTGGCCAAATAGCAAAGCCAGCATCTCGTCTTGTAATTCGTTGATTCCAAGGTCTTCATGGACTGAAATAGACATTGGTTGGCCATACCCATAATCGATTACCTTGGCTTCTTTTTGCGCAAGTTCTTCGGGCTTTAAAGATTCAATCTTGGTTAAAACACACATTATTTTCCGCTCAGACAAGATTTCTTCTGTTTGATCCTCGCTAAGATACCTGGCATTAATTTCTCGTCTAGTTGCGGAAAGTTTTCTTTCAAATTCACTAATTTCGTCTGTCGCATCGACGAGTAATAGCAACATATCGCACTCTAATGCCTCAGCAAGTGTGGCTCTAAATGCATCGAGGGTTGCGTTGGGTAAATTATCAATAAACCCAATCGTATCGGCAAGTAGTACTCTTGGACTAGCTGCAAGACGGCCTACTGTCGTCTCTAAAGTTGAAAATAGTTTATCTTCTACAAGCACTTCTTTCCCTGACATTTTGAGAAAAAAGCTAGATTTCCCTGCATTGGTATACCCGGCAATCCCAACGGTCACTGCGCCGCTTCTCATTCTTTGACGACGTCTCTCAGCTTGGGCTTTTGAGTGCTTTTGCTGGCGTTTTCTCAGAGAGGTTAATTCGCGATTAATGTTAGCAATTACTGCTTGCAATGCAGTCACACCGCCCCCACCATACCCGGCTCGCTCCCCGGTTGTTGTTTGATTAGCAAGTTCTCTAAGTACGGTTCGATCTGATTGTAATCTAGCGATTCTAACCTGCGTTCTTGCTTCTAGAGAGTTTGCGTGTGAGGTAAATAATGAAAGTAATAGTCGCACTCTATCCCAAACCTCTACTCCTGCGGCCTCACCCACAGCAACAAGTTGCCTTGGTGTTGCATTGGTGTGAATCAATACCAAATCGACTTTTGACCATGGGTGACCGTCAACTCGTAATCTAAGTTCGTCTGCTACATCTTGTAATCTGCCTTTACCGAAATAGCCCTTGGCATCAATTGAACCTGGTTGAATAATTTTCTCGACGATAATTATACCCATTGTTTCAGCCAATTGGCAAAACTCATTTGTGTCTTCTAGGCCACGAACTAATAGCAGTGCTCGGCGACCTTGGTGATTGGTTCGTGCCTCACCAAGTGACACACCTCCTGCTCCTGCCAGAACCTCGTAATTTGGTTCCTGCTTCGCCATATTTAGTCCAAGAGTCATCCTCATATCAGCCCACCCCCTCGAAGGGCCATGGTCGAATCATACACCGCCACTATCCAATGGTCTGGAGATGCTGCGCTAGGCACGGTATTATTGGCTGCTGCTAGCCGCCCGGGTTGCTCGGCAAAGTTAACAGAAAGTGATGGAGTAGTAGAGTTAGAAGTAGTGGTCCAAGATTCTTCAATACAGTCGCTAAGAGATCAGGTTGACGAGTTAATGGTCGCTTTGGCTGATATTGAGGAAAGTCACTGAAGACTTCATTTAAGATCTAATATCACTGGTGCATGATCAGAAATATCAAGACCGCCTTGCCGCTCGATGCGGACATCTTTGACTAATTTCTTGGCTGCTTGGTTAAGCAAGAAATAATCTATTCTCCAGCCTCTATCTTTTGCTCTAGCTTGTCCACGATTTGACCACCAACTGTATTGCTGGACGCCGTGACCCACATGCTCCCTAAACACGTCATGCCAGCCATCGTCTAATAATTGTGAAAACCACTCTCGTTCTTGCGGTAAGAAGCCGCTCATTTTGGCGTTGCCTTTAGGATTCCAAATATCATCTTCAGTATGAGCGACATTAAGGTCTCCACAAACCACTACAGGGGTTTCATACGCTAGATATGGTTGCAAGAATTCGCCCCATTCAGCCATCCATGTTTCTTTGAATTGCTGTCTTTCCTCGCCGCTTGAACCGCTTGGCAAATAGGTATTGATGCAGGTTATTGATCCATGTTTTGTGACAATTATTCTGCCTTCAGAATCATTTGGGTCAACCGCTGAGGGTTTGCCGGTTTGAATTACTTCCATTGGACTACGGGAGATTGTTGCAACACCGGAATAGCCCTTTTTTTCTGCGGTGTGAAGGTGGTGAGCATAGCCTTCTGGCCATGACCAATTTTTGGGTAATTGTTCTGGTAGGGCTCTAACCTCTTGTAGCATCCAAATATCTGCGTCAATCGACTCAAAATATCCGTCAATACCCTTTCTTATGGCGGCTCTAATTCCATTTACGTTCCACGATACTAGTCGCATGGTTTACCGGTCAAGCCGGCAGTGAATAACGATTTCATATCCATCATTTTGTTGGATGGAGGTCCGTTACTCTCTTAGCAGCACTTTTACCAGTATCTGCTGCAGCATCTGAAAGAACATAATCTGAACTTACCCACTGGCCGGCGAGTAAAATATTGTTTTTGGCAAAAATACTCCCATCTACGCTGCCCTGATAACTTACAATAATACTAGATTGGCGCAGATCTGTAACGATATTATCTTGCCAACCAGAAATGTGTTTATCGAGAAAATCTGCTAACTTTGCTGAACGTTGTTTTGCTGATTGGTATACTTTATCAGCGCCGTTTAATCCGCCAACAGCAATTGCGGAAATATGTGACCCACTAGCGCCAAGTCTAGGTTGGATTGCAATATTATCAAATACTGCCATTTTGTTACCTGAATCAACGATTGCATGTTTACCCGCCATTGGTTTTGAGGCAATACCGGCCTCGATAAAGCTGGCAGTGATTTTACTAAGATTAGCAAATTGCCGCCTAGCTAAATCCTCGTCCACGGTTTCGAGCAATTGTTTAGCCATGTTCACTCCACACGCCAGTATTACTGCATCGCATTCAACCTCTCGGCCGTCGGTTAAACAAATTTTATTTTCATTAATGGTGGCCACCTCACATTTTGTTTCGATTAACACGCCTATTTCATCTAAAGCCGCACCAAGCCTGCCTACCAAACCAATCCATCCTTCGTTTGAAATACACAGCTTGCCCTTGCGAAGTGATTTGATACGTTTTTGATTATCCTTACCGCCCCAGTTAGTGAGGAAGTTTGTGGCTTGAAAGTAGGGATTTGCCGCATCTTGAGTTCTCAAGGCTCGGAGATTTTCGGCTGCTTGCTTGATATTGCCTGTTGGTCGAATTAAACCATGACCTGCTGCTTCAATTTTGTCTAATCGCAGAGGCTGCAATGAGAGTTTCGTTCTGCTTAGCTTGTGGCATAATTGGTAGAATGGACCCTTTTTATCTAGTAAATGGGGGCCGTAATGGAGTGAAAATCCGTCGACATTTTGTGATGTGCCTCGCCCGCCTATGCGTGAGGACTTTTCCAGCAAAACAACGTGGTGTCCATATGATGATGCATGTATTGCCGCGGATAAGCCAGCAATCCCCGCCCCGACAATTATTACTCGCGCCACGGCAATGCTAAACTGTGATTAAGCATGAAACCATTGTTTGGATGGTTTGCTTGATTAGCCTTGTCGGCCTTCAATAGCGGAATTAAGTAGCGTAATGGCTGCAATCATTCTTCTATCCATTGGGTGACCTGGTGGTATTGTTAACAACGACTTTCTGATAATTGGGTTAAATTGTTGGTGAATGGTTATACCTCCGTGGCCGGGAATTTCAAAGTGAAATTTAGCTGGGATAAGTGGTATAAATCGGCGCAGAATAGCAATACTGTCTTCAATTAATTCGCCGTATTGATTTCCTTCAACGTCTAGTAGTTTCCAACTATCTTTGATTATTGACTTCATGAAATTTCTCTTGACTGAGCCAATGTGTTCATTGGTTGACAAATCAAAAACATCGTAGGTTGCAGCTAAATCAAGGACGCTTCTGGCTTTAATTTGTAATAGGGCTACGGTACATGACTCATCAGCATACAATACAATGTCTTCTTTAATTTTGAAACGCTTTTGTTTGGAGTAAGCAACAACGTTTCCTTGTAGATCTTTAAACCAAAAAGCTCCACCAAGAATTCGTAAAAATTTTGTTTGGATAAGATATTGGTCCATCTCGAATAGGGGGCTCATGTTCTTTGCTCACTATTCATTTTGATATAACTATTGGCTACTCTTCCTGTTGCTTAATTGCCCCCTCATGGGAAACTGTTGAGAGTAGGGTGGCGAGAAATACCGAAATTATGATCGTTAAAGTAAGTAAAACCCCGGTATCCTTTGCCGGTGGGAATTTGCTAAATGATACTACAAAAAAGACGCTGCAAGAAGTGATTGCTGCACCCCACCGCGCCATATTATCAAATTTCCAAGAGGTGATTTTATCACTTGCATGGGATAGATAGTCAGCGGCAAATCCCATGCCAAGTAATACTGCTGGAGCGGTATTAACGCCTCTGCCGCCAAGATGGCTGGCCAGTCCATCAACTGCAATACCAACGGCTATTGTACCAACCGCTATTCTTGCGGCTCGATTGGTTGAACCGGTCATTGCCCGAGAAATCGTGAAGACTATTATTCCAGCAAAAATTATCTGCAAAATTCGTGTCTGTTCAAATGATTTTGCCAAACTAATTCCGGTGATTAAATCCCCACCAATCTCTCCAGACAAGTCATTATCATCGAGTAAATCCTGAGTATCAAGAGAAAATTGGTAAGCTGATTGAGCATTCTCGCCATCAATCACTGCAAGGATAAACGCCCCTGTGACCTCTCCATCAACTCTTAGCCATGGGTCTTTGACCAAAATTGATTCAGTTGTACTGTCATAGAGGTCATCAAAGCTAGAATCTCCGCTTATATCGTCCAGGCCCAACACTAGTATCTCTCTTGATAGGCCGGTGTCATAGGCAATGATATTGGGGTGTTGAACAAATTGTTGTTTGAAATTATTTAGATTACTTAATTCACGGGAATCCGCGTTGTCTAAATCGAAGGTGATGAATACAATCGTACTAGATGCTATGACGTACATGTCCCTAAGTTCACTAAGTTCATCCAGTGATTCACTATCCTCGGGCAAGAATTGGTTGATATCTAGCGCCTCAACACCGGTAGGAGATGTTACAGCAATCATCACTAAGGTAAGTAGCGCCACTGGCCAGCCCCATTTTATTTTATTTTCAGAAGAAAAATTTACCCCATCGTTAACTATTGGTGCAGTTCGGAATTTGAGGTAATATTCCTCTAGCACAAACCTAGTAAGTAGCCAATCAAAGACAATCCCGATAATCATCACCAGGGCAAGGCCACGTTGGGCTTTAATGGGTGAAAAAAGCGCTAGAGACACCGCAGCAACCGTTGTTGCCATTGCCAATAGCAATATCTCCCTCACCTCTTTAGTTGGTTTGTTCGAAGATTTATACCAGAATGCCCCATCAACCGCTACTCCCATTATAATAGGAATTGCAATACCGTCAATAACTGAAAATTGGTAATCAAATAATTGAAGAAAACCAATTACTGCCAAAACGACCAACACAACCGAACCTAGAGTGATTAATGTAATCTGGATGTCTCTGAAAAACAACCACAAAATTGCCAGCAAAATAACCGCAGTTATTGGTAAGATTTTCGATAAGTCGTCCTTGGCGATCAGTTCTGCTTCCTTAAACAGCATATTGACGCCGGCCGGCTCAAAGTTAAACTCCGAATTAGCAGAAATCTTTTCGCACCAAATCGATAGTTCAGACCAATCTACTGGTTTTTCACTGGAATCAAGCCAAATTAACCATAACAATTCATTGGCCTGAGGGGGTTGGGTTGCTGATGCTCCAGCAAATTCTGGACATGCCACTCCGATGTTAGATTCCTTGGGCAGCAAAAGTAAAGTGGCCTGAAGGGCGTTGTTTTCGGCAGCATTTGCCTCCTCTGAGCACCACCCTTCTTCATTGGTTGGCTGCAGAACTTCCCCCCAACTGGCTGCATTAGCCAAGCTCTTATTGCGCGTATTAAATGCGCCTTCCCAAGCTGAAAAGGGGGTTTCAAGACGCTTAATATAGACTTTATTCGAATCAAATGAGTAATTTGAATCAGTAGATGTGCGTGCTTCTTGCTCTATATTGTACAATTGCTCAACGCGTGAGAAGTTGCTGGTTAGCGGACCTAAGTCTTCGTGTTGAACTCGAATGATTAGATATGCTGAAATGGTTGAGTCATTACCTTCTGATTTTATTCTCTGCATTGCTGGGTCTTCAAAGATTGCTTCAGTAGCCATCGAGGTTTGAGGAGGGGAGATTATTGCGGGCAGGCTAAGGATACACAATGAAATTAATACAATTAATTTCATCCTCTTGGCGCCCATAACATCACTCAGTGATTAACTTCAGCGCCATTCGACCCAGGACCCTGTTGTCGGGTCTCGATAGAACCAATTGCCAGAGCCTGCAGGGAATTGTATGGCTTCATAACCATCATGCATTTCTCCTCTAGCAGTAATTGGAGGCGTTGAAGGGGTTGCAGCAATTGTTGGGGATACTGTATCAAATAATTCCTCTTCTTTAGCAAATTGTTTTTCATCAACTTCGTCACCTCCATTACGTAATGTAATAAACAATCCAACCGCGATTAGTATTACAATCAGCCCTATTGAGCCGCCAATTAATACCATGCTATTGGACGTTGAATCAGACGATTCGGACTCCGAATCTTGTTGCGAATCCGTACTGTTATCGGTAAGATCTCCCGTGCCGTTTTGGTTATTTTGATTATCGTCAATATCCCCGAACGGTGTTGGGTCTGAGTTATCGCCAATTCCGTCATTGTCCGAGTCAGCCCATTCTGATGAGTCGATTGGGAATAAATCTCCACCGACGCACATTTGGAAGACGTCAATGGCTCCGTCGCAATAACCATCGTTATCGGTATCCGCTTTTAGTGGATTAGTTTGTGGGTTAGACAGTAATTCCTGGTCATCCAGTATACCGTCTGAGTCATCGTCAGTATCTGCATTATTGCCGATATTATCCAAATCTGTATCAAACCACTCGCTTGAGTCATCGGGGAAGGCATCCAACAGGTCACCATAACCGTCAGCGTCTCTATCGCCGGGCAATCCGTCATCATCATCAATCCCGTCTTGGTCCACTTGAAGAGAAATCTCTACAGGATAATACTGTCCGCCAGAGACTCTAATGGTGATATCGCCAACAAGTATTGGGAAGGAGTTTTGGCCGTTTTCATTGCTAAGAAGGCTGGTTAATGTTTCATCGCCTCTAACAACTGTGATTGATAATCCTTCAACAGGGTTGTTTGACTCGTCAGTGATAGTCACTAGTACGATGTCCCCTGGTGCAGGGTTTGATGGTGAGAAAACTAGTGAAAGGTTTTCCATTGCCGGTGGTTCAGGATTTGGAACTGAGAGCGTGGTGCTAATTGCAGAAACTAAATTGGCAGACTGACCTGAGCCTTGTTGGGCAATTGCAATAACAGTATACTCTGAAACTGGTGAAGACAGATATGGTAATTCCAAGTCAGCGCTTGACCCTTGCCCCCAGGCAATTGTGCTAAATCTAGTAACATACTTGTCGAACATATCGAAACTTTCTGTATCGGTTAAGTCTAGATTGTTTTCGCACTCCTCTTGATTATCTGATTCGTCATAGCTTGGACCGTATGGGTCATGTAACTCTAGTTCCACTGATGAATCCAAGGAAGTCTCAGTGTTGAACGAATATGTTCCAGTCGGCATTTCAGAAGTAGGATAATTAAGTCTAATTGATGTTTGAGGTTGCCCATTATTACTACTGCTTAGAGGCAGATGGTCATAACTTTGGCCAGTTTCAACGTGCACTAACTCATGATTAGTCATGGAAAAACTGTATCCTTCATAGTTACCATATTGGATAGCATCGGATCCGTGACGCACGGTTATCTTGAGCATTGGCTCACGACTCTCCGTTTCCGGGTTCCATTCATGATCGCCGTAATGGTCAATCTCTTCACAAACTGAAACTATATTTTCTTCAACACCTGGCCAATCGGTTGCTGGCCTTAATGCTTCATTTGAAATCAATTCGGTAATGGTCGAGAAATCAACAGTCGCTGGGTCAAAGCCATGGCTTGGTGACGCTACAGCAAGGATTCTATTGGCCTGCTCAATAGATTCTGATAACGCAATATTCGTAGTCTGTCCAGGGCCAAGGGCTCCATTGATGGCTAATTCTTGCGGGTTGTGAAGTATCAAACCAAAATGAACGGCCAGGGGTGATAAGGTTTGATCGGTGCTTACTTCGCCCTGCGGGTCTGATTCCGTAGAGAAAATACCAATCAGCGACAGCGGCGCTCCATGAGTTAATTGTACGCTACGGCTGGTTTCTCCTGGATTGAATGTGATGTCTTGGATATTAGGCTCAGCTGCCCACGAAACATCTTCGAATGCTACCGATAAGTCCAATGGCAAATGTCCAATAGTAGTCTTATGATGAGTATTTGATATTCCCGTTGCCTCCACAGTTACCGACTGTGTTGATTGGCTGGTATTAGCGGCATATACTGGCAAGCCTGAGAAGTAATCAATTACATCTAGGTTACTTATTCGAATACTGCCTTGTGTTGCTAGACCGAAATTTAGTCCAATGCCGGTCAGTGTTTCCCCATCAGTAGCACGGATTACTTCAGATTGAACTATTGAAACATAGGCACCTGTGTGCGGTGGGGTGATGGTTAGCGAAGACTTCCCATCGACATCGGAGGTAGAAACCTGTTGAGTCATAACTTCAAATGGACCGTTGGTGATGAATTCGTTGATTATTGATGCGCTAGGGGTTGCCGAGGCATCTGGTTCATTTAGACGGCAGTAGAGCCACTCGTCATTAGTTGCAAACCATCCATCGTAGTACATATTGCCTTCCTCATCATAATACTCAAATCCATGGTTTTCTTTGTAAACCATGCTATGATAGTAGTGGGCGCCATATTCAAATTCATAATCTATAACAATATTATACGATTCTTGCCCTGACGTGGAAGGATTGTAGTAATGGGTTTGTGACGTCTGATATTGTCCATCTTCGCCAAAATCTGCATGTGAACTGCTAATAGTGTCGGTAGTGGTTGTACCATCTCCCCAATCTATAGTGTAAGAAACTGTTTCTGTAGGGTCGAAGTACTCTCTGTAATCCTCAGTGTCATAGTAGTAGTTTCTCCAACGCATCTGAAGGTCGATTTCATTAGAGCTCCCCTCATTGCCCGTAGTAATTGTGCATGGTGGTGTGCTTGGTAATGGCATTTCATTGGTAAAAGAGAATTCTAAGCCTTCTGCTGTTTCCCCGCTAGTGGTGATTACTGCGACTCCGCGGTCTGATTGGGAATGCTGTCCGCTTAATGTCGCAGACAAATCCCAGCCTGTTGTACTATCGCCAGCGTAGTCTATGCTGCCTGAAAAGGCAGCCGGATCGTCGCTCAACTCTCCATCTTCAGAGTCGTGAGTGCGCGGCTCAATAGTAACTGACAAGACGTCAATGGCATCACTTCCACCATAATTTCCTGTCAAGGTTGATGGCTCAGCACTATTGATTGTAAGATCGCCATCTGCCGATAATGTAGACGCAGCAGAAGCGCCCAGTCCTGGTGAAACGCGAAGTATTGCGGCGTCAACATTGGCACCAGATAGAGCCCCATCAACGGCATCATAAGTGGTTGTTTCAACGGTGTATGGCTCATTTACCAACAATGTTTCATCCTGATCAACAATTACTCCCACGGCTGAAACTAGGAAAATCTCATCCATCACCTCAAGTGGCATTGACTCTATCAAAGATGGTTGTAGTGTCTTAAATTCAAACTCGGCTCGGTCAATAACACAACCATAATCGGCGCATGGCGGACGGAATGTTTCCAATGGTTGACTAAAACTGTAGGAATTTACTCCAATATCGGCAGCAGTAAATCTACCAAAATATGAATTATAGTAGCCAAGTGTTCGCACCAATAAAACATTGGTAACATCACCCTCATCGTTAGTTACTGTCATATTGAAATCATCTGGATAATCATTATCATTAAAACCACCATCAATTCTCAGTTCAAAACCAATGTCTAGATGATATTTGTTAAGTTCGAATGTTTGTATCGGGTGTAGGTTATCAAATATCACATACTGATAACTGTCGGTGTCATCGTCGTCGGCTTCTGTGTCGTCGTTGTCGGAGTCATCTTCTTCTGACTCCCAATCATATTCCCATTCCAAATTACGGGATATTGAGGCATTAGCAGCCCATTGAGAAAACTCTTGAACTGCCTCGCCGGCATCTTGCCAAGTTGGGTCCTCAAATGTGTCTCTAAGTATTGTGAGCAGTTCAATATCAAACATGTTGAAGTCGTCAAATCCGTCTGCAACATATTGATGAGAGGATTCCATTTTTGCCTGCCATTGTAATCCTTCTGTTGTATTAAGCAGTAATTCATATTCCCAAATTATGTTATCAGGAAACTCATCTCCGTCTTCATCAACAATATTAACGTCCATTTCAGACCAACTAACAACCAACTTTTGGAATGGTGTCATGTTGTTATAATCATCATTCGCTAATGGCTCAACCCATGCTTCAAAGCCGGCAATTATTGCTTCAGGGTGAATTGAAACCGATAATAGGGCGATGTTTCGAAGCACTGTTTGAACTGACTCGAACACTGCAGTATTATCTGCTAGATTATCTAGTGCTGTTTCTAGTTCTTGCCACTCATTGCTGCCCAGCATGGCATCGTAGGCTGCAGAGAAGTCTTCTGTTCCAGCGAATCTGGTGAAGTTTTCGATTGGATCAAATGACGAGATATAGTCTGCTACATCACTAAAATCGTTGATTGTTCTGGGAAGTGGGAATTCATTACCGTACACAAATAATCCGGTCAAAAAAGCCATTCCGGCATCGAGATCCGAGGATTCAAGAAACTCCATTAAAGCTTCGAGGAATTTAGCGCCTTCTACCATGTCATATCCAGGATTATTATATCCTGCAGAAAGCATGTTGTTCCACAATTGAGCGCTGCCACCCAATCCAGAGCCGCGTGTTGCATCATTGACAAATTGTGTCCATCCGCCGTTATTTGTGCCTGATGAATTGAGATTGTCGAAAACTGCTTTCATATCCATAGTTGGATTGGCTGAATCCCATGTGTCGTCAATGGTTTGGAGAAGTTGTTCAATCTCTGAAACTAATTTATCAGGAATCTGGGTTGGATTATCTGTTGCCGTCAAACCGCCTTCTTCCATGGAGATACTGGCACCATAAACTCCGCCAAGAGAATTGATAGGAACGGTATATGTTCCTGACCAAACCATGACTTCTTGAGAATCATCGTGATAGCCATCTGGTTGCATAACAACTGTATCAATCACTACTGGGTTTTGGGGTGTTTCGCCTTGGGTTATGATTCCTATTGGATCATTATCCGGGTAGTGAAGGATGTTGGCAGTCACTATAGTTGATGTTGTTTGAACGTTTCCTGAATGCCCTTTTGTGTTGGCAAAAATTTCAATCGTGTCGCCAATGCTGGTGAATTTTGTTGTAACAAATCCATCGACGCTTATTGTGTCTTGGTTGGTTGGAGAGGTGGCATTTGGGGCAATATCGCTAGCAACTATTGGTTGGGCCGTCATCGTTATTAAAATTAAGATTAACAAAAATGCCTTATTTCGCATGGTATTTGTATCTCATAGGTATTATAAATAATAATTGTATTTATAAAATTTCATCTATTGAATCAACAGGCCAATATTCAATCCTCCGTTAGCATCTAAAATGTTGTAACATTCATGACTTTCGGTTTGGGTTTTAACTAGTATATTGCCATGTAATTTAATCTCGAATGTTGTTAGACCAACTGCGGAAAACCAAGCCGATAGAGGGCTTAATGAACTGGTGTTTGATGTTAATTGATAGGTTGATGCTTGTTCTATCGCTGCAGTATTTGCCACCATGAAAGTGTTGTTATTGGCTAATGGAAATTCAGCCGAGATTATTCCATCAATAAGTGATAAGTCTTGGCTGGAAGATGAGAGGTTAGAGATATCTTGCTCAATCCAATTTGTTGGCGCTGCTATGGCTATTGGCGAAACAGCCTTCTCAAAAGTAGCAATTAGTGTCGCATCTGGTGCAGTGTTTTTGCAAAGAAAACTATCCGGCAAGCAGGCTTGAATTAGCTTTAGTCCATCCTCAGGCGTCTTGATTAGTAATTCAGGGCCTGATCTTGATTCTATTCCTAACGAAGTTTCAATGAAATTAGCATTTACTGAAAGACTCGGCAACCATCTTGGCGGATTGTGATTGAGTATTAGCTCCCAGGAAGAGCCTACATCCCCAGCATTCCAGTTGAAAATAATTCTTTCTTGGTCGATGTAATCTGTCGATGATTGATAAATCAAGTGGGTGAAGTTTAGTTTACCTTCTACTCTACCCTTTCTATTCTCGAAATCATATAATTCAGTGATTATTATCTCGCCTTGTAGAGTTACCCCTGTTATCTCGGCATTGCAATTTCCGCAGTCTGTTACCACAACTGGAAAACTTGTCAGATTTAGATTTGCAATTGCCCCCGTTTTGAAATCTTGGAGACCAAAAGAGTCCATTGAGTCTCTAGTAGATAATTCAATAGTACCCGATAATGCGGTCAAATGCGCCTCGCTTTGAGTCTCTTCTGGTGAATAAAAATATAGTGAAGTTGCCGCAAAAACAACGATGAAAATGGCAAGCCACTCAAAAAAGCCATACTTAGAATGGTTTGCTTCCACGGCCTTGCTAATTATTGCTACTTCATGAGTCTTGCTTCACATGTCAAGCAGATAGCCAAAAATTAGTGGCGCAACGATAGTTGCATCGCTTTCAATTACGAACTTTGGCGTTTCTGTAGACAACTTTCCCCAAGTTATTTTCTCGTTAGGTGGAGCGCCTGAGTATCCTCCATAAGAGGTACTAGATTCACTAATTTGGCAAAACCATGACCATAGAGGCACTGAACGTTGGAGATCTTGGTTAAGCATTGGTACAACACAAATTGGAAAGTCACCAGCAATCCCGCCGCCAATTTGGAAGAATGCTAGTTTAGTTTGTTGATTTTCGTACCATTTCGCCAAATTCGTCATGTAATTTATGCCGCTTAATACTGTATTGGGTTTGATTTGTGATTGTATAACATGAGAGGCAAAAATGTTGCCTAGTGTCGAATCTTCCCATCCTGGAACAAATAACGGAACTGCCATTTCTGCCGCCGCCATAACCCAACTATCCTGTGGATTGCCCTCGATATTAAGGTCCCCTGATTGTAAGATCTCAAAAAAGAATTCATGAGGTAATTTACCTTGGTCATTATCAGAATAATTCTGCCAAAGTGGTAGCATCACTCGCTCGATTTCTCTAATTGCTGCGTCTTCAGGAATACAGACATCGGTAACACGGTTTAGTTTTCTGTTGAGCAATTCAGCGTCGTCTTCGCTAGACAAACTTCGCCAATCATCGATTGATTCGTATTTTGATTGAGCGACCAGTAAAAATACGTCCTCCTCTAGATTCGCCCCGGTGCATGAAATCCCTGCAACAACGCCGCTCCTGATTAGTGGCGCCAGTGTTTTACCAAGCCTAGCGGTACTCATAGCCCCGGCTAAAGTGATGAATAAGCGCCCACCGTCTAGGGTAAATTGAGTCAATGATTGTGCTGATTTACTCAACTCACCTGCATTGAAATGGTGATAATTATTCTTGACGAACTCTCTAATGCTCAAATTATTCACCTCTATGCAAAAACCGTTTAGCAGTTGACCTTTGCTCTAGCACTATTGATGGAGATAATTGTTTCAACAGCTTATCGATTTCGTCAACAATTGTTTCAGCATCAGTTCCGCCACAAGTAAAACAATCAATCGCTAGCCAGCCTTTATCAGAATAGCAATGGGCTGAAAGGTGACTCTCATCAAGTAGCACAACAGCAGCAAAGCCTGGAGGGGAAGTAGCGCCATCAAAAATTTCAATGTGTGAATGAACCCTTTTGGCAGTACTATTGTCGATTGTAGATTCCATGAGTTTTAGCATGGTCTTTCCTAACTCGGGGGTGTTTGGAAAAAAATCAGTATAGTCGACCATTACATGAGATCCGTGTGCCTTTGACATTATATTTCCCCCGTATTAGTTTATCGATTTTGAAAGTATGAAGTGGATGGTTTTGGCTGACTAATTTCGCGGCCTGCCACTGTTTGCTTAGTCCAATTACCTGCCCTTCTAGCATTGATATGGTGGATGATTCCTTTAGTCGCCAATATTGCTGCAGTAAATTGGGTTAGCGGGGTATCTTTTTGCGGCACTATCTCATTTACATCCATACTGATTACCACTCCTTTAGCAGACGAAAATAATGCTTGAATTGTCTCGACGGTTTGCCAAAAAGTCAGACCTCCGGGGACAGGGGTGCCAGTTGCCGGGACTAAACTACCGTCTAGGCCATCAATGTCGATTGTCAGGTGTATCGGACCTTCGATTTGGCTAATTTCATCGAGCCAATTACCCCATGTAGAATCTGTAGATTTTTGAATTTCGGAGGCAAAATAAGTGGTTATTTTGTCATCGCTTTGGATGCGATTATATTCGTGTTGTGAAAACGCCCTTACTCCAACTTGGAATAAATGCTTGAGTCCGAAATCCATTGCTCTGGCTGCTGCGCAGGCATGTGAAAATACCTCGCCTTCAAGCTCTTCTCGTAAATCAGCATGAGCATCAATTTGAACGATTGTCAATTTTGAAAAATCTCCATCAACCAGCGGGTGGTTGCCTGCTGCGTGGACTAATGCAGGCAATATGCCATGCTCCCCGCCTAATATTACTGGAAAGGTCTTGCCATCATACCAAGGTGCTAGGAAGTTGGAAATGCCGTCTAGTTGCTGTGCCAAATTATTACCTTCACCGTCCCATGCAGGTGGTGTACTAATGCGCAGTCCTGCTGGTAGATCTTCACCAAGTAACGGGTCAAATAACTCAACTTGACCGCTTGCCTCAACACATGCTGCAGGGCCTTCAGACGTTCCTTGGCCGTAAGATGTTGTCAATTCATATGGCACGGATAACACAACTATGTCGGGCTTGCCATCAGGTTTGGCAAGCCCTAGAAAATTGCCCTCAACAAACTCTTCTGCCACGAACCCTGCCGAATGATTTTAGTATTAAGGGTTTGGTGTAAATTTGCTGCAGGTTTTTCCGAATTATGGTAAAAAATGGCCAAAATCACCGATGATTTAATATGGGTCGGTGTACAATATAATTAATGTTCTCGGGCACTAAGTTCGGGGGCGGGGGTTTTTTGAGATGGGCATGACACTAGGGGAATTAACTAAAGCCATTCAACAACATATCGACTTAGATATGGATAGTGAGGTCGCTCAAGGAATGGCAGAACACGCACTGGGGTTTTTCGGTTTTTACAACAGAATTATCGATAATGCCCTTGAGCCTACCGATAGAAATCTGTTTTACATGTTCCAAGACTACAGTCTGTTGACTACTGAAAGCGAAGAGACAACATTGTGGGATGGCAGGGAATGGCGTATTCACTACTGGAAGTTTAAGCCAGATCTAAGGGAAAGTGTTGAGGCTTATATGCAGAGAAGTAAGAAGACCGAAGATATCGACCCATTCGGCGATGTTTACTCCAGCGGCGATGCTGGACAGATTTGGACTCGTGAATCAGAGAAAGTTGTCAATCCTAATGCGTTTACTAGCGACTGGTGAAGTAAACTGTTAGGCAAGCGTTTTTGTTGTTTAGCGGCTAGGGATGTCTATGCGAGTTGCGGTGGGTCTTGTCCTATGTATGCTGCTGGCAAGTATTCCAATTTCCTCTGCTCAGTCTGATACTAAGGAAGATGAAGCATGGCCTGGTGACCCGATAGACAGTCACGTTCACATGACTTGGGCTGCCTTAACTCTGGAAGTAAATGGATGGGCTGATGACTACCCCGAAATCGTCGATCTAGCTGATGTTGGAAAGTCTGAATTAGGTAAGTCGTTGTGGGTTGTTAGGATATCTGACTGGTCTATCGAGAATAAATCCGATGGAAGCGCAAAGGAAGTCGTTTACATTGATGGGGGGCATCACGGCAATGAATACCTAGGCACTGCACTGGCTTGGTTATCAGCAAAATGGTACATTAATGGCTGGGCAGAAGGTAATCAAGAAGCGATCGATGTTTTACAAAACACCGTGCTGCACATTTTAATCATGCTAAACCCTGATGGCAATGACATCGATACTCGATGGAATATCAATCAAGTTGACTTGAATAGAAATTACGACCATTATTGGAACACTTGTCCAACAACTCAACCAGGAAGTAGTGCCTTCAGCGAATCTGAAACCGCAGCAAATTCGGCCTACATGAACGCCGAAGTTGCTGACGCTGATTTGTATGTCACCATGCACACGGGTGTTTGGATTATGTTATACCCTTGGGGCAAGTGGCCCGAACAGCCTGCTGATTGGGAATTATACCATCAAATCAGAGATGATGTTAACGATAACATATCTAGTATTCCAATCCAAAATGCCAATCAGGGATTGTACCCAAATTGTGGTACCAGTAGAGATTATGGTTATGGCGTAATGGGATATCCGACTTTTACCTTTGAAACCGATGATGAACAATTTGTCCCCGGATCTTTTGAGAATCTAAACGACCGATTAGGAGAAGAAATGGATGTTATGAGATTCTTGATTAACAATGTGTGGTACTGGCGCGCAAGACTAGATGTTCAATCTCTTGAGGTATCTGATGACGAAGTGACAATTGAAGTCGCTAATCACGGACATGCATCAACGTCTAATGCTACTTTACAATATCTTGATTCAAATGGTCAAATTAAGTGGACCTCCTCGGCATTTACTGTAAATGCCACCAATTCAACAATGGTTGCTTTGGATACGAGCGGGCTAGATTCAAGCGAGGATGGAAGTTGGCAGATGTATTATCAAGTTAGAGTAATCAATGCCTCAAGGTGGGTTGCCGAAGAAATTGACGTGCAAGCCATCACTTTAGTTGCAGAAGATGAGGCTAGTTTCCTGACCGGTTTTGGCTTGTTTAATTCGCTAACCACGATAATTTCGATAATTGGCCTTGCCGTTGTTATGAAGCCAGAGGATGAAGATTTAGCCAATAATTGTCTTGCAGAAATACAAGAGAATTGAAATGCTGCCTACCATACGGCGTGGCAGGCGATAATATGGAAATTACTGTAAGCGCAAGTGACAATATCAATGGAACACTGATTTTACCAATGTATGAAGGGGTAGAAGAAATACCTGAAGAATGTGAAAGAGGCTTGCCTCAAGGAATGAAATCTCAAATCAACCGAGTTTTGGCTGACGGTGATTTCAAAGCCAAAAAGAAGTCCACAATGTCGCTAATTGGGGGAGAAGATGGCAAGGTTATTCTTGCTGGACTAGGTAAATCTGGTGAAGTTTCTGTTCACGACTTTAGAAAATCTGGCGCTGCGGTTTTTGCTAGCATCAAAAAGGTTCACGGCAATGATTTCACCGTTAGGTTCACCGAAGCGGGCGTAGCTCACATGGCTGCCTTTGCTGAAGGCATGATGTTGCGAAATTATTCTTATGATGAATATAAAATGAAAGACGAAGAAGAAACCGATTCTGAGCACCAGGTTAGACTTACTTGTAGCGAAAAAGAATCAGAAGAGTTGTCTACTCTAGTAAACAAATACCGTGGAATCACCAAAGGCGTGCATCTGTCAAGAGATCTTGGCAACTGTCCACCAAATGACATGTACCCTGAAGTATTTGCCGATATGGCATGGGAATGGGCTAAGGATTTCGACAATGTTGATGTTACCATTATTAATTATGAGCAAGCAATCAAAGCTGGAATGGGTGGACTGGTCGCAGTTGGCAAAGGCTCATCTCGTAAACCATGCATGGTCATTTTTGAAATGAATAAAAATGTCAAAGGCAGATGCCCTGTGCTAGTTGGTAAAGGAATTACTTTTGATACCGGTGGAATTTCTCTAAAGCCTGGCGCAAATATGGACGAAATGAAATATGATATGGGTGGCTCTGCTACTGTCTTTGGTACTATGGAAGCTCTCGCACAAACAGGTCATGAGGGCAAGGTTGTTGCGATTACTTGTATGGCAGAAAATATGCCTGCAGCCAATGCTACACGTCCTGGCGATGTCATCAAGGGATTATCTGGCAAGACTATTGAAGTGCTAAACACTGATGCAGAAGGAAGGCTCGTTCTATCAGATGGTTTGTGGAAGGCCGGAGAATATGATCCTGAATTTATCATTGACTTTGCGACCCTAACCGGCGCTTGTGTAGTCGCACTTGGCCATGAGGCAACTGGGCTTTGGTCTAATGATGATGATTTCAGAACTGAAATACATGAAGCAGGAAATGCTGTTGACGAACTTGCTTGGCCAATGCCATTACTTCCAGCATTTGAAAAAGAAATGACCGATTCAAAGATTGCTGATACTAGAAACCTTGGCGCTGGCCGCTATGGTGGCGCAAATACTGCTGCTGCGTTCCTGAAGCAATTCGTACCAAACCGAGATTTTGATAAAGACGGTGAGCAAATAACCTGGGCACATATGGACATAGCTGGAACTTACTGGGGTGCAAAAAGTAATTCCATGGTAAAGAATGGGGCAACTGGGGTTCACGTTAGAACTATCCACCATTTAATCACTAATCGTTAAACTAAATGTTTGAGTAAAATCTAGGGGGTTTTATTGTAAAAAGCCATACTAAAATGGCAAAGACCATTCATTGGAGTTTCGTTTTATTGTATGTGTATGGTATTTTCAAACAAGTGAACGCTTTGGAAGATCTTGAAGACAGTGGTCTACTTATTTCCGAGATTATTTTTGCCACGGCTTTTATCATTGTTGTGACCTTAAGATATTCTTACATGAGGCGTTTCAAGACTCTCTTGGGGGCAAGAGAACCCGTACATATCGTCCATTATTACTTCGCTCGTTCAGTCCACAAAGCAATGTATGCCTGTTTTATTCTACTCCCATTAACTGGCTTGATGATTGCTGGATTGTATAATCAAGGATATACCATAAATGCCACACCTGATGAAGAGCAAACCGTGATGGATGTGGTATTAGATTTGCATGGCTTAGTGGCTGATATCAGTTACCTGTTGATTATACTTCATATTGGGGCGGCAATTTATTCGCGAATTAAAGGCGAAGGGGTTTGGTCATCAATGGTGCCTATACTAAAGGAAGACAAACCAACAACTAACAAGACCGTTAAGAAAATTGCCGCCTTCGAAGAAGGAATTTATGACAAAGTCGGAAGTTGGTTTTCATCTAAAAACGAGGATTAGTTGTTGATTAATCGTCAAAGACTTCTACCTCAACCATTTTCTTGACAAATTCTGTCATCTTAGAATTGAACCTAGTCGCCCGAACAATGTGGTTGTCTATCCAGTGATAATTGCCTCCGCGTGGTTTGCCAAACAAACAGGTGTGCCACTTGAAACCATGATTTGCAAGCCATTGTTCAGTAACTGAACGGTGTTCTTCTGCCCGCGCGGTAAAAAAGCAAATTTGATGTCCTTGGTCGTACCATTTGTTGATCTGTTCTACAACGCCATCATAGCATTCAGCGGTCGCCATACGTTCTGGCTCTTCATTGGGAATATCTTCACAAATAGTACCGTCTATATCAATCAAGAAATTCTTACAATCTTCTGGTAGTACCGGCGAAATAGCCATGCCACGCTCATCTATCTTAGTCACTAAATCCGTCACAAATAGCGGTTGTAAGCCCGGCTAATGAACAAATTGCTGATATTAATTATGGTGATGAATGGTCGTTGCGCCGCAAACACGGCACCAAACCTTAGTCCCATTTTTCTTAGGGGTAACTCCAGTGATGTCAATTTCTACCCCGCAAACGCAGTTTACTACTGTGCCCATGGACAATGGGAAACATAGGTGATTGATGAAGTGAACGCTTCTAAGGGAAGATTTGCCATGATTCTATACGGATGAAAATTTTGCTAGCTGAAAAACCTTTGATTTCCTTGCAAGTAAGAGAAATTTCTCTAGCACCGTGTTGGATTAGTTTCTGTTCGATTAATTCTCTGACACCATCTAAGTTTTGTCTTTCAACAATAGCCCAGCCACGAATCAAAGACATAGTTCCCTTACACATCAAAGGAAACAGGTCACTAAGGTGCTCAATTGTATCATGAGGTAAATTGACCAATAATAAATCTGTAGAGCCTGTGAGATTTTTGTCACTACGCCACTTTCTAGCATCCATGCAGAATGCTTGGTTATCAAAATCATAGTTGGCCTTGTTAACCTGTGATTTGAGATTATATCTTAGAAGTTCGACCGCATCTGGATTTAAATCACCCGCAAAGATTGCTTCAACTAGTCCTTCGGTGGCAATTAGACTAGGTAGTGCAGGGCCAACTCCAGCGTAGGGGTCGGATATGGTAATTGGTCGGTCAAGTAAATTAGCCAGCTGTTTTGCCGCCACAACGTTGCCTTCTCGCTCAGTCGATAGCCTAGAGGAAAAGTATGCTTTAGCGGGATCAATAATGATGTTGTGGCCGTTTTCTCGTATTTTTGTTAATGTTGAAATGTTGCCGTCCCTGCTTAATATCGGAGAAATATCTCGAACGCGGAATTTGCCTGTAACTCCATTATCCGCGCATATGATTCTGGCACTTGAAATTCTTTCTAGCATAGCCTCAGCAATTAGGTCTTGATGTTGTTTGACCTCTTCTTCCAAGCGGACAATCAGTACATCCCCAACCATTTCATATGACCGTGGCCAATATTGTTCAAATTGTTGATATAATTCTCGGTCTAACAGGTCACTCCAGTGTTTAATTTTGTTAACCTCTCTTGCCATTAATGCGTGGGCTAATCCCAACCAAATCGGATCGTCTTCTTGTGGGGCATGTTCAGCAAGCGGCAAGCCTTTTTCACCCGTTTCTATAGTAACTACGCCAAGGCCTGAAACCAACCAATTGTTAGTTTTCAGAACCTCCAACCAATGTTGGGTATCAACACTCGGCACTATCAAATGACGCATACGCTTCGCCCTGTCCAAGCATCACTGAGGTTTGAGCATGGCGGATATCCAAGATAGCGACCAGAAAACAGGTTTACTCTTGATTGGTATTGGCCCTGGTGATGTTGCATTGGCTACCAGTGAAGCGCTTGATGCAGCAAAAGTAGCTGATTATCGGCGCTATGAAGCATATACTGCATTGTGGCCTGAAGACCAATTAGCAAGTCTAGAAAAAACGGTTGGGGAAATTACCAGAGTTATGCGGCCAGAAGTTGAAAATCCAGAAGAGTTGTTTGCTTTGGCAAGGGATAATCTAGTTGCTTTGTTGATTGTTGGCGATCCATTGCAAGCCACAACTCACGTTGACTTACAATTACAAGCCGAAGCAGCGGGAATTTATTGTCGAGTAATACACGGAATCTCAATCACTGGCCTAGTTACTGGAGCTATTGGCTTGTCAAATTACAAATTTGGCCGTCAAACAACTTTGACATATCCCTATTCTGGATGGGTTGCAACCTCCCCCCTTGAGGTCATTGCGCTCAATAGTGCGCTCGGGCATCACACTCTCGCATTACTCGATTTAGACCCAACTGGTGCCGGGACTGGCCAGCAAAAACCGATGATGCCAAGTGATGCTGTCGACTCAGTTAAAGCGATGATTGACAAAGTAAACAGCACGATTGATGAATTCCCATTAGAGTCTCCACAAGACGCCATAAAAGTACAATCATTGAAACTTATGACGAGCAGTTCTCTAGCTGAGATTAAAGTCGTGCTGTGTAGTGATATGGGGACTAAACAGCAAAGCATGATATACACTGATTTAGCGAATTTAGCCAACCTTCCTGGTGGCGCAATGAACTGTTTAGTTTTCCCAGCAAGTACGAGTGATGTTGAAGAGAAGGCTCTACTTCGATGGACACAGGAGATGTGAAAAATGTCAGATGAAATATTGATTTTATTATCTTTTTTGCTCTTCATGGGCATTTTTGCTGGTGTTGGATTAGCCTCTATGCGTGTTAAGGAAGATACTACTGACGATTATTTAGTCGCCGGTAGAGGCATGCATCCTGCACTTGCTGCACTATCAGCAGTTAGTACTTGGAATTCTGGCTACATGTTTATTGGCTTTATTGGCTTTATTTTCATTAGTGGATATTCTGCACTATGGATCGCTGTTGTCTCGACTATTGGTCAATTAGTGGCTTGGATTTGGTTGTACAAATATATTCAGAAAGAAGGGCAAGAAAGAAACTTGCGTTCTTTGTCCTCCCTTGTTTCTAACAAAACTGGCGCTCCTGAAGCAAAAATCGCCGCTATACTCTCCGTGTTTTTCTTATCTATCTACGCAGCTGCGCAATTGACTGCTGGTGGAGTGGCACTAAAATCAATGCTTGGATGGTCTGAAATTACTGGAATCCTAATCGGTTTTGTTCTAGTAGTTGCTTATTGTTATGCTGGCGGAATTCGTGCCTCTATTTGGACTGACGCTGCGCAATCTTGTGTCATGATTGTCGGCTCAACGATTCTTTGTTTAGTCGCTTTAGGCAAAGTAGGAGGTTTGTCTGGGCTGCACAGCACCTTGGCTGATATTGATCCAAACATGGTTAACGTATTTCCTTCAGGACTAAAATTCGGTGTAACACTTTGGATTGCTGCGTTTTTCTTGGGCGGCTTAGGGGTTGCTGGCCAGCCACAAGTAGTATCTAGAATTATGACACTCAACAGCGATAAAGACCGTAAACAAGCCATGGTTTGGTTCTTTGTTTGGCAAACCCCATTCATTGCTTTGATGTTCTTCATTGGTCTTGCCTGTCGAGCAATATTCCCTGAGATGCTTGCCGAAGATGCCGAAACTGGCCTGCCAAGGCTTGCTCAAAGCCTTAATCCGATTCTTGGCGGAGTTATTCTAGCGTCTATCTTTGCCGCAACAATGTCTACTGCCGACAGTCAGGTATTGGCCTGTACAGCAGCAATAACTGATGACGTTAAACCAGAATGGAATCAAGATCATGGCAAAACAAAAAAGGTAACTTTAGCGGTTGCAGCTTTCGCCACTAGTATCTCGCTAGTTGGCCAGCAATTCCCTGGGTTTGGGGATTCTGTTTTCGCCTTGGTTGTCTTTGCAGTATACGGACTGGGTGGTATATTTGTCCCACTGGTGTTGATTAGGATGATTGGTTATGAGCCAGATTCAAAACACACTATTTCGATGATGATTGCCGCCCTTCTTGGAGTGTTGATATGGACTGTTTTAGGTTATGGTGAATACATTTTCCCTTCCGTGCCGGGAATGGGTGCAGCATTTGCTGTTCATCTTGGATTTTGCTGGAAGCGAGATCTTTCTGAGGCAAATCCATTTGGCCGATACAGTGTACCAACTAGAAAAATATCGGCGATTGGTGCGGTTATTTTACTGGCGTTTGTTGGCGGGATGGAGGGTACGTACCAGGTATTTGCTCCAAGCTCATCAAGCATGTCGGATAAAGTCGGTTCTTATTCAATAAGTGGAACCTATTCATTCCACGAAATTACCGATGGTTCAGAGTTCATTGAAGACGGTGAATCTATACCAATAGAGGCAAATTCAGAAGATTCTGTAGATTCACTAGACGGCCTCAATATTGTAGGAGTATTAATCACAATTGCTCACCAAGACGATGAAACCGTTTCGGGGCCCTTATGCGCAGCTGCTGACCCGCCGCAAGATGATACTGTTGAAGCGTCGATTGGTTACTCGGGCCTATCCTCTTCTGACTCGAGTACAGGTGATTTTGATTTCCAATTAGATTGGCACAATTCTACCTTGATTGATACTACAGTTAGTAACATGACTAAATCAGAAATTAAGATGATGTTAGATAGTGGTGGATTGGGTTTGGGTGAATACGAACTAATTCTTGGCGTAACCGTAGAAAATGGCGGCGGAACTTTATGCACAAGTGATGACACTGGCCAGGACGTAGATTACAAAATTGAGCTAGTGTCTCTAGAGTACTCGATAACTGAAGTATGATTTTACCTTGTCTTAAAGTTCGAATTTCATACCTTGTTTCCCTATTTTCCAACCCATTTCAACAACTTGGGTATGTTCTTCGCCCCACTCATCGTAAACTGGGTTGGTATGATTTAAATGAATGAAAATGACCTCCGGGTCGCCTTGTCGCTTGAAACCGAGCATTTCAAGGGTCTGGGTAATTGGTGGATGAGGGACATTGTCTTGATTACGGCCCGCTAATTCATCAGCAGACCAAAATGTACCATCGATCAAAGCGATGTCGATATTTAGTTGGCTAAACCATTCTCTAAGGTCATTACATTGGTGTAACTCAAGGGTTTCATGCCACGTATCGTGGTCTGGGAGATATAGTAGGGACTTGTTTGGTCCTTTGATTACAAACGCATGCATATCTGAAAGTTCTGCACGATGTGGAACAAGTATTGGGGTAATGGAAAAACCCTCTTGGGTTAATGCTGTTTTACTAACTATCTCATTAACTGAAAACACCCCTTGGTCTAACATTAATTTCCACTGGGGGGTGTTATTGAGAAGTGTGTGCAGCGATTTTGAAGTATGTAATTTCAAACCTTTTGCGTTGATTGTCTCTCTGCCGAACTGCCCTAAACCATCAACGTGGCCAAAGTGTGCATGAGTAAGCCAGACATGGGTTGGTAATTTGCCATCCATGAACTGTAATTGGTTTGCCAAATTTCTTGTTACATCGATTAGATGAACTTCGCTTTGCGATATTATTCCCAGAGAAGTTGGATAACTCGTTTGGTCTGCTGAAAGTCCAGTACAACATGACTTATTGCAGCCTGCTTGAGGTCTGCCGCCATCTTGTGCAATACCTAGCAATATTGCCTCGACCATGTATATCCGAAAACTTTCAACAAAATGAATCATGCCGTTAGAACAAATACTCATGTCATTGTAAACGAAGAACTCAAACCATACCTGCTATTGGAACAGTTGAGGGGAGTATATGGCTAAACCAGCACAAGTAGAATTCCCCGGACAAAAACGGCAAAGAGTGCGCCTTCGGGGGACAAAACATGCTAATGAAGCCACTGCAAAGAAGTTGAAGAAAGACTTAGGTCGGCTACTTGACAACCCATATTCCCATCTGCCAGAGATGTTGTGGAAGGGTAAAATGCGCTGGGGCAGGACTGACCCCGTTACCAAAACTTTGAAGCAATTAGATAAAATTATCAAGAAAAAATACGACACTAAATGGCTATCAAAGCGTATGATGGCTAAGCGAGGCGATCCTGTGGCAAAGGCATTTGCTGGGTCTATACACGCTTGTCATGATGAAGATTTTACCACAGTGGGGAAATTCTCTTCCGCATCCTTTGGCTCAGCATCGTTTGTTCGAAGAGGTGATGGAAAGCAAGGCTATCTTGCTGGTTTACAGAATTATTCTAATGTTACTTTGAGAATGTTGCCGTGGGAAGAGCACGCTAAACGTGGGATGTACTTCTTCTCGTGGAAGGGTGGTTTTGTGTGCACTGGACCCGACCCGTCGCCACCAGAACAATGGATTGAAGATGTCATGTCACGGTCTCGCTTCAAATTCAAAAATGCTGAACATGATGGTGCTAAAATATGGCTTACTGAAGATGTAGAATTGGATTCCGTATTATCTAATGAAGTGGATGATGGCTACCTCAAATTCACCTTCAAAAATGGGTCAATGGTTGTAATCGGTTTTGAATCACTAAAAGTTGGGGATAAGAAAGATACCTCGTTTATCCAGCACCTTGCCTTGTCAATGCTGCCACCATTCTTGCCCTCCATTGTTGATATCGATGCATCTTGGAAACCTTCTGGGTGGCCTATCGATACTGATTTACCAAGTGAAGCGGGTGAAGGAGTGGACAAAATACTCGATGCTTGGCAAGGCCTAGTAATGAATGAAGGATTGGTTGCTCAGGCCATCAAACGCTCGGTTATCGACTCTATCGAGAGTGGGCTAATTGTTAATTCAAATTGGATTTCTGGCGAGGATTTTGATGAAGTTAGAGAGTCGTTGAATGATGTTGCTGGATCAAAAGACGAACAAGACCTTGCAGCCCATATTTTGATGGTTTGCTATGAAAGTGGTTTTGAGGATGACATCGGTATGAGGATTAACACTAGGGGTGAAACTTCTGAGCGAAAAACCCCAACATTGGAAATTCTTGACGGGGCAAGTTGTGGCGATGTTCTTGGAGTTCTGTGGGAAGATTATGGGCTTGCAGCTCTTGGAAAAATTGGCATTGAGGGAGGTGAGGCTGAAGATATTTGGGACAAGCAAAACACCAAACCAAAGCCATTCGGTAAATTCCTCAAGAGCCTGGATTCTGCGCGCGAAAGTGCCAAGTTATCTGCCCGAATACCAACAAAATCAGGTGAATTGGGTGGTTCAAGTGGATACATCATCGACCTTATCCGAATCGGTCTGCTCGAAGGATTTGGTAAAGCAGAACGTGTAGCAACATCTAGACATTCTTCTATCGATGTTGCCGCAGCAGCATGGGCATGGTTATTGGCTGCAGATAGGTCCTCTGGACAGGAGTGGCATTTTGATTCTGATGCTCGAAATAAAGCAGGTGCGTGGATGCAATCAACAAAGAAACTACTCGAATGTGGGGCTTTATTGTTGAAATGCGATGAAACAGAATTAGCCAATCTCACCGACGAATGGTTTGAAAGTTTAGCCTTACTTAGAACTGAAACCGGTGAAGCTTGAAATCAGACTTTAGCGAAACCGCGCTCAATATCTGCCCAAAGATCTTCGATATCTTCAATTCCGATACTCATTCTTACATATCCAGGAACTAATCCTGCTGCATAACGTACGTCTTCTGGAATCATCATATGGCTAGAATTGAATGGACATTCAACAAGTGATTCTACTCCTCCAAGACTGGTTGCCTCGTAAATCATCTTCAGTCCACGCATGAATGCCAATGCCGCATCATCGCCGCCTTTGACCACAAAACCAATCATTCCAGTACCTCTTGGCATAATTCTTTGCGCAACTTCGTATTGAGGATGAGACTCTAAAGTTGGATGGTTTACTCTCTCAATCATTGAATGGTTTTCCAAGCGCTTGGCTAATTCTGCCGCATTATCGCATATTTTTGGCATTCGAACATGCAGTGTCCTCATCCCGCGCTCCAACAAGAAACAGGAATTTGGGTCTGCACTGCCGCCAAAATGCACCTTTCGGTGGAATATGTTCTCTATGTGTTCGCGCGACCCAACCACTGCGCCACCAATAATATCTGAATGTCCGCCCAAATACTTGGTCGTAGAATGTATTACCAAATCTGCACCAAGAGCCAATGGTTGACACCCCCACGGGGATGTGAAAGTGTTGTCGATTATACAAATTAGGCCGTGTTTCTTTGCTAATTTAGCCATTGCTTCAACATCACAGACCTTCAACACGGGATTGGTTAGTGTTTCAATGTACAGCACCTTGGTATTGGCTTGAATTGCCGCCTCATATGAACTAACATCGGTCATGTCGGCCATGGTTACTTCAATACCAAATCTAGGAAATTCCTCAGTCATTAGTCCATAAGTTCCACCATATACGTCAGCTGATGCCACTACATGGTCTCCAGAAGACAGGAGGGCCATTAGAGTGGAAGATATTGCTGCCATGCCTGAGGAGAAAACTTCTCCATCCTCAGCGCCTTCTAGTGAGCATATTTTTTTGATTACTGCTTCTGCGTTGACCGATGTGATTCTTGTGTATAATAGCGCATGATGTGCCCCTGCAGCCCATCCTGCGTATCTCTCATCGGTTAATTTGTAGGTTGAAGATTGGAAAATCGGAGTGTTGACTGCATCGCCAACGTGATTGGTTCCTGAGTGTACTGCCTTACTACCAAATCCGGTTAATTTTGGTTGTGAATCTTCTGACAATTTGTTCCCTCAGCCGAGCCACTACTAGGTAGACTTTGAACGATGCGATGGAAAAATCCTATTATTCTGAGATTTCTTCATCGCCAGAAAAGAACTCAACAATGATATTGCCAATGAATAGTGAACCTCCGCCAACTAATATCCATATGCTCCAATCTACCATGTCAATACCCAGGCCGTACATAGTGGCCCAGACTGGTTCTAAAGCGTAGATTATCGCTGCTTGAATCGGGTGTAAGTAGCGTTGATAGAGGTTTAAGAATAACAGACAGAAGAACGAGCCGCCTACTCCCAGTAGTAGTACAGGAATGATTACTCCGTCGGAAAATATCAGATTCCACTGTTCGCTATTTGTTCCGTCTCCAAGCACAAATACTGTGACGGCAGAACAAAGTGAGACGATAATAAATGACGTTGTAGATACGCCAATTGGGTCTCTTCTAGAAGTTATATGTTGAGTAAATAAAATATGAAGAGCAAAGATAAGGGCACAAAATACGGTGATGAATTCAGCCATCCCCCAAGTCAGATGCGGCGGCCCTTGGATAAACCCTGCACCAAAGGTAGCCAATGAGACACCGATTATCATTATCTTAGTAGGAGGTTTTAGATTGTATGCTGAGGAAATCAAGGCAGTAAAAACTACATAAAGCGATGTTAAAAATGCTGAAACTGATGGATCTATGTTGTCTAAACCAATCATTTGTGACAAATAGGCTACAAACATTAGAATTCCGAGCACGATGCCATCTTGCCAAATTTGCCTGTCAGAAAGTGATTGCCTAGCTTTCTTAAAAAATAATAACATCATCAATGCAGCAATCGCAAATCGTGCAAATACTAAGACTGCAACAACTCCGTTAGTGCCCAGAGAGGACTTTTCAGCATCTAGAGAATCCAATGCTTGTTTCATCCAAATAAAAGTTGCTCCCCAAACTAAAGTTACTGCAAGTAAGGCAAAAATAGCAATCTTACGTTGTTCTGGTGTTGCATTCAGTTCCAAGTTGTCCAATACCGCTGTGGTTTGGGCTTCGGACATAATATTCCCAACAATTTCGGGTGCATTATAGTGATGGTTAAAACTCTAATTAATTACTAATTGAAAGATAAGCCTCAAAGGGTGCTTGCTGTTCGTGATACTATGGCTCAGACAACCAATTCATGGGAGTTACCCATCGCTACGGGAGAAGTTCCTAGTGACAATAGCACATTTGACGCGATAGTTGTTGGTGGTGGACCGGGTGGCTCGGCGGCCGCTGGATATCTAGCAATGGCAGGTAAATCAGTGCTGTTACTAGAGAAAGGGGTTTGGCCGCGCGACAAGATTTGTGGCGATGCTGTTGGTGGCAAATCATTGAGTCATGTAAAGGCATTAGGAGTTAAAGAAGCCTTGGAAAATAGCCCGCATTTTAGGGTGACTGGAATCAAGTTTTCCTCACCTAAAGGAAATACTGTCAGAGTCGCCTTGCCAGAAGAAGATGTTCAAAGATTAGAAGCAGGATATGCATTGCCAAGGATACAATTTGACCACTTATTATTCGATAGATGTCAACACCTTGTTAGAGAAAGTGGTGGTATGGTGATTCAAGATTGTGCGGTAAAAGATGTTTTATTCGACGACGGGAATGGTGGAGATGACCCCGGATTAGGTACAGGAAACATGCGTCATGCACATGGCGTTACAGTTACTATTGGCGGAAGAGGGGGCGAGCAGCGAACTTACTTTTCCAAGGAGATTGTTGGTGCTGCTGGGTATCAATGCCCTGTAGCTAAGGCTGTTGTCAAAGAATCATTTTCCGAAGAAATGGTCGACAACACTCACTATTGCGGTGGATACCGAGAATATTGGCGTAATGTTGAGGGTTGTTCAGGCGGAGTTGGGGACATTGAAATCCATTTTGTTGATTCAATTATTCCAGGTTACTTCTGGATTTTCCCCGTCTCTGAAGATGTCGTGAATGTTGGGGTAGGAATGGTAATTAATCTGTTGAAGAAAGAGAAAAAGAAGCTCAAAGCATTACAAAAAGATGTTATTGAGAACCATCCTATTTTCAAAGAGCGTTTTGCTAATTCTGAAATGATAAAAGGTAGTGGGAAAGGATGGCAACTGCCGTTTGGGTCGCCTAGAAAGAAAGAGAAAAATCAGCCTCGCCGAGCAAGCATGAATGGAATTCGTTTAGTTGGTGATTCTGCTTCTCTTGTCGATCCGTTTTCTGGTGAAGGAGTAGGAAATGCGCTTGTTACCGGAGAGTTAGCGGCCAACCACATACTAGCAGGTAAATCACCTGAACAATATCAAGAGGAAATGTGGGCTATGTTAGGTCCAGAATTAACCAATTCCTATCGTATGCAAAAATTAAGTAGGAAAAAGTGGTTGCTAAATTGGTTCGTCGGCAAGGCTAGTAAGAAGCCGGTAATCCAAGAAATGATGACTGAAATGATCGCTTCAAAAGAGGCTCAAGAAAATCTACATTCGCCTTGGTTCATGTTCAAAACACTAATGTTTTAGGTGATTAAATGGATGCAAGCCTATCTGAAATTGATGCGGTGTTTCTCGACCTTGATGGCACAATTTACCTTGGTGGCGAACTCATCCCCGGGGCACTAGATTTTCTCAACAGGTGCCAAGATAAGGATATTAAACGATTTTTCTTATCCAATAATTCTAGTAAGTCAGTAAGCCAGTATTTGAAAAAATTAGAGGATTTTGGAATCCCGGCAACCAAAGAGGATGTCTTACTCTCGACCCACGACCTGTTATCATGGCTGAAAAAGGCTAACGTTTCCCAAACTTGGTTGGTTGGGACTGAGGGCATGAGGGAAATGTTAGAACAAGAAGGTATTACAACAAATAGTTCAAATCCGCAATATGTCGTGCTTGGATATGACACTGAAATATCCTACGACAAGATATCTCAAGCGAGTATTTTCCTTCATGCGGGGGTCCCATTAGTGGCTAGCCATCCAGACATGGTCTGCCCATCACCCGAAGGTGGATTACCCGATGTTGGTGCTTATCTTGCAATGTTCAAGGTGACTACTGGAAAAGACCCTGAACATATTACAGGAAAACCAAATGCGGGTATGATATTACACAAGATTGAGGAATTAGGATTGCAACCAGAACGGTGTGCAATGGTTGGTGACCGGCTTTACACTGATATTGCAATGGCTAATCGTGCAGGGTGCGTTGGAGTCCTTGTACTATCTGGGGAAGCAACAATGGCTGATGTCAATCAATTAGAAGACGGGGCAGAACAACGCCCGCATATTATTGTGAATAGTGTTGCTGAATTGTTGTAAGGTGTCTTCATGAGTTTTCTAAAGCGCTTAACATGGTTACTGGAGAGGCGCAAGAAATACCCTCCCGATGATATCCATCGAGCCGGCGACTTGGCTGAAATGCGTTTGGCAAAACTATCTAGAGCCGCTGGCCGTGATAATGGTTGGAAAATTTACGAATCTGTGAGGATTCCTGACCCCGAAGGAGGTCGGCGGGAAATCGATATGGTGATTATCGGTGGTAATTCTATATTAATAGTAGAACAAAAACATTGGGCTGGCTCCTTTAGAATTAACAAAGAGCATCATTTTATCCAAAAGCGAAAGAATGGCGATGAGCATAGTCATGATGGAGTTGCCGATAGAATTGCTAGAAAGGCGAGATTGCTAGCTGAATTACACCAACGGAGATTAGGGTTATCCAGCGATGAAGAACCTGATGTCCGAGTTATTGTTGCCATGACTCATCAGCGTCTAGATTGGCCGAGAATTCCAGAAGATCTAGCTGCAGAAATGGTCAATGAGAAAGGTTTTCTAGAGATCATCAAGGCAGTCAACCCGGGTAAACCAAATCTTGACTTGATTGAAACTTTAGAGGGGTTCAACACCTGGGATGAGGTTCACTTTCATGGTGGATTGATGAACAAAGGTGATGTTTTTGAATTGGGCCTTGGTTCAGATATTGATACAATTTTTGCTCAAAGAGAATGCGAAGTTACTGGAAGCGCGAAGCACAAAAGAGGATTGCTTGCTATATTTAATAAGCAGCCATCAAAAGCATCGATAAAAATCGGCAAGAAAAATGCTGATGTCACTCTAGCACAAGGTGCTTGCATCAACATGCACGTGGTTGGAGAGCCAAAGCCAAGACAAATTCCCTGGGCCAGAATCGATAAAATCGTACTCTCAAAACCGCCTGCAGAATGGAATAAAAGTGGGTGATTAAATGCCCTCTTTGGTAATTGAAGCGATTGGTGTTGCGGCTGGTATTATTGGGGTTTTGGCTTGGGGCCCGCAAATAATCGAGGTGTGGAAACATGAACGGCATGAGGGAATCTCATTACCGACATTCATGATTGTTGCATTATCGCTATCTTTGTGGTTAATCTATGGGGTTGCAATATCTTCCAAAGCAATGATTTTCTCGAATATATTGACCTTATCAGTAATAGCATTGGTGATAATTGGAGTTATTCGAATTAGAAGAAGGTCATGATGCTAGGCAATTTTTTTCGTGAAGTTGATATATGTGTACTCTTTGGGCACTATGTAACCGATGGTTAAGTAGTGTGATTTTATGAGTGCCGCTGATGACTGGGAAGAGCAGATGATAGACCGGATGGTTGAGATGTTCAAAAATATGGGGATGTCTCTGAGTAAACAGCAAATTAAGGCCTTAATGGGCCAGTTTAAGTCACAGTTTGATAAAATGGGCCTAGATGCTGAAAATATGGCAAAGGGTGATGTGAATTTCAATTTTGACTTGTCTAATTTGGCTAAAATGTTTCAATCTGGACAGTCTATGGAAGATATCCTTGGCAACCTAGGTATGGATATCCAAGTCGATGCGGCTCCTGTAGAAGTTGAGACTCCTGTGATTGAGGAAGACGGCGACGAAATCCTAAAATTGCCTAGCGATGATTTCTACCTAGATGGATGGAATATGTCTATTATTGTCGACTTTAGTTTGAAAGGTGCTGTTAAGGATATGCAGATGGGCATGAACCTCTCCAAAGGAGGGGTTATGCTGGAGATCATGAAAGAGGCGCAAGACAAGCCTATGGCCCGTATTAAATTGCCACATCCTTGTGAAGAAGTAGTTGGCTGGTCGATGAATAACGGCATATTAGATATCACATTGAAATTGATTCCTCAGGGCTCTGCCCTAGATGGGGATGATGAAATCCCTTCTGCAGATATTAGTTTAGATTTCAGTGATGAAGATGAAGATGAAGATGACGGTGGAATTCCAATATTTTGAAATGGATGTGTAAAAATGAGTAAAGTAATAGGTATAGATTTAGGAACAACAAACAGCTGTGTAGCAACGATTGAAAATGGTGAACCGGTGGTGATTGCCAATGCAGAAGGGGCCAGAACGACGCCCTCTGTTGTTGCATTTGCCAAAGATGGTGGTGAGCGTTTAATCGGCGTCACTGCAAAGCGACAAGCCGTAACTAACGCACAGAGAACTCTGTTGTCAGTAAAACGGCATATGGGCACTGATTGGAATACAAAAATAGATGATAAAGACTACACTCCTCAAGAAATATCAGCATTTATTCTTCAAAAGTTGAAGGCGGATGCTGAAGCATACCTTGGTGCAGAAGTCAAACAAGCAGTCATTACATGCCCTGCTTACTTCACTGATGCTCAAAGGACTGCAACAAAGGATGCGGGAAGAATCGCTGGCTTAGATGTGTTAAGGATTATCAACGAGCCCACTGCTGCTGCCCTAGCATACGGAGTGGATAAGGAAGATGACCAAACCATCCTCGTATACGACCTAGGTGGCGGTACATTCGATGTTTCTGTTTTAGAAATTTACCAAGTAGATGGTCAGCCACAAATAGAGGTGAAGGCTACTGCGGGCAATAACAAACTGGGCGGGGATGATTTCGATGACCAAGTTATTGATTGGTTGGTGAAAGAATTCAAGAAAGATACAGGTATTGACTTATCCAAGGATTTGACGGCGATGTCTAGGCTAAAAGAAGCTGCTGAAAAAGCAAAAATCGAATTATCCGGAACTCAGCAAACTCAAATTAATTTACCATTCATCACAATGGTTGATGGCCAACCAGAGCATTTGGATATTACCCTTACCAGGGCTAAATTCGAGAGTTTGATTGCTAAACTAATCGAGAACACAATGAAGCCTACTAGGCAAGCAATGAAGGATTCTGGCGTCAAGAAAGGCGATGTTGACAAGGTGATTCTAGTCGGTGGCTCAACAAGAGTTCCAGCCGTCCAAGAAGCTGTAGAAAAAGAAGCAGGTAAAGCACCTTACAAGGGAATCAACCCAGATGAAGCAGTTGCTATGGGTGCGGCTTTACAGGCTGGAATCATTTCTGGTGATGAGGGAGTATCTGACATATTGCTGCTCGATGTTACTCCGCTAACTTTGGGTATTGAAACCCTTGGCGGCGTTATGACGACAATGATTGAAAGAAATACCACGATTCCTGCTAGAAGGTCTGAGATATATTCTACCGCAACTGATAATCAACCAGCGGTAACAATTCACGTTCTTCAAGGAGAAAGAGATTTTGCGAAGGACAATGTAACTCTTGGTGAGTTCACTTTGATGGGAATACCAGCCGCACCTCGTGGTGTGCCGCAAATTGAAGTTACCTTCGATATTGATGCTAATGGAATTGTTAATGTTAGCGCCAAGGACATGGGTACAGGAAAAGAGCAATCTGTTAAGATTGAGGCCCAGACTTCGCTATCAGAAGATGAAATTCAGGCTAAGATCGAGGAAGCTGAGAATTTTGCTGAAGAAGACAAGCAAAGAAAGGCCAAGGTAGAATTGCGCAATATGGCTGATCAAGTCCTATATCAAACAAGGAGAACTATCGACGAAGCCGGAGATAAACTTGATGAAGATGATGTCGGACCAGTTAAGTCACACCTAGACGAACTAGAAAAATTAGTTCAAGATGACGATGGAAAACCGTTAGAAATCGATGATGTTGATGATGCGGCAATTCAAGCCAAGGTTAAGGAAATCGAAGAGGCTATGCATGCAGTATCAGCAAAATTGTATGAAGCAGCATCGGCAGAAATGTCTGAACAAGATGGATCTTCAGAAGATGGTGACATCAGTGTTGATGGTGATGATGTGGTCGATGCTGACTTTGAAGTCGTCGATGAAGACTGAGTCGCGCTTATTTCATAGAGGAGTGTGGCCCAACCATGAGCGAGGCTCCGATTCTAAGAGATACGGCACGTTCAAAGGGTCGCGACGCACTACAAAAAAACATTCAAGCGGCTCTTGCACTTGCTGAAGCGATTCGCTCAACTTTAGGGCCAAAAGGATTGGATAAATTATTGATCGATGATGATGGCCGGACCTTAGTAACTAATGATGGAGTAACTGTTTTAGAGACTGCTAAGGTTGAACATCCAGTTGCTAAAATGATGATTAGTGCCTCCTCTGCACAAGACAGAGTCGCAAAAGACGGTACCACTAGCACAGTTATACTAGCGGCGGAAATGTTGCAAAATGCTTGGCAGTTAATCCTCCAGGGCATTCATCCGTCAACCATAGCCAGGGGTTTTAGAAAATCTGAACAGTTTGTTCTAAAGAGTCTTGAGGAGATCTCTCTACAAGCCACCGAGGATATGCAAAAAACAGTGGTAGAGACGTCACTAGCTGGAAAGGGCCACAGTTCAATGCAAGAAACGATTGCTGATATTTCCCTTCGAGCAGTTAAGATGATTGATGATGGGGAAAGTATCGACCCCACTAAAATAAAATTAATTTCACAAACAGGTGGGCCGGTAGAAGAATCTAGTTTAGTTCACGGTTTGATGTTGCCAAAAAAGCGTATCGCTTCTGATATGCCAAAAGAAATTTTTGAAGGTAAGATATTGCTAATTGACGGCGGACTAGAGAAGAGAGGTGTCAAAGGTGATTTGAAATTAAATGTCACAGATACGGGTGTTTTAGAATCTTTTAGGCAGCAAGAGCGGGTGTTATTGAAATCGCAAGTCGACAAATTGGTCGAGTATGGGGTTGATGTTTTGGCATGTAAAGAAGGCATAGATGATGATATTCGTGACTATCTTGTTAAAAATAATATTCAGGCCTTTCGTCGAGTGTCAAGAAATGATTTGAACATGCTCTCTAGGGCTTGCGATGCAATACTAGTTAATTCAATAAGCACTAGTAGACTTAATGACTTGGGTGAATTTAAAACAAGTAAAAATATCTCCCTGGATGGAAAGGATTTCTGGGTAGTAGAAGCCGTTGGTAAGGCTGCAACAATTATCGCCAAAGGTAGTACTATTGACATCATTGGTGAAGTTGAGCGGTGTTTTGATGATTCGCTTGGGGTGTCTGTACAACTAATTGAAGATGGTGAAATCGTCTGTGGCGGAGGAGCATCTTATGTCGCTCTTGCTCGCAAACTAAGGAGGTTTGCGGAAACTATGCCTGGAAGAGAACAATTAGCAGTTGAGGCATATGCTGATGCGATAGAAGTTATCATTCGGGTTTTAGCAGAAAATGCCGGTATCGACCCAATTTCTTCGTTGATTGATGTTGTGGCCGAGCAAACTAATCTCCATTCAGATTATATTGGGATAAATTTGACAACTGGAAAGCCTGCTAATATGTTGGATTTGGGGGTTCTTGAACCAAAGGGCATCATTAAACAAGCACTCATCGGTGCTACTGAGGTGTCAATTTCGATTCTCCGTATCGATGACGTTTTATGGGCTAAGCAAGATATCGAAGCACCTGCGCCGCCTCAATCTGATATGTGATGAAACCCCTTTGGTGTCTATCATAACTGGACAGATGTTCAAATACTCGAAAAAATGGAGGGTTTCTTATGGGCTCTGATAATTCTATCTGTGTTGGCATCGATGATATTGCCATTCACTTTCCTAGATTATATATGGATATGAAGGATTTTGCCGATCTTAGAGGAGAAGATTACGGTAAATTGAATAAGGGCCTGGGACTCAAGGCAATGTCTATTCCTGATGTTCATGAAGACACTGCAACTATGGGCGCCAACGCAGTGATGAAACTCATCGATAGGAATGGTTTGAATCCGCGCAACATTGGCCGTATGTACCTTGGCACCGAATCTGCGCTGGATGGGGCAAAGCCAACTGCTACCTATATCGTAGATATGTTGACCCAGCGGTATTCTGAACGATATGGTGAAGACTGTTTTCGTAATTGTGATGTTGTCGATATGACGTTTGCTTGTATTGGGGCTGTGGATGCCATGCACACTACGTTAGATTGGGTTGCTAGGTCAAATAATGACGACGAGCGATTGGGGATTGTGATATTTTCTGATAATGCAAAATATGCTCTTGAATCTGCAGGCGAATATACTCAAGGCGCTGGTGGTGGTGCTTTATTGATTAGAAGAAATCCCCGCTTGTTAGAAATTCCAGATTGTATTGGTGTTTCTACAACCCCGGTTCACGACTTTTTCAAGCCGCGCAGAGAGGTTTCTGTTAAGTCAATTATTTCCAATGTAATGACATTGGCCCAAGAGGCTGGACAATCAATCAAGAAAGGCCTTGTTGAAAGAATGATTCGTCACCTTCCTGCCTCGACAGTAAGGAAGTTAGGTATTTTTGCTCATGGTGAAGAAAAAGTAAGTGTCCACAGAGATGATCCAGTGTTTGACGGCCAGTTTTCTAACAGATGTTATCAAAGTGCGGTCAGACAAGCCTTCCATAATTTTAGAAAAAAAGCTGAACGTGCGGGGAGATACAATCCCGAAACTGATGAGCGATTCACTGAACAGTGGAGTCGTATTATCATGCACCTACCGTATGCCTATCAAGCAAAAAGGATGTTTCCGGATGTATTTAGGCATGATAGAGAGGATACTGATTTTTGGAAAGATGTCGCAGAACACCTCGGGCCAGCCCCAGAACCTCACAACTCAGATGACCCTGTTATAATCGAAATTTGGGAGAAAGCTATGGATGGATATCGTAGGGCTATTTCGAAAACCCCACAATATTTAGATTTCCACGCCAGTAGAATAGAAAAAGGTCAGCGCGCTAGTAGCTTGATTGGAAATCAATATACAGGATCTATTTTCCTAGCACTGATGTCGTCATTCGAATCTGACTTAGAAGAAAATGATAATCTGGACAATGAGCTACTTGGTTTATGTGGGTATGGATCTGGTGCAAAAGCAAAGGTGTTTGAAGGGAAAGTATCACCAAGATGGCGAGAAGTTGTTTCTAGGTGGAATTTATTTGAGCGCCTAGCTGGCAGAGTTGCAATTGACCATGTCACATATGAAAACCTACACAAAGGTTTGCAGAGTGGTAGCGTAGTTGAGCCTGAAGGTGAATTTGCTCTGGTGGAAATTACCGAGTCTGGAGTGCAAGAAGGTGCTCGAAGATACAAGTGGATTGGCGCTTAGAAATCTAATACGACTTTTCCGCAATCACCACTGATTGCTAATTCCATGGCCGAATTAAACTCCTCATACGGCATACGATGAGTAACTAGTGTTTCAATGTCAATTTTGCCCGCACTAAGTAGTTCATGCATTTTATCCCATGTTGACCACATTTTACGTCCATTTATTCCTTTCAAGTGGAGATATCGGAATACGATTTCATTCATCGGCACTTGAGTTGTTTCACTACCGTATACGGACAGTACATTGACATAGCCGCCCATTCTTGTAGAGTGAATAGTATTTGATAATGCACTTGGGGCTCCTGAAAACTCGCATGAGTTGTCTACCCCCTTACCGTTAGTGTGAGCCAAAATAGTTTCCACTATATTGTCATCTTTGCCAAGAACTAAGTCTGCACCTAACTTCTTTGCTAACTTCATTCTTACTTCATTATCCCAATCAATGGCAATTATTTTTTTGGCGCCCATTGCCTTAGCGGCATTTACTGCAAATAGGCCGATGGGACCTAGTCCATGTATCGCAACTGTCGAATCTTTTACCGGACCACCGGTAAGAGTATGAATGGCGTTTCCCAGTGGGTCTTGAATAGATGCTAATTCAAGTGGGATGTTATCTGGTATATGTCTAGCGTTTGTGGCTTGGATTGAGAAATATGGGGCGAAAGCTCCGTCTGAATGTACTCCAAATATCTCCCCGTTTTCACAAATATGGGCATTCCCTTCGTCACATCTATCGCAATCCCAACATGCAAGATGGCATTCAACTGCAATCTTATCACCTATTTTGTGAGTGTTAACATCCTTACCTATTGCAACGACTGTTCCGCATGTTTCATGGCCGGTTATAGTGCCGGTCGGGACGTTTTCTGCAGCCCAATGATCCCACTTCCAAATGTGGATATCGGTGCCACATATTGATGTGGAATGTGTTTTCACTAACACCGCATCATCTGCGCAATTTGGTAAAGGTGTTTCAACGAGATTAAAACCCCCTTTTTCCGGCTTGGTTTTTTTCCAAGCCGTCATCATAGTTGGTAAATTACCCATCTTGCCCACTTACCTGTCGGTGAAGGCACCCTTTGATAATTCTCTATGAAAGTTACAATAATTATGATGATATGGTTTTTCATTTCTCGGATATGTTGATTAAGGGGTCATCGGTGGTAAAAAACCCGTTGGTGTGTCATGAAGTACGTTGTTGTCAGCGGAGGAGTCCTATCTGGACTTGGGAAAGGGGTCACTGCTAGCAGTATTGGAGTATTGATGAAAAGTTCTGGCCTTAGAGTCACCTCAATAAAAATTGACCCTTACCTGAATAGTGATGCCGGAACTATGTCGCCATTTGAACATGGTGAGGTTTTCGTTCTTGATGACGGTGGAGAAGTTGATCTCGACTTAGGAAATTATGAGCGATTTCTTGACATAAATTTAGGCAAGGATAACAATTTAACAACTGGTAAAATTTACTCAACGGTAATTGAAGCTGAAAGGAGAGGTGATTACCTTGGTAAAACAGTTCAAGTTATCCCCCACATAACTAATGAAATTCAAGACTGGATTGAACGTGTTGCTCACATTCCAGCCGATGGTATAGAGGATGTCCCTGATGCTTGTATAATCGAGTTAGGGGGTACTGTAGGAGATATTGAATCAGCACCCTATATTGAAGCGCTTAGGCAATTTCAGTTTCGCGTCGGGCGAAATAACGTTACTTTCGTTCACGTTTCCTTAGTCCCGGTAATGGGCCCTGTTGGTGAACAAAAAACCAAACCAACTCAACACTCTGTAAAGGAGTTACGTGGCTTAGGAATAACCCCTGATATCCTAGTTTGTCGTTCGACAAAGCCTATGACGGAAGAGACAAAAGAAAAGTTGGCTGCATTCTGTCATGTTGCACCTGAAGCTGTTATGTCAACACACGATGTACCCAACATTTACCATGTTCCATTGATGTTAGAGAAGCAAGGATTATGCAACATACTCGATATTGATTGTAGTAACTCAACAGTATTATCCGACTGGAAAACAATGGCTTATGATTTAGATTTGCTTAGTGAAGATGTTTCCATTGCGATGGTAGGAAAATATACCGACCTTTCTGACGCATACTTATCAGTAATCAAAAGTTTACAGCATGCAGCAATGAAGGTCAAACGTCGGTTGACTATTAATTGGATTGAAGCAAGTCATTTAGAAACAAGTTGGAAGAAAGGCAATTCTCAAGAACATGATGATGCTTGGACATTGTTACGGAACTCAAATGGAGTTTTAGTGCCTGGTGGATTTGGTGATAGAGGTATTGAAGGTAAGATTCTAGCCGCTCAATATGCTCGGGAAAATGATATTCCATATCTTGGAATTTGCCTTGGGTTGCAAGTAGCGACCATTGAATTCTGCCGTAACGTGCTTGGTATTTCAGGAGCAAATTCAACAGAATTTGATGACAATCCTGAATTCCCTGCAGTAATCTTCATGCCGGAGATTTCCAAAACTCATTTGGGTGGAACTATGAGGTTGGGTAGCAGACCAACGATATGGCAAATTGATGATTGTAAGATCAAGCGACTATATGGTGATGGTGAATCTGTTGATGAAAGACATCGACATAGGTATGAAGTCAACCCGGATTTAATCCAACAAATAGAAGAGGCTGGTTTGATGTTTGTCGGCAAAGATGAAACTGGGCAACGGTGTGAAATTTTTGAATTGGCGGGGCACCCATATTATGTTGGGGTGCAATATCATCCTGAGTTTAAATCAAGACCTGGAAGGCCCAGTCCCCCGTTCCTTGGCTTGTTAATGGCTGCTGCTGGTATCAAACTATAATCATACATCAGAGACTCTAATTACTCTAGTTGTCCGATAGCCTTGTAGCATTTTGACAAATTTGCGTTCTCTAAATTCTTGATCTAAATCGCTATCTCCTGTGTCTATTCTTACATTTGATAACCCGGTTAACTTTGCCGGTGTTGCAACGCCAAGGACTGAACTAATGCCGATTAGTCGAAGTACTGTTGGTGAGAGTTGAAGGTTGCCACGACCGATTAAGAATCCTTGACCACCCATTGGAGAAAGAAGGAGAATTTTGTTACCGGTGTGTTGCTGTAATATATCTATTAGTTGCTCTTCGTTTAGGTCTGCGTAGATCTTATCATTATGTTGAATATCTATTCCTAACAGAGTTAATTCTTGATTGAGTAAATCGCCAATCATTCTAAGAGTTCCGCCGCTTCCCCAAACCACCATTAAATCAGAATCTGCTTCGATTAAATCTGCGATATGCGCAGCTAAACCTTCAATTATTTCCTCTTCAGAGGCACGCTCAACTTGTTGTTTAGAGCCTTGCATGAATCTAGGGCTAGCAGGAGTTAGGGCTTCACCATACATTCGAACTTTCCACTCTCCGGCAAGATAGATTTCTTCATCTAAATCCATGACTTCTGTTATTGATGACATCAAATCTCCAATAGCAAAAGAAAACAACACCTCTGCTGCAGCATTGGGTGTAGTTGCAAAGCAACCGGAATGCATTTTGACCCCTCCGGGTACGCCGATTAATGGGATTTTTTTATCCCCAAGCGCGTTGACTATGTCGCGAGTTGTGCCATCTCCTCCAGCATACAATATTACGTCGACTTGATTATCGATTAGTTGTTGAACTAAATCATTAGTGTTTAGAGCATTTGTCAGAGTTGGGGTTTTACCAATTGACTGATAGTTGAGGGTCGTTAACCAGTCTCCTCCCATTCTCCCCTCCCAGGTGTATATTTCTGGTTTGATATTAGACCTATTTAGTGAGGAGTTGAGTAACTCATCAAACTTAACGATACATTGGGTCATTCTGGGTCCAGCTCTGTCTTGAGCTCCTGCTTCCCTTGCTTCAGCAGCCCGTCCGTCACTACCCTTGAATCCCAACCTACCACCTAGGCCAGCATCGGGGTTGACAACTATGCCGACTCGCATGTTGTCCGGTTATCTTAGTACTTCATGAAGGTCTGTGTAATCATAGTAGACAAGGAAGCAAAGATTTCATTTGCTATATCGCTATATGCACAATTATGGTGAAGATCAGTGAAGCACCTGATTTGGATTCGGCGCTTGAGAAAAGTTTTGCAGAAATGAAAATCGGGGAAGAAAAATTTCCCAATGAGAAGGTTACTGAACAAACGCAAGAAATTAGTTCCCATGATATCGCGTATGGGCAAAAATATTCCTCAGAGAACCAGTCTGGTAAAATTATTGTCAAACCAATAAGTTCTACTAAGAAAGTCATCGAAGATGGTGTGGAAATTGAAGACTTAGTTGTTGATGAGAGTTTGAAAGAAGTGGATTTTTCTAAGTCTGAAACTATCGTCACTAAATCTCCAACATCCACGATTGGAGATGATTTTGCTGTTGATTGGTAATTTCTTAATGATAATAATAATCATTATGTTTATCAGTCTCTTTTTGTTAGCATCTGTATGGAAGGATACGGTAAGACCGGTAAAGACACAAAATGTCCCGTTATGCACGGTTCAATGACAAATACAGAATATGGAATGGCAAATCGAGACTGGTGGCCAAAACAGATTGATTTGTCTATTTTGCATCAACATGACAAAAAATCTAATCCAATGGGTGAAGATTTTAATTATCGAAAAGAGTTTAAAAAATTAGATTATGCTGCGCTAAAGAAGGATTTGCATGACTTGATGACAGATAGTCAAGATTGGTGGCCTGCTGATTATGGACATTATGGTGGATTTTTCATTCGTATGACTTGGCACGCTGCAGGAACCTACCGGACTGGTGATGGTCGTGGTGGTGGCGGTACAGGAGCACAGCGATTTGCTCCACTAAACAGCTGGCCTGATAACGGGAACCTAGACAAGGCGAGAAGACTCTTGTGGCCAATAAAAAAGAAGTATGGTAACTCGATTAGCTGGGCTGACTTACTTATTCTAACAGGAAATATTGCCATTGAATCAATGGGTGGACCTGTGTTTGGATTTGGCGGTGGGAGAGCTGATATTTGGCACCCTGAACAAGACATTTACTGGGGCGCTGAGGATGAATGGCTTGGCGATAACCGATATGGAGATACCAGACAGGATTTACAAAACCCATTGGCTGCGGTTCAAATGGGATTGATTTATGTTAATCCTCAAGGACCAAATGCAAATCCTGATCCTTTGCTAAGTGCTCAAGACATTAGGGAAACATTTTCTCGAATGGCTATGAATGATGAAGAAACTGTAGCATTAACTGCTGGAGGTCACACATTTGGTAAGGCTCATGGCGCAAGTCTAGAAGATCACAAAGGGCCTGAACCAGAGGGTGCAGGATTAGAAGAGCAAGGATTTGGTTGGACTTCTGACTACGGAAGTGGAGTAGGTAGTGATACAATTACTAGCGGAATTGAGGGTGCATGGACACCTAACCCTACACAATGGGACAATGCTTACTTTGGTATGTTATTCAAGTACGAAGATAGTTGGATTTTGGAAAAGAGTCCTGCTGGAGCTCATCAATGGACACCAGAGAACCCTGATCAAGAGGATATGGCTCCTGATGCAGAGGATTCTAGCAAGAAGGTGCCCACTATGATGACTACTGCTGATATGGCAATGATTAGGGACCCTGAGTACCGAAAAATATCAAAGATGTTCTATGAAAATCCTGATAAATTTGCTGACGCATTTTCTCGTGCATGGTTCAAACTACTGCACAGAGACATGGGGCCAAAAGTTCGCTACCTTGGACCCGACGTTCCTAGTGAAGAGTTGATTTGGCAAGATCCGGTGACTGCAGGTTCAACATCATACGATGTAAATGCAGTAAAAGAAGCGATCAAAGGGAGTGGACTTAGCGTTACCCAAATGGTTGAGACTGCGTGGGCTAGCGCATCCACTTTTAGAGGATCAGATATGCGTGGTGGCGCCAACGGTGCAAGGATTAGACTATCGCCTCAGAAAGATTGGGAAGCAAATAAACCAGAACAATTGTCTAGTGTTCTAGCAACTCTTGGTGGAATTTCCGACTCCCATGGTGCAAGTTTAGCTGACGTTATTGTTCTAGCCGGCAATGTTGGAGTCGAAATGGCAAGTGGAATGGAAGTTGCTTTCCATCCAGGTCGTGGCGACGCAACTGAAGAGCAGACTGACGGGGCATCTTTCTCCGTTATGGAGCCGTTAGCAGATGGTTTTAGAAATTTCTTGAAGACTAACTATGCAGTTACTCCTGAAGAAATGATGCTGGATAAAGCCCAATTATTAGGCTTGACTGCTCCTGAAATGACTGCTTTAGTTGGTGGATTGAGAACCTTAGGAGTAAGTTCTGATGACAGAGGATTATTCTCCAACGATAACAGTAATTTGTCTAATGACTTCTTCCCTACTCTACTAGATATGAGTGTTAAATGGAAACCTACTGGAAGTAACTCATATGATGGTATTGACCGAGCGTCTGGAGAAGTACTACGCCGGGCATCAAGAACTGATCTGGTGTTTGGTAGCAACTCACAACTAAGAGCAATTGCTGAGGTATATGCTCAAGATGATAATGCTGAGAAATTCAAATCTGACTTCATCTCAGTATGGACTAAGGTAATGAATGCTGATAGATTTGACTTAGCCTGATTTTTCAAGGTTTGATCGATATGTCCCCACTAAGAAATAAGCGGGTTACTCGACAAAGGCAACTAGTCTATGACTGTGTAATTGATAGAAAAGACCATCCATCGGCAAATGAGGTATTCGTTGATTTGCAGAGCTCTGGTATTGGTCTTGCGACAGTCTATCGCCAGTTATCTGCTATGGTTGATGAAGGGATTCTAAAATCGTTTGAGCATTCAGGACAAATAAGATATGACCGATTAGTTACTCCACATGCCCACTTCGTGTGTTCAGTGTGTGATGAAATATGGGATGTAGATTTGCCTAAAAATATTTTTTCAATGGCTCCGGTTGAATCTAATGCAGATATCGAAGAGTTAGACTTGACTTGGAAAGGCATTTGTAAGGCGTGCAAATAACCTTCAAAGAGGGTATTTATTATGAAAACTGCAGTAATTACCGGGGCAAGCCGCGGTATTGGTTCGGAGTTTGTCGTTCGATTACTCGATAAAGGATGGCGCGTATATGCTGGTTACAGGCAAGATAAGCATCGATTGGATTTGCTGGAAAATGAAAACCTGTTTACTTATCAGTTAGATGTTGTAGATAATGATTCTATTGCAGCTTTTGCCAGTAATGTCGATCACAGTGTTGATTTGTTGATTAATAATGCTGGAGTGCCTGACGGCCGGTGGCGTAATATCAAAGAAATAGATGATCAGTGGGCTCTTAATGTGATTAACATCAACTCTCTTGGCCCAGTTAGATTAGTACGTTCATTATATGATAAAATGAGTGGAAAAAATCTGTCTACTGTTGTGATGATTAGTAGTTTAATGGGGTCAATTGATGATTGTCATTCGGGCAGGTCTTATGCCTACCGTGCCTCAAAAACTGCATTAAATATGTTCACGGTTGCCATGAAAAAAGAGGCTTTAGACGATAATATTTCATTCTTGATACTACACCCTGGGTGGGTAAAAACCAGAATGGGTGGAGAAAATGCTCCTGTTGAGATGAATACTAGTGTAGATGGGATGATGGAACTCATAGAGCAGCATAATCTAGAGAATTCTGGCCGTTTTGTTCAATATGATGGTGTTGATTTGCCTTGGTGAGTGAGGCTATACCCCAACTAACTTTAGTGATTAAATCCAAGGTTGAAGGGTTTTCAGAAATTGTTGTTGAAGAAGATAATAACTTGATTCAAACCCTTTCGATGTTGTGCTCATTTTACACCGTTGATGATTTATGCTCATTTCTTTATTCTGATAAATTCCAATCAATGGATCATAAATTGTATGATTTAATTTTTGAAATGGGGCTATATTCCGACCACCAAATAACCTTAGATATAATCCCAAGAGGTAAGAAAATGATTGTTTGTGATGCAAAAAACACAACCTGTGAATCTCATCAATCGCTAAAACTGATTATTTCAAACTGGTTGGTTGAGGTAACTAGTTAGAAAAATAGTGAGCAGCAAGTAAGGGAGCCATCTGCTGCTCTTATTTCACTAAAATCTAGGATGATTGTTTCTAGATTTAGGTCTTTTAAGGTTTGAAGAACTGTTGGATAGCCTTTAGCAACCAAAACCTTGTTGTTCGGTAGACCTATTGTATTACACCCATAGGTTTCTTCTTCAGGCATCCAAATAACTCGGGAGTTTTCTGGTAGTTCACCAAACGCATCTTTTGGTAGATATCCCTCTGGAGCGAGAATTATTTCATCAGTTGGAGTTGATGCTATACTAGTTAGGTGAAGTGCTTTATCTGGAATGTCGATTACTCTAAGTTCATGTCCTAAGTGAGAAAGTAAATCTCTTAGTTCCTCGATTCCTAAATCATTAGTTCTAGTAGAACGCCCTACGAAAAAGAGGTCGCCTAATCGGAGTATGTCTCCTCCGTCCATTCTAGCATCACCGCTCATGCGACAGATTTGTGCTCCGCCCATTTGACTGACTAAGAAGTTAGCAATAGGTGGCTGTTCACCGACTCTTGATGGGTGACCAGGGACTGGGAGTAAGACATGTCCGTCGACGATTACAGCTTGGTCTTCAACAAACAAGCAATCTGGGTGTTTATGGTCAGCGTCAAGCATTGTTACACTTACTCCGCATGACTCCAGTGCTTCACGGTATTGTTGATGTTGCATACGTGCTAAATCAAGGTCTTGTGGACCACTACCAAAAAATTTAGCTAGAGCGGATTTATATGAATCTGGAATGGCGCGGACAAGAGCCCGGGGTTTCTGGTCCAAACGAACCGTTGCCATAATGAAATCTCGAAGTTGTCCCCTCTTAATGCTTAGCCCAATAATGGAATCTCATTTCCTGATAGTGGAATATGTGTGTTTTTACGGTTTTTCGGCTTCTTCAACCAATGTTAATATGTCTTCTTTGACCAAATCAATAATCCAATCAAAGTCTCCCCACCATATTCTTTGATTGCCTTCATGATCAATCAAAACAGTCCCTGTGGAATGGTCTATGTTGTAATCTGTTGCTGAGGGGTGGTGCCTCCCTGAGGTGTTGGTTTCTGATTGGTTTTCTTCGATTTTAAAGCCAACTCCAAAGTCACCCCACACCTTATTCAACGTCTTCATCTCTTCAGAATTTGCATCGGTATTTGACACAGTTAAGTGGGTCCAATTCGATTTTGTTCGTGTTTTCCATTCCTCCATTATAGTGGCATTATCACGCCATGGGTCAACTGTTATGGTGATGAACTCAATTAGCTCTTGTTGTGACTGATTAAGGCTTTCTGAAATATATCTCATATTGTATGTTACTATTGGGCAAATATCGTAGCAGTTGGTGAATAAAAAGGCAATTACTGTTACCTTACCATCTGTGTTATTTTTAAAATTATAAGTCTCATTATCGCTTGTTAACAGATTAAAGTCATCGGTTAATTTTACTGGGCTGACTAAATCACCATGAAACTTTGATTCGTATTCTTCACTAGACCCGCCAAGGCAACCTGATGAAAACATCATCAGACAAACCAATAAAGCGATGGATTTCTTCTGCATTTTTATCCCTCAGACAGTAGTTCCCAAATATGGTATGTCAATATCTAATTGCATTACATATAATCCAGTGGAAATACAAGAAGCATAAGTGATACCGTTATGATGTTCTACAGCCCATAAAAACGGCACCCAAGAGAACTCATAGAAATCTGATTCCAAAATTACCCCATCATCACCGTGAGGAAGATACCATGCTACTGTTGCTTCAGCGTAGGTAGCAAATTTATCATCTGGATTGGTTGGAGAAACGAGTGTTTCAATGTCTAATACCCAAAGCCCAGCATGATAGTGTGAGATGTATAGCCGTCCATCCCAGCCACCACCGTGGCTTTGGTCGGTAGTCTCATCAGTTTCAAAATATGCACTGTCAAGATTGTGTGGTGAAAATAATAGCCACTCATCTCCATCGGGATTGATTGGGCAGTCTGCACCGTAACAGTGATCTTCGGCCCATGGAATTTCCCAGTCCCGAACAAGTTTTGGTTCAAATCTTAATTGCCCGTCAATCATTGTATAATCAGTTGTGTCTAATAGGTAAATTATTCCTGTACCAACTGAAGTAGAAAGAACCTCGACTGCCGCAGTAGTCAAATGAACTGGTTCATCTGAGTAGCCAACGTGCGATAAATCTAGCATTTCTGGATAAGGTTCAGCGTAGTGGATATAGGAGACTCTTCCACCATTTTCATTGCCGGTTGTTCCACTATCTGGTTGGCCGTCTTCATCTAAATCTAAGAAGTCCATCCACATACCTACTTCTTCGGCTCGCCAACGACATTGTACTGGGTTGCCAAAACCAGTCTTACATAGAGTAGCGTGAACCGCATACTCTTCTGGTGAATTAACTGGATGAGGTACATCAGTTACGTCGGCAATTCTCAAACCTGCTTCCCAATAGCTTCCGTAGATGAATGTGCGACCGTATCTTGGATCGGTTTGATCTTCACCAGGCCATAATTGAACAGTCATATCGTGAATGTAAATCCAGCCACCGCGAGTATGTTCCCAAGCGACTTCATATTCTCCAACTTTAATGATGGTATGGCCTTGTCCGGAGCCTGGAACGCCAGGGAGGTTTCTAGCTGCTGAGCCATCAAGGTTCATGTGAGCAATTGTAACGCCCCCGCAGGCTTCGTCAATAGCATCATTACAAGCTTCATAATCGGGGTTTGCCACGAATAAATACCATTCTCCATCAATCATATGAGTATAGAGATTGTGTGGTCCGCTTGGATGGTCTATGTCATACCATGAATCGATATATGTTGGATTGGTTTTATCAGTTACGTCAATTAAAGTGACTGATACTTGGGCCGGGTCGCTCCATTCTCCAACATTTGGATCTGCATAGCCTGGATCGATTAGTTGGTTTTGTTGAACAATATATTCTCTGCCGTTATATTCAATGTATTTAACATCCAAAACTTGAGTGTTTGGATCAACATATTTTCCAACAACTGTTGTGTTGTTAGGGTCGGTTACGTCAACAATATGCATGTCGTTCCAACCTGCTAAGTAGGCATATGTTTCACCATCTGGGGTTGTAGCAACTTGCACTTCCGCATTTCCATTCGTGGTCAGTGGATTAAAGTCTAGTTGCTCAATATTATCTGTGCCAACCATGTGTTGGGAGGCATTAGAATGGTCGTGTCCTTCGTGTTGGAATAATGGGTCCTCATTGTCAGAAATTACTGAATTAATTTCATTTTCTGAGGTTTCTTCACCCGAAAAAACATACATCGCGCTAGACACCATCAAGAGTACTAGAAAGAAGGTGAGTGCTATCTCCTTGCCCCGCATGTTAATGCCGATACTAATGCCCGTTTTGACTTTATGTGATGATGGTTTAGCCTAAAATAGCGGGGAATTGATATGCGAAGAGTGGTGTTGTTAGTTGTATTGATAATGATGGCGCCATGTTTGGCCGTTCAAGCGCATACTCCAAACGTCATGATGAGTATTTTGAAAGAAGAGGGCCCGGTTCCTGAAAATGTTGTTGAAACAGCCGGCCTTGTCGAAGGTGATGGTATCAAATTCAAGGTGGGTGATAGTGTTAACAATACTAGCATGAGAGTTAGTATTGACCTTGATAAAAATGGCCTGTTCAATGATAGTAGTGATTTTATCTCACCGTGGATGGTTTTTGATTGTGTTTATGATGAAAATGGCACACTTTTAGATGAAAATTGTTCGGAATCTGTAGTATTTTACTTCAATGGGACAAATGGGTCTGGAATATATGATTATCAATTAGAAAGAATGGTTAATGACAGCCATACAAATGTTTGGATTAATTCTATTTTTGTTGGGCTAGATGTTCATGAAGAGGGGGGTTTACCAAGCGTTGGTGATTGTTTTGGCGCTGGGTGTGAAGATGGTGTTAGCCAGTCAAGCGAAAGTGAAGATGAGGGTTTAGAGAAATATATTCCGCTGTTGATGGTTGTTTCTGCGGTTGGATTACTTGGTGTCGCTATTAGTATGATTACTGAAGAAAAAGAAGGTGTTGGACTAATTAGAAGTGATGATGGGTCTAAAAAAGACTATGTTGGAAATGAAAAGGTAGTAAATATAGTTATCAATGATTCAGTTATGATGGGGAATTTATCTTTATCTGAAGATGAATAACTTTTGTGTAGTAGAAGTATTAATCGACTAGGCCTTAATCGAAGTCACATGCACGAATTAATCTACTTTGAATCACCTGGATATGCTGAACCTACTAGACTTTGTTTGGAGTTATCTGGACTACCATGGAAAAACACCACCGTCGAATGGGACGGTTATCAAGAATTGAAAAATAACGGTGAGTTGCCTTGGGGTTACTTACCAGTATTGAAAACCCCTAGTGGAACAATTGCTGAATCTGGGGCGTTAATGCGATATGCAGCAACAATAGCTGGCCTAGAGCCTGAGGATCTTTACATGAGGGGGAAAGTTGATGAAATCATCGAGTTGATTAATGGATGGAGGGTGCATTTTACCCCGACGTTTTACATTGAAGATATTGATGAAAAGGCTGCTGCAAGAAAGGCGTTATTTGCTGAAGGAGGTAAAATTGACTTGGGGTTGAAGGATTTGGAGTCGTTGATTGCCTCTTCGACTACGGGATGGGTTGCCAACACCGAGAATATTAGTTTAGCAGATGTCAAGGCGTTCCTCAATATCTTCATGATGTTTTCTGGGCAGTTTGATGGTATTGATGCTTCAATGATTCAGCCATATCCGGCACTCCTTGAATATCACAATCATGTTGCTAATGAGCCTAGAATTAAATCATACTATGATAGAGATGATGATTTGCGTTGGGTATTCAAACCTGGCGCATTCGATAATAATTGAACAGTTATTGTCTAGCCTTCAATAACTGGGCACATTTCATCTTGGTCACAATAAATTATCGAATTGGCCCAAAGATATTTATTTCTGATTTTTTTATCCCTCTTATTCTTGCAATATATTTTAGTTGATACAACAATCATATTCTCAATTATATATTGTCCATGGTACTAGATAAATCAATTGATTGATTTGTTAGCAAATGACCGATGGGTTGAGAAATAGGATAGAATAGCGTTGGTTATGTTGGGAAGGAGTTCGTCTCGGGCTGTGCTTCTTGTTTTGTTGATGTTTAGTGCCGCGTTCTCCGGTTGCTTTGGAGAAACTGAACAGAGTGGTATTAATTCTGAGGAAGATGTTGTAGTTACTCCGCAAATGCTTTCTGGTGGTGTTTTTCAACCAATGACCATAACTGCTAAAGCTGATTTATCAGTATTTGTTCCTTATTTGATTTTGAACGAGGATAGTGGGTTTGTGCAAAACTCCACAGTAATAGATTTGAAGTCGGATGAGTCGGTTCAATTGAGTGTTTTAGCGCCACCTAGAACTGATACTGCCGTTGTTTTACTCGGAGAATATGGTAGAGATGTTTGGCCAATTCGAAGTATTGAGGAGTCGTGGAAGACTTGGTTTGATAGAAGAGGGTATGATTCTAATGAAAATCCAAGTATCGTGAGAATCCCTGGTGTTAATGGTTCACTTGACACCATTAGTTATTCTAATATTTCATCTGACTCAGTTGCGGTAACTAAATTGTCAATTAAACGACAGATGGCCGCTGCATATAGTGAAGCTGATGGTGGAAGGCATTCTACTGGTGTTGTCGATGGACGTACTACTTTCAACTATCTTAGTTTAATGTCCGATGAAAGCGCCGACATTACAGATTTGGCAGATGGGGCTAACGGCTATCTTGACAGGTGGGCTGGACAAGGCAATGCGGCATACGAAGATGCTGCACAATACCTCATACAAACTTTGGAGAGTTTTGGGTTAGAAGTAATAACTCAAAGATTTGTCTATGATTCCTTAATGACTGGTGCCCAAAATCCAGAGGCATACAACATCTGTGGGTATCGATTTGGTGAGGTAGATCCTGATAAGTGGATGGTGTTTGGAGCCCACTTCGATATTGCTCCACCTGTTAACGGAGGTATGCTTGATCCTCACATATTTGGTAGAACATATGGAACTAGGGTTGGTGCTTATGACAACACTGCAGGAACAAGTATGGTATTGACTGTGGCAGAAGCTATGGCTGGATATAGTACGAGGAACACAATGGTGTTCTGTCTTTGGTCTGGTGAAGAAGGTGGTAAAAGAGGTAGTGATTTCTGGACTGATTATTGGGTTAAGGAAGATAATCCTGATGTTGAAGTTACTAATTATGTCAACTTAGATATGGCTGGAGTTAACTGGCCTGGTGGCGGCGGTGCACCATGTGGTAACGGCCATGGTGGTGGAGATGGAAATTGTGATCCAGAACCTGAAATAGACCCAGATGGATATCCGAAAGATTCCGAAGTTTGGCCAATGAGAGTATATATTGGCCCTAGTTTAGATCATGATGTCATGAATCAGCCAGAAATGGTTGGCCTAGCCATGTGGATTGGTTCTGATGCTATTGGTGTTGAAGAACAGATGTCGCCACTAATCGGTGAAGGATATGAGGCCACTACTTGGAAGGTTGATGATTGGATGGCTAAAGATCGGCCTGAAATTATTGTTTATG